>JAESFT010000075.1_pt1 | contig 161447 bp, 156 predicted proteins | sample 9269451 | NCBI WGS metagenome assembly JAESFT01 (sample SAMN14502557, study PRJNA617106) | algae metagenome | isolation source: Scytonema hyalinum WJT4-NPBG1 and co-occurring heterotrophs from well... | place: USA: Mojave Desert, Joshua Tree National Park, California | collected 2006-05-25
CTTCGGCGACGGCCTGCTTGAGGTCGAGCGCGAAGGTAAGACGCCCCTCGCGCACGTTCTTGGCGACAAGGTCGGACAATCCCGGCTCGAAGATCGGGATCTCGCCGCGCTGAAGCGCCTCGATCTTCTTCGGGTCCTTGTCGACGCAGCACACGTCGTGGCCAAAGTCGGCAAAACACGCCCCCGACACAAGCCCCACATACCCAGACCCAATCATCGCAACACGCATCAAGCGTCTCCCGAACCCACGCGCCGGGTCATAAGCGCGCCGCGGCAGGCCCGCAACCAGGCTCAAGCTTTGCCGTAACAAGCTTTGTAGAAGCGGAAGGTTCCGCCCCGGAAAAGATGAATGGCCAAAGCAGGATGACGTGGTAAAGAGCCCGCCGCTACATGCTGGGCGCTCCCGCCCTCCGGTCCACCACCTCTCAGATCATTCATGGACAATCCTTTTCTCGTCGAGGTCCTGCGCGGGCCATTGGTCGAGTCCCGTCATCGCGGCGCCGTGAGCATCATCGACGCCGACGGCGGCACTGTTCTCTCTCTCGGCAACGTGGAACGGCGGGTGTTCCCGCGCTCCGCCGTGAAGGCGATCCAGGCCCTCCCCCTGGTGGAGAACGGGTTCGCCGACCGCTTCGAGCTGACCGATGCCGAGATCGCGCTCGCCTGCTCCTCCCATTCCGGCGAACCCGAGCACGCGGCCACGGCCGCCGCCATGCTCAGGAAGGCGGGGTACGATCAGGGCTGCCTCGAATGCGGGGCCCATTGGCCCATGGGCGAGGCCGCCGCCCGGGCACTCGCGGCGGCGGGCGGGGAGCCGTCGGCTCTTCACAACAACTGCTCTGGCAAGCACGCGGGCTTCGTGTGCCTGGCCTGCGGCCTCGACGAGGATCCCCGGGGCTACAGCCGGGCGGAGCACCGGGTGCAACAGGCGGTGCGGGGAGCGCTGGAGGACCTCACCGGCGCCTCCCACGAGGAGGAGGTGCGCGGCATCGACGGCTGCTCCATCCCGACCTACGCCATTCCGCTGCCGGCGCTCGCCTTCGCGTTCGCCAAGTTCGGCAGCGGGCACGGCATCGGCCGGGGCTGCGCGGCGGCGGCGAAGCGCATCCGGCAGGCCGTCGCCAAGCACCCCTTCATGGTGGCGGGCACGGGCCGGTTCGACACGAAGCTCATGGAGGCCCTCGGCGAGCGCGCCTTCGTCAAGGCCGGGGCCGAGGGCGTTTGGTGCGCGGCCCTGCCGGAACTCGGCTTCGGCGTGGCGCTCAAGGCGGACGATGGCAACGGCCGGGCCGCCGAAGTCATGATGGCGGCCCTGATCCTGCGCTTTCTCGATCTCAGGAACGGCCAGCGCACCGCGGTGGAGGCCCTGGCCCATCCCCATCTCCGGAACTGGAACCGCATCGAGGTCGGGGCGCTTCGCCCGACCGAGGCCCTGATGGCGTGAAGGGCCATCCGCCCCGGCGTCAGTCGTTCTCGTCCGGGATGTTCAGAACCTGCCCGCAGGCCTTGCAATGCACGGCGTCCGGTTCGTGGCGTTGGAGGCCGCAGGTCGGGCAGGGGTAGCGCACCTTGTTGGGACGGAACAGCACCTGCGCGAGGCGCAGGAACAGGGTGACGCCGAAGATCATGATGACGACGGAGATCATCCGCCCCCAGGTGCCCGGCAGGGTGATGTCCCCGAACCCCGTGGTGGTGAGGGCCGTCACCGTGAAGTAGAGCGCATCGCCGTAATGGCCGATCGCCGGGTTGGTGGCGTGCTGCGTCGCGTAAACGAGCCCCGTCATGACGAAGATGAACACGAGGAGGTTGGCGACCGCGACGATCACCTCTTCGTTGTGGCAGAAGAACAGGCTGTCCTTCCTCAGCCGTTTCAGGAACGGCTCCGTGTGCAGGAGCCTCAAAGTTCGCAGGATGCGGAGGAAGCCGGCTCCCTCGGCCGCGAGGGGCGCCAGGAACGACGCCACCGTAACGGCGTCGGCCCAGGTGGCCGGGTGTACGAGATCCCTCAGCGGCCGGCGGCTGATGATGAGGCGGGCGAGCAGGTCCACCGCGATGAACACGCCGATGGCGGCGTTCACCATGGCGATCAGCTTAAAGGGCTCCAGGAACGAGGTCGCGATGACGAACACGATGGTCGCGAGGTCGAAGACGAAGAGCCCGTAGCGGAAGCGATGGGCACGCTCGGTATCACCCTCATAGAACTCCCGCAGGGTTTGAACCAGCCGTCGCATAAGGCCTTAACGGCCGAGCGTGGCTTTGCGTTCAGCTCCCCATTGGCCCTTTATTCCTCAAGCGTTCGGTTCAAGGGTGCCGCACCTCGTCCAGGCCGAGCAGACTCGCGATCTCGTCCGCGCCCGCCGTCGGCGAGAGCGTGCCCGCCGCGAGCGCCCGCTCGATGGCGGGCACCCGGTCCTTCAGGGCGGGATCGCGGGCGAGGCGATCGTGGATGCGCTCATGGACGAGGGCCCACATCCACTTGGCATCCTGCCCCCGGCGCTTGGCCTGCAACTCGCCCGTCGCCTGCAGCCGCGCCCGGCAGTCGAGGGCCTTGGCCCACAGGTCGTCGAGCCCCTGGCCGGTGAGACCCGAGACGGTGATCACGGGCGGCGTCCAGGTGGCGCCCGGCGGCGTCAGGATGTGGAGGGCGGCCCGATACTCCGCGGCGGCCGCTGCGGCCTTCGCGCCGGCATCGTCGGCCTTGTTGACGGCAATGAGGTCGGCGAGCTCCAGGATGCCCTTTTTGATACCCTGCAACTCGTCGCCGGCGCCCGGCAGCATGAGAACGAGGAACACGTCCGTCAGATCGGCCACGGCGGTCTCCGACTGCCCGACCCCCACGGTTTCGACGAGGATCACGTCGAAACCGGCGGCCTCGCAGAGCAGCATGGTTTCGCGGGTTTTCGCCGCGACGCCGCCGAGGGTGCCGGAGGACGGGGAGGGGCGGATGAAAGCCCGCTCGTCGCCCGAGAGCCGCGCCATGCGGGTCTTGTCGCCCAGGATGGCGCCGCCGGTTCGGGTGGAGGAGGGGTCGACCGCAAGCACGGCCACCCGGTGACCCCTGGCCGTGAGAAAGCTGCCGAGGGTGTCGATGGTGGTGGATTTGCCCACTCCCGGGACCCCCGTGATCCCGATGCGCACCGCCCGGCCCGTGCGCGGCATCAGCTCCTGGAGCAGCGCTCTCGCCGCGGCCCGGTGGTCGGGTCGGCGGGACTCCATGAGGGTGATCGCCCGCGCGAGCGCGGCCCGGTCGCCCGAAGCGATCTCGTCGGGCGTGATGCTCGTCTTAGGGCGCATGGGAGCCTGCATCGGCCCTTTGTGCCGGGCAAACCCGCCAAGGGCAATGCGGGAGAGGCGGTTATACCCGACTGGGTGCCGGTATGGGCGACGTCACCACGTGACCGAGGCCATGCCGATGCGCCCCCAGCCCGGCAGCTTCACGGCCGGGCGGCGGATGTCGACCCCGGCGATGAGCCCGAGGAAGTTGAGCTCCAGGCCCTCCACCCAGCCGACCGACAGGCCGGCGAACCCGCCGAGCGAGATCTGGATCCCGGTCCGGCTCGGGGTAAGCCCCACCATGTCGGCGGTGGGCTGCCAATCCTTGCCGATGGCGGTCGGCGGCAGGGCGGCTGCGAGTTCGGGCACCTGGCGCATCACGTGCGCCACGAAGGTATTGGAGTTCGGCCCGGGCCAAGCCCGGTAATCGCCCCAGTCGCGATAGGGGTATTCCGCCACTGCCCTTCGGATCTTCGGGATGAGCGCCGAGGCCGCCTCGCCGTCGATCGCCACGATGAGGCTCGGCGCGTTGCCGAACCAGCGCCCGTCCGGGGGCCAGCCGTCCGTGCGGACGGGCGAGCCCCAGCCGACCTTGTCGTAGCGGGTATACCGGGCCGCATCGGTGTCCTTCACCACGATCCAGGAATGGTGGGCGAAGATGCCCCGCCAGCGGCCGACCCGGGCCGCATAGATATACACCAGCGCCTCCGGCTTCTCGGAGGCGTCCGGCAGGAGCCGCGCGCTCGACCAGTCGGCCGCACGCCGGTTCGGGGCCACGTCGTCCCGGGCGCTCCACCAGAGCGCATGAGCGGCAAGGGGCAGGAGAAACAGGCAAAGGATGACGAGGAGGGTGCGGGCGATCAGAAGCATCACTCCCCGAAGCTGAGGGCGGGCGCCGCAGGGATCAAGCCCTCCCGGCGGCGCGGGCCTTAACGTTCTGTTCATCGCATCGCCCTCATTCCAGGGCCTCAGACCCTTCGCCTTGCCGCCGCCACGATCCGCCGCGACACAGCGGCCCTCGAGTTCGATGACAAGCCCCATGATCCGCCCCCTCCGCCTCGCCCTTGTTCTCGCAACGAGCCTTTCGCTCGGCGGCTGCCTCGTCGGCGACATGACGGGGGCGCTCGGCACCACGGCCATGCTGGCCAAGCGGCCCACGCTTCTCGTCGCGACGACCCGCCTGCCCGTGGGGGATCCGCCCCAGAAGCCTTGGTTCAGCGCCCAGCGGGCCCAGGGCCTCATCTTCGCCGAGGCTCACCTCACGCCGCCCGACACGTCGATCACCGGCCGGGTCGCGTCGGTGGTGACGGGCGACTGGAACATCGCCAAGGTGGACCGTCTCGAGCGCGATGCCGCGGCCGCCCAGGCCTTCGCGCAGGCGGCCCTCGGCAAGGATGTGCTCCTTTACGTCCACGGCTACCGGGAGAGCTTCGAGACGGCGGCGCTCTCGGCCGCGGAACTGTCCGACGGCATCGGCTTCGGCGGCGCCACCGCGCTGTTCACCTGGCCCTCGGCCGCCTCCACCTTCAGCTACGTGAGCGACCGCGAGAGCGCCATGTGGTCCCGGGACGCCCTCGAGGATCTTCTCGTCGCCGCGGCCCAGACTCCGAGCGGCGGCAAGATCCACATCGTCGCCCACAGCATGGGCACGCTGCTGACCCTGGAGACCCTGCGCATGGTCCGGGCGGCGGGAGGCGACGCCGCCATGGAGCGCATCGGCGCCGTGGTGCTCGCCGCTCCCGACATCGATTTCGACCTCTTCACCCGCAGCGTCGAGCGGCTCGGTCCCGACGCCCGAAAGATCACGGTGATCAGCTCGACCAACGACCGAGCGCTCGCGGTGTCGAGCCGCCTCACGGGCGTGACCCGCGCGGGCGCCGCGGAGCGGGACCGCCTCGAGGCGCTTGGCGTCCGGGTGGCTGACGCCTCCGAGTTCGCGAGCGGCTTCATCAACCACGACCTCTTCCTGTCCAACAAGGACGTGAAGCAGGTCGTGCGGCGCGCCATCGACCGGCAGTAAGCAGAGCCCTGCCCATGTGCGAGGACAGCGCTTCGGGACCGCCGAGCGCTGTCCTGCGGGGGTAGGCGTTACTCCGCGGCCTGTTTCGGTCCGTAGCCGAGGCGTGCGTTGAGGTCGCGGATGAGGTCTGCGGCGGCCTTGGCGATCACCGTTCCGGGCGGGAAGATCGCGGCGGCGCCCGCCTTGTAGAGCGCGTCGAAGTCCTGCGGCGGGATCACGCCGCCAACCACGATCATGATGTCCTCGCGCCCGTACCGGGCGAGCTCCGCCTTGAGCTCCGGCACGAGGGTGAGGTGGCCGGCGGCGAGCGACGAAACGCCGATGATGTGGACGTCGTTCTCGATGGCCTGACGCGCCGCCTCGCCGGGGGTGGCAAAGAGCGGGCCGATATCGACGTCGAAGCCGAGATCCGCAAAGGCGGAGGCGATCACCTTTTGGCCGCGGTCATGTCCGTCCTGCCCCATCTTGGCGACGAGGATGCGGGGACGGCGCCCGTCATCGGCCCCGAAGGCCTCCACGAGGCCGCGCACCTCTTTGACGGCGTCGGACATCTGGCCCACCTCCCGCTTGTAGACGCCCGAGATCGCCCGGATCTCCGCCCGGTGGCGGCCCCATACGCGCTCCAGCGCATCCGAAATCTCGCCCACCGTCGCCTTGGCGCGGGCGGCCTGAACGGCGAGGTCGAGCAGGTTGCCGCCGCCCGCCGCCGCGTTCGAGAGCGCTTCGAGGGCAGCCTCTACCTCTGCCTGGCTGCGCTCGGCCTTGAGGCGCTGCAGCTTCTCGATTTGGCGCGTGCGCACCGCGTGATTGTCGACCTTGAGAAGCTCGATGGGCGCCTCGTCGGCGACCCGATAGGCGTTGACCCCGACGATCTTCTGCTGGCCGGAATCGATCCGCGCCTGGGTTCTGGCGGCGGCTTCCTCGATCTTGAGCTTGGGGATGCCGGCCTCAATGGCCCGCGTCATCCCCCCGAGGCGCTCCACCTCCTCGATATGCGCCCACGCCTTGGCGGCGAGATCCGCGGTGAGGCGCTCCACGTAATAGGAGCCGCCCCACGGATCGATGATGCGCGCCGTACCGCTTTCCTGCTGGAGGAAGAGCTGGGTGTTGCGGGCGATGCGCGCGGAGAAATCGGTGGGGAGCGCCAGCGCCTCGTCGAGGGCGTTGGTGTGCAGGGACTGGGTGTGGCCCTGGGTTGCCGCCATAGCCTCGATGCAGGTGCGGGTCACGTTGTTAAACACGTCCTGCGCGGTGAGCGACCATCCTGAGGTCTGGGAATGCGTGCGCAGCGGGAGGGACTTGTCGCTTTGCGGGTCGAAGCCTTTCACGAGCTTCGCCCACAGGAGGCGCGCGGCGCGCAGCTTTGCCACCTCCATGAAGAAGTTCATGCCGATCGCCCAGAAGAACGAGAGCCGCGGGGCGAACTGATCGATGGTGAGCCCTGCCGCAAGGCCTGCGCGGATGTATTCGACGCCGTCCGCGAGCGTGTAGGCGAGTTCGAGATCCTGCGTCGCGCCCGCCTCCTGCATGTGATAGCCGGAGATCGAGATCGAGTTGAACTTCGGCATGTTCGCGGACGTGTAGCCGAAGATGTCGGAGATGATCCGCATCGAGCCCTTGGGCGGATAGATGTAGGTGTTCCGCACCATGAACTCTTTGAGAATGTCGTTCTGGATCGTCCCCGAGAGTTTCTGCGGCGCGACGCCCTGCTCCTCGGCGGCGACGATGTAGAGCGCCATGATCGGCAGAACGGCGCCGTTCATGGTCATCGACACGCTCATCTGATCGAGAGGGATGCCCTCGAAAAGCGTGCGCATGTCGTAGATCGAGTCGATGGCCACGCCCGCCATGCCGACATCGCCGGAGACGCGCGGGTGGTCCGAGTCGTAGCCGCGGTGGGTGGCAAGGTCGAAGGCGACCGACAGGCCCTTTTGCCCTGCCGCGAGATTGCGCCGGTAGAAGGCGTTGGAATCCTCAGCCGTGGAGAATCCAGCATATTGGCGGACCGTCCAGGGCTGGTTCACGTACATGGTGGGGTAGGGGCCGCGCACGAAGGGTGCGAGGCCGGGATAGGTGTCGAGGAAGTCGAGGCCGGCCCGATCGGCGGGACCGTAGAGCGGCTTGACCTCGATGCCCTCGGGCGTGAGCCAGGACTCGCCCGCAGCATCGGGCACGGCAGCCGGGGATGACGCGGCGGCCTGCGCGAAGGCGATGGTCCTGAAGTCCGGGATCTGTGTCATCGTGCTCGGCTCATGCGCTCACGGGCGGCCAGGGTATCTCGCCCGCAATTTAGAGCGCAAAGGACCCGGGCGCTACGGCTGTTCGCGCCGGGGCTCCTTAGCCGGTCAGCTTCGCCGTTCGGCGTTCCACCGCCCGCCGCAACTGCGGGACCCGGAGGTCGTCCAGGTGCCTTCGCCCCTCCCGTCGGCGTCGAGGCGTCCGTTCACGTTGGCGCGATCCGACCCGTAGGCGATGCTGCCCGCCACGGCTCCGTTCGGCTTGACCTCACCCGAGACGTCGAACGCCTCCTGGCCGCCGTAACGGGCGCGGCCGTTCTCGATGACGATGGAATAGCGGTAGGCGCGGTCGCAACTGCCCTGTTCGGTCACGACCTCGACGCTCCAGCGGCCGTTGTACTTCGAGACCTGGGCTTGGGCCTGGGGCGCCAGAACCGCGAACGAGCCGACCACAGCCAGGCCGAACCAGGGAATGAGCCGCATTCTTGCCTCCATGCTCGGGCACAAGCCGCCGCGAGCATGCCGGTAACGCGGATTTTTTGCCTGTTGTTCCGCAAGCTTCGCAAGAGCGGTGCGGAAGCCGGCAAAGCGGCGATGAAAACCGCACACAATGAAAAGCCGCCGGGCTGGGGAGCGCGGCGGCTGATCGGAAACCCCGACGGGGCGATTAGTTCGAGGCGGTCTGCGAGCGCTTCATCGCGGTCCAGCGGCCCTGGCAGCCCAGCATGCTGAGGCGCCAGGTGCCGGATCCCGACTTGTCGCTTAGCCGCCCGTTGGCGCTAGCCTGGGCGATGCTGCGGCGGATATCGAGGTTCACGCCGCCATCCGCGCCGATCTGGCCGTTGATGGTGGTGGGCGCTTCGCCGGCCGCCTGAAGGTGACGAACCTGACCGTTCGTGACCGCCACCGAGTAGCTGTAGGAGGAATCGCAGGAGCCGGCTTCCGTCACCATGCGCACGCTCCAGGTGCCGTCGCGGCTCTGGGCAGGTGCAGCGGACGCGCCGCCGGCGAGAGACAGAGAAACGCCGAACGCAACGGCAGAGACAAGAGCAAGACGCATTATTGATTGATTCCCGTAATGGCCGGGCACCCTGCAGACCCTTATACGGTGGCGGCCTCAAGAGCCCCCCGCAGGATCGACAGGGCATCGCACCCGGCAAAGATGAATGTGTTTGCTCCCGCCCGTCGTAGCTCTTCTTCGCGTTCCCCCGGGCGGCACGCCATGTAGATAGGTGATTTGGTGACGTTACGCAACCCTAAAATGGCAGGGAGCGCCTGATCCTTGTAGATCTCGTCGGACGAGCAGATGCAGGAAAGCTTGGCTTTACTTTCTGAATATCTGTTCAGCAAGTCTTCTAAACTTGCAAAGCCGTCGCTCGTCACCGCCTCAATGCCTGCGGTCTCGAAGAAGTTCCGCGCGAAGGTGGCGCGGGCCGTGAAGGCCGAGAGCGGGCCGAGATTGGCGAGGAACACCTTGGGCCGCTCCCCCGTGCGGGCGCGATGCTCGTCCGCCGCGTCGCGCAAGCGCTCGAACGGCTCGGCGGTGCGGGTCGAGGGGAGCGCCCGGCCCTCGCCGTCCTGCGCCCCGTCAAAGGAGAGGCGGGCGGGAAGGAGCACCGCGACTTCGCCCTCGTGGATGTTCGGGAACTCGCTCGTTCCGGTGATCGGATCCTTGCGGGTCGCCACGGCGCGCTCGCGCTGCATCCGCACCGCGGCGATGCGGCTCTGAAAGGCGCCCTTCTCCAAGCTCTCGCCGAGGCCGCCCTCGGCCTCGATCTCCTGGAAGGCCGCCCAGGCCCGCTCGCAAAGATCCGCCGTGAGAGCCTCGAAGCCGCCGGCCCCCGCGGCAGGATCGGCGACCCGCCAGAGGTTCGACTCCTCCAGCAAGATGGCCTGCGTGTTGCGCGCCAGCCGCCGGGCGAAGCCGTCAGGCAGGCCGAGCGCCGCCGTGAAGGGCAGGACCGTCACGCCGTCCGCGCCGCCGATCCCGGCCGAGAAGGCCGCCACCGTCGCCCGCAGGAGGTTCACCCAAGGATCGCGCCGGGTCGTCATGCGCCAGGCGGTCTCGGCGTGAAGCCGGATCGGCTGCGGGGCCAGGCCGCAGGCCTTCTCGATCCGGACCCACAGGCGCCGCAGGGCCCGAAACTTCGCGACGGTCAGGAATTCATCCGCATCCGCGACGAGGAGGAACGACAGCGCAGAGCGCGCTCCCTCAAGGCCGAGCGGTCCCTCCAGCGCGCGCAGATAGGCGACGCCCGTCGCCAGGGCGGCCGCCAGTTCCTGCGCCTCGCCCGCCCCGGCTTCGTGATAGGCGCGGGTGTCGACGCGCATCGCCGGGGAGGTGAAGCCCCTCTGGCGAAGGTCGGCGACGATGGCCGCAGCGCGCCCTGCAAGGTCCGGATAAGGTAGAGGCGTCGTCCCCGTGCGGGCCATGTCGCCCAGGGGATCGAGGCCGAAATGGACGTCCAAGGAGGCCAGATCGAGCCCGCGGCGGGCCACCACATCCGCCACGAGATCGGGCGCGCGGCGGCCCTCGAACGGCGCCGATTCGATCCGAAGGGCGATGAGGTCGAGCATGACGCCCTCGAGCGCCCGGTCGAGATCGTCCTCCGTGGAGATTTTCACCCCGAACCCGCGCCCCGAAGGCGCCCCGTCGAGCACGAGGTCGAGCGCATCGGCGCCGCCTTCGAGATCGGTGAGGGCGAGGGCGTTCGCTTGCCTCGGGTCCGGGTGGTCGACTCGTTGGGCGATCCGCCACCGGCCGGGCGCGGCCCGCAGCACCGGAGCGGCGCCCTCGGCCTTCGGATAGAGCGGCTCGATCCGCAGGCCGTCGTGGGTTCGGGAGACGAGCTTCTTCTCGAACTCGGCGCCCTTCAGCACCCCCTCGACGAGCTTGAGCCAGGCCTCATGCGTGGCGGGCGGAAAGGTCGAGGCGAGGGGAAGATCGGTCATGCCGGCGCGGATGGTTGGTGGCTGAGGACGGAACGATGCCTAGCATCCCTCCTTGCCACCGACCATCCGCGAATCGCGCCTAGACGAACTGCGTCAGGCCTGGGATCGACCCTACGATCGGCCCCATCACGTCCTCGCCCGCCTTCTCGCGGCCAAAGGCGAAAAGCTCGCGGCCGAGGGGCTGCATCTGGCCCATGGACACGCCGGCGCCCATGAGCTGGCCGCCGAGCGCCATCACGCCGCCGCCCATGCCGCCCATCATACCGGCAAGGCCGCCACCGCCGCTCTGCGCACCTTCCGCCATGGCGGCCTCCGCCCCCGGCATGGTCGCGAGGAGCTGGTTCACCTCCGCCGGCGGACCCTCTTTCTTCAGGAAGTTGAGGATGATGCCGATGGCTTTCGTGGCGGTCGCGGCGTCGAGGCCCGTGGCCTGCGTGACGCGGGCGAGAAGCTCTTCCATGATGCTCTCCTGTTGCGGTGCGGCATACTTTGTTGGACGGGAAACAAAATCAAGTCGCGCCGCGGCTGTGGAAACGGGGTGCCGCCCGGCCTATGACTGACCTCAACGCCACCCGCGAAGGACGACATACCAGATGCTCGAAGACGGCAAGATCCTCATCGGCAAGAGCACCAAACCGGAATACCTGCATCTGCCGCTCGCCAACCGCCACGGGCTCATCACGGGCGCGACCGGCACCGGCAAGACCGTGACGCTGCAGGTCCTGGCCGAGGGCTTCGCCGCTGCCGGCGTGCCGGTCTTTGCCGCCGACATCAAGGGCGACCTCTCCGGCATCGCGGCACCCGGCAACGCCAAGCCGCCCTTCGTGAAGCGCGCCGAGGAGCTTGGGCTGGCCTACCAGCCCGATCAGTTCACGGCGGTGTTCTGGGACCTCTTCGGCGAGCAGGGCCACCGCATCCGCGCCACGGTCTCCGAAATGGGACCGCTGCTCCTGTCGCGTCTCCTCGACCTCAACGAGACGCAGGAAGGCGTGCTCAACATCGTGTTCCGCATCGCGGACGAACAGGGCCTGCTGCTTCTCGACCTGAAGGACCTGCGTGCGCTCCTCCAGCTTGTCGCCGAGAACGCGGGCGAACTGACGGCAGCCTACGGCAACGTGTCGAAGGCCTCCGTCGGCGCCATCCAGCGCCAGCTCCTCATGCTGGAGAACCAGAAGGGCGACCAGTTCTTAGGGGAGCCTGCCCTCGACATCCGCGATATCATGAAGACGGACCGGGACGGGCGCGGCATCGTCAACGTGCTCGCCGCCGACAAGCTCATGAACAACCCGCGGCTCTACGCAACCTTCCTCCTGTGGCTCATGTCGGAGCTCTTCGAGGAGCTGCCCGAGGTGGGCGATCTCGACAAGCCGAAGCTCGTGTTCTTCTTCGACGAGGCTCACCTTCTCTTCAACGATGCGCCCGTTGCTCTCGTCGAAGCGGTGGAGCGCGTCGTGCGCCTCATCCGCTCGAAGGGCGTCGGCATCTACTTCATCACGCAGAACCCCGCGGACGTGCCCGAAACCGTGCTGTCCCAGCTCGGCAACCGGGTGCAGCATGCCCTTCGCGCGTTCACGCCCCGCGACCAGAAGGCTGTGCGCGTCGCCGCGCAAACCTTTCGGCAGAACCCCGCCATCGACACCGAGAAGGCGATCACCGAACTCGCCGTGGGCGAAGCGCTCGTCTCGACGCTCGAAGGGCGAGGGCAGCCCTCGATGGTGGAGCGGACGCTCGTCGCGCCGCCGATGGCGCAGGTGGGGCCGCTTGATGCGGCCGAGCGCCAGCGCGTGATGCAGTCAAGCCCCCTGCGGGGCAAGTACGATCAGACGCTCGATCAGGAATCCGCCTACGAGATGCTGGCGAAGCGCGCCGAAACCGCCATGGCGGAAGCAAAGTCCGCGGAAGCGGGCTCCGGCGGCATCCTCGACATGATCGGCAGCGTGTTCGGGACGACCCGCAGAAAGGGCCAGAACCTCTCCGTCGGTCAGACGGTCGCCCGCGAGGTCACCCGCACGGTCGTGAACCAAGCCATCGGCGGGTTGGCGGCGGAACTCGGCAAGGCTATCGGTGGCCGTCAGGGGTCCACCATCGGCCGCGCCATCGTTCGCGGCACCCTCGGCGGTCTCCTGAAACGATAACAACAAGGACGCCAACATGGACAAGCCCTCAGGCACCCTCGACAAGGTGCTCGCCCGCATCGACGCCGATCTCGACGGGTCCCTCGATCGTCTCTTCGCCTGGCTGCGGATCCCCTCGATCTCGACCGATCCCGCCTATGCGGGCGAGTGCCGCAAGGCCGCCGAATGGCTCAAGGCGGAGCTTGCCGGCCTTGGCGTCGAGGCGCGCCTCAGCGAGACCGGCGGGCATCCCGTGGTGCTGGGCCATGCGCGGGCCGGCGGGTCGCGGCCGCACGTGCTGTTCTACGGCCACTACGACGTGCAGCCCGTCGACCCCCTGGACCTGTGGGACACGCCCCCCTTCGAGCCCAAGATCGCGACCCTGCCGGACGGCCGGAAGGTGATCAGCGCCCGCGGCGCCTGCGACGACAAGGGTCAGGTGCTCACCTTCCTCGAAGCCTGCCGGGCCTGGAAGGTGGAGACGGGCGAGCTGCCCGTCGGCGTCACTTTCCTCATCGAAGGCGCCGAGGAGGACGGCTCCAAGAACCTGCCCGAATGGGTGGAGGCCAACAAGGACGAGCTCAAGGGCGACGTGGTGCTCGTCTGCGACACTGGCATGTGGGACCGGGACACCCCGATGATCACGAGCGCCCTGCGCGGCATGGTCTACGAGGAGGTGATCGTCCGCTGCGCCGACCGGGACCTGCATTCGGGCCTGTTCGGCGGCGCGGCCCGCAACCCGATCCACGTGCTCTCGAAGATCATCGCCGACCTGCATGACGCGGACGGCCGCGTCACGATCCCGGGCTTCTACGACGGCGTTCCCGAGACGCCGACGCAGGTTCTGGAGCAATGGAAGAAGCTGAACCTGACGCCGGAGGATTTTCTCGGCCAGGTCGGCCTCAAGATCCCGGCAGGCGAGAAGGGGCGCATGCTCATCGAGCAGATCCAGTCGCGCCCGACCTGCGATGCGAACGGCATCATCGGCGGCTATACGGGCGTCGGCGCGAAGACCGTGATCGCCGGCGAGGCGAGCGCCAAGGTCTCGTTCCGCCTCGTGGGCGATCAGGATCCGGAGAAGATTTCGGAAGCGTTCAAGACCTTCGTGCGCGAGCGCATCCCGGCGGATTGCTCGGTGGAGTTCGTGAAGCACAAGGGCTCGCGGGCGATCCAGCTTCCCTACGACATGCCGGCCCTCACGGCCGCCAAGAGCGCGCTCGCCGACGAGTGGGGTCGCGAGGCCGTCACCCTCGGATCCGGCGGCTCCATTCCGATCGTCGGCGACTTCAAGCGCACGCTGGGTCTCGACACGCTCCTCGTCGGCTTTGGCCTCGATGATGACCGGGTGCATTCGCCGAACGAAAAGTACGACCTGAAGAGCTTCCACAAAGGCACCCGCTCCTGGGCGCGGATCCTCGCTGGGCTCGCGGGCTGAGTGGGCAGGGCGCGGCGCGAGCCGCGTTCCTTACGCCAATTCCGCCAGGGTCTTCACAGCCAGCACCGGCTCGTGCTCCGGGTACTCCTCCGGCAGCCCGAGCCGGTTCACCCAAACGGGCTTGAAGCCGAACGCGCTGGCGCCAGCGACGTCCCAGCGGTTCGAGGACACGAACGCCACCTCGCTCGGGCGAACCCGCAAGGTGGACAGAACCAGCTCGTAAGCCCGCGGGCTCGTCTTGTAGACCCGCACCGAATCGACCGAGAGCACGATGTCGAGGGCGTCGGCGAGGCCGGCCGAAGCCACCGCGTCCGCGAGCATCCGGGTGTCACCGTTGGACAGGATGCCCGTGATGTGGCCGGCACCCCGCAGCGCCTGAAGAACCTCTGCCGCATCGGCATAGGCGTCGAGCACCCGGTAGGCGTCGAGCAACCTGTCCCGCAGGGCCCGGTCCACGCCCGGGCAGCGGGCGAGCGCATAGTCGAGGGCGCGTTCTGTCAAAGTCCAGAACGGTTCGTAGCGGGCGGCCAGCGACAGCACCCAGGTGTACTCGAGCTGCTTGCTGCGCCAGATCTCCGACAGCCGCGCCGCCTCGGGGCCGACCGCCTCGGCGTGCCGGGCGACGGCGGAATGCACGTCGAACAAGGTGCCGTAGGCATCGAAGATGACGGCTTTGGCGCCGGCGAGGGAGGGGGGCAGTGGCATGGCCGAGCCATAACGCAAGCGAGGCCGAAAGTCCGCCCCGATTCCGCGAGGCGGCATCCATCACGGCCTTGAACGAGACGCATCACAAGGGTTCATGGGTGAACGCCTGTCGCGGCCATTGACGCCCGCACCGTCCGGGCGTTCGATACGGCAACAACACTGACCGATCGGAGAGGAAACCCCAGTGGCCTGGTATTCGACAACGTGGAACTGGTTCGACGGCGCCTGGCACGAGGGTAACCCGCCCCTCATCGGCCCGCGCTCCCATGCGGCGTGGCTCGGCTCGACTGTGTTCGACGGCGCTCGCGTGTTCGACGGCATGATGCCCGACATGGACAAGCACTGCGCCCGGGTGAACCGCTCGGCCGCAACCCTCGGCCTCAAGTCGACGATGCAGGCGGACGCAATCCACGAACTCGTCCGCGAGGGCGCGAAGAAGTTCTCAGGCAACGTGGCGCTCTACGTAAAGCCGATGTACTGGGGCGAGGCGGACGGCAGCGACACGATCTCGGCGGATCCGGAGGCCACGCAGTTCTGCCTGTGCCTCTTCGAGGCGCCGATGCCGGTCCCGGGCGGGCTCTCGGTCATGAAGTCGAGCTTCCGGCGCCCGACGCTCGATTCGATGCCGACGGACGCCAAGGCCGGGTGCCTTTACCCCAACAACGCCCGCGTCATGCGCGAGGCGAAGGCCAAGGGCTTCAGCAACGCCCTCGTGTGCGACGCTCTCGGCAACGTGGCGGAGACCGGCACCTCCAACGTGTTCATGGCGCGGGACGGCGTCGTGCACACCCCGGCGCCGAACGGGACGTTCCTCAATGGGATCACGCGCCAGCGGGTGATCGGGCTCCTGCGGGACGACGGCGTCGAGGTGAAGGAGAGCACCCTGCGCTACGAGGATTTTCAGAATGCCGACGAGATCTTCATCTCGGGCAACTATTCCAAGGTGATGCCCGTGCTGCGCATCGACGACCGGGACCTTCAGCCCGGCCCGTTCTACCGCAAGGCACGGCAGCTCTACTGGGATTTCGCCGCCACCCAGCGCGCCTGATCACATCGGCGTCATCCCGGGCGCAGGCGAAGGCGCCCGGGATCGCCAAATGCCGGCCATCCCCTAAACTCGTCGCAGAAACGGGACAGGGGAGGGGAGTTTGAAAGCAGGCCTCATCGCGTCGGCGGCCCTCTTCGGGCTTCTTAGCCTCGCTCCCGTCCGCGCGGAGCCCGTCGACCTCGAACTCGTCTTCGCGGCGGACGGCTCGGGATCCATCGACAACGATGAACTGCGCCTGCAGCGCAAGGGCTGGGCCGACGCCCTCACCGGCAAGGACGTGCTGGACGCCATCCGGGACGGGGCGCTCGGCGCCATCGCGGTCGCCTACATGGAATGGGGCGGGCCGCAGAGCCAGGTTCTCATCGTCGACTGGCATGTGATCCGGGACGAGGCGAGCGCCAGGATCTTCGCCGACAAGCTCCTCGCCGCCCCGCGGGGGGCGACGGGCTACAATTCCATCGCCAACGCCATCGACTTTTCGGTCCGGCTCGCGGAGAGCAACGCCCACGAGGGCACGCGCCGGGTGATCGACGTGTCGGGCGACGGGCCCAACATGGGCGGCCGCCCGCTCTCGACGGCCCGCGCCGAAGCCATCGCCAAGGGCTTCACCATCAACGCGCTCGCCATCCGACGGCCCGGCAGTGGGAGGCCGGGCGGTCCCGACGGCGCTTCGCTCGAGAGCTACTATGCCGAGCAGGTGATCGGCGGTCCGGGCGCCTTCGTGGAAGTGGCGGACGAAACACGCCCCTTCGCGGTGGCGGCGCGGCGCAAGCTCTTGACGGAGATCGCCGGGACGACGCCGCCGACGACATTGGCGCGGCGCTGAGGAAGGCCGTCCCCGGGTCAGCGCCGCTCCAGCGTCGCCGCGAGCCCTGCCGCGATCACCAGCGCTCCGGCGGCCAGCAGGGAGGCGAGGGTGAAGCTGCCCGTCCAATCGAACAGGGCGCCGCCCACCAACGGGCCGACGATCTGCCCCGCCCCGAACGCCCCCGTCATCAGCGCCAGGACCCGACGCGGGTCGGAGGCCGTGACGGTTCGGGCGCCCACGAGCCCCACCGCCGTGATCCCCATGAAGGTGCCGCCGAGGCAGGCGGCGGCGAAGAGGATGCCGGCGCTGCCGGAGGCCAGCACGCTCAGCGCGACCCCGGCCGCCTCAAGGAGGCAGGCCGCCGCGTAGGCGGCGAAGATGCCGATCCGCCGGCCGAGCAGGGTCCAGAGCGCCACGGAGGGCGCGCCGGCGAGCCCCACCACGATCCACACCACGCCTTCGAGGTGGCGCAGGTCCGCCGAGCCGCGCACGATGGCGACGAGGAAGGTGGCGGTGATCACGTAGCCGAAGCCGAAGAGGCCGTACGAGACGACGAGCGCCACCAGCGGCCGGTTCCACGCCACGGGACCCGGCGGGGGCGGAGCGGCTCCGCCGCGCGGGTCGGGCGGGACGAGGAGGGCGACGAGCGGCCAGGCGGCGATGGCGAGAAGGCCCGTCCCAATCCAGTGCGCCCGCCAGTCGAAGCCCTGGGCGGCGAGGCTCGAGACCATGGCGGCGGACAGGGCGATGCCGATGCCGACCCCAGCGAAGTGCAGGCCTGCGAGGGCGCCCTGGCCCGAGGCGGTGAGCCGCTCCGCGATGACGGACGAGGCGAAGACGAGCACGAAGGCGCTCGCCACGCCGCCCGCGAAGCGGATCAGCGTCAGGGCCGGGATCGAGGTAAACCCGGCGCTCAGGAGAGTCGTTGCGCCGCTGATCGCCAGGGCGGCGACGAGCCAGGTGCGGCGCGAGCCGCGGATCCACGGCGTCGCGGCGAGCAGCGCGCCGACGAGGTAGCCTAAGAAATTGGCAGAGGCGACGAGACCGGCCTCGGCCTTGGTGAAGCCGAGGGCCTCCACCATGAAGGGCAGGATGGGGGTGTAGACGAAGCGCCCGATCCCCATGGCGACGGCGAGCGCCAGGATGCCGCCGAGCACCAGGCGCCAGGGGTGTTCGGACGCCGTCATCGCCGCTGCAGGCCCACGCGCAGGGCCTTAAGCCCAGCGAAGAGCGCAGCCCCGTAGAGAAGGGCTCCGGCGCCGCCGAGGGCAGCGAGCAGCGCCTCGCCGCGCCAGGCCGGCAGCGACGCGGTGATCCCGGCAAGGGGCGCCTCGGCGTAGATCGCGAAAAGCGCGAGAAGGCCCGCTGCCGCCGCGACGGCGAGAGCCGTTCTCCCGAGCGTCCCGTTCGGCGCCGTCCAGCCGCGCCGCCAGGCGAGGAGCGCGAGGAGGAGGAGGTTGACCCAGGCGCCGAGAGCCGTGCCGAGAGCAAGGCCCACGACGCCGAAGGGGCCGGTGAGAACCACCTTCAGGGCGATGTTGACGGCGACCGCGGTGAGCGAGGCGATGACCGGCGTGCGGGTGTCCTGGCGGGCGTAGAAGCTTGCGACGGCGGAGCGGATCAGCACCACGGCGGGAAGGCCGACCGCATAGGCGGCGAGCACCGCGCCGGCCCTCTGCGCCGCCTCGGCATCGAAGGCTCCCCGCTGGAAGAGCGCCGCCATGATCAGGTCGGGGAGCGTGAGGAACGCCACGAAGAACGGTGCCGTCAGGGCGAGGGTCAGGCCGACGGACCGGTTCTGGGCCGCATGCGCGCCGCCATCGTCCCTCGCCGCGATCCGGCGGCTCATCTCCGGCAGGAGCACGGTCCCGGCGGCGATGCCGATGACCCCGACGGGAAGCTGGTAGAGGCGGTCCGCGTAGTAGAGCGACGAGACCGCACCCGTGGGCAGGAAGGAGGCGATGATCGTATCGGCGAACATCGCCAGTTGCACACCGGCAGAGCCGATCACGGCGGGCCCGAGGGTCTTGAAGAAGCCCCGCATGGGCGGGTCGAGGCGCGGCCGCTCGAGCCCCGGCGCGATCCCGGCGCGGCGGGCGGCGGCCCAGACAAGGAGCAATTCGAGCAGCCCCGCCGCCGCGACGCCCCAGGCCGCGGCATGGCCGGCGCTTGGAAACAGGAACGCCAAGGCGAGGGCGCCGATCAGGGAGACGTTGAGGAGCACGGGCGCGGCGGCGGCGGCGGCGAAGCGCTCGTGCGCGTTGAGGACGCCCGACAGGATCGTCACGAGGGTGATGAAGAGGAGATACGGAAAGGTGATCCGCGTCAGCGTCACCGCAAGATCGTACTTCGCCGGGTCGGCCGGGAAGCCGGGCGCGAGCAAGGTGACCACCCACGGCATCGCCGCCAGCGCGACCGCGAGCAGCAGAGCCTGCACGATCAGCATGAGGGTCGAGATGCGTCCCGCAAAGCCCCGGGCTGCGGGCGCGCCCTCCCGTTCCAGTAGGCGGGCATAGGACGGCACGAAGGCGCTGTTGAAGGCGCCTTCGCCGAAGATCGCCCGGAAGTGGTTCGGGATGCGCAAGGCGACCACGAACGCATCGGCCACCGGACCGACGCCCATGACGGCGGCAAGCACGATGTCCCGCACGAAGCCCGTGACGCGGGAGACGAGCGTCCACCCGCCGACGGAAGCAAGCTTGCGCAGCATCCTCTCAGACCTGGGCCAGGCGCCGGTCGTCGCGGACGAGGGACGCGCCCTCGATCCCTGCCGCGCCGCCGATCCGCTCCTGCACCACGTAGAGCGGACGGCGCTTCACCTCCGCGAAGATGCGGCCCACGTATTCGCCGATGATGCCGAGCGACATGAGCTGAATGCCGGAAAAGAACATCACCGATACGATGAGCGAGGGAAAGCCCGGCAGGTCCGTGCCGAAGAGGAGCGTGCGGACGAGAAAGAAGATTGCGGTCCCGATGGACAGGATCGAGATGACGATGCCGAGATAGGTCCAGACCCGCAGGGGCACCGTCGAGAACGACGTGAGCCCGTCGAAGGCGAACCGGAAGAGCTTGCGGAAACTCCATTTGGAGGCGCCCGCGGTGCGCTCCTCCACCACGAAGGGAACCCCTGTCGACTTGAAGCCGATCCACGCATAAAGCCCCTTAGAGAACCGCGCCCGCTCGCCGAGGGCCCGCATCACGTCGACGCCCCGGCGGTCGATGAGGCGAAAATCGCCCGCGCCCTCGGGCAGGCTCATCTCGCCGAAGCGCTCGAACAAGCGGTAGAACAGCCGGGCGGAATTGCGCTTGAGGCGCGTCTCGTCGGTGCGGTCGGTGCGCTGGCCGTAGACCATCACGTAGCCCTCCCGCCAACGCTTCACGAACTCCTCGATCATCTCCGGCGGATGCTGGAGGTCCGCGTCCATGATCACGACCGCCTTGCCCCGGGCATGGTCCAGGCCGGCGGCGAGGGCGATCTCCTTCCCGAAATTGCGCGAGAAGGACACCGCCCCGATGCGGGGCTCGGCCGCGGCTTCGGCGCGGATGCGCTCGAGCGTGTCGTCGGCGCTGCCGTCGTCCACGAACACGATCTCCCATTGCGCCGTGATGCGGTCGAGCACCGGGATCACGCGACGGAGCAGGGCGCCGATGCCGGCGCCTTCGTTGTAGACGGGGATGACGAGGCTGAGTTCGGGCGCGGTCACGCCGGGCGATCCTTGGTTGGGGGTGCATCAAGAGCCGATTGTGCGGCGTCCCTCAAGAGCATTACCGTGCCGGACCGTGATTTGAGGGGCGCAAATGGCCACAAGCGGCAGGAAACTGGTGCTCTGCGCCGACGATTACGCGCTCACCGAAGGGGTGAGCCGGGGCATCCTGGAATTGGCGCAGGCTGGCCGGATCTCGGCGACGAGCGCCATGACGAGCATGCCGGAGTGGCCGCGCCTCGCCCCCGCCCTGAAGCCGCTCGCCGGCACGATCGGGGTCGGGCTCCACCTCAACTTCACAACCGGGGCGCCGCTCGCCTCCGTGCCGGGGATCGCCCCGTTCGGCGCATTCCCGGCCCTGGAGGACCTGCTGCAGCGCTCTTTCACGGGCCGAATCGCGGCGGCGGAGGCGAGGGCCGAGATCGACCGCCAACTCGATGCCTTCGAGGCCGCTTTCGGGGCGCCGCCCGCCTTCGTCGACGGCCACCAGCACGTTCACATCCTGCCGGTGATCCGGCCGGCTCTCCTCGGAGCCCTGCGGGCCCGCAACCTCCAGGGCCGCCTCTGGCTGCGCGATCCCTCCGACGGGGTGCTGCCGATCATGCGGCGGGAGGTTTCGGCCAGCAAGGCGCTGCTCGTGAAGGCCCTCGCCCTCGGCTTCCGCCGGGCCGCCCGGGCGGCGGGCTTCGACACCAACGAGGGCTTTTCGGGCTACAGCCCCTTCGAGCTGGCCACGACCCCCGACCGGGTTTACACCCAGGCCCTCGTCGATCTCGGTCCGCGCCCCGTGGTCATGGCCCATCCGGGATACGCGGACGAGCCCCTGAGCCAGCTCGACAGCGATGTGGAGAACCGCCCGCACGAACTCGCCTATCTGCAATCGGAGGCCTTCGGGCGGCTGCTGGAAGAGAGGGGGGTTGTTCTCGCGCCGCGGCCGTGAGTGACTGGGTGAGGGGCGTTCGATCCCGTGTGGGAGGGGGTTGGCGCGGAATGCGAGATGGTGCCCGCCCCCCCCCGGCTGTCATTCCGGGGCGCCAAAGGCGAGCCCGGAACCCATGAACACGACGATGCAAGCATTGGGTCGGCGCTGGTGCGCTCTTTCCTGCACTCCAGGTGGTTATGGGTTCCGGGCTCCGATGCGCGGCCCCGGAATGACAGGCGTGGCGCCCCGCAATCACAAGCGGCGCGCATACGTTGCCCGGCCAGCCCGAACGAAAACGGGGCCCGAGGGCCCCGCATCCCGTGATCCTGTGATCCTTGTATCTCAGGCCTTAGCCATCGCCTCGTCGTACATCCGCTCGGCGTGTTCCCAATTCACGAGGTTCTCGAGGAAGGCCTTGAGGTAGTCGGGGCGGCGGTTGCGGTAGTCGATGTAGTAGGAGTGCTCCCACACGTCGCAGCCGAGCACCGGCAGGGCATCGTGCACCAGGGGGTTCTCGCCGTTCGGGGTCTTCATGATGACGAGCTTGCCGCCCTTGACGGCGAGCCACGCCCAGCCCGACCCGAACTGGCCGACGCCCGCCGCGATGAAGTCCTCCTTGAACTTGTCGGTGCCGCCGAGATCCTCCTGGATCTTCTTCTCCAGCTTGCCCGGGATCGCGCCGCCCCCGTTCGGCTTCATCCACTGCCAGAAGTGCAGGTGGTTATAGTGCTGGCCGGCATTGTTGAAGAGAGCCTGGTTCTTGCCGTGGGAGCCCTTCACCACCTCTTCGAGGCTTTGGCCCTCGAACTCCGACCCCTTCAGCAGGTTGTTGCCGGCGTTCACGTAGGCGAGGTGATGCTTGTCGTGGTGAAATTCCAGCGTCTCGCGGGACATGAAGGGCTGCAGCGCATCGTGCGGGTAGGGCAGATCGGGCAGGGTGAACGACATCGACGCCTCCTGTGGTCTCGGGTCCGAACGGGATCCTGGGCTTAGGTAGGCCCTCGACCGGCGTCCGGCAACGGTTCAGCTTCCCAGGGGGGCGCTTTCCCCCTATAAGGGGCAAGATCTCTAAAATTGAGTACTTCGCGTACGCGTACCGGAGCAGACATGATCGTCGCGCTTCTCGTTCTCAGCCTGGCGATGATCGTGGGTGGTCTCCTCGCCATGGGCCTCGGTTGGGATATCGTGCTGCTGGAACGAGGGTGGGCGATGGTGATCGCCGGCAGCGTCTCCGCTTCCGGCGGTGCCATTCTCCTCGGGCTCATCGCGGCGATCTCGCGCCTCACGCGCATCCACGGCGAACTGACGCTGCTCCGGGAGCGCGCTCCCATGGGAGATGCGCCGTCCCCCGTCATCGATCCCGTGTCCCTCGTCTCCTCCGGCCTCCTCGGCGGCGCCGGCCTTGCCGACAGGCGTCCCGCAGACCGCGCCGAGCCCGTCCCGCCCGCCCGGGAGGAGGTGCCGTCCGGGGGCAGCGCCCAGGGCCGCCCCGAGGCTGATCTTGCCAGGGTCGAGCCGCCGGTCCGGGCTGAGCGCGAGGCGCGTTTCGAACTGCGGAGCGACCTCGACGCTCCGTTCCGTCCCCAGGAGAACCCTCCCGAGGAAGCGCCGAGGAGCGAGCGGGATCGGCGCCCGCCGGTTCTCGTCGCCGACCGCGGCAACCGTCTCGCGGGACCGGCCCTGGCCGAGGTCGAGGCACGGCGCCCCGACACCGAGGGCTTGTTCGCGGACGCTCCCGAGACTGAAGAGGAAGACGACTTCGGCGGGAGCGCGCGCCCCGATTGGGCCCGCGGAGCGGAGAGCGAGCCGCCGCGCCCCGACTGGGCAAGCGGCCTGTCGAACGACCCTCAGCCGTCGAAGCCCGCGCCGCCGCCCGCGGTCCCTGCCGTGAAATCGACGGTCATCGGGACCTACACGTCGGGCGGCAATCGCTACGTGATGTTCGCGGACGGCTCGATCGAAGCCGAGACGCCGGACGGCACCTTCACGTTCTCGTCGCTCGACGAGCTGAAAGAGTTCATCGCGGCGGGCGGCGAGTCCGGCGGCGGCTCTACTTGATGAGGGCCGAGAGCGCGCGGAACGTGTCCGTGCCGGCCCGCTCCATCCATTCGAAGAGCGCCATCTCGGTCGTGACCCAGTCGCAGCCCGCGTGCAGGAGACGGGCATGGGCGGCGCTCGCGTCGCGGGGCTGCCGGCTCGAGACCGCATCGCCCACAACGAACACGGCCTCGCCGTTCGCCCGGATGCCGAGGGCCGTCTGAAGCACGCAGACTTGGGCCTCGGCGCCGCAGATCACCACCTGGTCGCGGCCTTCGCCCCGCAACTCCGCGAGCCGGGAGGCGATGGCGGGATCGCCGGCCGCCGAGAACGTGATCTTCGGGAGCACCACCGTGTCCTGGGGCAGGTGGCCCGTCACTGCCTCGACGGTAGCCCCGAGGCCCTTCGGATACTGCTCCGTGACAGTGACCGGGATGCCGAGCCGGGTGGCGGCCTGCAGGAGGATCCCGGTGTTGCGCACCACGCGCTCGCCCTCGTGGATGGCCGGCATCAGCCGGGCCTGGATATCGACGACGAGGAGGTGGGAGCGGCGGGCGTCGAGGAGCATCGGGATCACGAGAGAAGGTTGAGAAGGGCAGTGTCCCGGGGCAGGGGCATGACCATGGTGAAGCGCAGGCCCGCCTCGTCGAAGTGCATGTCGACGTCCGCCTGCGCCTGCGCGGTGAGCACCCGCTGCAGAAGGCGCGAGCCGAAGCCCTGCCGCTTGGGCCGGTGCACCGGCGGGCCGCCGCTCTCGGTCCAGGCGAAGTGGAACAGGGGCTGCTCGGCGCTGCCGCGCACCTCCCACGAGACGTCGACCCGTCCGGCGGATGTTGACAGGGCGCCGTGTTTGATCGCGTTGGTGGTCAATTCGTGGATCGCCATGCCGATGGGAACGGCGATTTCGGACGGCAGTTCGACGGCGGGTCCCTCGAAGCTCACCCGCTTGGCGCCGTCCTCGTAAGGGCCGAGCTCGTTGCGCAGGAGCTCTTCGAGGGAGGCGGTCTGCCAGTAATCCTCCGTGAGGAGATTGTGGGTGTGGGCCAGCGACACGATACGGCCGACGAAGCTGTCGTAGAACTCCTCGATGCTGGACGCCGTGCGGGCGGTCGAGCCGACGATGGCCTGCACGGTGGCGAGGGTGTTCTTCACCCGGTGATGCAATTCGCGAATGAGCAGATGCTGACGCTCCTGCCCGCGCCGCCGCTCGGTGATGTCCGAAACGACGCCCGTGATCCCCCGCGGGGTGCCGTCCGGCTCCTGGACGGGCTGTCCCTGGGCCGATACCCAGGTTTCGGCTCCGTCGCTCGGGCGGCGGACCCGGTACTCCCGCAGGAAGGGCGCCCCGGTCTGAACCGCGTCGGCAAAGGCCTGCCTTGCGCCGTCCACGTCCTCCGGATGGATGACCGATTGGAGGGCGGCCCAGGTCGGGCGCATGCCGGCGGGAAGCCCGAAGATCTCCGCCGCCCGGTCCGACAGGGTGACGCAGTCCGAGGCGGCGTCCCAGGTCCAGTCCCCCAGCCCGGAGGCCGTCAAGGCCAGCTGCAGCCGCTCGGCGCTCTCCCGCAGGGTGGCTTCGGCCTTCTTGCGGTCGGTGATGTCGAAATTGACGCCGACGAGCCGCACGGGCCGCCCGTCGCCGTCGCAGGTGAGTTCGCCCCGGCTCGCCACCCACATCACCCGCCCGTCGGCGGGACGGACAATGCGGAACTCCGTCTGGATCTTGGGCGTGCCGGCCCATACGGTCTCGGCAGCCGCCTGCGCGGCGGCCCGGTCGTCCGGATGGATCAGGTTCTGGAAGTCATCGATGGTGGGCTTGGCCTCGCGGGGGACCCCGAAGAGGTCGTAGATCTTGTCGGACCAGAACAACTCGCCGGTTTTCAGGTTCCAGTCCCACAGCCCGACACCGCCGGCCTCCTGCGAGAGGCGAAAGCGCTCCTCGCTCCGGCGCAAGGCCGTTTCGGCCCGGGCCCGCTCCATCGCCGACCAGGTACGCTCGGCAACGTCCTCGGCGAGGGCGACTTCCTCCGGCAGCCAGGTCCGGGGCTCTGGGTGGTGAATGAACAGGAGCGCGGTGAGCCGTCCCCCCTTGATGAGCGGCACCGACACCACCGTGCGGGTGCCGATCGCCTCATAGGCGGCCGCGATGGCCGGGGCGGAGGTGCGGGGGTCGTCCTTGACATCCGCCACGACGAGGGTGCGGCCGGCTTTCAGGTTCTGGATAACCTGCGGACCGAAATCGTCGAGGCGATAGCGTCCGGCGACGCTCGCCATCGCGGGGCTCGTCCAGTCGCGCTCGACGGCGATGTGTTCCTCGGCATCGTCGATCTCGCCGTACCCGCTGCGGGCCGCGCCGAGATGGCGGGCCAGGAGTTCCGTCGCCCGCTCCAGGATGGTGAGCGGGTCGTCGAGAGCGCGCAGCTGGTCGTTGAGGTGGAGGAGGAAACCCTGGCGGCCTGCCCGCGCCGCCGGAGCCTCGTACACGGCCGAGTGCCGTTCCGGTTCTGGGCCGGACATGTCGGGCAAGCTCGCGCGGTTGGTCGCTTCGGTCATGGTGATGGGATACCGTCGCGTCATGACTTAGCGATCTTTGCGGACGCGGTCTAATGCCATCGCGTCAAAAGCCGTCCACGGCCTTGAGGGCGAAGGCATAGGCCAGCGCCACCTCTTCCAGGCGGTCGAACCGGCCCGCGGCGCCGCCATGCCCCGCATCCATGTTGAGCTTTAGCACCACAGGGCCGCCGCCCGTCATGGCGGCGCGAAGCCGGGCGACCCATTTCGCCGGCTCCCAGTAGGTGACGCGCGGGTCCGTGAGGCCGGCAAGCGCAAGGATAGCCGGGTAGCGCTGCGGCCTGACATTGTCGTAGGGCGAATAGGCCAGGATCGTGCGGAAGGCGGCCTCGTCCTCACCCGGATTGCCCCATTCTGGCCATTCGGGCGGAGTGAGGGGCAGGTCCTTGTCGAGCATCGTGTTGAGCACGTCGACGAAGGGCACCTCGGCGACGATGCCGGCGAATAGGTCTGGCGCCAGGTTCGCGACGGCGCCCATCAGCATGCCGCCGGCGCTGCCGCCATGGGCCACGATGCGGCGGCGGGCGGTGTAGCCGGCATCGGCCAGCGCCTCGCCGCAGGCGATGAAATCCCGGAACGTGTTCGGCTTCGCGTCGCGCTTGCCGCTCGTGTACCAGGCCCAGCCCTTCTCGGTGCCGCCCCGGATATGCGCGATGGCGTAGACGAAGCCGCGGTCGACCAAGGACAGGATGTTGGTGCGGAACGAAGCCGGCATGCTCATGCCGTAGGACCCGTAACCGTAGAGCAGGCACGGCGCCGAGCCGTCGAGCGCCACCTCCTTACGATGGACGAGAGAGATCGGCACCTCCGCCCCATCCGGCGCCGTCGCGAAGATGCGCCGCGTGACGTAATCCGCCGGATCGTGCCCGCTCGGCACCTCCTGGCGTTTGCGCACGGTCCGCTCGCCCGTGCGCAGATCGTAGTCCACCGTCTCGGATGGCGTCGTAAGGGACGAATAGGTGTAGCGAATCGTATCTGTGTCGAATTCGTATCCCGCGCTCATGCCGAGCGCGTAGGCGTCCTCCGCAAAACCGATGGACGTCTCGGTGCCGGAGGACATCTCGCGCACGACGATCCGCGGGTTCGCGTCCTGCCGCTCGAGCCGCAGGAGATAGCGCGCCAGCGCCACGTGAGAGAGGATCATGGTGCCGGGTCGGTAGGGCACGAGATCGCGCCATCGCGCGCGGGCGGGCGACGCGAGCGGCGCCACCATGAGCTTGGAATCCTCCGCACCGTCCGCGTTGGTGAGGATGAAGAGCTCGTCCCCGTGATGCTCCACGGAGTAGCGCAGCTGCGGCGTGCGCGGCTCCACGATGTGGGGTTTCGCCCGGGGATCGTTGCGGTCGAGGAGGTGTACCTCGGAGGTCTCATGATCGCTCGCGATGATCTCGACGAAGGCCCCGGACTGGGTCTCGCCGAGATGCACGAAGAAGCCCGGGTCACGCTCTTCGTAGATCAGCTCGTCCTCGTCCGCTGGAGCGCCGAGACGGTGGCGGCGCACCCGCACGGGGCGGTGGTTCTCGTCGAGTTCGACGTAATAGAAGCCGGACGAGTTGTTGATCCACACGATCTCGCCCGAAGCGTTCGGCACCGTGTCCGGCAGGTCCGCGCCCGTTTCGAGGTCCCGCACCCGGATCGTGAAGTATTCGGATCCCTTGGTATCAGCGCTCCAGGCCAGAAGCCGGTGGTTCGGCGCATGGTCGGCGCCGCCGAGGTCGAAGAACGCGAGCCCGCTTCCCTCCTTGTCGCCGTCGAGGAGGATCGACTCGGGGCCGCCCTCGCGGGGTTGCCGCCCGATGAGCGGATGCTGCCCGCCCTCCCGGTAGCGAGTGAAATAGGCGTAAGGCCCGTCCGGAGACGGCACCGAGGAATCATCATCTTTGATGCGCCCCCGCATCTCCTTCACGAGGTTCTCGCGCAGGGCTGCCGTGTCGCCCAGAACCGACTCGGCATAGGCGTTCTCGGCTTCGAGATGGGCGCGGATGTCGGCCGGCAGGGAGGCCGGGTCCTTGAGCACCTCCTTCCAGTTCTCGGCCTTCAGCCAGGCATAAGAATCCTCCACCCGGGTGCCGTGAACTGTGAAGAAATGCGGGCGCGCGGGTGCCGCGGGGGCGGGCGGGAGAGGGCGCTGGGGCAGGCGCTCACGCTTCATCGGGACGACCTGAGGGTTGGGAATGGCGCCTGTCGGCGGACGGGAATCTGATCGATGCTTGCCTGCAACCGGGCTGCTGCTGACGTTGAGGGGCATCCATGAGGGGCTGCTCACGTGGCGGGGAGAGGAGATGTGGCGCTCCCGAACGCCCTGACAACCCGGGGTTTCGGCGTTCCGGAATATCTCACAAGATGCTCTCTTCTTGAGCGATCCAAGTTCACAGTCAGTTCTAAACAGTTTTCCTGCCGAACATCTTGCGCATGCTCTGATAATAGCATAGTTGGATAGTCAATCGCGGTTCGGCTGCTTTGACGATGCAGTCACCGCAGAGATGAAATTCCAAGGCCTGCAAAGGCTTCCTTGGGGAAACTGCGGTCGAAGGCCCTTTCAGGCACTTGATAGGCGTGAGGACCGGGAAAAGGATAGAACGGCAACATGAGCGACACTCTCGCCACGTCGAACTACATCGAATTGGCCGCCGATATCGTGTCGGCCTACGTGAGCAATAACTCGGTTCCTTCGGCTGATCTGCCGAGCCTCATCAGCGAAGTCCATTCGGCGCTGCTGAAAGTGGGCGGCGGGGCGATCGAAATCCCGACCGAGGCGCCTAAGCCGGCCGTTCCGGTGAAGAAGTCCGTGACGCCGGACTACATCATCTGCCTCGAGGATGGAAAGAAGTTCAAATCGCTGAAACGCCACCTGCGCACGCAGTACAACATGACCCCCGAGCAGTACCGCGAGAAGTGGAGCCTGCCGGTGGACTACCCGATGGTGGCCCCGAACTACGCCAAGGCCCGCTCCGAGCTCGCCAAGGAAATGGGCCTCGGCCAGCAGCGCCGGAAGCGCCGCACGGCCCGGGCCTCTTAAGATCTCTCAGAGCCGACGAACAGGCCGCCTTCGGGCGGCCTTTTTGTTTGAAGAGCCGTCCGTCATCTTCGCGCGGACCTTCGACGCGTTCGTCGGGCCGGCTTCGGATGGGTCCGATGTTCCGCTCCGCAACACTCGCCTGCATGGCGTTAGCCTGAATCGGCGCGATCTCAAGGATTGGGCACGCGGCCGAACGTTGTCCCCGCACTTATCCACAACGGTTTACCGCACCCCTACGCCCCTTGACACGTAGGAATATGTCCACACAATCGGCCCACTGGAGGGTTGTCCTCCTGGTTTATTCTTTAAGGAACAAATCATGAACAAAAACGAACATTGCGAAGGGCAGATCAGACGTCGGGGCGGCTGCGGAAACCGCTCCAGGAAAGTGCGACGGGCGCGCGACATGAGGAGCGCCCGCACCGCTTTGCGGGCACCCGCACCCGAGGTGACGCACCTGTCGGCCGAGGCCGAAAGGCTGCTCGCCGTTCTGGGCGAACCGCAAGCCGATGCCTTCATCGACCCGATCGGCGAGGACGCTGTTCTGGCGCGGCGCTCGCGCGGGGGCGTGTCGGTCGGGGCGGGGTGCTTTCAAAGGGACGCCGCCGAAGAACTGGTGCGTCATGACCTTGCCCGCTGGATCCGGGAAACCGCCCTGTCGCTGCGCATCACCGACGCGGGGCAGGCTTATGCCCGCCGCGCCGCGGCGGCGCCGGGGGCCGACCCGTACCTCAGCCAGCACCGGGCCTTGGGCGAGGCCGTCATGGCCGGGCCCGAGGGCCCGGCCCGGGTGCGTGTCGACTTGGAGGAGAGCCCGCTGGCCTGGATGCGCCGACGGCGCGGTCGGGACGGGGAGCCCCTGATCGACGAGGCCTGTTTCGAAGCGGGCGAGCGCTTGCGCCGGGACATCACCCTTGCGGGTCTTCTGCCGGGGGTCACCGCCCGTTGGGATGCGCCGAAGGGCTCCGGTCCGCAGGGTCCTGCCGAGTCGACGGACCGCATGGTCGCGGCTCGCCAGCGCATCCGCCACGCCTTCCTGGCCGTGGGCAGCGACTTCGGCGACCTTCTCGTCGACCTGTGCGGGTTCCTGAAGGGGATCGAGCGCATCGAGCAGGAGCGCGGCTGGCCGGCCCGCTCCGCCAAGGTCGTGATCCGCCTCGCTCTGGCGCGCCTTGCCGAGCATTACGGCCTCGGCGCTACCGCCCAAGGTCCCCAAGCCTCCCGAGGCATCCGGACGTGGCGGGCGGTGGTGATCGAGGGCGGCCTGACCAAGGAAGGGTAGGGGAACTCTGACGCTTGATGCCCGCGACGGCGCCCCTCTCCCGGCGGGAGAGGGGTTTTAACTCAGGCGGGACTGTGAAGGCGCTGTGCGGTCGTTCGTGGGCGCGGGTGCCGGCCCCCGGCCGGTCAGGCGAGCGTCGCCTGTGCGTCCCGCCGGATGCGTTCCACCATCGACCGGGCTCCGTTGGAGCGCTGGGCCGTGAGGTGCTCGCCGATCCCGATGTCCCGAAAGATCTGGAGGGCGTCGATCCGCTCGATTTCCTCCGGGGTCTTGCCCGAAAAGAGAGCTGCGATCAGCGCCACGATCCCCCGCGTGATGATGGCGTCGCTGTCCCCGTGGAAGCGCAAGATCGTGCGCGCGGCCTGCCTGTCCCGGGCGGTTTGAAGCCAGACCTGCGAGGCGCAGCCGCGCACCCGGTTCTCTTCCGTCTTCATCTCCGGCGGCAGGGGCTCGGCCATGCGACCGAGCTCGATCAGGTATTCGAGCCGATCGTTCGAATCCTCAAGGATCTCGAAATTCGCGATGATGTCGTCGATGGGCGGCAGCGTCGTCATAGCCCTCATATAGGCTCCGGATCCGTGCTTTGCGATTGCCTCGATGTCGCTCGCCGGAAGGGGCCGTGAAGGCGGGCCTGCGACGTCAGGGCGTCACGGGAGGTTTGGTCTTTCGCGGCGCCGCGGGAGGAACGGGCGGAGCGGGGGCGGGCGCGGGCTCCGGCTTCACCGGCTCCGCCCGGGCAGGCTCGGTCGAGCCCGTCACGTGGCGTCCCGCCTCGGCCAGCACCCGGTCGAGCGCCGCCTGCTTGGCGTCCTCCGGCAGGGCCTTCCAGAGCGTCTCCAGGCGCTCCGTCGCGGTCGCCTCGCGCGTCGCCTCGCGGGTCGGCACGACGAGGCCTTTGCCCCAGGCCGCCACGTGCCCAATTCCGGCCAGCGCATCCTCGTTCCGCACGGGAGAGAGATAGTAGATGACGCCGATGACGGCGGCGATGCGCAGGGTCGAGAACATGGCTTCAGCTTAGCGCAAGCGCCTTTGCCCGCGTAGCGCGGCCTCAGGCGAAATCGAATTAGGATGAATCAAAACTTAGCCTTCGGGTTGACCCTGCGTTAACCCTGCTCAACCTGTTCAAACATCTGTGGAAAACCGCATGCCGGGTGTCGCGCCGGATCAGCGGGGCGACACGCCCCGGCCGCGCCGCGCGAGGGCGGAGCTGCCGACGGGTTCCGCCTTTTAGGGTTCGCTTAAGTCCCCTCTGCGACGGTCGAAGAGGGAAGGCGAGGGGGCCGGCGGGGTCAACCGCCGCGGACAAATCTTGCAGATCACATACACCATGGATTGGGTCGACGACTGGCTCGAAGGGCTGGTGCACAGGGCCGCCGGTGCCGACGCCACCGAACGGTTCCGGCACGAGCGCTTCATCGTCTCGCGCACCGTCGCGACCCTCGCCACGCTAGCGGCGCTGCCGCCCTACCTCATCGCCCGCGGCGCGCCGACAGCCCTCGAAGCCCTGAGCTTCCTCGTGCTCCTCGCCCCGCTCGCGGCCGTCCTCATTACCTCCCGCACGGGGCGGCTCGACGGGGCGCAGGCCCTCGTCTCGCTGGCCCTGACGGTGTTCGCCGCCGGCGCCGGCGCGGCCTTCGGCGGCGCCTCGACCCTCGCCGTCCTGGCTTTGGCAGTCGTTCCCCTCGACGCCCTCGTCAGCGGCAGCCGCCGGGGCTTCCTTGCATCCCTTGTCCTTGCCGGTCTCGGCATCCCGCTCATGCTCGTGGCGGAGGCGTCCGGCGCCGCTGCCGGCCGGCCGGTGGCTCTCGCCGCCGTCTTCGCGGTCGGGTTCGCCGTGGCTTTGGGGCATGCGGTGGCGGTCGCTCTCGCGGACAGGCGCCTCAAGGGGCACCTGAAGGCCGCTCTCAAGGCCGGCGAAGCCCGCGAGGGTGTGGCGCTGCAGACGATGGACGATCTCGTCACTTGGCACGACCATACCGGCGGGGTGCTCAAGGCGAACACGCCCGGCGCGAAAACCCTCGGGGCAGGACCTCAGCAGCTTCAGGGCCGCGGTCTGTTCAACCGCATCCATGTCGCCGACCGGCCCGCCTACCTGAAGGCGCTGAGCGACGCCGCCGCCGGGCAGGAGCCCGTCACCGTGCAGTTCAGGGTAGCCCGCGGCGAGAGCCCTGATCCGGGGTTCGACCGCAAGCCTGTTCTCGTCCGCCTCGGCGGGCGCAAAGGGGCGGACCGCGGCGCGCCGGACCTCGTCTGGATGGAGATGCGCGCCCACCGGCTGCGCGTGCCGGGGGAGGACGGCTCGTCGGTCGTCGCCGTCACCCGCAGCATCGCCGCCCACAAGCAGCAGGCGGACGAACTCGAGGCGCTGCACCGCAAGGCCCAGCACGCGACGGAAGAGCGGGCGCGCCTTCTTGCCACCGTGAGCCACGAACTGCGCACGCCGCTCACCGCCATTATCGGCTACGCGGACATGCTGCGGAGCGGCCTCGGCACGGGTCCGCGGGCTGAGGACTACGCCGGCATCATCCATCATTCGGGCGAGCACATGCTCGGCCTCGTGTCCTCCCTGCTCAACCTGTGCGCCATCGAGGCGGGCGGCCGGGACCTCGAGCCCGAGCCGGTGGACGTGGCGGCCCTCATCGAGGATTGCTGCCGTACGCTCAGCCTCGGCGCGGAGCGCGCCGGGATCGCTATCGACCGGGTCGTGCCGGGCCACCTGCCGGAGATGTGGGCCGATCGGCAGGCCTGCGAGCAGATCCTCCTGAACCTCCTCTCCAACGCGGTAAAGTTCACGCCCCGCGGCGGCCGCATCACCGTCGAGGCGCGTCGGGACGGCGAGCGGCTCGCGCTCACCGTGCGCGACACGGGCATCGGTGTTCTCGCGGCCGAACTGCCGCGGCTCGGCAGCCCCTTCTACCGGGCCGCCTCGGGCCAGGGCCTGCCCGAAGGAGGGCACGGTCTCGGGCTCTCGGTGGTGCGGGGCCTCGTCGGTCTGCACCAGGGCCGCATCGACATCGCGAGCGCCCCGGGCGACGGCACGCGGGTGACCGTGAGCCTGCCGCTCAGAACCCAGCGAGGCAGGCGAAACGCTTCGCTTTCTGCTACACTTCCGCAGCGCCCGATCCACGGAGCGCTCGCCCTCAAGACAGGATGATGCGCCTTGCGTGACGCTCTCACTGCCCGCTCCCACCGCGAGGTCGCGGCCGCCCCCCGGCGCGCCCGAGCCAAGGCGGTCGAGATCGAGGATCAGGAGACCCTCGCCGATCGCGTGTTCGGTCTGGTGAGGACCTATCCGGCTGAGATCCTGGTCGCCCTGCTTCTCATCGGGGCCGGCACCGCCATCGCCTGGAACGCCCTCGTCGGTCAGACGAGCCGGCACCCCGCTCCGTTCTTCGGGTCCGGCCGCACGGCGCCCGCGCCGCTCCCGCCACTGCGGCCCCTGGCCGAGGCGATGCCGCCCGCGCTCCCGGCCCTGCCGCAGGTCCCACCCAGCCTGCCGCCGTTGCCGGCGCCTACCCCGGCCGCCGCACCTCAAAAGGCGGCGCAGCGGGAGCCCGCGGGCGAGTCGGCCCGCCCGGCGGAGGTGCCGATTCCGGTCGCGCGTCCGCAGACCCGTCCGGCGCCCGTGACGATCACGCCGCCGGTTCAGCAGCAGCAGTCGATCGCGAGCCCCACCCGCACGGCCTCCATCGGCGACATCATCCGCAACGGCGACAACCCGCCGATCCCGCCGGCCCTCGTCGGAAAGGTCGATGCCGACCGGCGGGTGAGCGCCGGACAGCGCGCCCTGGCCAAGCTCGGCTACGGCGTCGCGAGCGACGGGATCATGGGCCCCGGCACCCGCCAGGCCATCGAGCGGTTCGAGCGCGATCGCCGCCTGCCGGTGACCGGCGAGTTCACGCCGCGGACGGTGCGCGAGCTCACGGCAGCGTCGGGCATATCGGTCGAGTAGTGTCGCGCCTGCGCTCGGACTTCTTCGTGGCGGCGCATCTGCGCCGCTGCGCCGTCGAGGGCGTCCCCGCCGTGCTGCGCCGGCGCGGAGCGGCAGAGGCCGGCGCGATCTACGTGAAGGTCGACCATCTCGACGGCACCGCCAGCCTCTACGGCCCGGCGCCGCAATCGCTGCTGGGGGAGGGGACCGGCGAACGCCTCTTTGCTTCCATGCTCGCCCGCGTCATGCCCCTCGACGTCGAGGACAGGATGCGGCGCGAGGGTCGGTTCGACCCCGATTACTGGCTGATCGAAATCGACGACCCGCAGGGCCGCCACTTCCTCGACATCGCTGAGGACGCGGACTGAAGAGGCGCTTCTCAGCCCACCTGCCGCTGCCGATCGTCGAGAAGGCGCCGCTCGACGGGAGTCGAGACACGGTTCGGCGTTCCGCTCGGGTCGAAGAGGGGCGTGTGGCGCCCGGGCCGGTCGAGCGCGATTCCGCCGCCCAGGATCGCCTCGACGAGGGCGAGAGCCGTCGGCCGCGCTGTCGAACGGACGATCCGCACGAGGGCGAAGACGGTCTTCACGGAATGCGACAGGGTCGGGTGCAAGGTGAGGAAGATGCGCGTCGCATCCTCCTCTTCGACGCCAAGAGCGCGAAGGGCGAGCGCAAGCAGTTCGGCCCGTCCCTGGCTCAGGAAGCGCCATTCCGTCGAGGCGGGCAGCCGAAAGGCCGCCGTGATCTGCGCCTCCACGGCCTCGACGTCGCCCGCGGCCGATGCCGCGAGAAGAGCTTCGACCCGGTGATCGCTCAGGCGGAACGGCAGGTGCGTGCGCTGGAAGAGGGCTGAGGCCGCCACCCGGTGGCGGATCCGCGCGCGCTGGTCTTCCGTCGCGAAAAGATAGAGCGACGCCTCGTCGGTGAGGCTGAGGCCGCCCCGCGAGAGGAGCGCCCGTGCGAGGAGCGGCCGGTCGGCGGCCCGGCTCCGCAGCGCCGCGAGAGCTCCGGCCGGCAGGTCGACGGTCCCGTTGAGAGCGAGGGCCTCGTCGACCGAGGGGTCGTGCAGCGTCAGCAGCCGCTCGACGGTTCGGCCGTCGAGGTCGGGCCGGGCCGCAAGGCGCGCGCTGACGCCCGGCATCCCGAGCAGCAGGGAGACCACGCCGGGGGGCAAGCTGGGGGCGGTGTCCAGCACGATGGCGCGCGTCTCGGCCGAGCGCTGGATGAGGTCGGCAAGGACCGAGGCCGGAGTGTCGGGACAAGGAGCGATGAGCCGCGCGATCTCGACGAGTGATTTGAGATCGACCCGCGGCAGGAAACCGAGTGCGATCGCCTCGAAGGCCCTGACGGTGTCCCAGTCGCGCGCCGGAGCTTTGGCGAAGAGGTCCGCATGGAGCTTGAGGAGTTCGGTGCGGATGTCGGCCGGCTCGCGCCCGCTCCTCGCATTCCAGGGATCGGGCCAAGCCATCGTCGCCATACGCAGAACTCACAAGGCAGCAGAACGGAATGCCTTGTTTTATCGATCTATCCTAAAGCCATCTTTAACCGCGCCGGGCCGGCATGCAGCGAACGGTGAGAGCAACGGCCGGAACGTTTCCTTGCCGAAGGATTGGGGCTCGCCCGGTCGTCCCGCGTCCTGCCTCACACGGGTTCGTGACAGCGGACCCCGCGGAACAGAAGCGCGGCGGCTGTGGTTGTTCTTGCATCTCGGCGGAAATTCGCATCCGGCGACTTCGTCCGAAACGGTCTGTTAACCATAGCGCTCTTTGGTGGTCGGCAGTCGATGCCGGCGGCCGCCGAGCCGGTTGGAGGGCAGGTACATGAGTGATGTCCAGACGCGATCCGCGGGGGTGATCATCGCTTTCCCTGACCCCGCAGCTCGGCCTCATCGTTCTGCGCCCGGCGCAGACGAACCGCGTGGCGAGATCCTTCTCTTCACCGGTGTGCGCTATGAGCGGCATGAGCCCAGTCCCGGCCCGTCACGGCCCTTTGCCACCAACGGCAGCGGGCGCCGGCGTCGCTCATAAGATCATCCTCGCCGTCGCGGTCGGCGCGGGTCTGGCGGCCTGCGTGGAGAAAGGCGATTTCGGGCGCCCGAAAGCGGGTGCCTGGAACGACGTCGTTCTGCCGCAAGCCGGCGCCACGTCGGCTCGCCTCAGAGGCGAGGCCGTCTCCGGCTTTCCCTTCACCGATGCGGAGCACGAGCTCAGAAACCGCTCCTGGCGTTTCCTCATGCCGGCGCACGAGCGCTCGATCTTCGACGCCCTCGTCGCCAACCTCGTGCGAACGCGTGTGCTGCCGCCCTGGATGAAGGTGGATGACGAATCGGCGTATCACCGCTCGCTTATGAGCGTCCGCGCCCGGTCGCCCGCCTCGCGCTTCAGGCGCATCGGCGAGGACGCCCTCGCCGATGCCCGCTTGATCGCCCCCTTCGCCGAGGTGGCGAGCGAGGTTCTCGCGGCCGACGATCGGCGCCTGAAGGCTCTCAGCTTCGTCGAAGAAGTCAGCGCGGGCGAGGTCGCGCAGGCGGTTTCGCGCGTCGCGGAGAACCGGTGCCTCATCGCCTGGGTGCGGGACGAGGTCGGCCAGCGGACCGAAGCCTATTCTTACGCAGTCCAGCACGCATTCTTGGCCATGCCGCAAAGCGAAGCAGTCGAGGCGGAACGGGCGGTCGCCGCTCTCGAAGATCACCGGGCCGCTCTGGCATCATTGCCGGTCGGGGGCTGGCGTGACGGAACCTGTCTCAAACCCGCCCTGCGCCTCGAAGGGCGCCGGGCCGTCGTCGTCAAAGGGTAGCCCGGAGGCGATTTCATACAGGTGAGGCGCGGCGGAAGCCACATGGCCCAATCGGGCTCAGCCCTCGCCCTCCGCGCCGTCGATGGCACAGGACACGGCTTTGGCGGCCTCCTCCGCCTCGCGGCGCTGGCTCGGAAAGGGCGCGGCCGCGCGCACCACGATAAGGCCTTCCTGGCGGGGCGCCACGATGCGCACGTCGCGCGAGGGCTCGTCCTCATCCTCCTCGGCGAGGGCTTCGTCGAGCTGCCGCCGAGTCATGACGACGATCTCGAGTTCGCCGCGCACGGCGGCCCGGTCGGTTACGGCGAAGAACACGCCGCCGCCCTTCAGGTGCAGCGAAATCGACTCGAAGGAGGCGCGGGTCCGGGCCGAGACCCGCACCGGTCCCTCGCGAAGGTCGAAGGCGCAGGCCGCGAGGGCCATGGAGGGGTCCGGGTGCGGAAGCCAGGAAGGCGCCATACCGGGCGCGGCCACGATCTGCGCGCGGTCGAGCGCCATCGTATCGCGCAGGCGCGTGAAGGAATCGCGCTCCGCGAAGCGCGGCGCCGCGAGCACGATCACGATGTGAGCCACGCCCGCGAGCACGAGGCCGCACAGGGTCGCCAGGAGGAAACGTCCGCTCTCGCTCACGAGGCGCACTCCACCCGCTCGAGGGCCGGCAGGGCCTTTTCGTCCAGCATCGCCGAACCGGCCGCCGCGGGCGAGTCGTAGAGGCGGAGCGCCAGGGTAAACGGCCCGGAGGGCGGAAGCTTGAGCCAGTTTCCCGCCTGCAGGTCGCGCGAGAGGGCGATGGCGAAGCGCCCGTCCGCCTCCCGCAGGATCTCGGCCGACGTGAAGCTGCTGCGATCGAGGTCGGACGGGACGAGCCGGCCGTTCCCGTCGTAGAGCGTGAGCGTCCACAGGCGAGCCTGGGGCGTCGTCGCTCCAAGCCGGTAGGTGCAGCCCGAGTCGAGGGTCCGCCCCGCACTGTCGCTGTCGGCGACGAGGGCGATTCCTTCGCCGGCGGCGAGCGGGATGTCGCCTTCGCGGACGATGATGCCCTGCGCATAAGGATCCGCGTTCCGGGAGCCGACGTGAGGCCAAGCCTTCCAAGGGCCCGCCGTGACCCGGCCCACGGGATACTCGCCGCTCAGCGCCACATAGGCCGAGCTGACGCCCAGGCCCAGCCCAACCGCGAAGGCATAGATGACGAGGGCGGTCGTAGGCAGGCGTCTGGGCACGGGGTTCGGCTCGGGAGGAGGGACTATGGAAACCGAAGGCGGGCGCGCGTCAACCGCGGATCGGCGCACACCGTCAGGGCATCGCGATCCGGGCACCCGCCGCCGGGGCCTGCGCGCCCTGGCTCTGAGCGCGGGAAGGCTCGTTCGCGGCGGCCGGCGGCCCGACACGGTCGACCTTCCTGAAGAGATCCCCGATGCCGCCGATGACCTCGTAGGAGCGCCGGGACAGGGTGCCGGGAGCCGTCACGGGAGCGCTCGGCTGCGCGACGCTGTTGGTGGCTGTAGGCGACCGGTTCGAGGCGAACGCGACGTTCTGGCCCGGCTCGGCGACGCCCGGGATGTTCCGGATCTCGATGTTCTGGTGGGCGAAGGCCATCGCCTCCTTCCACGTCATGGCCGGGAGCGTGCCGCCCGTCATGTCGTTGGTGGAGGTATGATCGTCGTTGCCGAACCAGACGCCCGCAACGAGATTGCCGGTATAGCCAACGAACCAGGCGTCCCGGTAGCCGTTGGTGGTGCCGGTCTTGCCGGCAACCCGGATGCCGTCGAGGATCGCCCGCTTGCCGGTGCCTTCCTCCACCACCTTGTTCATCATGAAGTTGATGTCCTGCACCACCTGAGGCTGGAGCACCTGGGGCTGCGGGGCGTCGCGGTCGTGGCGGTAGATCACGTCGCCCTGCGAATTGCGCACCTCGTAGGTGGCATAGGGCGTCGCGCGCTTGCCTCCGTTGGCGAAGACCGCGTAGGCGGCCGTCATGTCGAGCACCGTCACCTCGGCGGCGCCGATGGGCAGAGAGGTGGAATCGGCGAGCGGATGGGTGAGGCCCATGTTCCGCGACAGCTCGATGATCTTGGCGCGACCGGCCTTCGCGGCGTTGCCGTCCGTCACCGTGCGGCCGATGTCGACCGACATGATCACCGGGATCGAGTTGATCGAGCGGGCGAGCGCCGAGGTGAGGGGCATCGAGCCCGAGAAGGAGCGGTTGTAGTTCTGGGGGCACCAGTTGCCGAGGCAGATCGGCCGGTCGACCACAGTGGTGTTCGGCCGCAATTTGGGATTCGCCGTCATGGCGGCCGCGTAGACGAAGGGCTTGAAGGAGGAGCCGGGCTGGCGCAGGGCATCGGTCGCGCGGTTGAACTGACTCTGGCCGTAATCGCGCCCGCCCACCATGGCGCGCACGGCGCCGTCCACGTCCGTGATCACGATGGCGCCCTGATCGGCGTCATATTGCCGGCCGTGCTGACGCAACATGCTCTCCAAAACGTCCTCGCTGTGCCGCTGCACCGAGGAGTCGAGGGGCGTCTTCACGATGAGCACGCGCTCGTTGCCGAGCTTGCCGGCCGCAGCGAGGGCCTTCACCTGCCCGAAGGCCCAGTCGAGGTAGAAGTCCGGCGTGGTGGCGCGGGAGCGGTTCACCGGGGTTGCCGGGTTGCGACGGGCGGTCTGGATCTGGCCCTCGGTGAGGAAGCCGGCTTCGACCATGTTGGCGAGCACGTCGTTCGCTCGGGCGCGGGCCGCCGGCAGGTTGATATGCGGCGCGTATTTCGTCGGAGCCTTAAAGAGGCCGGCGAGCATCGCCGATTCGGCGAGAGTGAGCTCCTTCGCGGGCTTGCCGAAATAGTACTCCGCCGCCGCCACGATGCCGTGGGTGCCCCCGCCCATATAGGCGCGGTCGAAGTAGAGCTTGAGGATTTCGTCCTTCGTCAGATGGAATTCGAGCCAGAGCGCGAGGAACGCCTCCTTGATCTTGCGCTCGAGGGAGCGCTCGTTCGACAAGAAGAGGTTCTTGGCAAGCTGCTGGGTGATGGACGAGCCCCCCTGCACGGTGCCGCCGCCCCGGGCGTTCACGGTCAGCGCGCGGAACGTGCCGATGGGGTCGATGCCCCAATGCTCGTAGAAGCGGCGGTCCTCGGTGGCGAGCGCCGCCTTGATCATCGTGTCGGGATAGTCCTCGAGCTTATAGGAATCGTCGAGGCGAAGGCCGCGCCGGCCAATCTCCTGGCCGTAGCGGTCGAGGAAGGTGACGGCGAGCTCCTGCGTCTTCAGCCAGTTCTCGCTGGTCTCCCGGAAGGCCGGGATGGCCAGGCCCAGCATGACGACGGCCCCGGCCGCGCCGAGGGTTGCCGCCTCGCTCGTCAGGTCGAGGAGCACCCGCTTCACGCCGCGCACCCGCAGGCGGTTCATCTGCCGCGAATAGCCCGACCAGAACGCGCCGGCCGACCGGCCGCTCTCGTAGAGCGACGAGTTGAGCCAGGCATCGAACCCAAGGCTCGCTCGCTTCAGGCGGGTCCAAAGGTTGGTGGGGGAGGGCGGGCGCACAGCGGTCCTGTTCGTCGGCGGTCAAGAAACGGTCGGGCTGAAGGGTTCTACCAGTCTTTGCCCGGCCGGACGAGCGGGTTCCAAGCCCGTTAACGACAACAACTCGCGAGTCGGGATCCAAGTTCATCACAAGATAGGACGGCTTGGCCGGTCCCGGGAGGCCCGAGAGCCTCTTCGCCACAGGCGGCAGCCCTGAAAATGGCTTAAAGCCGGCCTGTTTACCCTGTCTGCAAGGAGTTGCGCCGCAGTGAAGGTTCCCGCTGAGCCGCCCGTCGTCGAGCCGTTCTGGAAGACCAAGAGCCTGGAGGAGATGAGCCTTCCGGAGTGGGAGAGCCTGTGCGACGGCTGCGCCCGGTGCTGCCTCGTCAAGCTCGAGGACGAGGACACGGGAGAGATCGCCTACACGGATGTGGGCTGCACGCTCCTCGACGACGCGAGCTGCCGCTGCCGCGACTACCCAAACCGGCAAGCCAAGGTTCCGGATTGCGTGCGCCTCACGCCCGACACGGTCCGACGGCTCTCCTGGCTTCCCCCGACCTGCGCCTATCGCCTGCTCGCCGAAGGTCGGGACCTCTACTGGTGGCACCCGCTCGTCTCCGGCGATCCGGCGACGGTGCACATAGCCGAGATCTCGGTCCGGGACCGCGTGGCCGGGCCGGAGGAGGATTTCACGGTCCGCGAGCTGATCGGGCGTATCGTCAACTGGCCGGAGGAACTGCCGCGAACGGAAGAGCCCAACCGGCGATAGGCACTGAACCGGCTTTCGTCAGCTGGCGGCGGTGCCGGAGCCCTCTTCGCCGGGAACCGGGGTCGGTTCGCCCAGGGTTTCACGAACGTAGAGCTTCTTCACGAGGACGTAGGTCACGACCGCGAGGGGGAAGCCGAAGATGAGGCCGAGCGTCCCGAACAGGACGCCGCCGGCAACGATGGCGAACAGGGCGAGGGCGGGGGGCAGGGCGACCACGCGCTTTTCCACCATCGGGAAGATCACGTTGCCCTCGATCTGCTGGATGACCAGCACGGCGAGGATCGTCCAGAGAACGGCGGACCCGTCGAGCGTGAAGGCGAGGAGGATCGCCGGTAGGGCGCCGATGAGCGGACCGACGAAGGGGATGAAGTCGGCGAGTCCTGCGATGAAGCCGAGCGCGATCGGCGAGGGCAGCCCGATCATCCAATACGCGAAGGCCGACAGCACGCCGACCGCCGTCATGGCGATCAGTTGCGAGACGAGCCAGAGCTTCAGGGCTTGCCCCGTGGCGTCTAGGGAGCTTTCGACCCGCTCGTGCTGGCCGACCGGGAACAGCTTGACGAGGCCGCGACGGTAGATGCGCGGATTGGATGCGATGTAGATTCCGGCGATCACGACGAGGAAGAAATCGGCGAGTCCGCCGAGGATCGTGCCGCCGATCCCCGCCACCCGAGAGATGAAGCCGCTGCCCGGCCCCATGCCGAGCATCTGCGGCAGCTGGCTCGTGATATCGCCGAGGCCAAGCTCCTTCGTGAAGTTGCTGAGGGCGAAGGGGAGGCGTTCGGCGATGCTGGCGAGTTGCAGCCGGATCTGCGCGCCGAAGAGCACGCCGAGAGCCAGGAAGGACACGAGGATGATGAGCGTGGCCGCGGTCAAACCCCAGCGCTCCGGCACCCGGGCATAGCGGACGAGCACGTCGGAGAAGGCGTGCAGGACCACCGCAACGAGAATGGATCCGAACGCCAGCAGCAGCACGTCCCGCAGATGCCAGAGCACCCATACAACCGCCAGGATGCCGAGCAGGATCAGGACCTTGCGGACGAAGTCCTTGTCGGCAACGGAGTCCCACCGCCAGCGCTGCGCGTCGTTCATGGGCCATCACCCTGCTGCCAAGCTGAAGGGTGAACGGCCCGGCGTTCACCGGGGTTCCGCCCACAAGCCCGCGGCGCCCTACTGGAGGAGGCGCAGGCTCGCCGTCTGGTTGTCGTCCATCTCCTTGTAGGTCGCGTTCTCCTTGAACTCGGGCAGGGCACGGATCTGCTCGTCCGTGAGCGTGTCCGCGATCAGGCGATCGCCCCGCATGGCGATCTGCTCCGCCGGGAGGGCGACCTGCTTCTGCCCCAGGCCCAGGAAGCCGCCATGGCTCACCACGATGTAGGCCTTGTTGTCGGTTCCCGTCAGAACCTCTTCGACGTCGCCCATCCGCTCGCCGCGGGCGTTGTAGAGCGACATGTTCTCGAGGTCGGACGCCTTGACGGCCTGTAGCCCAGGGCTGCCGATGCTGCCCGTCTGGGCCGCAGCCCCAGTCGCAGCCCCAGCCGCAGCCGCAGTTCCAGCTCGTTGGTCGGTGTTGAGTTGGGCCTGGGCGGTTTGCTGGGTTGGGGCGGGTTGCGCTTGGGGCGCGGCCGCTTGGCCTTGGGGCTCGAAGCGGATTTGGGGTTGTCCCTCAGAGGGTTGGTAGATCACCTGCGGTTCGCCCGTGCGCTCGAAGCGGACGTTCGGTTGGCCTGAGGAGGATTGAATTAGGGGCTGGGGCTGGGCCTGGGGGGAGACCACCTGAACCTGGGGCTGGGGCATCGAGACCTGGACCTCCGGCCGGGCCATCGCGACGTTCACGTCGGGCGGGGGCATGCGGACGATGATCTCGGGCTGGGGCTGCTGGACCGTGATGAGTGGGGGCGGCTGCCGGACGATGATCTCCGGCTGCGCCTGGCGGACGGTGACGGTGGGCTGGCTCTGCTGGACGAGGACCTGCGCGGCGCCGGCGGCGCCGACCGGGGCGACGGACTCCGCGGCCGCTTGAGGCCTCGGCTGCACGGCCTTGGCGGCATCGTTCTCGGTGAGGCGGCGCAGGTTGTCCTGGCAGGGCTGCGCGTTCGCGGCCTGCTGCCAGGCGCGCGCCTGCTCGACGGTGACGCCCGCATCGGCAGGCTTCGCCTGCTCGAGATAGGCCGCGAGGCGCTCGCATTCGGCAAGCGCCGCCCTCGCGTCCACCGTTCCTTGAGGCACCGTGGTGGGCGTCACCTGCGGCTGCTGCTGGGCGGCCGCCCCGGTCGCGAGGGCTGCCGAGCCCAGGAGGGCGGCGAGAAGGGCGGTCCGCATCATCGGTCTCCGGATTGTCGTGTGGGCGCTGCACGGACAACCGGAGGACGGCGCGGCAGTTCCGTGGCGGCCATCCCGCAAGGGCCGGCGCGGGCCGCCCGGAACGCTTACCCCCTTTGCCCGGTTGGTTCGGCAAAGGAGACCCGCCATGGCCTCGAACGTAATGTGCTTCGTCCTGGGCGGCTGTGCCCCGGCGGCTCTCGTCGGGTGGCTCATCCTGCAGACCTGACGGAGCCTGCACCAACGAAGAAGCCGGCGCGGGTCCCCACCCGCGCCGCCTTTCGATTTCGAGGGCCTCAGAGGCGCAGGCGTCAGCGCGCCTCGTCGGGGCACAGGCGCTGGCCGACCGTGTCGCCGACGCAGCTGCGCGCATCCACCGACCCCGTGACCTCCACGTCCGCTTCCGGCGGCAGGGTGTAGACGCGGTTGAGCGCCTGGGGCGCCGCCTGGGCGAGAAGGCCGACCTCCATCGGCGCCGCCTCCTCGGGCATCGCCGCGAGGCCTGCGCCTGCGGGCGCCCCGCCGCTGCTCTGAGCGCCGGCGCCTGTCGCGAGGGTGAAGGCCGCAAGGCCGGCAAGAAGAAGGGTCCGCATCGTGGTTCTCCTGGTCATGCCAGGAGCGAACGCCGCCGCGGGAGGGCCGGTTCCGGCCGTCAGGCCGAGGGGCGGGGCAGCCGCGCCGCGAGGTCCCGCACCACGCTGGCGGGGAGTTCGACGCCCCTCAGCCGCCAGGCGAAGCCCTTGAGCCGCAGATGCAGCCGGTACTGCTCGGCGGCCGCGCGCTCCGGCGGCACGGGCACGAACACGTTGGTGAAGCCGCGGCTCTCCGATTGCAGGACGACGCGCCAGGCTTGGCCGAGATCCGCCAGGTCGAGGCGCCCCCCGGCGGGCAGGGCCGCTTCGCCGTCCTGGGCCGGCAGCGTTCCGCGCATCAAGTGTGCCAGAGCTTCGGGCGTCACGAAGCGGGCAACGAGCGGCTCCGCGATCGAGGCGCCCGCGCCCGCCGCGGCGCTGCCGCTGAAGCCATTGAGCTCGGCGGCCCGTCCGATGGACCGCAGATACTCGGCGATCACCTGCCGGGTGAGGTGATGGCGCAGCGCCCCGAAATCCACCCGCGCCTCGATCGCCGCTCCATCCTGCGCCTCTACGGCGCGGCCGAGCCGGTAGAGGGCGTAGAAGGGCGACGCCATGAAGATCGCCCAGAGGGCGAGACACAGGAATCCGAGACGAAGAGGCCGGCGCATGGCACCCTCTCAGCCGCCCGATCGCGGCGCCAGCAAGGCAGCCCGCTGCGCCGCGTTCGGCCAGATGGCCGCATGGCGGCCTGCCCGCCGAAAGACCGTCGCGTGCGCCCCCTTAGGCCCCCGGGTCACGAGCGGCGGCAGGGCGCGGCGGGACGGCGTCCGCCACCTCGCTGCGGCCTGGCGACAAGGCGGCGAGAACGAGATTGGCGCGGGTGCCCACATTCATCTTCGGAAGGATCACGACCTCATATCTGAGCAGGGCGTAGGCTCGGGCGAGCCTCTCGTACTCGGCCGCCGCCTCCGCGAAGCCGTGCCGGCGCTCGTTGTCGCTGACGTAGATCTCGGGCCAGGGCGGGACGAGAAAGACGCGATGGTGCGAGGGGTGTTGCCGCGCGAGCGACGCAAGAGTGGACCCGCCCGTCACGTGGTCGAGGCCCGCGGCGGCGTCGATCAGGCCGCGGTCGAAGAAGACCCAACCCGGCAAGCGCTGGGCGGCGGCCCGATCCTCCAGGGCGACCTCCACGGCGCGCCGCGCGAACGCCGCCATGTCGATCCACGGCAGGGCCGTTCCGCCGGTCGCGAGTTCCTGGGCGACGATGCGGCGTCCCGGTTCCTCGACGGCTTCGTGGCCGCGGCGCCGCAATTCCGCGACGAGCGACGACTTTCCGCCGCCCGAGCAGCCGGAGACGATGACGAAACGATCCATGACGATCCGCTCACGGGGAGGGCGAGCGGCCCTTCGAGCCGGCCGCTCGACCCGGCGATACCATGCCTTGGCGGCTCTGGCTGCCGCGGTACGGAGGCGCGGAGCGGGCCGTCAGGCCCGGTCGATGCGCCCCGAATAGCAGCCCCGGCGAGCGTTGTGGACATGGATGTAGGCGACGCTCTCTTGAGCGAGGAGGCGGTCGATCAGGGGCTCGATCTCGCGGCCCTCGACGATGTCGGCATCCACCATCATGCCGGCCTCGTCGTAGGCGCGCAGGGACAGGAGGCGCCCGCGCATGACCTCCGGCACCTCGTTGACCCGGTCGTAGGGCTCGCTCGCGCCCTCGCGAACATAGATCGCGTGCGTCGCCCGGTAGGGCGTCTCGGCGGGCTGGCAGGTGTGGTTGAGGAGTAGCACGGTCTCGCCGGGCTCGGCCTCCCGCATCGTGATCCGGTCGGGGTAGCCGGGCTTCTCGGCCGCGACGTACCGGCGGACGCCGTGCCGCGCCAGAGCTTCGTCGGAGAGGCCGTAGAGGTGCCGGAAGGGTTCGGGCGAGAGACCGGTGATGCGAAAATTCATGGGGAGGGTTCCTGCGTTGCTCCTGCGTGAAGAACACCATCGCCGGCCCGGGGCGGCCACCCGTTTCCTGTGACGCTCCGCCCCCCGTTATTCGGGGGCGCCGCCGTTGTCATTCCGGGTCGCCGCCCCTTGTCATTCCGGGGCCGCGCAGCGGAGCCCGGAACCCATAACCATGACGCCGCAAGGTGTGCTCGGCGCTGGTGCGCTATGTCCTGCAAGCTAGGTGGCTATGGGTTCCGGGCTCTCGCTATGCTCGCCCCGGAATGACAACGGGGGCGCCTGATCATAGCGTGTCGGCCATGCCGTACTACGTCTACCTCCTCGCGAGCCGCCGCTACGGGACGCTTTACCTCGGCGTCACGAACAATCTCGGGCGCCGCATCCATGAGCACAAGACCAAGAGCGTCAAGGGTTTCACGGCCGAATACTGCGTCGACAAACTGGTCTGGTACGAGACTTACGAGCAGATCGACGAGGCGATCACGCGCGAGAAGAGCCTGAAGAAGTGGCGGCGCGATTGGAAGATCAGGCTGATCGAAGAGATGAACCCCGATTGGGAGGACCTCTACCTCATTTTGAACCAGTGACGTGCGCTGTCATTCCGGGGCGAGCGGAGCGAGAGCCCGGAACCCATAACCATGACGGTGCAAGGTGTGCTCGGAACTGGTGCGCTTCGTCCTGCAATGTTGGTGTTTATGGGTTCCGGGCTCCGCTGCGCGGCCCCGGAATGACAAGGGGCGGCGCCCCGCATTGACGGCAGCGGGACAGCGCCAAACGAAAAAGGGCCCCGGATCGCTCCGGGGCCTTTCGCATTCTGGCGGCTCGCTTACCCGCGGGCGCGGGCGCGGATCATGAAGTTGTCGTAGGTGTACTCGGCCACTTGGAACCACAGGTATTCCTCGCCGCGGAAGGCGCGGACGGCCTCGTAGATCTTCTTGAAGTCGGCGTTCTTGGCCGAGGTCTCGTCGTAGACCTCGTTGGCCGCCTTGAAGGCCGCTTCCAGGATCTCCTGCGGGAAGGGACGCAGCTGCGTGCCGGCGCCGACGAGCCGGCGCAGGGCCGCCGGGTTGCGGGCGTCGTACTTCGCCTGCATGTCGATATTGGCATGCGAGGCCGCGGCCTGGGCGATGGCCTTGTAGGCCTTCGGCAGCTCGTTCCACTTCCCATTGTTGAACAGGAAGTGCACGGTCGGGCCGCCTTCCCAGAAGCCCGGGTAGTAGTAGAACGGGGCGACCTTCGAGAATCCGAGCTTCTCGTCGTCGTAGGGCCCGACCCACTCGGCGGCGTCGATGGTGCCGCGTTCCAGCGCCGGGTAGATGTCGCCGCCCGGGATCTGCTGGGGCACCACGCCGAGCTTCGCCAGCACGAGGCCGGCAAGGCCCGCGATGCGCATCTTGAGGCCCTGCATGTCGGCGACGGTCTTGATCTCCTTGCGGAACCAGCCGCCCATCTGCACGCCGGTGTTGCCGCCCGGCAGGCCGTAGAGGTTGTGCTTGGCGTAGAACTCGTTGAGCAGGTCGTTGCCGCCGCCGTGGTAGAGCCACGCATTCATCTGGCGGGAGTTGAGGCCGAAGGGCAGGGCGGTGCCGATCGAGAAGGTCGGGTCCTTGCCGAAATGGTAGTACGAGCAGGTGTGGCTCATCTCCACCGTGCCGTTGCCGACCGCATCGGCGATCTGCGGCGTGCCCACGATCTCGCCGGCGGCGAAGGTCTGCACCTGGAATTTCCCGTCCGTCGCCTCGTTCACGTAGCGGGCGAACACTTCGGCCGCGCCGTAGATCGTGTCGAGGGACTTCGGGAAGCCCGACTGGAGACGCCAGCGCACCTCCGGCATGGACTGGGCGATTGCCGGCGCGGCGATCGTGGTGGCAGCGGCGCCCGCGGCGGCCGTCTGCAGGAATTGACGACGCTTCATGGTTCTTCCTCCCAAAGGAAAAGGCGTGACGGGGTCACGTACCTTGGGACTGCCAACTAAACGGTGAACGGGAAAACGCAAGCGGTTCGGGCCTCCGGAATCAGGCGAATCCCAGGCGTTTCGAAGCGTCGGCGGTCCTGCCGCAGCGGCATCGTCGCAGCCGCCTCGCTCCGCCTCGCCGAGGCGACGATCCCGCCCCGCGTGAGCGCAGGGGTGAAGGCCGGCAAAGCCGCGCCGGAGGTCACGTTCTTTTGACCTCGCCATCCCGGGTGAAGGGCCTTAACGCATCGTTTCGCAACGGGCCGGCGGCGGCGCCGAGGGAACGGGTGAAGGCATGACGGCAGCGACGGCGTGGATCGTGCTCCTGGCGGCGGGGCTGTTCGAGGTCGGATGGGCGGTGGGGTTGAAGTACACGCAAGGGTTCACCCGCCTCGTGCCGTCGGTGCTGACGGTCGCCTCCATGGTGGTGAGCCTCGGCCTCCTCGGGCTCGCGCTGCGGGTGCTGCCGCTCGGAACCGCCTATGCGGTCTGGACCGGGGTCGGCACGGTCGGCACGGCGATGCTCGGCATCGCGCTCTTCGGCGAGGCGGCGAGCGCGGGCCGGCTCCTCTGCATCGGGCTCATCGTGGCCGGCATCGCCGGGCTCAAGCTCGTGGGGGAATAGGCGAGGGGCGGAGCGGCACCGCGACCGTGCAGATGAGGCCCGCCGGGTGGTAGTCGAGGCGAACCGATCCGCCGAGCTCGTCGGCAAGACCGCGCTCGAGGAGGCGCGAGCCGAAGCCCCGCCGGGTGGGCGGGATGACGGAGGGCCCGCCGGTTTCACGCCAGGTGAGGTGAAGGGCGCCGCCCTCCGCCTCGCTCCAGGTGATCCGCACGGCGCCGTGCGGCGCGCTCAGCGCCCCGTACTTCACGGCGTTCGTGCATAATTCGTGCAGGGCCATGGAGAGGCTGAGCGCCACGTTGGGCGCAAGGCGCAGGTCCGGGCCCTTGAGCACGAAGGGCCCGCGGCCGGACGGGCCGTCGCGATGGGGCGCCACCGACTCGGCGATGATGGTCTGGAGGCTCGCTCCCTCCCAGTTCTCGCGCGTCAGCACGTTGTGGGCGCGGGCCAGCGCGAAGAGACGCTGCTCGAAAGCGGCGGGCGGCGGCGAGGCGCGCGGGATCGCGGGAGGTCTCGACGACCTTGAAGCTCTGGGCGGCGATGGACTGCACCGTCGCGAGGGTGTTCTTCACCCGATGGTTCAGCTCGTTGATGAGCAGTTCCCGGTGCTGCTCTGCGCGCTTGCGCTCCGAGACGTCGTGGAACGCCACCACCGCATAGCCTTCGTCGCCCACGCCCTGGATCGGGGCCGACGACACCGAGAACTGCATGATGCGCCCGTCGGGCCGGCGGTAGGTCATCTCCTCCTGATCGATGTCCGCCCGGTCCTGCACCGTGCGGGCGAGCGGATACTCGTGCGCGGCGTAGAGGCGCCCGTCGGGATGCATGGCGCCGAATTCGCCGTACTCGGCGAAGCTGCTCGGGTGGGGGCGCTTGCGGCCGAGAAGGTCCGTGCCGCGGGCGTTCTGGAACACGATCTCGCCGTCCGGCATGCGCGCGAGCACCACGCCGACCGGCATCTCGTTGAGAATGCGGCGCAGGCGCTCCTCGGACAGTCGCAGGCCCTCCTCGGCGATCTTGCGCTCGGTGATGTCGATCTGGATGCCGTCCCAGATCACCTCGCCGTCGGCGGTTCGGCGCGGCGCGGACATCAGCCGGAACCAGCGCCGCTCGCCGGTCTTGGCGTGGCGGGCGGCCACCTCGTATTCGAACGCAGAATGGCTCCCCATGCTGGCCGCCTCGCGCTCGAGAAGGCCCTGCATGTGGGCAGGTTCGATGAGGGCATAAAGACGCGAGGGATCGGCGATCGCCTCCTCGGCCGTGATGCCGTTCATGCGCTCGCAGCTCTTCGACAGATACAGAAAGTGCCGCTGCTGCTGGTCGGGCGAGATCACCGTCTGATAGACCATGCCGAGGGGCAGGTTGTCGGCGAGCGCCGTCACCCGCGCCTCGCTCTCCCGCAGGGCGGCCTCGGCCTCGTACCAGTCGGTGACGTCGATCTGGATTCCGTCCCACACGATGTCGCCGCCCGGCTGGTTCCGGGGCGCCGAGATGATGCGGAAACGGTGCGTCTCGCCGGTGCGGGCGTGCCGCATGCCGACGGTGAGGTCGAAGGGCTTGCGGGCGAGGATCGCCTCGCGCTCCGCCTCCGCGAGGCGCGGCACGTCGGCGGGATCGACGAGGTCGTAGAGGGCGCGCGGATCCGCGAGGGCGGCCTCGGCGGTCACGCCGTTCACCCGCTCGCTGCTGCGGGACACGTAAAGAAAGCGGCGGGACGAGCCGTCCCGCGCGGTCTGGATCTGGTACACCATCCCGAGGGGCAGGTTGTCGGCGAGGGCGGTGAGCCGGGCCTGTGTTTCCCGCAGGGCCTCGTCCGCCCGCTTGCGGGCGGTGATGTCCTGCACGGTGCCCACATAGCGCAGGGCGCGCTCCTCCCCGTCCACGATCCCGAACACGGCCTCGCCGTTGGCGAGAACCCAGCGCACGGATCCGTCCGGCAGAAGGGCGCGGTACTCGTAGGGCTCGCGCTCGCGGATGGCGGGGTCGAGGGCGCGGGCCGCCATCGCGGAGGTGCGGGGGAGGTCCTCGGGATGGGTGGCCGAGCGCACCATGGCGAGGGTGACCTCGCCCTCCGGCGGGAAGCCGAAGATCGCCCGCGCCCGGTCCGAATAGACGAAGCGGCCCGAGGCGAGGTCCCAGTCCCAGATGCCGAGCTCCGCCGCGTCCGCCGCGAGGGCGAGGCGCGCCTGGCTCTCGCGCAGGGCCTCCTCGGCGTTCCGGCGGGCCGTGACGTCGAGGAGGACGCCGACGATGGTCTGGGGCCGCCCGCCGGGATCGAGGTGGATCTCCGCCCGCAGGAGCAGCCAGACCACCGGCCCGTCGCGGCGCCGGTAGCGGTACTCGACCTGGAAGAACCGGTCCCTCGCCGCGAGGGCCGCCTGGCCCGCCGCCTGGACGCGCTCCTGCTCGCCGGGCTCGTAGCCCGCCCGCAGCTCCTCGAGGGAGGGCGCGGCGTCGCGCGGGAAGCCGAGGAGGGCGTTGAGCTCGGGGGAGCCGGTCAACGTCTCCGTCGCCAAGTCGTATTCCCACACCGCGAGCCGGCCCGCTTCGACGGCAAGGCGCAGGCGCGCCTCGCTCGCCCGCAGGGCCCGCTCCGCCGCCCGCCGCTCCGTCCAGTCGCGGAACGAGACGCCGATTCCGTCTCCGTAGGGAAAGAGCCGGACCTCGAGGTGCCGGTCCGGCACCGCGACCGAGATCGTCTCGAAGGTGGCGGGCTGGCGCGAGCGCATGACCTCGCGAAAGCGCAAGGCGAGGCCCGACCCGTCCGACTCCGGAAAGACGTCCCACAGCCCGCGCCCGAGGAGGGCGCTCCGGGGGCGGTCGAAATACGCCTCCGCGGCCCGGTTCACGATGGTGAAGCGCCACCCCGAATCGACCGCGTAGAACGCCTCGCCGATCCCGTCGAGGGCGGCGACGAGCGGATCCTCGGGCGGGGACAGGTGGGTGCCGGCCGGCGCAGCGTTCATGACCGCACCCTACGGGGCCGGCCCCCGGGCTGGCAATCGGGCCGAAGGGCGGCGCGCCGCGGCGGGGATCGTCAGCTGTGGGCTTCGGCGGCGCAGATGAGAGCGAACAGGCCGGCGACGGCGGCCACCTCGGCGAGGCCCGAGAGAACGGCGGGAAGGTCCCCCGCGAGATAGCCCAAGGTTCCGAGTGTTGCGGCGATGACGGCTGCCCAAACGGCCATGGCACCTCTCCCCAAGTGCTGATTCGACCGGCGAGACAACGCCGGACCGAGGCTCAGGTTCCCAACCACCGGCAAAATTTCTCTAGGCCGAGCTCCCGGCCCCGGCCCGTGCCCCGGCGAGGGCATCCGCGCCGAATTGCCAAGGTTGGCCAGGCTCTTAAGCGTCGCTGTGCGGGCCGGCACAGGACCGGAGCCCGAACCGTCCGAGAATCCTCACCCTCAAGACCCGCCCTGGAAGCCGGGCCGGTCGGGCGAGGGCATGGGGCCCGTCGCTCCAAGAGCTTCCCGCGGTGCGCCAGCGCCGCGATTTGAGTGAGGTTGACGACCATGTTCGACCCCGACATCCGCGACGGCCGTCCGGCCGCCGTGCGATCCTGCGCGCCTCCCGCCGCGCCCCGCTGGGCGCTGTGGAGCGCCGCCGCCCTCAGCGCCGCCGCGGCCGGCTCCGCCCTCGCGACGAGCCGGGTCGCCGGCTCCCATGCGCTCGAGGCCGCCGCGCTCTTCCCGCTCGGCGCGGCCGTGACGCAGGGCCTGTGCCTCGTCTTGGGCGGCGCCCCGTTCCGGGTCCGCCGGTCCGTCGCGCTCGCCAAGGGAGCGGCGCTCGCGGCGGCCGGGCTCGCGGTTCTCGGCGGCACCCTCGCGGCGCTCGTGGAGGGCCGGACGCCCGCCCCGGCGCTCGCCGGCGGGATGGGGCTCGCTCTCCTCGCGGCGCAGCTCGCCGGGGTTCTCCTGCTCATGCCCGACCGGGCCGCGCCCGCCATCCGCTGCGCGCTCGCGGCGGCCGGGCAGGGCGCGGCGGCGCAGGCCCTCGTCGTGGTCGCGGCGCTCGGCGTCTGGGCCACGGGCTCGGACGCGCCGGACCTGCTCGTCGCAGCGAACCTCGCCGCCCTGTTCCTGCTCTCCGCCGGCCAGGTGCTGCGCCAAGCCCTCCTCGAATGGCGCACCGGCGAAGACCAGGGCGCCCTCGCCAGCCACGGACTCATCAAGGATCTCCCATGACCGCCGCCACCCCGTTCCACGCCGCCCGGACCCGCCCGATGCACACGCCGTCCTCCCCTTGCTACGACCCCGTGCTCGACGATGCGGCCTTCGATGCCGTCGCGGCGGCCCTCGCCCGGGTCCGGCCCCGGGTGGGCCGCCCGTTCCGGGACGAGCGCCGCACCATCGAGGCCGTGCTCTGGCGCAGCCGCCACGACCGGTGCTGGCGCGACATCCCCGAAAGCCTCGGCCCCTGGTGGCGCGCGGCGCAGCTCTACTACCGGTGGGAGAAGGCGGGCCTGTGGGCGCGCCTCAGGCACGCACTGCGCGAGGACGGGCGCGAGGACCTGGCGGACCTCTTTGCCCTAACCAATGCGGTGGCGCCGGGGGAGGGGTAAGGGAGCCCCGTCCGGTTCTCGCCGGGCGGGATCAAAATCAGGATCAGGACTCGGCGGCTCCGCGGGATGAAGCGGGCCGCACCTCGAGACGGACGCCCAGGGCTTTTAGCACCTTGAGCACCGTCCCGAACTCGGGGTTTCCGTCGCCCGACAGGGAGCGGTAGAGGCTCTCGCGGGACAGACCCGTGTCCCGCGAGAGCTGGCTCATCCCACGGGCCCGCGCCACGTCGCCGATCGCAGCGGCGATGAGGTGAGGATCCCCGTCATCCAGAACAGCCTCAAGATAGGCGGCCACGTCCTCCGGGGTTTCCAGGTGCTCTGCAACATCCCATGGGCGGGTCTTCACGGTCATCGCTAATCCTCTAGGTCCCGCGCCAAATCTTTGGCTTGCCTGATGTCGTCGCTTTGCGTGCTCTTGTCGCCTCCGCATAGGAGCACGACGACCACGCGCCCGCGCTGTGTGAAGTAGACCCGGTAACCGGGGCCATGATGAATGCGCATCTCGCTCACACCCTCGCCGACGGGCTCCACATCGCCCGGATTGCCGAGGGATAGCCGGCGGATTCGGGCGAGGATGCGGGCCTTCGCCTCCCGATCCCGAAGTTTCGCGAACCAGCGCGCATACACGTCCGTCTGACGGATCTCGACCATGATATTGTAGCCTATGGGCTACAGAATGGGAAGGGAAGGGGAGTAAACCTCGCTTGGCGCACGCAAAGGCAAAAAAGCCCAAACGGTCACATCGCCGCTTGACACCGTCACGCTCTTAGAGTACAAAACAAGAACACTGCACAAGTGTAGCCGAGGCCTTCGGGTTTCGGTGCCCCAGACCAAGACCTTCACCGCTCGCGGCGCCAGCCTCGGGCGGTTTTTTGTTGGGAGCGCGGCATGGCGAGGCGCACGCCTTTGAGCGAGGAGCAGAAGGCCGCGATCCGCGGCCTCTACTTCGACACCGACACCCGCGTGATCGCGATCGCGGAACTCTACGGCCTGAGCGAGCGGGCGCTCTACGACGAAATGGACGCCTGGGGCTGGCCGCGGGTCCGGGCCGAACGGCGGCGGCGGCAGGCCGAGGCCCGCGCCGCCGAGCGACAGGCGCGGGCCGCCGCCAGGCAGGAGCGCACGTTCGAGCGCCGGGCTGCGGCGACCGCCCCGGCGCTCCCGGCGCCGGAGGGCTGCGCTGCACCTCTGGCCGGCGCGGCGCCGAAGACCGGGCCCGTCGACATTGCGGCCATCGCCGCCACGGTGGGCCGGCGCGCCGCGGCGGAGCTCGACCGGCTCGGCGCCGACCTCGCGGCCGGGCGGGCGGATGCGCGGGACGGCGCCGCGACCCTCGCCTCCCTCGCGCGCACCATCGCCGCCGCCCAGGACCTGCAGCGCCGGGCGCCCCCCGAACCGATCCGAGGCCCCCATGACGCCACCTCCGACGAGCCGCCCGCGCGCTCGCTTGACGAGCTCCACGATGAGCTTGCGCGGACTCTTGATCGCATTGTGGCTGAGGAGGAGGCTGCGGGACGGGACGACTTCCTGGAGATCGTCCGATCTCTGCCTCCTGCTTGAGAGCTGGGGCCTCCTTCAGCACGGGCACCAGCGCCCGCCGGGCGAACTCACCCGGCTTCCCTGGCCCGGCAAGCCGCAATGGCTGCTCATGGGCGGGCGCGGCGCCGGCAAGACGCGCACGGGCGCCGAAACCGTGCGGGCCTGGGCCGGCACCCGGAAGCGCCCGGGGCTCTCGCGCATCGCCCTCGTGGGCGAGACCTTCGCGGCGGCCCGGGACGTGATGGTGGAGGGGCCCGCCGGCATCCTCTCGGTCCACCCGCGGGACGAGCGGCCCACCTGGTCGCCGACCCTGCGCAAGCTCCAATGGCCGAACGGCGCGGTGGCGCACGTGTTCTCGGCGGAGGATCCCGATGCGCTCCGGGGACCGCAATTCGCCGCTGCCTGGGCGGACGAACTCGCCAAGTGGCGGCACGTGGACGAGACCTGGGACATGCTGCAATTCGGCCTGCGCCTCGGCACGCATCCGCGCGAGATCATCACCACGACGCCCCGGCCGATCCCGCTTCTGAGGCGGCTCCTCGAGGACCCGCGGGTGGCGGTGACCCGGGCGCGCACCGCCGACAACGCGGTCCACCTCGCGGCGACCTTTCTCGACACCATGACGGCGGCCTATGGCGGGACCCGGCTCGGCCGCCAGGAACTCGAGGGCGAGATGGTCGACGAGCGCGCCGATGCCCTCTGGTCCCGGGAGCAGATCGAGGCGGCGCGGGTGGCCGTCGCGCCGCCCCTCAGCCGGATCGTGGTGGCGGTGGATCCGCCCGCCTCGTCCTCCCGGCGCGCCGATGCCTGCGGGCTCGTGGCGGCGGGGGTGGACGCGGCCGGCTTCGGCTACGTGCTCGCCGACGAAACGCAGGGCGGCCTCACGCCGGAGGCCTGGGCCACGCGCGCCGTCGCCCTCTACCGCCGCGTCGAGGCCGACGCCCTCGTGGTCGAGACGAACCAGGGCGGCGAGATGGCGACGAGCGTGATCCGCGAGGTCGATCCGGGCGTGCCCGTGAAGGCCGTGCGGGCGACGCGGGGCAAGTACCTGCGGGCCGAGCCCGTCTCGACGCTCTACGCTCAAGGGCGCGTCCGCCACGTGGGCGCGCTGCCGGCGCTCGAGGACGAGCTCTGCGATTTCGGGCTCGACGGCCTCAGCGCCGGCCGCTCCCCCGACCGCCTCGATGCGCTCGTCTGGGCGCTGACGGAGCTGATGCTGCAGAGCCGGGAGCCGCGGGTGCGGGCGCTTTAGTGCGGGTTTTTCCCTCCCCCCGTTGTGGGGGAGGGGGCCCGCCGCGACCTGCCCGCGCTACAGCGCGTCCGCGTGCCGGTTCCGGTCCATCGCGTAGCGGCCTGCGCCTGCGACGGCCAGCATGAGGAGCGCGCCGATGATCGAGAGATTTTTCTGCGCGCTGATCATGTTCTGCATGCGCTCGGGGCCTTGCATGTTCCAGAAGTCGTGGAAGAGCACGGTGGCCGCGACGGTGAAGACCGCAAGGCCGATGGCGGCGAGGCGCGTCTGGAAGCCGACGACGATGAGAAGGGCCAGCACCACCTCGCCGGCGCCCGCCAGGATGGCGAGGATGTCGGGGGCCGGCAGGCCCTTCGAACCGATATAGGCGGCCGTGCCGCCGAGGTTCATGAGCTTGCTGACCCCGGACAGGAAGAAGATCGCGACCAGCAGAATCCGGCCGAGGAGGAAGAGCGTGTCGCGCATCGAAATGTCCGCCTCTTGATGACCGCCCCGGACGGGGCACCCCTTTATGCCTTTCCCAAACCCGGCCATCCCGCAAGCGGTGGCGGCGGAGTTCACGCCCATGCTCGATCTTTTCCACCGCTGGCTGCCGCGGCAGCCGGAGGCCAAGGCCTCGCGCGCGCTGCAGGCCGTCGCCGTGAACCTCGTCGGACGGCCGGTCTGGACGCCGCGCGACTATGGGGCGCTCGCCCGCGAAGGCTTTCAGAAGAATGCGGTGGTGCATCGCGCCGTGCGGCTCGTGGCGGAAGCCGCGGCAGCCTTGCCGCTCGTTCTCCTGGAGCGGGGGAGGGGCGTCGCGGAGCATCCGCTCATCGCGCTCCTGCGCCGGCCGAACGCGCGGGAGGGCGGGCAGCGTTTCCTCGAGAGCGTCTACGGACACCTCATGGTGTCGGGCAACGCGTATCTGGAGGCCGCCCTGGTGGACGGGGTGCCGCGCGAGCTTCATGCCCTGCGGCCCGACCGGATGCGGGTGGTGCCGGGCGCCGACGGCTGGCCGCAGGGCTACGACTACGCGGTGGGATCGCAGGTGGTGCGGTTCGAGAGCCGGCGCGAGGGCGTGCAGCCGGTGCTGCACCTCACCCTGTTCCACCCGGCGGACGACCATTACGGGCTCTCGCCCATGGAGGCCGCCGCCACGGCCCTCGACATCCACAATGCGGCGGGGGCCTGGAACAAGGCGCTCCTCGACAACGCGGCCCGGCCCTCCGGCGCCATGATCGTGCAGGGCGCGGCGCTCTCCGACAGCGCCTTCGACCGCCTCAAGGAGGAGCTCAACTCGACCTATCAGGGCGCCGCCAATGCGGGCCGTCCGCTCCTCCTCGAGGGCGGGCTCGCCTGGACGCCCCTGTCGCTGACGCCGAAGGACATGGACTTCGTGGAGGCCAAGGCCGCTGCGGCCCGCGAGATCGCGCTCGCCTTCGGGGTGCCGCCGCTGATTCTCGGCCTGTCGGGGGACAACACCCACGCGAACTACGCGGAGGCCAACCGCGCCTTCTACCGCCAGACCGTCATCCCGCTCGCCCGCCGCACCGGCGAGGCGCTGAGCCAGTGGCTCAGCCCCGCCTTCGGGACGGACCTCACCCTCGAGCCGGACCTCGACGCCATCGAGGCCCTCGCCCTCGAACGGGAGAGCCTGTGGCGCCGCGTCTCCGCGGCCGCCTTCCTCAGCGACGACGAGAAGCGCGAGGCGGTGGGCTACGGGCGAAGGGCGGTTTAGCTCCCCTCTCCCCTGGAGGGAGAGGGCGGGCCTCGCGTCAGCGAGGGTCGGGTGAGGGGGAGTGGCGCTGTGGTTGCCCGGCCCCCTCTCCCTGCTTGCTCACGCAAGCTGTCCCTCCCCCGCAACGGGGGGAGGGGATCGCGCGCAGAGCCTGGAGGTTTCGCCATGCCCCTCGACCAAGTCACCCAGTCCATCATCGACCGGGGCGACCTTGCCCATCTCGCGCTCTTCGTCTGGGCGAGCGGAGCCTCGGCGCTCCTCGCCCACGCGCTTCGGGATCTTGCCGCCGCGAACCGGCGCTTCGACGACTTCGTGCGCGAGATCGCCCTGTTCAACCGCCGCACCGGAGGAGACTAGCCATGGCCCGCACCCCGCGCCCCGCCCGCAAGGCGCAGACGAAGCCGCCGCCGCGCCCGGCCCTCGTGTTCCGGGACTTCGTGCGCCAGCTCGAGCGCCTCAGCGCCCAGGCTCCGCCGCGCAAGCCGGAGGGCGGCCGATGAAGGACGTCGCCCCGGGCCACCGGGAAACGAAGCTCCTGCCGGCGCCCCTGTCGGCGGTGGATCCCGACGGCGTGTTCGAGGGCTATGCGAGCCTCTTCAACGTGGCCGATCTCGGCCGCGACATGGTGATGCCCGGCGCCTTCGCGGCGAGCCTCGCCTTGCGCGGGGCGGCCGGCATCCGCCTGCTGTGGCAGCACGATCCCGCCGTGCCCCTCGGCCGCTGGCTCGCCGTGGAGGAGGACCGGCGCGGCCTGCGGGTGCGCGGCCGGCTGAACCTCCTCGTCGAGCGCGCGCGGGAGGTTCATGCGCTCCTGCGGGAGGGCGCCGTCGACGGGCTCTCCATCGGCTTTCGCGTCGAGCGCGCACGGCCCGACCGCGCCACCGGCCTTCGCCGCCTCGAGCGCGTGGACCTGTGGGAAATCTCCCTCGTCACCTTCCCGATGCTGCCGGATGCGCGGGTCGCATCCGCCAAAGCTAACCCCCTCGCCGCCGCCATCCGCAGCGCGGCGGGGCGCCTTCTCTCAACCCGGAGATCACCATGACCTACGACATCAAGGCCGCTCCCGACGACGTGGCCTCGGCCTTCGACGACTTCGCCCGGGCGTTCGAGGCCTTCAAGGAGACGAACGACCAGCGGCTCGGGGAGCTCGAGACGGGGCTCACCGCCGACGTGGTGACGGAGGAAAAGCTCACGCGCATCGACGCCGCGCTCGACGACGCCAAGCGGCGGATCGACCGCATCGCCCTCGACCGCGCCCGGCCGCCCCTCGCCGCCGCGCCCGACGCCGCCCGGGATCCCGCCCAGGCGGAGCACAAGGCGGCGTTCCAGGCCTATATGCGCACCGGCGAGGCCGCCGGCCTCAAGGGGCTCGAGGAGAAGGCGCTTTCGGCGGGATCCGGGCCGGACGGCGGCTATCTCGTGCCGGCCACCGTGGAGCGCGAGGTGCTGCGGCGCCTCGCGGCGGTGTCGCCGATCCGGTCCATCGCGTCCGTGCGGGTGATCTCCGGCGGCCAGTACAAGCGCGCCTTCTCGACCGCGGGCGCCGCGGCGGGCTGGGTCGGCGAAGCCGCGGCGCGGCCGCAGACGACGAGCCCGACGCTCGCGGAGCTCAGCTTCCCGGCCATGGAGCTCTACGCCATGCCGGCCGCCACCCAGACGCTCCTCGACGACGCCGTGGTGGACGTGGACCAGTGGATCGCCGAGGAGGTGGAGACCGCCTTCGCCGAACAGGAGGGCACCGCCTTCGTGAAGGGCGACGGCGTCAACAAGCCGAGGGGCTTTCTCGCCTCGCCGGTGGTCGACGAGGCGACCTGGGCCTGGGGATCGCTCGGCACCGTGAAGACGGGCGTCGCGGGCGCGTTCCCGGCCTCGGGCGCGCCGGACCTCTTCATCACCCTGATCTACGCCCTCAGGGCGGGCTACCGGCAGAACGCGTCCTTCGTGATGAACCGCAAGGTGCAGAGCACGATCCGCAAGTTCAAGGACACCGCCGGCAACTACCTGTGGGCGCCGCCCGCCACCGCCGGCACCCCCGCGACGCTCCTCGGCTTTCCGGTGGTGGAGGCGGAGGACATGCCCGACATGGCGACGGATTCCCTGTCGGTCGCCTTCGGGGACTTCAAGCGCGGCTACCTCGTGGTGGACCGGGCGGGCGTGCGGGTGCTGCGCGATCCCTACTCGGCCAAGCCCTACGTGCTCTTCTACACGACGAAGCGCGTCGGCGGCGGCGTGCAGGACTTCGCGGCGATCAAGCTGCTGCGGTTCTCGGTTTAGGCCGCGGGGCGCGTCGGGGCGGCCCTCCTTACGGCCGCCCCCGCGTCCACTGGCTTTGGGGACCGCGGCGGTTGGCGACGGGGATCGATTCGGAGAACTGGTTGAGGACCGACGCGCCCTCGACGATCCAGCGCAGGTGATCGCTCACGGGCGTCACGGCCGTGAGGCCGCCGCAGGCGGAGCTCTCCTGGGTCGACACCGCGCCGCTCGACCAGCTCACGATGCCGAGGAGCTCGTAGCCCGCCGCGGTCGGGGCGAGGATGGGCCCGCCCGAATCGCCCCGGCAGGCGCCGGCGCCGGAGGTCTCGGCCATGCGCTCGCCGTCCGCCACCACGACGACGCGGTTCATCACCTGGATCGTGCCGAGGGATACGAGATTCGTCTGGCGCAGCACCCGGGCGCTGCCGCGCTTGCCTTCCGCCACCACGCCGAAGCCCGCCAGCACCACGTTCGAGCCCGCATCGATGCGGCTCGTGCGCTCGGGATCGAGGGGCCTGAACTCGGGCCCGAGCCCGCGTTCGAGCTTGAGGAGGGCGAGATCGACGCCGGGCTGGGTGCGGGGCGTGGTGCCGGGCACGAATTCGGGATGGACCGCCGCCGCGATAGCCTTGAGGGTGCGGGTGCGGAAGGCGCGGTCGACCGCGATGACCCGGTAGGTCGCCTGCTCGGTCAGGCAATGGGCCGCGGTGAGCACCATGTCGTCGCCGATGAGCGCGCCGGAGCACAATTCGCCCTTGGAGCTTTCGACCCGCACCACCGATTGGCGGACCCCGGCCGGATCCCGCGCCACCTCGCCCCGGACCACGGCTCCCGCCGGAGAGGGAAGGCTTGCGAGAACGGCGAGGGCGGCAAGGGCAAGGGCGCGCATGGCACCAGTGTGGGGCGGTCCGAGGCTTTCATCAAGGGAAGCCGCAAGCTGAGGTGTTGGTTCCCTTAAGGCGCCGGGACGGCGATGCCGCGCCGGCCTCTACTCCCAGGCGGCCCGCCGGCCCCAGCCCGCGAGCACGCGGTCGATCCAGTCGCGCTGCGGCCCGAGCAGGATGCCCTGCGTGAGGCCCCCGCAGGCGCGGCCCCGCGCGCCGGTGGACCAGCTCGTAACGGCGACCACCGGCCCGCCCGCCGTGATCGGCCCGCCGGAATCGCCCTGGCAGGCGCCGGCCCCCGAGCCCTCGGCCCAGAGCAGGATGCGGCTCTCGCCGTAGGGCTCGACGGCGCGGATGGCGGCGGTGCGGAACGTGCCGGTGCTGCGCGCCTCGCCCTCCCGCGAGACGCCGTAGCCGCCGACCGTGAGGCCCGCATCCCGCGGGGGCTTCGCCGCGCTCAAAGTGGCGGTGGCAAAGCGCGCGGGAAGGGGCTCGCCCACCCGCAGGAGGGCAAGGTCGATCGAGCGCCGCCGCGCCTCGACGGCCCGGGCGTCGTAGCCCGGGTGAACCGCCTTCGCGACGGGCTCGATCATCACGGGCTGCCCGGCCTCGTCGCGAAAATGCACCCGGTGCTCGGCCGCTCCCGTCGCGCAATGCGCGGCGGTGATCACCGCGTCGGGCGCGACGACCACCGCCGTGCACACGCCGCCGTTCGACGACAGCACCATCACGCTCTGCCGGGCGAGGGGGCCCGCATGGTCGGCCCCACCGACGATGGCGAGAGCGGGCCCGGGCAGCAGGAACGCTGCCGCCCATCCGATTGCGAAACGAGAGGTTTTCATCGTGACCCCGATACCGATCAGCGGCCCCGCCGTCGAGCCCGTGACGCTTCCCGCCATGCGGTCCTATCTGCGCGTCGCCCACGAGGCGGAGGACGACCTCATCGCCGGCCTTGTGCGGGCGGCCCGCCTCCTTGTCGAGGCCGCGTCCCGGCGCATCCTCGTCGAGCAGACCTGGCGCGTGGTCCTGGACCGCTGGCCCGAGGGCCGGGTGGTGAACCTGCCCATCTCGCCGCTGATTGCGGTGGACCGGATCCGCGTGGCGACGGGGCCCGCGATCAGCGTGGACCTGCCGGTGTCGAGCTTCAGCGCCGACACGGCCGCCGACCCGCCCCGGATCGGGATCGGCGCCGGCGTGCCGGAGCCGGGCGTTCCGGTGGGCGGCATCGCCATCGACCTCCGGGCCGGCTACGGCGCCGCGCCCGAGGCGGTGCCCGAGCCCCTGCGCCTTGCGGTCCAGCGGCAGGTGGCCCGCTGGTTCGAGAACCGGGGCGACGTGGCGGGCGAGCAGAGCCTGCCGGCCGAGGACCTGGCGCTGCTCGCGCCTTACCGGAGGGTGCGGCTGTGAAGAATTGGGCGGCGGCGCAAACGCTTTTCAGGTCACGCGACACCACGGGCAAGCCTCCCTCCCCTCAGGGGAGGGGTAGCCCGCGAAGCGGGCCGGTGGGGTACGCGCGCAAGCGCGAGTTCTTGCCTCGACGAAAGCCTGCCGCTGGCGCGGCATACCCCACCCCTAACCCTCCCCTGAGGGGAGGGAGCGCGGCGGGGCCGCGAGGCCTCGAGCGCAAGGCGCTGCGGGCGCCGACCCTGAAGGCGACGCCCATCGGCGCCCTGTCGCGGCGCTTCGTGCTGGAACTGCCGGTCGAGACGCCGGACGGGTTCGGGGGCGTGATCCGCACCTACGCGGCCGGGCCCGAGCTTGCGGGCGCCATCCAGTATCTCGGCGGGGGCGAGCGCTTCCGCGCCGACCGGGCCGAACAGGCGGCGACCCATCGCGTCACCCTGCGCTACCGGGCCGGCGTGACGGCCGCCATGCGGCTGACCCTCGGCACGCGGCGCTTCGCGATCCGCGCGGCGTCGGATCCCGACGGCAGCGGGCGCGAGCTCGTCTGCCTCGTCGAGGAGGTGGGGCCATGACCTTGCCGATCTTGAGCCTGCGCGCCGCGATCCTGGCGCGGGCCGAGGCGGACGCCGCCCTGCAGACCCTCATGGGCGGCACGGTCCGCCTCCACGACGAGGCGCCCCGGGCCGCCGAGCCCGTCTACGCCCTCTTCGGGGACGTGCGCGCCGACGATTGGTCGACCGATCTCGACCGCGGGCACGAGCAGCAGGCGGCGATCGTCGTCTGGGCCCGCGAGGGCAGCACCCGCACGGGGCTCCTCGTGGCGGAGCGCCTCGCCGCTCTCATCGACGACGCGGATCTCGTCCTCGCCGGCCACCGCCTGGTGTCGCTCCGCGTCACCTCTGTGCTCGCCGGCCGCGACAGGGAGGCGAACCTCTCCCGCGTCACCCTGCAGCTGCGGGCCGTGACGGAACGCGCCGCTTAAGTCTGTCGTCGAGGCGCCCGGCTCGCCGCCCGATCCAGCATCACCCGCAACCCTGATCCCGCCCCCGCCAGGGGAGGCTCGAACGGAGACGCGCATGCCCGCCCAGAAAGGCAAGGACCTTCTCATCAAGATCGACGACGGCGCCGCGGGCTTCGTCACGGTGGCGGGGCTGCGCACCCGGCAGCTCGCCTTCAACGCCGAAACCGTGGACGTGACGAACGCCGAATCCGCGGGCCGCTGGCGGGAGCTGCTCGCCGGCGCCGGCGTCCGGCGCGCTGGGATCACGGGCTCCGGCGTCTTCAAGGACGAGGCCTCCGACGCCCGCATGCGCCAGGTGTTCTTCGACGGCACGATCCGCACCTATCAGGTGGTCGTCCCGGATTTCGGCCGGATCGAAGGCCCGTTCCAAATCACGAGCCTCGAATATCGCGGCGACCACGCCGCCGAGGTGACGTTCGAGATGGCGCTGGAAAGCGCCGGCGCGATCACGTTCGTGGCCCTGTAGCGGACGCCTCAAACCTCATCCTGAGGAGGGCCGCGAGGCCCGTCTCGAAGGATGCTCCAGAGAGCACAGGCAGCGCCTCCCGTGCGCATTGAAGACGCCCTCGTCCTTCGAGACGCTTCGCTGGCGCGAAGCCTTCAGGATGAGGGCTCCACCTGCGCCGCCTTCAAGCACACCAACCCTCATCCTGAGGAGCCGCCGCAGGCGGCGTCTCGAAGGAGCCTCCAGAACACGCGGGCAGCGCTTCCCGCCAAGCACCCAAGGACACCCCATGCCCAATCCCCATCGCGGCGAGGTCGCGCTGTCGCTCGGCGGCACGCGCTACACCCTGTGCCTCACCCTCGGAGCCCTCGCCGAACTCGAGGCGGCGTTCGGGGCTGAGGACATGACGGCCCTGGCGGCGCGGTTCGCCTCGGGGCGCCTCGCGAGCCGCGACCTCATCGTGCTCCTCGGCGCCGCCTTGCGGGGCGGCGGGCACGCGCTCGACGATGCCGCCGTGGCGGCGCTGCCCCTGCCGGACGGGGTCGCGCCCGTGGCGGAGGCGCTGGCCGCGTGCCTCATCGCCGCCTTCGGAGCCGCCCCAAACCCTCCCGCGCCGCAGGACGCGTGAGCGAGGCCGCGGCCTTCCCCTGGCGGGAGGCGATGGCGGCGGCCTTCGGCGTTCTGCGGTGGACCCCCGACACGTTCTGGCGCGCGACGCCGCGGGAATTCGCTGCGGCCCTTGAGGGGCTGGAGGGCGGCCCGGGGCCGGCCCCGGCGCTCGCCCGCGACCTCGACCGGCTGATGGCGGCCTTTCCGGATGAAGGGAGGAGAGCATGACCGACGATGCCCTGCAGGCCGACCGCGAGCGCGGGCGGCAGCTCGAACAGCTCATCGGCCTGTCCGACCGCCTCGGCGACAGCCTGAGTCGGACCTTCGCCCGCAGCGTGGTGGAGGGGCGGCGGTTCGACGACGTGCTGAAGGCGATGGGGCAGAGCCTCATCCAGACGGGCCTGCGGCTCGCCATGGCGCCGCTCCAGCAGGCGCTGTCGCAGAGCCTCGGCGGGCTCCTCGGCGGCATCGGGACGGGTCTCTTCGGCGGCGCGATTCCGGCTTTGGCCAAGGGCGGCGTCCTCTCGCGCGGGGCCGTCATGCCGTTCGCCCAGGGCGGCGTCGTGGCCTCGCCCACTTATTTTCCCCTCGGCCGGGGACTCGGCCTCATGGGCGAGCGCGGCGCCGAGGCGGTGATGCCCCTCGCCCGCGGGCCCGACGGACGGCTCGGCGTCCAGGGCGGCGGGGGCGGGCGCCCGGTCGCGGTGACGGTGAACATCGCGACGCCGGATGCGGAGAGCTTCCGCCGCTCCGAGGCGCAGGTCTCGGCCGCCCTCGCGCGGGCGGTGGCGCGGGGGCAGCGGGGGTTGTAGCGCTTCCCTCCCTTTGCGAGGAGGGAGATGCCCGTCACGCTCCGGCGAGCATCCCGGCGATCTCGTCCTTCAGGTGGACGCGGCGGCGCTTGAGCTCTTCCTCAACGTCCTCCGTCGCGGGCTCCACCCGGGTCTCGATCCGGTGAATGGTGCGGTTGAGCTCGTTGTACTCCTCCGCCAGCCTGGCGAAGCGGCCGTTCGAGGTCTTCAGGGCCGTGATGCGCTCGCGCTGATCGGGAAACTCCTCGGTGATGTCGTGGGGCGTGTTGCTCATGGGGCCTCCTCTTCGCTCGGTCCGCGCATCTGCCCCGCCAACGCCCGCCGGTGCCGCCAAGTTTCCGTGAGCTTCAGCTTCAGGAGAAGGCGATGCAGGATTTCCACGAGGTGCTGTTTCCCCTCGACGTCAGCCTCGGCTCGAGCGGCGGGCCGGTGCGGCGCACCGAGATCGTGACCCTCGCCTCGGGGCGCGAGCACCGCAACAGCCGCTGGGCGGACTCGCGGCGGCGCTACGATGCGGGCCTCGGGGTGCGCACCCTCGACGCGCTCCATGCGGTGGTAGCCTTTTTCGAGGAGCGCCGCGGGCGGCTCCACGGCTTTCGCTTCCGCGACCGGATCGACTGGCGCTCCGGCCCGCCCTCGGCGGCGCCGGGCGCCTCCGACCAGGCCCTCGGCACGGGGGACGGCGCGCGCCGGGCGTTCCCGCTCGTCAAGACCTATGGCGGCCCGCACGCGCCGTACCGCCGGGCGATCGCGAAACCCGTGGCCGGCTCCGTGCGGGTCGCCGTCGCGGGCGTGGAGCTCGCGGCGTCGGGCTTCGCCTGCGATCCCGCCACGGGCCTCGTCACCCTCTCGCTCCCGCCGCCCGCGGGGGCGGCCGTCACGGCGGGCTTTGCCTTCGACGTGCCGGTGAGGTTCGACACCGACGAACTCGCCGTCGACCTCTCCGCCTTCGAGGCCGGCGCGGTGCCGACGATCCCGCTCGTCGAGATCGTGCCGTAACTCCCGCCCCGCGAGGGGACGGAATGGAGACCTCTCATGCGCACCGTTCCCGGCGCCCTCGCGGCGCATCTCGCCCGGGCCTGCACCACGCTCTGCCGCTGCTGGCGCCTCGTGCGCCGGGACGGCGCGGCCTTCGGCTTCACGGACCACGACCGCGACCTCGCCTTCGGGGGCACGGTCTTCGCGGCGCGCTCGGGGCTCGAAGCCGCCGAGGCCTCGGCCGAGCTCGGCTTCGCGGTCGGGGGCGGGGAGGTGGCGGGCGCGCTCGTCTCCGCCGGCATCACGGAGGACGACATCGCGGCGGGCCTCTACGACGATGCGGGCGTCGAGACCTGGCTCGTGAACTGGCAGGACGCGGAGGAGCGCATCCTCCTCGATGTCGGCTCCCTCGGCGAGATCCGCCGCGCGGACGGCACCTTCGTGGCGGAGCTGCGCGGCGCGATGCACCGCTTTGACGAGGAGCGGGGGCGCCTCTTTCGCGCCACCTGCGGGGCGGATCTCGGGGACGCGGCCTGCGGCGTCGCCCTCGCGGACCCCGCCTACACGGCGGACGGCACCGTGCTAGCGACGGACGGAGCGCTGTCGGTCGCGGTGGAGATCCCGTTCGCGCCGGGCTGGTGCACGGGCGGACGCCTCACCTGGCTCACGGGCGCCAATGCGGGCCTCAGCCTGGAGGTCAAGGCGCACCGGGCGGGGGCGCTTGATCTCTGGCAGCGCGCGGCGAAGCCGATCGCCCCGGGCGACACGTTCCGCGTGAGCGCGGGCTGCGACAAGCGCCACGAGACCTGCCGCGGGAAATTCGCCAACGGGGTGAACTTCCGCGGCTTCCCGCACATGCCCGGCAACGATTTCGTGGTGCGCATGCCGCGCCAGGGCGAGCCGGGGCTCGACGGCGGGAGCCTGTTCCGATGAACGCGCGGATCGTCGCCGCGGCGCGGGGCTGGATCGGCACGCCCTATCGCCACCAGGCCTCGCTCAAGGGCGTCGGCTGCGACTGCCTCGGGCTCCTGCGGGGCGTGTGGCGCGAGGTGATGGGCGCGGAGCCGGAGCTGCCGCCGCCCTATTCGCCCGACTGGGCGGAGACCGGCGGTGAGCCGCTTCTCGCCGCCGCGCGGCGGCACCTCGTCGAGGCGGTGGAGGTGATGCCGGGAACGGTGCTGCTCTTTCGCTGGCGCGAGGGCTGCCCCGCCAAGCATTGCGCCATCGCGGCGGGGCCGGCCACCATGATCCACGCCCATGACGGCGCCGCGGTCGCGGAGGTCGCGTTCCGGCCCTGGTGGCAGCGGCATCTGGCGGCGGTGTTCGCCTTTCCGGAGACCCGTCCATGACGACGCTCGTTCTGCAATCCGTCGGCGCGGTGGTCGGCGGCATCGTGGCGGGACCCGTCGGCGCCATGGTCGGCCGGGCGATCGGCGGCCTTGCCGGGGCGGCGATCGACTCGCAGATCCTGGCGGGCGGCGGCTCGGACAGCCCGCGCCACGTGGAGGGGCCGCGGCTCAAGGACGTGGACGGGCTCACCTCCACGGAGGGCGCGCCGATCCCGCGGGTCTACGGGCGCGCACGCATCGGCGGCCAGCTCATCTGGGCGACGCGCCTCGAGGAGGTCGCGACCACAACCGTCGAGCGGTCCGGACGGCGGGGCGGCAAGGGCCTCGGCGGGGGCGGCGCGCCGGCCACCGTCACGACGAGCTACGCCTATTTCGCGAACCTCGCCGTGGGGCTCTGCGAGGGACCGATCGCCATGGTGCGGCGGGTCTGGGCGGACGGGCGCGAGATCGACCTCACCGGGATCACCATGCGCGTCCACACGGGCACGCCCGATCAGGCGCCGGACCCGCTCATCGTCGCCAAGGAGGGGCCCGGGAACGCGCCGGCCTATCGCGGCCTCGCCTACGCGGTGTTCGAGCGCCTGCCGCTCGCGCCCTTCGGCAACCGCATCCCGCAATTCTCCTTCGAGGTGGTGCGTCCCGTGGAGGGCGTCGCGGCGGCGATCCGCGCCGTCTGCCTCATCCCGGGCGCCACGGAATTCGGCTACAGCCCCGGCCTCGTCACGCAGGTGCTGGGGCTCGGCTCCACCCGGCCCGACAACCGCCACCAGTTGCAGCGCGGCAGCGATCTCGTGGCGTCCCTCGACGCCCTCCAGGCCCTATGCCCGAACCTGAAGAGGGTCTCGGTCGTGGTGAGCTGGTTCGGCGACGATCTGCGCGCCGGCGCCTGCACCATCGCGCCCCGGGTCGACATCCCGACGAAAGCGACGGACGGCGATACCTGGAGCGTCGCCGGGCTGACCCGCGCCTCCGCGCGCCCCGTGACCACGCATCAGGGCCTTCCGGCCTATGGCGGCACGCCGTCCGACGGAGCGGTGGTGCGCCTCATCCAGCACCTCAAGGCCCGCGGGCTCGAGGTGGTGCTCTATCCCTTCGTGATGATGGACATCCCCGCCGGCAACGCCCTGCCGGATCCGCAGGGCGGCCCGGGCCAGCCGGCCTATCCCTGGCGGGGGCGGATCACCTGCCATCCGGCGCCGGGCCGGGCGGGATCGCCGGACGGAACCGCGGAGGCCGGGGCGCAGGTGGCGGCCCTCTTCGACCGTACGGACGGCCTGAGGCGGATGGTGCTGCACTGTGCGGCCCTCGCCGCGCAGGCCGGCGGCGTCGCCGGCTTCGTTGTCGGCAGCGAGTTCGTCGGCCTGACCCGCGTGCGCTCGGCCCCCGGGACCTACCCAGCCGTGGGCGCATTGCGCTCCCTCGCGGCCGCCGTGCGGGGCGTGCTTCCCGGCGCCAAGATCGTCTACGCGGCCGACTGGACGGAATACGGGGCGCATGTGCGCGAGGGCGGCGCCGAGGTGCGCTTTCCCCTCGACCCGCTCTTCGCCGATCCGGCCATCGACGCGGTCGGGATCGACTACTACCCGCCGGTGAGCGACTGGCGCGACGGACCGGACCACCGCGACCTCGCCGAGGCGCGTTCGGTTTACGACGTCGCGTATCTGCGCCGCCGCCTCGGCGCGGGCGAGGCCTTCGACTGGTTCTACGCGAGCGAGACCGACCGCGCCGCGCAGACGCGCACGCCCATCGCGGACGGGGCCGCGAACAAGCCCTGGATCCACCGCGCCAAGGACCTCGTGTCGTGGTGGGAGAACCCCCACGTGGAGCGAGTGGGGGGCGTCGAGACCGCGACCACCGCCTGGGTGCCGCGCTCCAAGCCCATCTGGCTCACCGAGATCGGCATGCCGGCGGTGGACAAGGGAGCGAACGGGCCCAACGCCTTTCCGGACGCCAAGGCCACGGAGGCGAACCTGCCGCCGTTCTCCTCGGGGGCCCGGGACGACCTCATGCAGGCCCGCGGGCTCGAGGCGATCCTCTCCCGTTTCGATCCGGCGCTCCGCGGCTTCGAGGAGGCCTTCAACCCGCTCTCGGCGGTCTATGGCGGGCGCATGGTCGACCCTGCGGCGGTGTTCGTCTGGGCCTGGGATGCACGGCCCTTTCCGGCCTTTCCCGACTATGCCGACGTTTGGGCCGACGGGGCCAACTGGGCGGGCGGTCATTGGATCACAGGACGGCTCGAGGGCGTGACCCTGGACGGGCTCGTCCGCGCCATCCTGCGGGATTTCGGGCTGCCGGCCGAGGGCGCCATGCCGTTCGACGGCTTTCTCGACGGCTTCGTGGTGGACCGGCCCATGGCCGCCCGCGCGGCCCTCGAGCCCCTGGCGCGGCTCTTCGGCCTCGACGTGCATGTGTCGGGCGGCGCGCCCGCCTGGCGCGGGCGCGGGGGCCGGGCCGTGCTGGCCCTGGAGGCGAGCGATCTCGTCATGCCGGAGCGCGAGGCGACCTTGAGCCTTGCGCGGGCGCAGGAAACGGAGCTGCCGCATCAGGTGGAGATCGGATTCACGGACGGGGAGGGCGAGTATCGCCGCGCCGCCGTGGCGTCCCGGCGCCTGTCGGGGTCGAGCCGGCGGGAGGCCCGGGCCGACGCGCCGGTGGTCACCCATCGCGCCCATGCGCAGCGCCTCGCCGATGCCTGGCTGCAGGACGTGTGGGCGGGCCGCGAGACCGCCGAGTTCGCCCTGTCGCCGCGCCGCATGGACGTGGAGCCGGGCGACGTCGTGAGCCTGCCCACCGAGGCCGGCCCGAAGCTGCACCGGGTGGTGCGGATCGCCGACGGGCCGACGCGGCGCGTGACGACCCGCGCCGTGGAGCCGGCGGTCTTCGAGGCACCCGCCTCGGGTTCACCGCGGCCGGTCAAGCGCCCGCCGGCGGTAGCCGGAAAACCTCAGGTGGTGGTGCTCGACCTGCCGGTCGCGACGGGGGACCCGACCGTCCTGCAACACATCGCGGCGGCGGCCGATCCCTGGCCCGGCGCCATGGCGGTCTGGCGGCTCCAGGGCGGCAGCTTCCGGCCGCACCGGATTCTCGACTGGCCGGCCATGATCGGGCGCACCCGCACCGGGCTGCCGCCGGGGCCGCTCTGGCGCTTCGATCCCCGTTCGGTCCTGGAGGTGGACTGGTCCGGCGGGGCGCTGTCGAGCGTCGGCGACGAGGCGGTGCTCGGCGGCGACAACCTCTTTGCGATCCAGGGCCCGGACGGCCGATGGGAGCTGTTCGGCGCCGCGCGCGCCGAGCTCGTGGGCGAGCGGCGCTACCGTCTCTCGCGCCTGCTGCGAGGCCTTGCGGGATCGGAGCCCGAGGCGGCCCGCACCTTGGCGCCGGGCGCCCTCGTGGTGCGGCTCGACGAGGCGGTGGTGCCCCTCGCCGCCGACCTTGCGGATCTCGGCCTCGCCTGGACGACCCGCATCGGGCCGGCGGATGGCGGACCCGCGGGTCCGGCCGTGACCGAGACGGTGACGACCGCCGGGCCCGACGCCCTGAAGCCCCTGTCGCCCGTCGCCGTCACGGCCCACCGCGAGCCCGGCGGCATCCGCTTCGCCTGGACCCGCCGCGCCCGCCGGGAGGGCGACCCCTGGGAGCCGGTCGAGGTGCCCCTCGGCGAGGCGAGCGAGGCTTACGAACTCGACGTGGTCCAGGGCGGCACGGTCCTGCGCACCCTCGCCTCGGCGTCTCCGGAGGTGCTCTACGCGGCGGCGGACGAGATCTCAGATTTCGGCGTGGCGCAAACGGAGATCGCGGTGCGCGTCGCGCAGATGAGCGCGACGGTGGGGCGCGGGTTCGCATCGTCGGTGACGGTGCGGGTGAGGGATGGGTTTGCCCCTCCCCCTTGAGGGGAGGGGTCAGGGGTGGGGGTGGCGGTCGTGTGTTGTCCGGAGAGGGTGCTGCCGCCACCCCCACCTCCAACTCCTCCCCTCAAGGGGGAGGAGAGAAGCGCAGCGCTTCCCGTGTGTTCTGGACCCTCCTTCGAGACGCCGCTTGCAGCGGCTCCTCAGAATGAGAGTTGAGGAGCTTGAGGGCGGCGCACGTAGAGCCCTCATCCTGAGGGCTTCGCATAGCGAAGCGTCTCGAAGGACGAGGGCGTTCCAGGGCACCTCGGGAGGCGCTGCCCCGTTCCCTGGACCCTCCTTCGAGACGGGCCTGACGGCCCTCCTCAGGATGAGGGTTGGAGCGTGTGGCCTGCCCAGGAGCCCGACTTGCTTCGCCCGCCGCCCGCGCTGTTCACCACTCGATTCCCCCAAGCCGCCGGAATTTTTCATGCCCGACACACCCAATCTCGCGCTCCCGCTGCTCGCGGCGGCGCAGGCGCAGAAGCATGTCACGCACAACGAGGCACTCGCGGTGCTGGATGCTCTCGTTCACCTCGCGGTGGAGGAGGTTCGCTCCGATCCGCCGGCGGCGCCGGAGGAGGGCGCACGCTACCTCGTCGACGAGGGCGCCGCGGCGGCTTTCGCGGGCCGGGAGCGGAGCATCGCGTTGTGGGATCTCGGGGCCTGGCGCTTTCTGGCCCCGCGGGCCGGTTGGCGCGTCTACGTGAAGGAGCAGGGGCGCGTCCACGTCCATGACGGCGCGGCCTGGCGCGACCTCGGCACCGTCATCGGCGCACTCGCCAATCTCGACCGGCTCGGCGTCGGCACGAGCGCGGATGCCACGAACCGGCTCGCCGCCAAGGTCAACGCGGCTTTGTTCACCGCGCTCGGCGCGGGGGAGGGCGGCTCGGGCGATCTGCGCTTCGTCCTCAACAAGGAAGGCACCGGCCGGGTGGTCTCGCAGCTCTACCAGAGCGGGTTCGGCGGCCGGGCCGAGACCGGGCTCATCGGAGACGACGATTTCACGCTGAAGGTGTCGCCCGACGGAGGCACCTGGCGGGAGGCCCTGCGGGTGAGCGCGGCGACCGGCGAGGTGCTGTTCCCGAGCGGCGTCGCGGGGCTCTCGGGCGGGCTGCGCCGCAACCTCCTCATCAACCCGGATTTTTCCGTCAACCAGCGCGGCTTTGTAGGCGGCGCCCTCGCGGCGGGGGTCTACGGCTACGACCGCTGGAAGGCGGGCGCGGGCGGCTGCACCCTCGCCGTCGCTCCCGACGGAACGGCGACGTTGAGCGGCACCCTCGCGCAGGTGGTCGAGGCTCCGCGCCTCGCGGGCCGCACCGTCACGGTCTCGGTCCGGGATCCGACCGGGCCGGTTGCCGTCGAGGTGGCGGGCGTCGCGGGCGCGATCGGGGCAGGGGCGGGACGGCGCTCCGTCACGCTGCAACTGCCGGGCGCTGCGACCGGGAACGTGCTCGTCTTGCTCAGCGCGTCGGGCGCCGCCTTCGTCCAGCCGGCCCTCGTCGTCGGGGAGGCTCCACCCGACGAGGATCCGATGCCTCCGGGTCTGACGCTCGCGCTCTGCCAGCGCTACTTCGAGAAGAGCTACGATCTCGCCCTCGCGCCGGGTTCCGTCACCACCGCGGGCATCCGGCTCTGCCGGCCTGTGACGACGGGCCAGACCGTCCTCGACCCCCTCGCCGGATCGTTCGCGGTGCGCAAGCGCGCCGTGCCCACCGTCACCTGGTACTCGCCGAGCGGCCTTGCCGCCCGCATCAGGAACAGCGCCACCTCGGCCGATCTGACCATTACCGGCACGAACTTCACCAGCGAGAGCAGCACGGGCGCTCCCGTGCTCTCCGCCGCCGCCGCCGCCGGGACGCTTCTCCAGGCGCACTGGACGGCGGAGGCCGAACTTTGACCCCCAACCACAGGAGAGAACCATGATGGAAACGAAGTCGATCCTCGCAAGCCGCACCGTCTGGGCGAATCTCGTCGGGCTCGCCGCGCTCCTCCTCGGCGCCCTCGGCTACGGGCCGGACGCCCTCGACCAGGAGGCCGTCACGGAGGCGATCCTTCAGATGGTCGCAGCCGGGAGCTTTCTCGCGTCGATTGTGTTTCGCCTTTTGGCGACGAAGCAATTGCTGGGCTAACGACGAGGTAAATCCTTGGTGCATATTCCCATTCAGGCCCGGTTCAGAGGCGGCGTGGCAGGGTTCGGCATGCGTTTCGTCATGCTGATCCTGGCCTGCTGGACTTTGATGGGAGCCGCCCGCGCCCAAAGCGCGACCGCGCTCCTCAAGGACTGCGTGGCGCCCAGGGAAATGCCGGGCGTGGTGGCGTCCAGCGGGGTCGTTCCCCCTGCCAAGGCCGTCATCACGGCCCGCCAGCAGGTGCCGAATGCCGACGTGTTGCGCGCCAACCTATGCCGCGGGCCCGGAGCCCTGATATACGTGATCGTGGCCCTGCGCCCGGACGGGCGCGTCGTTCACGTCATGATCGACGGACCCTCGGGCCGGGTCGCGTCGGTTCAATGAAGAAAGCCAACCCGTGCGCCTTCTCGTCGTCGAGGACGATCAGACCCTCAATCAGCAGATCGTGACCGCCCTCGAACAGGCGGGCTACGCGGTCGACCGGGCCTATGACGGCGAGGAAGGGCAGTTCCTCGGCGAGACCGAGCCCTACGACGCGGCCATCCTCGACCTCGGCCTGCCGAAGGTCGACGGGGTGTCGGTGCTCGGCGCCTGGCGGCGGGAGGGCCGCAAGATGCCCGTCATCATCCTCACGGCCCGCGACCGCTGGAGCGACAAGGTCCAGGGATTCGACGCGGGCGCGGACGACTACGTGACGAAGCCCTTCCACATGGAGGAATTGCTCGCGCGGGTGCGCGCGCTGCTGCGCCGGGCGACGGGCCACGCGACGAGCGAGATCGTCTGCGGGCCGGTGCGCCTCGACACCCGCTCCGGCCGCGTGATCGTGGACGGCAACCCGGTGAAGCTCACGAGCCACGAGTACCGGCTGCTCTCCTACCTGATGCACCACACGGGGCGCATCGTCTCGCGCAACGAGCTCACCGAGCATCTCTACGACCAGGATTTCGACCGGGATTCGAACACGATCGAGGTGTTCATCGGCCGCCTGCGCAAGAAGCTCGGCGTCGACATCATCCAGACCGTGCGCGGGCTCGGCTACCTCGTCGACCCGCCCAAGGTCCAGGCGTGAGCCGCCTCGTCCCGGCCCTGAGCAGATGGGCCGGGCGGTCCATCGCGGTCCGCCTCGCCGCTTCCGCGGTGTTCTGGAGCTTCGCGATCCTGCTCATCGCGGCCCTCATCCTCCTGGCGCTCTACCGCGACAACACCGAGCGGTCCTTCGATCAGCGCCTCCTCGTCTACGCCAACAACCTCGCCTCCGACCTCGTGACCCCGGGGGAGCCCGACCGGGACCTCGGGCCGGTGGGCGACCCGCGATTCGAGCTCCCGCTCTCCGGCTGGTACTGGGAGGTGGGGCGCCCGGATCCCGCCAACCGGGAGATGCGCTCCTCGAAGTCGCTCTTCGGCGGCTCCCTGCCGAGCCTCGTCCCGGAGGGGCAGGAGTTCCGCTTCGGCGAAACACGCCAGGGCTACGGGGAGGCGCCGGACGAGCGGGCCCTGCGCATCGTGGAGCGCGACATCGACCTCGGGGAGGACGGACGATTCGTGATCCGCGTCGCCGGGCCGGCGGACGAGATCGAGGCGGACGTGCGCCGCTTCCTCATTGCCCTCGCGATCACCTTCGGCCTGCTGGGCGCGGCCCTCGGCGCCACGACCCTGCTGCAGATCCGGTTCGGCCTGCGTCCGCTGGCCAATCTGCGCGCCAGCCTCGGGGCGATCCGGCAGGGCGAGGCCGAGCGCATCGCGGGCGAGTACCCGCGGGACATCGCCCCCCTCGCCAGCGAGCTCAACCTTCTCCTCGACACCAACCGGGAGATCCTGGAGCGGGCCCGCACCCAGGTCGGCAACCTCGCCCACGCCCTCAAGACGCCCCTCAGCGTCATCGTCAACGAGGCCGAGAACGCCCCGGACGACGTGGCCGCCCGGGTGCGCGAGCAGGCGGCCATCATGCGCGATCAGGTGAACTACTATCTCGACCGCGCGCGGGCCGCCGCGCTCGCCGGCACCCTCGGGACCTTCACGGAGGTCGAGCCGGTCCTCGCCGGCCTCGCGCGCACCTTCCAGAAGATCTACCGGGACAAGAACCTCGCGGTGGCCGTCGAGGTCCCGCCCGGGCTGCGCTTCCGCGGCGAGCGGCAGGATCTCGAGGAGATGGCCGGGAACCTCATCGACAACGCCTCCAAATGGGCGGCGGGCCGGGTCGCGGTGGCCGTCGAGGTGATGCGGACGGACGACCGCTCCTGGCTCCGCATCCTCATCGACGACGATGGGCCGGGCCTGCCCGAGAGCGCCCGCTCGGAGGTCCTCAAGCGCGGACGGCGCCTCGACGAGACGAAGCCCGGCTCGGGCCTGGGACTTTCCATCGTGACGGACCTCGCTGCCCTCTACCGGGGCACGGTCCGGTTCGACGAGGCGCCGCTCGGCGGCCTGAGGGCCGTTCTCGAACTCCCTGGGGATGCGGGAAATTAAGACCATTGCGTGACACCGTGCCGCCGTCGTAGCGGGCGAGCGTCGAGGCTAAGTACATCGAATGACGATCTGGATGCTCCTGATGGCGATGACGGCCCTGGCCGTCCTGGCGGTCCTCTGGCCGCTGTCGAACCATCGCGCCGCCGCGGCAGCCGCCGATCCGAACGCCCAGTTCTACCGGGACCAGATCGCCGAGATCGAGCGGGATCTCGAGCGCGGGCTCCTGTCCCCCGCCGAGGCGGAGGCCGCGAAGGCCGAGGCGGCCCGGCGCCTCCTCCGCGCGAGCGCGACCGCCGAACCGGTGACGCCCGCGGTGGGCGAGCCGGCCCTGCGCCGCCGCCGGGCGGTGTCGGCCATCGCGCTCTCCCTCGTCCCCATGCTGGCCCTCGCGGTTTACGGGGCCTACGGCTCCCCGAGCCTGCCGGGCCAGCCCCTCGCGGCGCGGCTCAACCAGAAGCCCGCCGAGATGGACCTCGCCACGGCGGTCGCCCAGATCGAGTCCCACCTCCAGAAAGCCCCGAACGACGGCCGCGGCTGGGAGGTGATCGCCCCGGTCTACCTGCGCATGGGGCGGCTCGACGAGGCCGTGAAGGCCTACGAGGCGGCTTTGCGCCTCCAGGGCCCCGACGCCAACCGCCTTACCAATTACGGCGAGGCCATCGTGTTCTCCCAGCAGGGCATCGTCTCGGCGGAGGCCCGCGCCGCCTTCGAGAAGGCGCTCCAGCTCGACGCCACCGCCCAGAAGGCGCGGTTCTACCTCGCCCGGGCGGCGGAGCAGGACGGCGACGCGCCCAAGGCCCGGGAGGTCTACGAGCAGATCCTGGCCCAATCCCCCGCCGACGCGCCCTGGACCGCCGTGGTCCGCGAGCAGCTCACCCGCCTCGACCAGCCCATCGGCGCCCGCCCGACCCAGGAGGCCATCGCCGGCATGGTGGAGGGCCTCGCCGCGCGGCTCGAGGCCCAGGGCGGCACGGCCGAGGAATGGGCGCGCCTCATGCGCTCCTATTCGGTGCTCGGTCAGGACGATAAGGCGCAGGCCGCCCTGCAGCGCGCGCGCCGGGCCCTTGCGCAAGATCAAGCCGGCTTGCAGGCGATCGATGCTATGGCCAAAGAGCTGAAGCTCACCGCCAACACCCGCTGATCCCGCGTCATGACCCGCAAACAACGCCGCCTCACCCTGATCGGCCTTGCCGGCACGGTTCTCGCCCTTGCGCTCGGGCTGGTGCTCTACGCCATGCGGGACACCATCGTGTTCTTCCACTCGCCCGCCGACGTGGCCGCGAAGGCGATCCAGCCCGGAACGCGCTTCCGGCTCGGCGGCCTGGTGAAGGAGGGGACCGTCAAGCGCGCCGAGGGGCAGATCGTCACATTCGAGATCATGGACGCGGAGGGCGCCGTGCCGGTGCGCTACCAGGGCCTGCTGCCGGACCTGTTCCGGGAAGGGCAAGGCGTTGTGACGGAAGGAGTTCTCGACCCCGCCGGCATCTTCAAGGCGGATACCGTGCTGGCCAAGCACGACGAGAACTACATGCCGCGCGAAGTGGCCGATACCCTGCGTCGCCAAGGTCACTGGCAAGGGGAAGAAAAACCTGCACAACAGGCCACGAATTAGGGAGTTGAAGGGGCCGTGCTGGTCGAGTCCGGACATTTCGCGCTCGCCCTCGCTCTGGGCTTGTCGCTGATCCAGTTCGTCGTTCCCCTGTGGGGAACGCGCACGAACGATCCCGTGCTCATGAGCGTCGGGACGCCGGTGTCCCTCGCGGTCCTCTTCTGCATCGCGTATTCGTTCGCGGCCCTCACGATCGCCTACGCCACCTCGGACTTCTCCGTCCTCAACGTGGTGCAGAATTCGCACTCGACGAAGCCCTTCATCTACAAGCTCACCGGCGTTTGGGGGAACCACGAGGGCTCGATGCTGCTCTGGGTTCTGATCCTCGCGGCCTTCGGCGCGGTGGTCGGGATCGCCCGCAATTCCGTGCCGGATCGCCTGCGCGCCAACACGCTCGCGGTCCAGGGCGCGGTCACCACGGCGTTCCTCGTCTTCATCATCGTCGCCTCGAACCCCTTCGCGCGGGTCATCGCGGCGCCGCTGGAGGGGCAGGATCTCAACCCGGTGCTGCAGGATCCGGGCCTCGCGATCCACCCGCCGCTTCTCTACATCGGCTATGTGGGTTTCTCGATCTCGTTCGCCTTCGCCTGTGCGGCGCTCATCGACGGGCGCATCGATGCGGTCTGGGCGCGGGCGGTGCGCCCCTGGACCCTCGTCGCCTGGGTGTTCCTCACCCTCGGCATCGCCATGGGCTCCTACTGGGCCTATTACGAACTCGGCTGGGGCGGCTGGTGGTTCTGGGATCCGGTGGAGAACGCCTCGTTCATGCCCTGGCTCGCCGGCACGGCGCTCGTCCATTCCACGGTGGTGATGGAAAAGCGCGACGCCCTGAAGGTGTGGACGATCCTGCTCGCCATCCTCACCTTCTCGCTCTCGCTCCTCGGCACCTTCCTGGTACGCTCCGGCATCCTCACCTCGGTGCATTCCTTCGCGGTCGATCCGACGCGCGGGCTCTTCATCCTCGTCATCCTCATGCTGTTCATCGGCGGCTCGCTCGCGCTCTTCGCCTGGCGCGCGCCGCTGCTCCAGCAGGGCGGGATCTTCGCGCCCGTCTCCCGGGAAGGCGCGCTCGTAGTGAACAACCTCATCATCTCGACGGGCTGCTCCACGGTGTTCATCGGCACGCTCTACCCGCTGGCGCTCGAGGCGCTCACGGGCGAGAAGATCTCGGTCGGCGCCCCCTTCTTCAACGCCGTGTTCATCCCGATCGTCGTGCCGCTCCTGCTCCTCGTGCCCTTCGGCCAGACCCTCGCCTGGAAGCGCGGGGATCTTCTGGGCACCACCCAGCGGCTCTACGCGGTGCTCGGCTTCTCCATCGTCCTGACGGTCGTCCTGCTCGCGCTCACCACGGGAGGGCCGGTGGCGGCGCCCCTCGGCGTCGGCCTCGGTGTCTTCCTGGTCCTCGGCTCCCTCAGCGAGATCGTGAACCGCTCCTGGCGGCGCGGCACCCCGCTCTCCGTGGCCGTCAACAAGGCCCTCGGCCTTCCGCGCTCCACCTGGGGAACGGTGATCGCCCATGCGGGCGCCGGCGTGACGGTGATCGGCATCGCGGCCTCGGCCTGGAGCGTCGAGAGCCTCGGCACCCTTAAGGTCGGCGACCGCATCACGGCAGGCGCCTACGAGGCGCGCCTTGAGAGCATCGCGCCCCGCACGGGCCCGAACTATCGCGAGGACGTCGTCACCTTGCGGGTGTTCCGGAACGGGAACGAGATCGGCACGATGGACACCATGAAGCGGCTCTACGTGACCCGCGGCATGCCCACCACCGAAGCCGGCATCATGAGCGTCGGCCTGAGCCAGGTCTATGCGAGCGTGGGCGAGGTGCAGGCCGACGGCAGCGTGGGGCTCCACCTCTTCCACAAGCCCCTGATCCTCCTCATCTGGATCGGCGCCGTGATCGCGGCGCTCGGCGGCACCCTTTCTCTCACGGACCGGCGCCTGCGGGTCGGCGCGCCGGTGCGCGCCCGGGCGGCTCACCCACGGCTCATGGCGGCGGAGTAGGGCGATGCGGATCGCGGCCCTGCTCGTTGCGGCCCTCTTCGCATGGACGGCGCCCGCGGCGGCGGTGCAGCCCGATGAGGTGCTGAAGGATCCTGCTCTCGAGCAGCGGGCGCGGCGGATCTCGGCGGATCTGCGCTGCCTCGTCTGTCAAAACCAGTCCATCGACGATTCGGACGCGCCGCTCGCCAAGGACCTGCGCGTGCTCGTCCGCGAGCGCCTCCAAGCCGGCGACACCGACCGCGCCGTGCGCGACTTCGTGGTCGACCGCTACGGCGAGTTCGTGCTGCTGCGCCCGGTCTTTGCCCTGCACACGCTGCTGCTCTGGCTCACGCCTGTTTTGGTGTTCAGCCTCGGCGCTCTCGGCGTCTACACGGCGCGCAGGCGCCGCGCCGCAGCAACCGCAGCGCCCCTTGATGAGGGAGAACGGGCCGCGCTGGAGCGGGTTCTGCAGGGCTGAATCCCACCGGCGGATCGAGCCCTGCCGTGGCGCCGCCTCCGGTGGTATGCTGCCTTCCCTGCCGTTCCCGATGGACGGAGCGCAGCCCAGGGAGGACATCATGGCCACGAGCGTGAAGGAGATGCTGGCGGAAGCGAATGCGGTCGTGCCGAAGCTCGCCCCGACCGAAGCCCTCGAGCGCATGCGCTCCGGCGACGTTCTCGTCGTCGACGTGCGCGATCCGACGGAGGTTCAGCAGAGCGGCCGCGTCAAGGGCGCCCTCAACGTCTCACGCGGCATGCTGGAATTCCGCGCCGACCCGGCAACGCCCTACCACGACGCAGCCTTCCGGAAGGACCGGACGATCCTGCTTCACTGCGCATCGGGCGGCCGCTCGGCTCTTGCCGGCAAGACCCTGCGGGAGATGGGCTACACCAACGTCTACAACATCGGCGGGTTCAAGGAGCTCAGCGAAGCGGGCGTCGAGGTCGAGCCGGCCTGAGCCGCGGCTCTCGGGCGCTTGGAACCTTACCAACATTTCATCCACCCGTGAGGGCGCCGTAACGGGCGGGCGGGCAATGTCATCCTCAACGATCCACCGGGATTGTCGAGGAAAGACGATGTTCAAGCATTCCAAAGCCAAGTGGCTCGGCGCCGCGGCCGTTGCGGCGCTTCTCGCCGGCGGCGCGGCCGCGCCCGGTCTTGTGGCGCCCACGCCCGCTCGGGCCGAGTTGCGCTCGCTCGCGCAGCCCATCGCCATGCCGTCCTTCGCCGACGTGATCGAGCGGGTGAAGCCCGCCGTCGTGTCCGTGCGGGTGAGGGTGCAGCAGGCCGCGGCGCGGGACGACGACCGCCCGCAATTCTCCGCTCCCGACCTGCCGCCCGGCCATCCGCTGGAGCGCTTCTTCCGCCAGTTCCGCCAAGGCGAGCGCGGTCCCCGGGGCGAGGCCCGCCCGGGTCCGCGGGGCGGCGTCCGGCAATCCCAGGGCTCCGGCTTCTTCGTGTCGGCCGACGGCTACATCGTGACCAACAACCACGTGGTCGACAACGGCTCCGAGGTGCAGGTCGTGATGGACGACGGCAAGACCCTCGATGCCAAGGTGATCGGCACCGACTCCAAGACGGACCTTGCGGTTCTGAAGGTCGAAGGCTCCGACTTTCCTTACGTGAAGCTCGCCGCCCAGAAGGCCCGCGTCGGCGATTGGGTGATGGCGATCGGCAACCCGTTCGGCCTTGGCGGCACGGTCACGGCCGGCATCGTCTCGGCTCAGCACCGCGACATCGGCCAGGGCCCTTATGACGACTTCATCCAGATCGACGCGCCCGTGAACCGGGGCAATTCCGGCGGCCCGACCTTCAACCTCGCCGGCGAGGTGGTCGGCGTCAACACGGCGATCTTCTCGCCGTCGGGCGGCAATGTGGGCATCGCCTTCGCGATCCCAGCCTCCACGGTCGATCAGATCGTGACGGCGCTCAAGACCGACGGCTCCGTGACCCGCGGCTATATCGGCATCCAGATGCAGCCGGTGACCCGCGAGATCGCCGAGGCCATCGGCCTCAAGGAGCCCCGCGGCGCCCTGGTGGCGGAAGCCCTGAAGGACAGCCCAGCCGCCAAGGCCGGCATCCGCACCGGCGACACCATCGTGGCGGTGGACGGTCAGCCGATCCGCGAAGCCCGCGACCTCTCGCGCAAGATCGCCGCCGTGGCTCCCGGCAAGAGCGTCGGCGTGACGGTCTACCGCGACGGCAAGGAGCGCCAAGTGACCCTCGAGGTGGCGCAGCAGCCGAGGGCGTGACGCGGCTCTCCCGATGAGGAGAGCCCACAGATGGCCGCCGGGCCCTGACTTTGCCCCCGCGGGTCCCGGTGTCCTGCCCGGTGGCGGGCCGCTCCGTCCGGAGCCTGGCCTGCCACCGGGCGCAAACTTCGCTATAAGGGGCGCCCATGCGCATCCTCATCATCGAGGACGACCGCGAGGCGGCGTCCTACCTCGCCAAGGCCTTCCGCGAAGCGGGCCACGTGGCCGACCATGCCGCGGATGGGCTCGACGGCTACGCCATGGCCGAATCCGGCGACTACGACGTGCTCGTGGTCGACCGCATGCTCCCGAAGCTCGACGGCCTCTCGCTGATCCGTTCCCTGCGCGAGCAAAAGGTGGAGACCCCCGTTCTGATCCTGTCCGCCCTCGGGCAGGTGGACGACCGGGTGAAGGGGCTGCGCGCCGGCGGGGACGACTACCTGCCCAAGCCCTACGCCTTTTCCGAGCTTCTCGCCCGCGTCGAGGTGCTCTCGCGCCGCCGCGCCGCCTCGCCCGCCGCGGAGGCGACCGTGTACCGGGTCGGCGACCTCGAACTCGACCGGCTGTCCCACCGCGTGACCCGCTCGGGAACGGAGATCCTGCTGCAGCCGCGGGAGTTCAGGCTCCTCGAATACCTCATGCGCAATGCCGGTCAGGTGGTCACCCGCACGATGCTCCTGGAGCATGTGTGGGACTACCATTTCGACCCGCAGACCAACGTGATCGACGTTCACGTCTCTCGGCTGCGGGCGAAGGTCGACAAGGGCTTCGAGCGGCCCCTCATCCACACGATCCGCGGCGCGGGCTACATGGTCCGCGTCGGCGGGGAGGGGGAGGGATGACCGGGCTCGGCAAGCTCGTTCGCACGACGGCGTTCAAGCTCTCCTTCGCGTATCTCGTCATCTTCTCGATCTTCGCCTTCGCGACCCTCGGCTACGTGGCCTGGAGCGCGCGGCGGGTGCTCGACGACCAGTTCGTCTCCACCATCGACGCCGAGATCAACGGCCTGCGCGAGCAGTTCTCGGGCGGCGGGCTGCGCCGGCTCGTCGCCATCGTGGAGCGCCGCTCCCGGACGCCGGGCGCCTCGCTCTATCTCGTGACGACGCCCGCGGGCGAGCGGGTCGCCGGCAATATCGGCGCGCTGCCTCCCGGCATCCTCGACCGGCCGGGCCAGTTCGAGACGGCCTATGGGCGCACGGACGACACGGACGACACGCCGAACCGGGCCATCGTGCGGGTCTACGTTCTGCAATCGGGCTTTCGCCTGCTCGTCGGCCGGGACGTGGAGGAGCGCTCGCGCCTGCGGGAGGCTATCCGCACCGCCTTCGGCTCGTCCCTCGTCCTCATCGGCCTGCTGGGCGGCGCCGGCGCCTGGTTCATCACCCGCCGCGTGCTGAAGCGGGTCGACGACATGACGGAGACCACCCGCACCATCATGGCGGGCGACCTCGGCGGACGGCTCCGCGTCTCCGGCACGGGCGACGAGCTCGATCGCCTCGCCCAGAACCTCAACGCCATGCTGGACCGCATCGGGGAGCTGATGACCGGGTTCCGCGAGGTGTCGGACAACATCGCGCACGACCTGAAGACGCCCCTCACGCGCCTGCGCAACAAGGCCGACGAGGCCCTGCGCACCGCCCGCACGCCGGAGGAGCTCAAGGCCGCCCTCGAAGCCAATATCGAGGAGAGCGACAACCTCATCCGCATCTTTAACGCCCTCCTGATGATCGCGCGGCTGGAGACCGGGAACGCCCGCGAGGCGCTCGCGGATTTCGACGCGGCGGAAGCCGTGCGGGACGTGGTCGAGCTCTACGAGGCCCTGGCCGAGGAGGCCGGCGTGCCCCTCGCCGCTGATATCGCCGACGAACTCACCGTCCACGGCAGCCGCGAACTTCTCGGCCAGGCGGTGGCGAACCTTCTCGACAACGCCCTCAAATACGGGGGCGGGGAGGGCCGGCCCGTGCAGGTCGGCGCCAGGCGCGAGGGCGACGAGGTGGTCGTCACGGTGGCGGATCGCGGCCCCGGCATCGCGCCGGAGGACCGCGGCCGGGTCATGGAGAGGTTCGTGCGGCTCGAAACGGCCCGGTCCCGCCCGGGCTTCGGCCTCGGCCTCAGCCTCGCCGTCGCCGTCGCGCGCCTTCACGGGGGAACGCTCCGGCTCGAGGATCACGGGCCCGGGCTTCGGGCCGTGATCGCGCTTCCGGCAAAAAGGCGCGAGACGGCGCCCGTGGAGGCTGCGCCGGCCGCCGCGCCGGCTTGAAGGAAGGGCGCATTGCCCGCGCCCACGCGGCGGGGCAAGGTGCCGCGCATGTCCGACGCCTCCCTCATCGACCGCCTCAGCGCCGCTCCCGTCATCGCCGACCGCGCCCGCGCCGTGGCGCGCCTCGCGGATCTCATAGAGCGGGCCGAGTCGCACCCGGATGCGGCCGGCCTCCGGGCGGCGCTCGAAGACGGGCGGCTGCGCGCCCTGCTGCTGGGCCTTGCCGAGCATTCGCCCTTCCTGTGGCACCTCGCGTCGTCCGATCCGGCGCGGCTCCGCATGCTGGCCACATCGTCGCCCGAAGAGGCGGCGCGCTCCCTCGCGGAGGCGCAGGCCGGTCTCTTTCGCCGGATCCGGTCGGGCGAGCTCTCGCGGGCCGACGCGGTGCGGTCCTTCCGTAGAAACCGCAACGCCCATGCGCTGCTCGTCGCCCTCGCGGATCTCGGCGGCGCGTGGACCGTCGAGGAGGTCACGCAGGCGCTGTCCGATTTCGCGGATGCGTCCGTGCGCGGCGGCGTCGCCGTGGTGCTCACCGAGATGGCGGATCTCGGGCGATTCCTGCTGGAGAATCCCGACGATCCCGGCGCCGCATCCGGCTTCACCGTGCTGGCCCTCGGCAAGCACGGGGCGGGGGAGCTCAACTACTCGAGCGACATCGACCTCGTCGTGTTCTTCGATCCCGCCACGAAAGCGGTGCCGGACACGGCGGAGCCGCCGACGGTCTATACCCGGGTGGCGCAGCAGCTCGCCCGCCTGCTGCAGGAGCGCACGCCGGACGGCTACGTGCACCGCGTCGACTACCGCCTGCGTCCCGATCCCGGCTCGACGCCGGTCGCCGTCTCGCTCGCCTCCGCCTACACCTATTACGAGACCGTGGGGCAGAACTGGGAGCGCGCAGCCCTCATCAAGGCCCGGCCGGTCGCCGGCGATGTCGGCCTCGGCGCAGCCTTCCTGCGGGACCTGACGCCCTTCGTCTGGCGCAAGTACTTCGACTTCGCCTCCATCGCCGACGTGCACGCGATGAAGCGCCAGATCCACGCGGTGCGCGGCCACGATGAGATCGCGGTCGCGGGGCACGACATCAAGCTCGGACGGGGCGGCATCCGCGAGATCGAGTTCTTCGTCCAGACCCAGCAGCTCGTGTTCGGCGGCCGCCGCCCGGCCCTGCGCGGACGGCGCACCCTCGACATGCTGGCCGAGCTCCAGGCCGAAGGCTGGATCACGCCGGAAGCGCGGGACGAGCTCTCGGCGGCCTACCGATTCCTGCGCGGCATCGAGCACCGGCTGCAGATGGTGGCGGACGAGCAGACGCAGCGCCTGCCGGCGGACGAGGAGGCGCTGCGCTCCTTTGCGCTGTTCTGCGGCTATCCGGACCTGCCCGCCTTCGCGGCGGCCCTCACCGGGCAGGCCCGCATCGTGCAGCGGCACTACGCGCTCCTCTTCGAGGACGGGCCGGAGCTCGCCTCCGATGTGGGCAGCCTCGTCTTCACGGGCACCACCGACGATCCCGACACCCTCGCCACCCTGCGCCGCCTCGGCTTCCAGCAGCCCGAACAGGCGGCCGAGACCGTGCGCGGCTGGCATTTCGGGCGCCGGCCCGCGATCCAGAGCAACCGCGCCCGCGAGGTGCTGACCGAGCTCGTTCCCGCCCTCCTGCAGGCCCTCGGCGGCACCGCGGATCCCGACGGGGCGCTCATCGCCCTCGACCGGGCCTTCGGGCGCATGCCGGCGGCGGTGGAGCTCCTCACCATCCTGCAATCCCACGACCGCCTGCGCCTGCTCTTCTCCGATCTTCTCGGCACGGCGCCCCGCCTCGCCAGCACGGTGGCCCAGGCGCCGCACGTCCTCGACGCGCTCATCGATCCGGCCTTCGGCCAGCCGCTCACGGACGACGAGGCCATCGAGGTTCAGGTGCGCCAGCTCATCGGCGAGCCGCGGGATTTCGAGGATTTCCTCGACCGCACCCGCGACGCGGCGCGCCAGATGCGCTTCGTCACGGGCGCCCGGCTCCTTTCCGGCATCCTCTCGCCGGCCAAGACCGGTCAGGCCTACGCGGCCGTCGCCCGGGCCGTGGTGCGCGCGACCTTCGATGCCGTCCGGCAGGGCTTCGAGGCCGAGCACGGCACGGTTCCGGGGGCGAGCGTCGCGGTGCTCGGCCTCGGACGCCTCGGCAGCCGCGAACTCACCGCAGGGTCCGATCTCGACCTCGTGGTGATCTACGATTTCAACGAGGAGCGCCGCGAGAGCACCGGGCCGCGCGCCCTCGACGCGGTGGTCTACTACAACCGGCTCACGCAGCGCCTCGTCGGGGCGCTCACCGCGCCGACGAGGCGCGGGCGCCTCTACGAGGTCGACCTTCGGCTCCGGCCGCAGGGCGGAAAGGGGCCGGTGGCCTCGCAGTTTCGCGGCTTCATCGCTTACCAGCAGACGGAAGCGGAGATCTGGGAGCATATGGCGCTCACGCGGGCGCGGGTGCTCGTCGGCGAGGGCGGCTTCGGGGAGACGGTCCGGACGGCGGTGGCCGGCATCATCGGCGCGCCCCGATCCCGCGACGTCGTCGTCCGCGAGGTGCGCGCAATGCGCGACCTCATCGCGGGCGAGAAGGGCGATGCCGATCCTTGGGATCTGAAGCTCGCCCGGGGTGGCCTCACCGATCTCGACTTCATCGCGCAGGCCCTCACCCTGGCCCACGGCGCGACGCATCCGGAGCTCATCGGCCACCCGACCGAGGAGACCTTCGCGGCGGCGCGGGACGCCGGCCTCCTTGCCGCGGCGGATGCCGCCCTGCTGGCGGAGGCGCAGCGGCTCTTCAACGACATCTTCCAATGGCAGCGCCTCACCATCGAGGGGCGCTTCGACGTCGCCGCGGTGCCGGGAGCGATCCTGCGGCGGCTGGCCGGCGTCGCGGGGCTGCCGAACGAGCGCGTGCTGCTCGGCCATCTCGACGAGATGCGGGGGAGGGTCCGCGAAGCCTTCGACCGGGTCCTCTCCTGATCGGCAGGGACCCGGCCCCGCTCGACCGCTCGAAGGTCGATCTCGGACCGGGGAGGGGCCGGCTCTCGGTCCTTAAGCCGCCTCGTCCTCGAGCGCGAGTTCCGGCTGGTCGTTCTCGACGAGCGGCAGATGGACGAGGACGATGGTGCCGACGCCTTCCTGGCTCTTGATGCGCAAGGTGCCACCGTGGAGCTCGACGAGGGACCGCGCGATCGCAAGGCCCAGGCCCGAGCCCTTGTAGGTTTTCGAGAATTCCGTCTCGACCTGCTCGAAGGGGCGTCCGAGCTTGTGGAGCGCGTGCTCCGGAATCCCGATCCCGTCATCCTCCACGTAGATATTGACGGCGCTGCCCGCGAGGCGCGTGCGCACCGCGAGGTTGCCGCCGTTCGCCGTGAACTTGGTGGCGTTCTGCAGGAGATTGACCAGAATCTGGTGAAGGGCGCGCTCGTCCGCCGGCAGGGTGATGTCCTGCGGCGCCACGTCCACCTTCACGGTGAGGTTCTTGGCGCGGATCTGCTCGCTCACGAGGCGCACGGCGCGCTGGATGGAATCGTTCACCTGAACGGGCTTCTTCTGCAGGGTGAGGCGGCCCGCCTCGATGCGCGACATGTCGAGGATGTCGTTGATCACCGAGAGCAGATACTCGCCGCTCGTGCGGATGTCCTTGCAGTACTCCTCGTACTTGCCCGAGCCGAGCGAGCCGAAGAGCCCGCTCTCCATCACCTCGGCGAAGCCGATGATGGCGTTGAGCGGCGTGCGCAGCTCGTGGCTCATGTTGGCGAGGAATTCGGACTTCGCCCGGTTGGCGCTCTCGGCCTGCGCCTTCTGGTCGAGATAGCGCTCCGCGAGATCCGCGAGCTGCTGGGCCTGCGCTTCGAGCTTCTGGCGCGACTGCTTGAGGTCGGTCACCGTGGCGATGAGCTGCTTTTCGGATTCGATCAGCCGGTGCTCGTGGCGCTTGAGATCCGTGATGTCAGTTCCGACCGAGACGTAGCCGCCGTCCTTGGTGCGCCGCTCGTTGATCTGCAGCCAGCGCCCATCCTCCAGTTTCGCCTCGAAGGTGCGCGCGCCGGCCTCCTGACGCTCCTCGCGGACGATCTGGTGCTGGACCTCCGGGGGACGGCCCTTCGCCATGATGTCCGCATAGCTCGTGCCGGCCAGAACGGCATCCGGCGGCAGGACGTGAAGGTCCTGGAATTTCGAGTTGCAGAGCACGAGGCGGTTGCTCGAATCCCACAGCACGAAGGCTTCGGAGATCGCCTCGATGGCGTCACGCAGACGCGCATCGGCACGCTTCGTCTTCTCCTCCAGCACCCGCTGTTCGGTGACGTCGACGACGATGCCGACGAGGTGGCTCGTCTTGTCGTCCGCGTCCTCCATGAGCTCCGCGCGGGCCCTCAGCCAGACCCAGTCACCGGAGGCGGAGCGGATGCGGAACTCGTGATCGACGAGGGAGGTCCGGGCCGACGCGAGCTGGTCGGCGAGGGTGTAGAGGTCGGGATCGTCGGGGTGAACCATGGTGTTCACCTCGCCGAAGGACAGGAACTCGTCGTGCCGCTCGTAGCCGAGGATGTCGTACATGGAGTCGGACCAGTAGATCCGCCCCCGCGCCACGTCCCAGTCCCACAGCCCGCAGCGCCCGCGGTTGAGGGCCGAGTCGATCCGGTCCCGCACCTTCTCGCAGACCTCGTCCGCTTGGCGCGCCCGGTTGGCCTGCATCAGGTAGGCGAGGGCGATGCCGCCGAGAACGACCGAGACGGCGAGCAGCAGGGTGATCTGGCCATAGGTGCGCGCGTGCCAGCCCGTGAGAACCCGGTCGAGGGGCTGAACCACGGCGATCTGACCGCCAGACGACGGGAGGGCGCGCACCGTGGCGATGCCGTCCTCTCCGGTCGAAAGCCGCACCGTCATCACGCCGGCGCGGTCGGCGAAGAAGGTCAGGGGCTGCTGGTCGCCGAGCAGATCGGTGAGCGTGCGCGGCACGTCCTGGCCGAGGGGGTAGGCCGCCTTGACGAGGCCGGCACCGTCCACGAGCAGCAGCGTGCGGCCGCGGGCGAAGGCGCCGGCAGGCAGCTCCTTGGCGAAGTCGTTGAGCAGTGTCGCGGCGGCGGCGGCATCCGCGGGCGCCGACCGGGCGCCGAACTTGGACGCGGAGAGCGTGGCGATGATGTCGATGTCGTTGACGGCGTCGACGAGGGTCTCCTCACGGCCGTCCCGCAATTGCACGAAGGCGCTCAAGGCGAGCGTCAGCAGGAAGACGCCGAGGACCGCCGGAACGGCGAGCCGCAACCATGGCTCGAAACGTTCGAGGTAGCGATAGGCGGGGCTCGCGATGGTTCGCGTCACACCGAGTATCGTCCCCGCTCGCGCCGGCGCGCACGCGGTCTCCGCCCCCATGCAGAGCCCCCTTCAGAGTTCTCATTCGTCCCGTTCGGAGGGACGTGCCGCATCTCTCCGAATCATCCTCACTAGACTGGCCGACCGGTGATTTGTCCAGGGATGAACATACCTTTAAGGGGCGCTCTTAACCATAATTTAGGAGGTGTGGCAGAAAGGAATACTCCTGTTTCCACAAGCGGTTACGGCGGCTCTCATTCCGCAAGGGCACGGTGAACGATGTCCGCTACGTCCCTCGAAAGCTTGGGCTTCTGCGCGATGCTCCTAAGCGCCGCTTCGGCCCGCTCCCGGCGGGGCCAGTCCATGGTCCGCCAATTGCCGAAAGCGGTGGCGAGCCGCGACGCGAGCTGAGGGTTCGCGTCGTCGATCCCGACGATCTGGTCCGCCAGGAACGCGTAGCCCGAACCGCTCGCATGATGGAACTGCGTGGGGTTCAGCATGGCGAAGGAGCCGACGAGCGCCCGCACGCGGTTCGGGTTCGTCATCGAGAAGGCAGGGTGGTTCATGAGGCCGCGGACCCGCTCGAGGGTGGCCTCCTCCGGGATCGCGGCCTGCAGGGTGAACCACTTGTCGAGCACCAGGGGCTCGGCCGCATAGGTTTCCGCAAAGCCGCGGAGCGCGGCCTCGCGGGCGTCCCCCGGGATCGTCGTCAGGGTGCCGAGAGCGGCGAGGCGGTCCGTCATGTTGGCGGCGCCCGCGAGCTGTTCCGCCGCCATCCGCTCGCCCGTCGCCGCATCGGCGGCGGCGATGAGGTCGAGGGCGACGTTGCCGAGGCTCCGCCGCCCGGCGCTCGCCGCGTCGGGGCTGTAGGCCTGCCCTTGCCGCATGGCGTCGCGAAGAGCCGTGAGGCGGGCGGAGCAGCGTTCGCCGATGCGCCGCCGCAGGGCGCGGCGGGCCCGGTGCACCGCGTCGGCATCGACGTCGGCCGCGATCTCCTGGGCGACGTCGGCTTCGCTCGGCAGCGTCAGCACGAGGGCCGCGAAGGCCGGATCGCGCTCGGCATCGGTGTCGAGGAAGGCGAGGAGGGCCGAAGCCAGGCTCTCGCCATCGGCCGGATCGGCATTCGCATCGGTCGAGAGCCGGACGAGGAGGCGCATCGCCACGGTCTGCGCGGCCTGCCAGCGGTTGAACGGATCCGCGTCGTGCCGCAGCAGTGCCAGCCACTCGTCGTCGTTAAGATCGAGGGAGAGCTTCACGGGAGCCGAGAAGCCGCGAAAGAGCGAGGGCACCGGGCGCGTCGCGACGTCGGCGAACGTCACCGTCGCTGCCACTTCGTCCAACACGTAGAGGCCGTCCGGCCCGATGCCGGGACCCTTCGCCTCGAGCGGCGTGCCGTCCGCCGCCACGAGCCCCAGCAGCACCGGGATCACGAGGGGCTCCTTCACGGGCTGATCCGGCGTCGGCGCGGTCTCCTGGGCGAGGTCGAGCCGGTAGGTGCGGGCGGCCTCGTCGTAGCGGCCCCGGGCCGTGACCCGCGGCGTTCCGGCCTGCTCGTACCAGCGGGCGAAGTGGGAGAGGTCGCGGCCGGTGACCTCGGCGAAGGCGCCGAGAAAATCCTCCACCGTGGCGGCCGTGCCGTCGCAGCGCTCGAAGTAGAGGTCCATCCCGCGCCGGAAATCAGCCTCCCCGATGAGGGTCTTCAGCATCCGGACGATCTCGGCGCCCTTCTCGTAAACGGTGGCCGTGTAGAAGTTGTTGATCTCGCTGTACTGCGTCGGGCGCACCGGGTGAGCCAGGGGACCCGCATCCTCGGCGAATTGCCGGGCGCGCAGGGTCCTCACCTCGGCGATGCGGTGAACGGGGCGCGAGCGCTCGTCGGACGAGAACTCCTGGTCGCGGAAGACCGTGAGGCCCTCCTTGAGGCAGAGCTGGAACCAGTCGCGGCAGGTGACGCGGTTGCCCGACCAGTTGTGGAAGTACTCGTGCGCGATGATCGCCTCGATGGCGGCGTAGTCCGCGTCGGTGGCCGTCTCGGGCGAGGCGAGGACGTACTTGTCGTTGAAGAGGTTGAGCCCCTTGTTCTCCATGGCGCCCATGTTGAAGTCGGAGACGGCCACGATGTTGAACACGTCGAGGTCGTATTCGCGGCCGAACACGCGCTCGTCCCACCGCATGGAGCGCTCGAGAGCGTCGAGGGCGTAGCCCGCACGCTCCTCCTTGCCGGGCTCGACATAGACCGCAAGCTCGACCGGACGGCCGCTCGCCGTCGTGAAGCCCTTGCCCACGCGCCCGAGCCGTCCGCCGACGAGGGCGAAGAGGTAGGAGGGCTTCGGGTGCGGGTCGTGCCAGACGGCGAAGTGCCGGTTCGTGCCCTCGACAATGCCGCTCTCGCGCGGGTTGCCGTTGCCGAGCAGCACGGGAGCCTCGTCCCGGTCGGCCTCGATCCTTGTCGTGTAGACCGCGAGAACGTCGGGGCGGTCGAGGAAGTAGGTGATCCGGCGAAAGCCCTCCGCCTCGCATTGCGTGCAGTAGTTCCCCCTGGACCGGTAGAGGCCCATGAGCTTCGTGTTGGCGGTCGGGTCGATCGTGGTTTCGATCGTCAGCGCGAAGGGCCGGCGCGGCGGCTCGGGGAGGGTGAGCGCCTGGGGCGTCGCGGCGAATTCCCCAGCGGCGAGGGTGCGGCCGTCGAGGCTCACGCCCTGAAGGCTGAGTTCGTCGCCGTCGAGCACCAGGGGCGCGCCCGGGCGGCCTTGCGGGTTGGGCCGCAGCTCCAGCCGCGCCGTAACCCGTGTCGCCCGCGGATCGAGGCGCACGTCGAGATGCACGCGGTCGATGAGGTAGTCGCTCGGGCGGTAATCGGCGAGGCGGATGACGGGGGCGGTCTCGGTGCGCATGGCGGGCTCTTCCGGCTCTCTGAGGCGGCCCTGTTTAGGCCGCCCGGCGCCCCTCACGCAACGTCGCTCCGCTCGCCCTTGAGCCGCACCGGCTCCGCGTGACCGATGACCCGCAGAACCTCCCGGTGGGAGGCGCGGAAGCGGCGTTCGAGCTCGTCCACCTGGGCGTGGACGGCCGAGACCGGAAAGCCGGGGTCGAAGCGGCAATGGTAGTTCACCACGAGCCCGTCGCTGGTGCGGCGGACGCGGACATTGTGGATGTCGCTCACCCGGCCGACCGCGAGGGCGGTCTCGCTCAAGGAGCGGGCGAGGGCCTGCGTGACCGCCTCGCCCTCGTCGACGCCTTCGAGCGCACCGACCCGCAGGGGCTCGATATGGGTGTCGACCTCGATCCCCGGGCCGAACTCCTCCCGGATGGCGCTCTCGATCTTGCTGGCGATCCCGTGCGCGGCGCCAAGACTCATGCGCCCGTCGACCTCGAGATCGAGGCTGACGCTGAGACGCCCCGCCACCTCCTGCACCATGACGTGATGCACCGGGATCCGCCGCTTGGCGGCAATCAGCAGAATGCGTTCGAGGACCGTCTCGTCGTCGAGCTGGACGGGCTCCGTCGCGACGGTGAGCTCCGCCCGCGGGATCTCGCGCCGGACGGCGTCCCGGATGCCGGCCTTGATCTCGGCGACCTTCTCGAGCGGCAGGGTGCGGGGCACCCGGACCAGCACCTCCCCGAAGATCTGACCGCCCACGGGCCTCACGCGCACCTGCTCGACCGAGACGACGCCCGGAACGCCCTCGGCGCCGGTGCGGATCAGATCGGCGAGGCCCGCCGGCGCTGCATCGAGGAGCGCGTCGACCGTGCGCTTCGCCAGGCGGAACCCGGCCACCGCGATGAAGACCGCGACCCCGATGGCGACGAGCGAATCGGCCTGCGGGTAGCCCCAGGCCGCCGCCGCGAGCGCGATCAGGACGAGGGCGGAGTTCACGAGGTCGGCGGAGAAGTGGAGGGCATCTGCCTCCAGCGCCTCGCTGCCGGTCGCCCGCGCCACCCGGGTCAGCTGCCGCCACCGCCAGGCATCCACCAGGATGGCCCCGACGAGGACCCCGGCCGCGGTCCAGCTCGGGCTGATCTCCGTCTCGCCGGAGGCGAGGCGCCGGACGCCCTCGTAGGCCACGGCCCCCGACAGGACCAGCAGGAAGGCGGTCTGCACCAGGGCCGCAAGCGATTCGACCTTGCCGTGGCCGTAATGGTGCTCGTCGTCCGCCGGCTTGTGGGCGGCGCGGACGGCGAGCCAAGTCAGAGTGGTGGAGGCGACGTCGAGGAGGCTGTGGGCCGCATCCGAGATGAGGGCGAGGGACCCCGTTGCGAATCCCGCGACGCCCTTGGCGAGGGTGATCCCGGCGCTCGCCGCGATGGACCAGAGAGCCGCCCGCTCCTTGCGCTTCTCGATGAGGTGATCCGGTCCGCCCACGCCCTGGTCCCCGACGATGCGTCCCGCTTTTTAGCCGAACGCGGCCGCGAAAGCATGTGCCTCCGCGCCGGGGCCGTCCCGCAAGGCGTGCGGGCCCCGGCCCTTGACCCCGCCGCCCGCCGCGCCATGACCTCTCCCGCACAGGGAGACAGGCGATGGAATACCTGCACACCATGGTTCGCGTGGCGAATCTCGAGCAGTCGCTCGATTTCTACTGCAACAAGTTCGGCCTCGTGGAGGTCCGGCGCATGGAGAACGAGAAGGGGCGCTACACCCTGGTGTTCCTGGCGGCCCCCGGGGACGTCGAGAAATCCCGCGACACCAAGGCGCCGCTCCTCGAGCTCACCTACAACTGGGACGAGCACGAATACGGGGGAGGGCGCAATTTCGGGCACCTCGCCTACCGGGTCGACGACATCTACGAGACCTGCCGCAAGCTGATGGAGGCGGGCGTCACCATCAACCGGCCGCCCCGGGACGGCTACATGGCCTTCATCCGGTCCCCCGACAACATCTCCATCGAGCTCCTTCAGCGGGGCGAGCCGAAGGCTCCCGAAGAGCCCTGGACCTCGATGCCCAATACGGGCTCCTGGTAAATTCAATGGGGGTCATTGGACTTTCGGTGCCCCCGGACAAGCCCTGGTTTACCTTTGACCGCTAACACTCCGGCAGCACGTGCGTTCTTGCCGGAGTACGGTTTTGCTGAAGTCAGTCAATTTGGCCGCCAAGATGGTGGCCGTCGTAGCCGCCGCCGTGATGCTCACGGCCGCCGCCATGTGGGGCGCCACGTCCCATTCCATGTGGGCCCAACTCGAGGACAAGCAGCGCCAGGATGGGGAGCAGTACATCCGCAGCCTGAGCCTCGTCTTCGCGGGCCGCGTCGCCGAGGCGAAGGTGACCCTCGACGGGACGCGGGTCGCCCGCGTCCAGTCGCCCTCGCTCGCCGCCTTCTCCGACTTCTCCATCGTGGACGATTCCGTCGCCTATGTGGGCGGCAACGCCACGGTCTTCGCCTACGACCCGGCCCAGAACGCCTTCATCCGCCGCACCACCACGGTGAAGAAGGAGAACGGCGAGCGGGCAGTCGGCACGAAGCTCGCGGACGATCATCCGGCTCAGGCCGTGGTGCGGTCGGGAGAGGCCTATTACGGCCCGGCCGTCCTCTTCGGGCGCCGCTTCTACACGGTCTATCAGCCCACCTTCGACGGCGCCGGCAAGGTGAACGGTATTCTCTACGTCGGCATTCCCATCGAGGACTATTTCGGCGTCTATAACGACACCATGAGGACGATGGCCATCGCCGCCGGCGGCATCGCGATCCTCATGTGCCTCATCGCCGGCTTCCTCGCCACGCGCCTCTTCAGGCCCCTGCGGAGCATGGCGGCCCGGGTCGGGGCGCTCGCCTCCGGCGATCTCGACAGCCCCATCACCCACCAGTCGCGGGGCGACGAGATCGGCGCGGTGGCCCGCGCCCTCGAGGTCCTGCGCGACACCAGCGCCCGGGCCCGCTCCCTCGAACTGGCGCAGCGCGCCGTCGAGGCGAACGACGCCCAGCGCCGCGAAGTCCTGTCGGGCGCCGTCCAGGATTTCCGTCACACGGTCACGGACCTGCTGGCCTCCCTCTCCCAGTCGACGCAGGGCATGAACGGGCGGGCCTCGGCCATGCTCACCGTGTCCACCGAGGCCCAGGACGCCGTCATCGGGGCTTCCTCCTCGTCGCAGGACGCGTCGAGCAACGTGCAGATGGTGGCGAGCGCCACGGAGGAGCTGACCGCCTCCATCGGCGAGATCAGCGGACAGCTCGACCGGGCGAAGACCCTCGCCGAGCGGGCGCTCACCGAGGCCGAGGCCACCGACGGCCAGATCGGGGCTCTGGCGGAGGGCGCCCAGAAGATCGGCGACGTGGTGAGCCTCATCCGCTCCATCGCCGAGCAGACGAACCTCCTCGCCCTCAACGCTACCATCGAGGCCGCGCGGGCCGGCGAGGCCGGCAAAGGCTTTGCGGTCGTGGCGTCCGAGGTGAAGGCCCTCGCCACCCAGACCGCGAAGGCGACGGAGGAGATCTCCAAGCAGATCCTCAACGTCCAGACCTCCACCGAGGAGGCCGTCGGCGCCATCCGCAAGATCACGGGCCGGATGCGCGAGATCAACCAGACCACGGTCGGCATCGCGGCCTCCGTGGTCCAGCAGGGGTCCGCCACCGAGGAGATCGCCCGCAACGTGGCCGAGGCCGCCCGCGGCACCAAGGCCATGGCCGAGGGCCTCACCTCGGTCACGGGCGCGGCCCAGCGCACCGCCGAGACGGCGCATTCCGTGCGGGAGGCCGTCGAGGCGCTCGACAGCGTGGCCGCCCATCTCGAGCAGGAGATCGACGGCTTCCTGAAGCGCGTGGCCGCCTAAAGGCCAAGCCTTAGAACCGCAACGACAACCCCCGACAGGGCCGCGACATCGGCCCTGTTGGCTTGCATCCCGGTCTTTGCCATTCTACCCGGCTTGCAGCAGCGAGCCGGCTTCAGATCGGCGGAGGATTGATTGACACGGGATGCGATCCGCTTCTGGCGGCGAGGCGAGCGGGTGGAGCTCAAGGATTTCCACCCCCGGACGACACTGCTCGACTACCTCAGGCTGCAAGAGCGCAAGCTCGGCACCAAGGAAGGGTGCGCGGAGGGCGATTGCGGCGCCTGCACGGTGGCGCTCGGGCGGGTGAAGGACGGACGCCTCGTGTACGAACCCGTCAACGCCTGCATCCTGCTTCTCGGCCAGGCGGACGGGGCCGAGATCGTGACGGTGGAGGACCTCGCCCGGAACGGGGAGCTGCATCCCGTCCAGGCCGCCATGGTGCGCCATCACGGCTCCCAGTGCGGGTTCTGCACGCCCGGCATCGTCATGAGCCTCTTCACCCTCTACCAGGAGGGCGCGCGGCCGGTGAGCCGCGAGACGGTCAACGACACGCTCGCCGGCAACCTGTGCCGCTGCACGGGCTACCGGCCCATCGTCGATGCGGCCCTCGACGCCTGCGCGGCGGAGCCGGCGGACGCGTTCCGGGCGGAGCGGGACACGGCGCTGGCGCGGCTGGCGGCCGGCGCTGACGGAGACGATCTCTTCGTCGGGACCCCGGGGTCCTTCTTCGCGGCGCCGGCCAACGAGGCGAGCCTGGCACGGCTCTACGCCGAGCACCCGGATGCGTCTCTCGTCGCGGGCTCGACGGATGTGGGCCTGTGGATCACGAAGGGCATGGCGCCCATCGAGAAAATGATCTGGCTCGGCCGCGTTCAGGGTCTCGGCCGGATCGAGGACGGCGCCGAAACCCTGAGCATCGGCGCCGCCGCGACGCATGCGGACGCGTTCGCGGCTCTCGCCGGCATCGACCCCGACCTCGGCGAGATCATGCGCCGCTTCGGCTCCGCCCAGGTGCGGGCCTCCGGCACGGTGGGCGGCAACATCGCCAACGGCTCGCCCATCGGCGATCTGCCGCCGGCGCTCATCGCGCTCGGCGCGACCCTCGAACTGCGCCGCGGCGATGCCGCGCGCACCTTGCCGCTCGAGGATTTCTTCATCGCCTATCGCAAGCAGAACCGGGAAGCGGGCGAATATGTGAGCCGTGTGGTCGTGCCGAAGCTTTCCGCCGGCGAGGCCTTCCGCGCCTACAAGGTCTCGAAGCGCTTCGACGAGGACATCTCGGCCGTGATGGGCGCGTTCAAGCTCGCGCTCGACGGGCGGAGCATCGCGGCCGCCCGCATTGCCTTCGGCGGCATGGCCGGCACGCCGAAGCGCGCCGCCGAGACGGAGGCGGCCCTCGCGCGCGTCAGCCTCGACGATCCGGCCTCCTGGGAGCCCGCCTACGGGGCGCTCGCCCGCGACTACCAGCCGATGGACGATCACCGGGCCTCGGCCGCCTACCGGGCGACGGTCGCCCGCAACCTCCTCTTCAAGGCTCTGACCGAGATCGCCTACGGTACCACGCGGGTCACCCGCATCGCGGCGCACCGCGACGTCCTGCAGGCGGCGGAGTAGGGCCATGAACGCACCCATGAAGCCTGTCGACGCCGAGGCGCTTCGCCATGTGCGCCAGCCCGTCGCGCACGATTCCGCGGCCAAGCACGTCCAGGGCCTCGCCCAGTACATCGACGACATCCGCGAGCCCGAGGGCACCCTGCACGTGGCGGTCGGCCAGTCGCCGAAGGCGCGCGGCATGCTGCGCTCCCTCGACGTTTCCGCGGTGCGGGCCTTGCCGGGCGTCGTCGCGGTGCTCACCGCCGCCGACATCCCGGGCAAGAACGACGTGTCGCCGGCCTTCGGCGACGACCCCATGTTCGTCGAGGACGCCATCGGCTTTCACGGGCAGGCGGTGTTCGCCGTCGTCGCGACGGAGCGCGACATCGCGCGGCGCGCCGTGAAGCTCGCCTCCATGGAGATCGAGGCCGAGCGCCCGAGCGTCACCGTGGAGGACGCTCTCGAGCGGGGCGAGACCGTCCTGCCGGACTACGCCTTCGGGCGCGGCGACGCCCGGGCGGCTCTGGCCCAGGCGCCGCACGTGCTGTCGGGCGAGCTGCGGATCGGGGGACAGGAGCACTTCTACCTCGAAGGCCAGATCGCGCTCGCGATCCCCGGCGAGGAAGGCGACATCCACGTCTATTCCTCCACCCAGCACCCGACGGAGGTGCAGCATGTGATCGCCCGCGTTCTCGGCATTCCGGACGCCTATGTCACCTGCGAGACCCGCCGCATGGGCGGGGGGTTCGGCGGCAAGGAGAGCCAGGCGACCCAGTGGGCCGCCATTGCGGCGCTCGCAGCGCAGGTGACCGGGCGGCCCTGCAAGCTGCGCCTCGACCGGGACGACGATTTCATCCTCACGGGCAAGCGCCACGATTTCCGCAGCGACTGGACGGTGGGCTTCGACGACGAGGGCCGCATTGAGGCCTTCGCGGTGGAGCACCTCGCGCGCTGCGGCTATTCGGCGGATCTCTCGGGCGGCGTGGTGGACCGCACCATGTTCCATTCGGACAACGCCTACTGGATGCCGGCGGTGCACGTCGCCTCGCGGCGACTCAAGACCAACACGGTGTCCAACACGGCGTTTCGCGGTTTCGGCGGCCCGCAGGGCATGCTCGCGGCCGAGCACGTGATGGACCAGATCGCCTGGGCGACGGGGCGCGATCCTCTCGACGTTCGCTACGTCAATCTCTACCGGCCGGGCGGGAATCTCACGCCCTTCGGCATGGAGGTGGAGGAGACCGACACGCTGCACGCGCTCATCGCGGAGCTCGAGCGCAGCTCCGACTACCGGGCGCGCCGCGAGGAGATCGCCGCGTTCAACCGCGCCTCGCCCATTCTCAAGCGCGGGATCGCCCTCACGCCGGTGAAGTTCGGCATCAGCTTCACGCTCACTCACATGAACCAGGCGGGCGCGCTGGTGCACGTCTACCAGGACGGCTCCGTGCATCTCAACCACGGCGGCACCGAGATGGGGCAGGGGCTCTACATCAAGGTGGCGCAGGTGGTGGCCGAGGAATTCGGCATCGCGCTCGAGCGCGTGCGCATCACCGCGACGACGACCGCGAAGGTGCCGAACACCTCTCCGACCGCCGCCTCCTCGGGCTCGGACCTCAACGGCATGGCGGCCCGCATCGCGGCGGCCGCCATCAAGCGGCGCATGATCGAGCATGCCGCTCAGGCCTACGGCGTTCCCGAGGATCAGGTTGCGTTCCGCGACGACCGGGTGTTCCTCGGCAACGAGAGCATCGCCTTCGCCGAACTCGCCAAGGCCTGCGTGCTCGCCCGCGTGCAGCTTTCGGAGGCGGGGTATTACAAGACGCCGAAGATCACCTGGGACCGCGCCAAGGCGACGGGCCGGCCGTTCTTCTACTTCGCCTACGGCGCCGCCTGCGCCGAGGTGATTGTGGACACGCTCACGGGCGAGAACCGGGTGACGCGGGTGGACATCCTGCACGATGTCGGCCGGAGCCTGAACCCGGCCATCGATATCGGGCAGATCGAGGGCGGTTTCGTGCAGGGCATGGGCTGGCTCACCACCGAAGAGCTCGTCTTCGACGCGGAGGGGCGCCTTCGCACCCACGCACCCTCCACGTACAAGATCCCCGTCGCCTCCGACGTGCCGGCGGATTTCCGCGTGGCGCTGTTTCCCAACAGCAACCGGGAGGACACGATCTACCGCTCGAAGGCGGTGGGCGAGCCTCCGCTGATGCTCGCGAACAGCGTGTTCTGTGCGCTGGCCGACGCGATTCACGCCCTCGATCCGTCAAGGCCGGTACCGCTCCACGCGCCGGCAACGCCCGAGGCGGTTCTGCGCGCCTGCGAGGCCCTGCGCGGGCGGCGCCTCTAACGTGATCGTCTGGCGGCGCCTCGCCGACATCGTCGCCGCCCATGGGGGAGCGGCCCTCGTCAGCGTCCATGCGGCGCGGGGGTCGACGCCCCGGGAGGCGGGCGCCCGCATGATCGTGCGCCCGGACGGCGCCTTCCACGGGACCATCGGCGGCGGCGGCCTCGAATGGCAGATGCTCGCCGAATCGCGGGCGGCCCTGCGCGAGGGCAGGGGACCCGCCCGCTTCGTCGACCAGGCGCTGGGGCCGGATCTCGGCCAGTGCTGCGGCGGGCACGTGACGGTGCTCGTCGAGACGTTCGGGGCGGAGGATCTGGCGGAACTGGAAGCGCTCGCGTCGCGGGAAGGCGAGGGGGCTTTCGAGGTTGAGGCGATGCTTGGTGAAGATGGGCGTGTGAAGCGCCATCCCTCCACCCTGGAGGGGGAGGGACAGCTTGCCAAGGGCAAGCAGGGCGAGGGGGCCGGGCAACCACGGCGCCGCTCCCCCTCTCCCGACCCTCGCTCACGCGAGGGCCACCCTCCCCCGCCAGGGGGGAGGGAAAGGGGGTGGCGCGAGACCTACGGTGATACTTTCACCCCCGTTCTCCTCTTCGGCGCCGGCCATGTGGGCCGCGCGCTGGCCCTCAGCCTCGCGCCGCTGCCCTTCCGCCTGCGCTGGATCGACGGGCGCGACGACGCCTTCCCGGCGCATATCCCCGCCAACGCCACCCCCGTGCGCGCGCCGGACCTCGAACCCGAGGTGGCGCGCGCGCCGGCGGACGCCCTCGTCGTGGTGATGACCCACGACCACGGGCTCGATCTTGCCGTGACGGCCGCGGCCCTGCGGCGCGGGTTTCCCTTCGTCGGCCTCATCGGCTCCGACACCAAGCGCGCCCGCTTCGAGCGGCGCCTGCGCGAGGCCGGCCTGCCGGAAGAGCGCATCCGCGCGCTCGCCTGTCCCGTCGGCCTCCCCGGCATCGGCGGCAAGGAGCCCGCGATCATCGCGGCCTCCGTCGCCGTGCAGCTCCTGCAGGAGCGCGAGCGCCTTGCGGGCGCCGCACCCCTTCCCTTGACGGAGGGCGAGGCGCTAAGAAGCGCCTCATGACCGACCTGACCCCCGACGATCACGCCCATCTCGCCCGCGCGGTGGCCCTGTCCCGCGAGCACATGCAGGCGGGTGCGGGCGGCCCCTTCGGCGCCGTCATCGTGCGCGACGGGCGGGTGCTCGCCGAGGGCTGGAACCAGGTCACGTCGACCAACGATCCGACCGCCCACGCCGAGGTCACGGCGATCCGCCGCGCCTGCGCGGCGGTGGGCGATTTCGCGCTGAAGGGCGCCACGCTCTACACGAGCTGCGAGCCCTGCCCCATGTGCCTCGCTTCGGCCTATTGGGCGCGCGTCTCCCGCATCGTCTTCGCCAATACCCGGCAGGATGCCGCTGCCATCGGCTTCGACGACCAGCTCCTCTACGACGAGATCCCCAAGCCCGTGACGGAGCGCCTCGTGCCGACGCTCCACGCGCCGACGGAGGAGGCCCGTGCCGTGTTCGCGGACTGGATGCGCAAGGCCGACAAGATCGCCTATTGATTGGGCAGGATACTGCCTCTTTCCTGATCGCCCGAGCGCGCGATGGCACTTGCCGGAAGCGAAGGGCGCGGCGATGCTCGCCCGCCCATGCTCATGAAGACGCCACCGCCCAGAGCCGCCATGCCCACCTTCGTGCGGGCGACGGGCGGCGTGCGTCTCGCGATCGGGCCGACGCCGCGCGGATCGCAGGCGCTCACGGTCGCCGAAAGCGGCGGCTACCGGGTCCGCTTCGTCCGCGGCCGCGGCTGCGAGGGCGTTCTCATCAACACCGGCGGCGGCATGACGGGCGGCGACCGGATGACCGTCGAGGCGACGCTCGATGCGGACGCTGAGGCGGTTCTGACCACGCAGGCCGCCGAGAAGATCTACCGGTCCGACGGCGACGACACCGCCATCGCCGTGACCCTGAGCCTTCAGGCCCGCAGCCGCCTCGCTTGGCTGCCTCAGGAGCAGATCCTGTTCGACGGAGCCCGTTTCCGCCGCACGCTCGACGTCGCGATGGCGGAGGATGCGGCGCTGACGCTCGTGGAGAGCGCCGTCTTCGGGCGCCTCGCCATGGGCGAACGGGTCGAGGGGGGCGCGTTCCGCGACCGCTGGCGCATCCGACGCGGCGGGCGCCTCGTCTTCGCCGAGGACGTTCGCCTTGAGGGTGCCGTCGCCGAAACGCTCTCCCGCCGCGCCGTGGCGGCCGGGGCCACGGCGCTTGCAACCTTCCTCCACGTCGAACCTGGAGCCGAGCGGCGCGCCGACGAGGCCCGGGAGTACCTGGCGGGGGCGGCGTGCCAATGCGGGGTCAGCGCCTTCGAGGGCATGCTGGTGGCCCGGTTCCTGTCGCCCGACCCGCAGGCGCTGCGTGCGGATCTTGCCCGCTTCGTCGCCCGGTTCCGCGGCGCACCCCTTCCACGATCCTGGCAGACCTGAGGATTTCGCGATGCAATTGTCCCCCCGCGAGAAGGACAAGCTCCTCATCGCTATGGCGGCCATGGTGGCCCGCCGGCGTCTCGAGCGCGGCGTGAAGCTCAATTACCCGGAAGCCGTGGCGCTCATCACGGATTTCGTCGTGGAGGGCGCCCGCGACGGGCGTTCCGTCGCCGAGCTCATGAAGCAGGGCGCGCATGTGCTCGGCCCCGACCAGGTGATGGAGGGCGTCGCCGAGATGATCCACGACGTGCAGGTGGAGGCGACCTTTCCCGACGGCACGAAGCTCGTCACCGTGCACCACCCGATCCGCGGCGCGCACGGGGCGCTCGAACCCGGCGAGGTGATGCCGGCCGAGGGCGACCTCACCCTCAACGAGGGCCGCGAGGCGATCACGCTCGCCGTCGCCAATACCGGCGACCGGCCGATCCAGGTCGGCTCGCACTACCACTTCTTCGAGACGAATCCCGCCCTGCGCTTCGAGCGCGACAAGGCCCGCGGCATGCGCCTCGACATCCCGGCCGGAACCGCCGTGCGCTTCGAGCCCGGCCAGAGCCGCGAGGTGCGGCTCATCGCGCTCGCCGGAACGCGCACCGTCTATGGCTTCCGCCAGGACGTGATGGGCCAACTCTAGGAGAGCGCACGATGGCCTTCACCTTCTCCCGCGCCGCCTATGCGGGCATGTTCGGTCCGACCACCGGCGACAAGGTGCGCCTCGCCGATACGGACCTCGTCGTCGAAGTCGAGAGCGACTTCACCACCTATGGCGAGGAGGTGAAGTTCGGCGGCGGCAAGGTGATCCGCGACGGGATGGGGCAGAGCCAGGTCACCAATGCTGAGGGCGCCGCCGACACGGTGATCACCAACGCGCTGATCCTCGACCATTGGGGGATCGTGAAGGCGGATGTGGGCCTGAAGAACGGGCGCATCCTCAAGATCGGCAAGGCCGGTAACCCGGACATCCAGCCCGGCGTCACGATTGTGATCGGGCCCGGCACGGAGATCATCGCCGGCGAGGGCCGGATCCTCACCGCCGGCGGCTTCGACTCGCACATCCACTTCATCTGCCCGCAGCAGATCGAGGACGCCCTGATGTCGGGCCTCACCTCCATGCTCGGCGGCGGCACGGGGCCGGCGGACGGCACCAAGGCCACCACCTGCACGCCGGGGCCGTGGCACATGGAGATGATGCTGCGCTCCTTCGATTCCTTCCCGATGAATCTGGGGCTCTCCGGCAAGGGCAACGCGGCGCTGCCCGGCGCGCTCGTCGAGATGATCGAGGCGGGCGCCTGCGCGCTGAAGCTCCACGAGGATTGGGGCACCACGCCCGCCGCGATCGACAACTGCCTCAGCGTGGCAGACGATCACGACATCCAGGTGATGATCCACACGGATACGCTCAACGAGTCGGGGTTCGTGGAGGACACCGTCGCGGCCTTCAAGGGCCGCACCATCCATGCCTTCCACACGGAGGGCGCGGGGGGCGGCCACGCGCCGGACATCATCAAGGTGGCGGGGCTGCCGAACGTGCTTCCATCCTCCACCAATCCGACGCGCCCCTTCACGGTGAACACCCTCGACGAGCATCTCGACATGCTCATGGTGTGCCACCATCTCGACCCGTCGATTCCCGAGGACCTCGCCTTCGCGGAAAGCCGCATCCGCAAGGAAACCATCGCGGCGGAAGACATCCTGCACGACCTCGGGGCGCTCTCCATGATGTCCTCCGACAGCCAGGCCATGGGCCGCGTCGGTGAGGTCATCACCCGCACCTGGCAGACGGCGCACAAGATGAAGGTGCAGCGCGGGCCGCTGCCGGAGGATGCCGGGAGCGGGGCCGACAATTTCCGCGTCAAGCGCTACGTCGCGAAATACACGATCAACCCCGCCATCGCGCACGGGGTGTCGCGCCATATCGGTTCGGTGGAGGAGGGCAAGCTCGCCGACCTCGTCCTCTGGTCGCCCGCCTTCTTCGGCGTGAAGCCCGACCTCGTCATCAAGGGGGGCGCGATCGCGGCGGCGCCCATGGGCGATCCCAACGCTTCGATCCCGACGCCCCAGCCCGTCCATTACCGCCCGATGTTCGGCGCCTTCGGCAAGGCGCGCACGGCGACCTCCCTCACCTTCGTGTCGAAGGCGGGCCTCGCGGCGGGCCTGAAGGCCCGCCTCGGCCTGGAAAAGGAACTCGTCGCGGTGGAGAACGTCCGGGGCGGGATCTCCAAGCAATCCATGATCCACAACGGCTCGACCCCGGACATCCAGGTCGACCCGGAAACCTACCGGGTCACCGCGGACGGGGAATTGCTGGTCTGCGAACCCGCAACGGTGCTACCCATGGCGCAACGCTATTTCCTGTTCTGAGGACAGACCATGCTCCGCGCCACCGCCATCGTCCGCAAGCCCGCCGTGAAGGCCGACAAGGTCGCCGATACGGTGACCCTCGACCACGAGGGCCGCAACCGCCGCCGCATCGCGCTCAAGGGCGATGCCGGGCTCGACTTCCTGCTCGATCTCGACAAGGCCACGGTGCTCAACGACGGCGACGCGGTGAAGCTCGAGGATGGGCGCCTCGTGCAGGTGAAGGCCGCGCCCCAGAAGCTTTTGGAACTGCGGGCCGAGAACCCTTTGCGCCTCCTCAAGGCCGCCTACCACGTCGGCAACCGCCATACGCCCGCCGAGGTGACGGCGGACGCGATCTACATCGAGGAGGATCACGTCCTCGCCGAGATGGCGCGCGGGCAGGGCTGCACCGTGACGCCGGTGATGCGCGCCTTCCAGCCGGAGCGCGGCGCCTACGAGCACGATTGCGGGCACGACCACGGTCACGGGCACCACGGCCATCATCACCACGATCACGGGCATCATCATGCCCACGATCACGGCCATCACCACGGCCACGAGCACAGCCACGACCAAAAGGCGCATGCTCACGGGCACGACCATGCGCACCAGCACGGCGCGGGCTGCGGCTGCGGGCACGACCATGCCCACGGCCACGATCATCATGACCACGACCACCACCATCGCGGTCACAATCACGAGCACTGATGGCGGCGCATCTCCCGCTTCTCGTCTGGCTTTCCCCGGCCTTCCCGGTCGGAGCCTTCGCGTATTCGCACGGGATCGAATGGGCCTTCGAGGCGGGAGACGTGGCGGACGCGGCGAGCCTGCAGGATTGGCTCGCGGCCCTTCTCGAGCACGGCGCGGCGCGCAACGACGCGATCCTCTTCGCGGAAGCCTACCGGGCGAGCGAAGCCGGAAATGCGGAGCGCCTCGCTGCCGTTGCCGAACTCGCCCTCGCCCTTGCCAATTCCGCCGAGCGCCGGCTTGAGACCGTCACGCAAGGCAATGCCTTTCTCATCGCCATCGCGAAATCCTGGCCCTGCGCGGCGGTCGAGGCCTTTCGCGCCGCTTGGGCGGAACCGGTCGCCTATCCGGTGGCGGTGGGCGTCGCGGCTTCGGGTCACCGGCTCGCGCTCTCGGACGCGCTCCCGGCCTTTCTCCTCGGCTTCGTCGCGAACCTCGTCTCCGCCGCCGTGCGCCTCGGGGTCGTCGGGCAGACGGACGGTCAGCGCGTCACCGCGGCGCTGATCCCGCAGGTCGGGCAGGTGGCCCGTGCCTTGCACGACGCCACCCTCGACGATCTCGGCGGCGCGGCCTTCCGCTCCGACCTCGCGGCCCTCCACCACGAAACCCAGTACACGAGGCTGTTCCGCTCATGACCTCACCCCACGGCCCCCTCCGCGTCGGCATCGGCGGTCCCGTCGGCTCGGGCAAGACGGCGCTCATGGAGGCGCTCTGCAAGCGTTTTCGCGACGTCTACAATCTGTGCGCCATCACGAACGACATCTACACGAAGGAGGATGCGCGGCTCCTCACGGTGGCGGGGGCGCTGCCGGAGGAGCGCATCATGGGCGTCGAGACGGGCGGCTGTCCGCACACGGCGATCCGCGAGGACTGCTCGATCAACCTCGCCGCCGTCGACACCATGACCCGCCGCTTTCCCGGTCTCGACCTCATCCTCCTCGAATCCGGCGGCGACAACCTCGCTGCCACCTTCTCGCCGGAGCTCGCCGACATCACCGTCTACGTGATCGACGTGTCGGGCGGCGAGAAGATCCCACGGAAAGGGGGGCCCGGCATCACGCGCTCGGACCTCCTCGTGATCAACAAGATCGACCTCGCCCCCCATGTGGGCGCGGATCTCGGCGTCATGGACCGGGACGCCCGGCAGATGCGGGGGCAGCGCCCCTTCGTGTTCACCAACGTCCGCTCGGGCGAGGGCGTCGAATCGGTTGCCCGCTTCATCGAGGAGGCCGGCGGCCTTCGCGCCAAGGCGGCCTGACGGCAGGGTTCTTGCTTCACCGAAACGCATCGAACAGGGGCATCACGATGATCCGTCTCACGGCTGCGGCCGCCTCCATCCTCCTCGCCACGCCGGCGCTCGCCCATACGGGCCTCGATCTGCAGCACAGCTTTGCGGGCGGCTTCGCCCATCCGTTCCTCGGCCTCGACCACCTGCTCGCCATGGTGGCGGTGGGCCTCTGGGCCGGGCTCGTGGGCGGGCGCACGGTCTTCGCCTGGCCCCTGTCCTTCGTGGCCATGATGGCGGCGGGGGCGGGGCTCGGCCTTGCCGGGGTGAGCCTGCCCGGGGTCGAGACCCTGATCGCGCTCTCCGTGGCGGCCCTGGGTCTCGCGGTCGCCATGCAGGTTCCCCTGCCGCTCCTCGCCGGTGCCGCGGTCTGCGGCCTCTTCGCCCTCGCGCACGGCTTCGCGCACGGGGCCGAACTGCCGGAGGGGGCGAGCGCGCTCGGCTACGGGGCCGGGTTCATGCTCGCGACCGCGGCCCTTCACGGAGCGGGCGTCGGGCTTGGCTTCGCGCTCTCGCGCCTCGACCGGCTCTGGCTTCCGGGCCTCACCGGCGGCGCCGTCGCCGCCACGGGCGTCGTTCTGCTGGCCGGCTAGCCTCGCGCCCTCAGGCGACCTCGGCCGGATCCGCCTCGAGCCCGAGCTCGGCCAGCGAGCGCTCGATGGGCCTCGCCCATCCGGCTTGGCCCTGCGCCTTCGCCTCCGCGAGGGCATCGCTCACGGCATAGGGATCGGCCTCCCGCAGGGCCTCGATGAGGGCCCGGGCCTGGACGAGATCCTTGGCGCGCTTGGCGGCCTCGCCCTTGCGCTTTTGCGCCACGATGAGCTTGTGGACCGCATAGCGGGCGGGCTGCGGCACGAGGGCCGGCACGCCCGGCCCGTGGAGGGCGACGGCGCGGATCGGCGCTTCGAGAAGCCAGCTCAGATGCTGGAGCGGAACGGCGCCGGCATCGAGGTTGGGCAGCGGCATGGGATTGCGGTCGCTGCGCCGCCGCTGCGGGGTCAGAAGATCGACGAGAAACCCCGATGCGCTGCGAAAGCGCGAGGGCGGGCGCCGCGGATCGAGGCCCGGCACCGCCGTGAAGGTCCTGTCGGCCCGCTTCAACACCGCCTCGAACCCGCCCTCGTCCGCGCTCGAGAGGGCGAGGGAGGCGGTGGCGAGGTCGGCGTCCTGCGTCATGAGGGCGGAGGAGGGCAGGTGATAGCCGACGAGGGGCCCGTAGCATTGGTAGGCCGCCGTTCCGACGAGAACCGCCCCCTGCTCGAACAGGCCCGCATACGCGAAGGCGTCCATGACCCGGCCAAGCGCGGTGGTGGGGCCCGGCAGGCCGCGGCCGCGCAGCATCCGGACGATGTCGCGGCGCTCCGCCGCCCGGACCGCCTCCGCTTCGATCCGTGCCGCCGCCGCGGCCGCCTCCGGGTCGTCCGCCCGGCCGATGAACCGGTCGTGCCGCCCCTCGCCGACGGGGATCTTGGCGTAGAGATATTCGGCGCCCTTCACCTCCCGGCGATACACCGTGCCGCCGCGCCCGTCCGCCGCCTCGACCTGCTGGGCGAGGTCGGCGAAGAGGGTTTGGAGCGGGAGGGGGATGGGCTTGAGGTGAGGTGAGGGCATGATTACAGACAGAGATTGGCGTTTTCGTCTGTAACGCATGTCCCGGAGCCGGTCCAGCGTTACAGACAGGTTTGGCAAAAAATGTCTGTAACGGGCGTGTTGCGCCCGGGCGGCCCAGGATCTATCTGCACCCCCATGACCCCGCAGGATATCCGCTTCACCGTCGCCCCGATGATGGACTGGACGGACCGGCATTGCCGGTTCTTCCACCGCATCCTCTCGCGCCGGGCGCGTCTTTACACCGAGATGGTGACCACCGGCGCCGTGATCCACGGGCCCCGGGAGCGGCTGCTCGGCTTCTCGGGCGAGGAGCACCCGGTGGCGGTGCAACTCGGCGGCTCGAACCCGCGGGATCTTGCCGAAGCCGCGCGGATCTGCGTCGGTTTCGGCTACGACGAGATCAACCTCAACGTCGGATGCCCCTCGGACCGGGTCCAGGACGGGCGGTTCGGAGCGTGCCTCATGCGCGAGCCCGCCCTCGTCGGGGAGTGCGTGGCGGCCATGAAGGCTGCGGTCGCCCTGCCGGTGACCGTGAAATGCCGCATCGGCGTCGACGATCAGGACACCGAGGAAGCCCTGGACCGCCTGGCCGGGAGCGTGGTCGCGGCCGGAGTCGACGCTCTTATCGTCCATGCCCGCAAGGCCTGGCTGCAGGGTCTCTCCCCGAAGGAGAACCGGGACGTTCCGCCCCTCGATTACGGGCGCGTCTACCGCCTCAAGGGGGCGCATCCGGCTCTGCCGGTCGGCATCAATGGCGGGATCAAGACCATGGCGGAGACAAGGGAGCACCTCGCCCGCGTGGACGGGGTGATGCTCGGCCGGGTCGCCTATCAGGAACCCGAAATCCTCCTCTCCGTCGACCGGGACCTCTTTGGCGAGGAGCCGCCGGTGGCGGATGCCTTCGCGGCCGTGGAGGCTTTCGAACCCTACATCGCGGACCGCCTGAAGGAGGGCGTCCGCCTCGCGTCCATGACCCGGCATATGCTGGGGCTCTTCGCGGGCCGGCCCGGAGCCCGCGCCTACCGGCGGCATCTCGCGACCGAGGCGGTGAAGCCCGGGGCGGGCCTCGAGACCCTGCGCGAGGCGGTCGCTCACGTCGCCCGCGACCGGCTCTCCTTCGAGGCTGCCGCCTGATGGTCCGCGACGAGGCGGAGAACGCGGCCTTCGCCGACCGCGTAACGCGGAGCTTCGCCCGCCAGGGCATCATGGTAACCCTCGGCGCGACCCTCGAGCGCGTCGCCCCCGGCGAGGTGGAGATCGCGCTGCCGGTCGGCCCCGCCGTCTCGCAGCAGCACGGCTTCGCGCATGCGGGCGCGGTGGCCACCATCGCCGATTCGGCGGCCGGCTACGCGGCGCTCACCCTCATGCCGGCGGGCGTCGGCGTGCTCACGGCGGAGTTCAAGATCAACCTCATGGCCCCGGCGGCGGGTGAGCGCCTGGTCGCGACGGGCCGCGTCGTGAAGGCCGGGCGCACCCTGACGGTGGCGCAGGGCGAGGTTCACGCCGAGGCCGGCGGCGAGCGCCGCCTCGTGGCGCTTCTCACGGCCACCTTGATGGCGGTCGAGGGCCGGAGCGGCATTTCGGACTGACGGCGCTTGCCGTTGGGGCCGATTTCGCCCACAGATCGGCCCTCCCGCCCCGCGCCCCAGGTCCCTCATGTTCGGCATCCCGGTCTTCGAACTCGTGTGGATCGCGGGAGCGCTCCTCGTCGCGGGCGCGATCACCGGGATCCTGGCCGGCGTGTTCGGGGTCGGCGGCGGCGCCGTCGTGGTGCCGGTCCTCTACGAACTCTTCCGCCTCGTCGGCGTGCCCGAGGAGGTGCGGATGCCGCTCTGCGTCGGCACCTCGCTCGCGGTCATCATCCCGACCTCCATCCGTTCCTTCAACGCCCACCGGGCGAAGGGCGCGGTCGACATGTCGATCCTGCGAACATGGGCCGTGCCCGTGGTGATCGGCGTCCTCGCGGGCAGCGTCATCGCCCGCTACGCGCCGGCGGACCTCTTCAAGGCCGTGTTCGTGCTCGTCGCCGGGGTCTCGGCGATCCGCCTGCTCTTCGGCAAGGACAGCTGGCGGCTCGGCACCGACATGCCCGCCGGCCCCGTGATGACGATCTACGGCTGGCTCATCGGCGTCCTGTCCGCCCTCATGGGGATCGGCGGCGGGCAGCTCTCCAACCTGTTCATGACCTTCTACAGCCGCCCCATTCACCAGGCGGTCGCCACGTCCTCGGGCCTCGGGGTGCTGATCTCGATCCCGGGCGCCCTCGGCTACATCTATGCGGGCTGGCCGCGGGCCGCGGAGTACCCGGACGTCGCCGCCCTGCAATGGCCGCTCGCCGTCGGCTACGTGTCGCTCGTCGGCTTCATCCTCTTCGTCCCGACGAGCATCTGGACCGCGCCCATCGGCGCGCGCCTCGCCCATTCCCTGTCGAAGCGCCGGCTCGAGGTGGCCTTCGGGGTGTTCCTGCTGGTCGTCTGCGCCCGCTTCGCCGCGAGCCTCCTCGCCTAGCTTGCGCCGGGGCGCAGGATCAGGCGGTTGCCGCGCACCTCGTAGGAGGCGAGCCGGTCGAGGAAGGTCATGCCGAGGAGGTTTTCCGACAGGGCTCCGGGCCGGGCCACCATCGCCCGGACCTTGCGTTGCACGATAGGACCGACGCTCAAGGATTCGAGGGTGATGGGGGCCGCCAGGGTGCCGCCATTCGCCGTCATCACGGGGATCGAATAGGTGAGATTCTCCGGGCGGAAGCCTGCGGCGGCTGCGCTCTCCGCGGTCAGCACCACGGTGCTCGCGCCTGTGTCGAACAGGAAGCGGGCCTCACGGTCGTTCACCCGGCCCGCCAGGGTGAAGCTGCCGTTGGCGCGGCGGGCCACCACCACCTCGCCGGCGGCGTTCACCGCCGGGCGGCCCGGCGACACCTCGCCGATGGCGCGGTCCAGCACCACCTCGAGCTGGTCGCGCTGGACATAGGCCGCGACGACGCCCGCATAGACGACGCTCCAGACCACGAGGGCCCGCACGCCCTCGGTCCAGCGGATGCGGAACTCGTTGATGCTCCAACCCGCCAGCACCACCCCGACGCCGGCAAGGGCGAGGACGAGGGCGAACTCCCCGGGGGGCAGGTCGCCCACGGGCCGCGTCCCGAAGGCCGCGAACGCTCCGGCCGCAGCCAGGATGAGGACGCCGAGCCCGACGGACGACATGGGGTTAGGCGCTGTCCTTCTCGGACAGGAAGGCCTGACGCATGCGCTCCGGCAGTTCCGCCATGATGCGCTGGCGCTCCTCCTCGGTGATCCGGAACCAGGTGCCGATCTCTTCCCGCGTGCGTCCGCAGCCCTCGCACAGCCCGGTTTCGGGGTCGAGCATGCAGACGCGGATGCAGGGGGTCGAGGCGCGGGTCATGCCTTTGCTCAAAGCATTGATGTCGTCACGGTTCAACCGCGATCAAGAGGCCGAGGAGGCCGAGGATCTCCGCGGCCTGCTGGGCGGCCCCCGCCACGTCCCCGGTCTGGCCGCCGATCAGCCGGGCCGAAAGGCGCGTCACCGCCAAGCCTGCGAGGGCCGACCCGGCGATCATGAGGACGAGCCCGGCGGCCGGCAGCGACGCCGCGAGGCCGAGCGCCAGGACGATCCCGGCCGCGAGGCCGCCCGCCTGCCACAGGGCCGCGCGGCTCGGCTGGCCCACCGCATGGGAGGCCCCGTCGCGCCGCGCCGGCGGCAGCAGCGCCAGCGGCAGGAGCCCGGCGGTGCGCGACAGCGAGGCCGCGACCAGAACCGCAACGGCGGCCGGCCCGGGCTCCAGCCGGTCGGCCAGGGTGGCGAGGGCGCCGATCCGGAGGGCGAAGGAGAGCACGAGGGCCGATGCGCCGAACGAGCCGATGAGGCTGTCCCGCATGATGGCGAGGCGCCGCTCCGGGGTCGCTCCGCCGCCGAAGCCGTCCGCCGTGTCGGCGAGGCCGTCCTCGTGCATGGCTCCGGTGACCGCCGTCAGCGCGGCGACCGACAGCGCGGCCGAAAGCCACGGGCCGAGTTCGAGGGCGAGGCCTGCGAGCAGGACGAGGGCCGGGACGAGCCCGATCGCCAGCCCGGCGACCGGCAGGACCCGGGCGACGGCACGGAAATCCGGGAGGGCGTGCGCGTCCGCCTCGAAGGGCAGGGCCGGGACGGGCAGGCGGGAATAGAACCGGACGGCCTGAGCCACGTTCACGAGCAAGGCCTGCCACCGGGTCGGTGCCCGTCCGTCCTCCATGACTTTCCCCCCGCCTGCCTGCCCGTTATAGCAACGCCCCACGTTAAACCATCCTGAAGGCCCGTTCCGGGGCCGGAGTGCTCGATGTCAGAACCCGCAGGCGCCCCTTTCGACGATATCCGCCGCCTGATCGGCATGATGCCGGGGCCGGACGAGTCCGCGGTCGCCGCCGTCCGCGCCCGCGACGCAAAGCTCACCAAGCCGGCGGGCAGCCTCGGGCGGCTCGAATACTTCGCGGAGTTCCTCGCGGCCTGGCAGGGCAAGCCCAGCCCCTCCGTGGACCGTCCGCTCGTCTGCGTCTTCGCCGGCAGCCACGGCATCGCCGAGCGGGGCGTCTCGGCTTTCCCGAGCGACGTGAACCGCCAGATGCTGGAGAACTTCGCGGCCGGAGGCGCCGCCATCAACCAGATCTGCGCGAGCCTCGGCCTCGGCTTCAAGGTCTTCGACCTCGCCCTCGACATGCCCACCGCCGACATGGTGGTGGAGCCCGCCATGGACGAGAAATCCTGCGTCGCTACCATGGCCTTCGGCATGGAGGCCATCGCGGGCGGCACGGACCTCCTGTGCGTCGGCGAACTCGGGATCGGCAACACCACGGTGGCGGCCGCGCTCTACACGGCGCTCTACGGGGGACCGGCGGAGCGCTGGGTCGGCCGCGGCACGGGGGTGGACGACGAGGGGCTCGGGCGCAAGATCGCCGCCGTCGAGGCCGCGGTCGAGCGCCACCGCGACCACCTGCAGGACCCCCTCGAGGTGCTCGCCCGCCTCGGCGGCCGCGAGATCGCCGCCATCGCGGGATCCATCCTGGCCGCGCGCCTCCAGAACATCCCGGTTATCCTCGACGGCTACGTCGCGACCTCGGCGGCCGCGATCCTGCACGCTCTCCATCCGGCGGCGATCGACCATTGCCTCGCGGGCCACGTTTCCGCCGAGGGCGCCCATCAGGAGGTTCTGGAGCGGCTCGGCAAAGTGCCGATCCTCGCCCTGGGGATGCGCCTCGGCGAGGGGACCGGCGCCGCGCTCGCGGCCGGGATCGTCAAGGCCGCGGTCGCCACCCACCGCGAGATGGCCACCTTCTCGCAGGCCGGCGTGTCCGAGAAGCTGCCTTAAGCCGCGGCGGAGGAGGCGCTTGCTGCCGGGGCGGCCGGCCTGCACCGGCTCGCCGGGAACACCACCGCCGCCTCCGTTCCGGCGCGGGGCTTCGAGGTGAGGACGAAACGCCCGCCGTGGAGGTCCGCGAGGCCCTTGGCGATGGGCAGCCCAAGGCCCGCGCCCTGCGCCGCCATGGTCACTGCCAGGGTTCCACGCCCGAAAGACGAGAGGGCGATCGGGATCTCCTCCTCGGGGATGCCCGGCCCGTCGTCGGCGACGCTCATGTACTGACCTCCGAGCGAGGTCCAGCCGGCCTTCACGGCGATGTGCCCGCCCGGCGGGGTGAACTTGACGGCGTTCGAGAGAAGATTGAGCGCGATCTGCCGGAGCGCGCGGGGATCCGCCCAGAGCCGGTCGAGCGACGGATCGGCAACGATGACGATCGTCTGGTTCCGGGCGTCGGCCTGGGCCTCGACCGTCGCGACGGCCTCCCGCAGGATCGCCTCAATGCTCACCGCCTCCTCGGCGAGGCTGTAGCGGCCCGACTCGATGCGGGAAAGCTCCAGGATCTCGTTGATCAGCGCGAGGAGATGCTGGCCGCTGCCGTGGATGTCGCTCGAATATTCCCGGTAGGACGGGGTCGAGTGCGAGCCCAGCACCTCGTTCTTCATCACCTCGGAAAACCCTAAGATCGCGTTCAGCGGGGTGCGCAGCTCGTGGCCGACCGTCGCCAGGAACTGCGTCTTCGCCCGTTCGGCCTCCTCGGCGCGCTGGCGGGCATGGGCGCTGTTCGCCCGCAGCTGCTCGAGCTCGGCGGTGCTCGCCCGAAATGCGGCGCGGGTCCGGAACGTGGTCTCGGCCGCCCGGTGCAGGCGGCCCGCGAAATACAGGATGAAGAGCTGGAAGCTGAGCACCAGCAGCGCCAGGACGCTGTCTCCGGTGGCGTCGCCATGCCCGATGCAGAGCAGCACGACGATCATCAAGGGCGCCGTTCCGGCCCTCGCCGAGGCGGGCAGGGGCGCGCGCAGGATCGCGGTCGCCCCCATGACGACGAGGCTCGCCACGAGAACGAAGCCGTGGGCCTGCTCGCCCTCCGGCGCGACCGGCGAGAGGGTGATGAAGGGCAGGAGAATCGAGAGCCAACCGGCGCCGAGAACGAGATCGCCCAGCAGGAAACCGAGGCGCCAGGTGCGGAGCGACGCGCCGGGCTCGTCGAGCAGCAGAAAGCGCCTCGAGGCGAAACCGATGCCGCAGGTCGCGACGACGAGGATGGCGGCGCCCGGAAGCAGGCTCTCGAAGGGCCGCCACTGGCAGGCGGTCGACGTCAGGGCGACGATCAGGAGCAGGTAGTAGGGCCACGATTTCAGCGCGTTCTTGGCGTAGGACCGGGCAAGGTCCTGCTCGACCGGACGAATGCAGCCCGCCGCCGACAGATGGTGGCGCGTCTCCCGCAACTCCCGGGCGAGGCGCCGCCGATGAGCCGCCGGAGGGCGCGCCGGACCCTCAGGCGAAAGGCCTGACCGCTCCGACATGAGGTCTACATGAGCATCCCATCAACCACCCGCAGTAGCCATCATGGCCCATAAACCTTAATGGCTCGCACCCTGTTCGGTGTTTTCCGCGGGCGGCGGGGCAGAGGTTTGCTTTCCTTCATCATGGCCATGCTGCTGGCGATCGGCAGCTTCTTCGCGCTCGGCCCCACCGACCGCCGGCAGACCGGCCGGCCGGAGGTGGTCGACGGCGACACGCTTCGCCTGGCGGACCTCACCATCCGGCTGAAAGGGGTCGATGCGCCCGAGATGCAGCAGACCTGCGAGCGGGGCGGGCGCCGCTATCGATGCGGCGAGGTGGCGAAGGACGCGCTGATCGCCCGAATCGGGGACGGAACCATCGCCTGCCGCCTCGCGGGACGGGACCGCTACGGCCGCTCCCTCGGCTTCTGTTCCGTCGACGGGCGCGACATCGGCGCCTGGCTCGTCGAGGAGGGGCTCGCGGTCGGGTACAACGACTACGAGCGCGAGGAGGCCCGGGCCCGGTCCCGCCGGGCGGGGCTCTGGGCCGGCTCCTTCGAGCGCCCGCAGGCCTGGCGGCAGAACCGGCGCTCCTCCTGACCTCTCACGCGACCGTGCGCGGGAGGTGCGTCCGAACACATCGCCCGAACGCCATGCGTGAACTACTTCACACTGACCTTCGTAACCCGACCTGACGATTCGAAAGAGGCCACCGCCTTGGTCCAGCTCACGATCAACGGACAAACCCACCAGATCGACGTCGATCCCGAGATGCCTCTCCTCTGGGCGATCCGCGATCACGTCGCCCTCACGGGCACGAAATACGGCTGCGGCATCGCCCAGTGCGGGGCCTGCACGGTGCATCTCGACGGCCAGCCCGTCCGGTCGTGCCAGACGAGGGTCGCGGATGTGGGCAGTGCCGCCATCACGACCATCGAGGGCGTGAACGGCCGGGTGGCCGAGGCCGTCCAGGCCGCCTGGCGCCGGCTCGACGTGGTCCAGTGCGGCTATTGCCAGTCGGGCCAGATCATGAGCGCCATCGGCCTCCTGAGCCAGAACCCGGCCCCGACCGACGCCGACATCGACGGCGCCATGGACGGCAACATCTGCCGCTGCGGCACCTACCAGCGGATCCGCGCCGCGATCCACGACGCCGCCCGCGCGCTCGCCTGAGGAGACGGACCATGCACATGCTCAGAGCCGTCCGGGCCGCCAAGTCCTCCCGCCGCGCGTTCCTCGTGGGCGCCGCCGCTTCCGCGGGCGCCCTCGTCGTCGGAACGACCATCACGCTCACCACCAAGGCGAGCGCCAGCACGCCCGCCGGGGTGGATCCCGGCCCGGCCCAGCCCAACGCCTTCGTGAAGATCGCGCCGGACAACACCGTCACGGTGATGATCAAGCACCTCGACATGGGGCAGGGCAACACGACGGGCCTCGCGACCCTCGTGGCGGACGAGCTCGACGCCGACTGGTCCCAGATCCGCACCGCCTTCGCGCCCGCCGACGCGCAGCTCTACAGCAACCTGCTGATGGGTCCGGTCCAGGGCACCGGCGGCTCGACGGCGATGGCGAATTCCTGGCTCCAGCTCCGCAAGGCGGGCGCCGCCGCCCGCGAGATGCTGGTGGCGGCCGCGGCCTTTCAGTGGAAGGTGCCGGCCCGGGAGATCGCGGTGGAGCGCGGCGTCCTGCGCCATGCCGGATCGGGGCGATCGGCGACGTTCGGGGAGCTCGCCCTCTCGGCCTCCACCCTGCCGGTGCCGCAGGAGCCGCGCCTCAAGGACCCGAAGGACTGGATCTATATCGGCAAGCGCGTCGGGCGGGTCGATTCGGTCCAGAAGACGAACGGGACGGCTGCCTATTCCCTCGACATCCGCCGCCCGGGCCAGCTCACGGCCGTGGTGGCCCATGCGCCGCAATTCGGCGCGGTCGTCAAACGCTTCGACGCCGCGGCTGCGAGGGCCGTTCCGGGCGTCGTCGAGGTCGTGCAGATCCCGACCGGGGTCGCCGTGCTGGCGAAGGACACCTGGTCCGCCATGCGGGGGCGCGACGCCCTCACGGTCGAGTGGGACGACAGCCTCGCCGAGCGCCGCTCCTCCGCCGCCATCATGGCGGAGTTCAAGGAGACCGCCCGGCGCCCCGGCCATGTGGCCGCGAACCGCGGCGATGCCGCCCGCGGCCTCGCCGCGGCGGCGCGGGTGCTCGAGGCCGAGTTCGAGTTTCCTTACCTCGCCCACGCCTCCATGGAGCCCCTCAACGGCACCGTCGCCCGCAACCCGGACGGCACCATCGAGGTCTGGTCGGCCTGCCAGATCCAGACCGTCGAGCAGGCGGTGGTGGCGTCCATCATGGGCGTGACCGCCGACCGGGTGAAGCTCAACACCCTCTGGGCGGGCGGCTCCTTCGGCCGCCGGGCGACGCCCCAGGCCGACTACCTCGCCGAGGCGGCCACCATCCTGAAGGCGATCGACGGCCGCGCCCCCGTCCACCTCGTCTGGACCCGCGAGGACGACATGCGCGGCGGGCATTACCGCCCGATGGTCTATCACCGCATGAGGGCGGGGCTCGACGCACAGGGCAACGTCGCCGGCTGGCAGCACACCATCGTGGGCAAGTCGATCCTGCTCGGCTCGCCCTTCGAGGCGATGATCGTCAACAACGTGGACGCGACGAGCGTCGAGGGCGTGTCCGACACGCCCTACGCCATCGGCAACTTCCGCACGGAGGTGCACAACGCCAAGGAGGGCGTGCCGGTCCTCTGGTGGCGGTCGGTCGGCCACACCCATACGGCCCAGGCCATGGAGGTGTTCGTCGACGAACTCGCCCAGGCCGCGGGCCGGGATCCGGTCCAGTACCGGCTCGATCTCCTCAAGGGCGAGCCGCGCCAGGCCGGCGTGCTCCGCCTCGCCGCCGAGAAGGCGGGCTGGGGCGAGAGCCTGGCGAAGGGCCGGGGCCGCGGCGTGGCGGTGCACAAGTCCTTCGGGTCCTACGTCGCCATGGTGGCGGACGTGACCGTGGGCGAGGGCTCCATCAAGGTCGACCGGATCGTGGCGGCGGTGGATTGCGGCATCCCGGTCAACCCGGACGTGATCGCCGCGCAGGTGGAGGGGGCGGTGGGCTTCGCGCTCTCCTCGGTCCTGCGCAACCGCATCACCCTCGAGGACGGGGTGGTGCAGGAGGCGAATTTCGACGCCTTCGAGCCGACCCGCATGAGCGAGATGCCCCGGGTCGAGGTTCACATCGTGCCCTCCGCCGAGGCGCCGACCGGCATCGGCGAGCCGGGCGTCCCGACCGTCGCCCCGGCCATTGCCAACGCGGTTTTCGCCGCGTCGGGCAAGCGCCTTCGCTCTCTGCCCCTCGACCTCGCATCGTTGCGCGGAGTGTGACGGCGCACATCGTTCCGGCGCGATGACGCTAAGGTAGAGGTCATTCCTCATCAGAGACCCGCCTGGGGCGCAGCGAAAGCTGCGCCCTTTTTTCGTCCGCAGCCAAGTGAGCGGGCCCGCGACCCTGGGACCGGGTGGCGCTGCGGGCCCCGGGCTCCCACTTCCTCAAGATGCCGGCGACCACCGAATTCGACCTTCTCGCGGCGCGCCTTCGCGCCTGCCGCCTGTGCCGCGAGGCCCCGCGCCATGGCGGGCCCATGCCCGTCGAGCCTCGCCCGATCATCCAGGGCAGCGCCTCCGCGAGGCTCTGCATCGCCAGCCAGGCGCCCGGCACCCGGGCCTTCGCGAGCGGGATCCCGTTCCGCGACCCGTCGGGCGTGCGCCTGCGCGACTGGCTGGGGCTCGACGAAGCCACGTTCTACGATCCGGGCTTCCTCGCCATCGTGCCGATGGGGGCGTGCTTTCCCGGCCAGGATGCCCGCGGCGGCGACCTGCCGCCCCGGCGGGAATGCGCCGAGACCTGGCGCGAGCCCATCTTCCAGAGCCTGCCGAACCTCGAGCTCGTGCTGCTGATCGGCCAGTACGCGCAGGCCTGGCATCTCGGGAAGGACTTTCGCGGCGGCCTCACCGGCACGGTCCGGCGCTGGCGGGAGATCCTGGACGCCCCGGGCCGGCCGCGCTTCCTGCCGCTTCCGCATCCCTCCTGGCGCAACAACACCTGGCTCAGGACAAATCCCTGGTTCGAGGCCGAACTTTTGCCCGTGATCCGGACCGAAATCCGCTCTATGCTGCAGCTTGACCGGAGGACCGAAGCCGCATGACCTTTGAGACGCTACGCCTGAGCACCGAGAGCGCCGTCGCGACGATCACCTTCGCGCGTTCGGACAAGCTCAATGCGTTCAACGCCGAGATGCACGCCGACCTGAGGGCGGCGCTCGACGTCTGCGAGGCCGACGAATCTGTTCGCGTCGTGGTGATCACGGGCGAGGGCAGGGCGTTCTCGTCGGGTCAAGACTTGACGGTCGATTTCGATCGGGAGGGCGGACAACGCGCGAATCTCGGAGTTGCTCTCGCCCGGGACTACAATCCGCTGATCCGCAGGCTGACGACGTTCCCGAAAGTGACGGTCGCAGCTCTCAACGGGCCAGCCGTAGGCGCCTCGATGAACGTCGCGCTCGCCTGCGACGTGCTGGTGGCCGCGCGTTCCGCCTATCTGCAGGAGGCCTTCGCCAAGATCGCCCTCGTGCCGGATGCGGGCGGCACCTGGATCCTGCCCCGCCTCGTCGGACCCAAGCACGCCCTCGCCCTCATGCTCACGGCCGACCCCATTCCGGCGGACGAGGCCCAGCGTCTCGGGATCGTCTACAAGGTTTTCGAAGACGGGACCTTTGCCGCCGACGTGGCCGGCTTCGCCGCAAAGATCGCGAAAGGCCCGGCGCTCGCCCACCGTTTCATGAAGCAGGCTGTCGCTCAAAGCCTCGACAATGGCCTTGAGGAGCAACTCGCCCTCGAGGCCAGGCTTCAGACCGAGGCGGGCTTCAGCGACGACTTCGCCGAGGGGGTGAAGGCCTTTCGCGAGAAGCGCGTTCCTCACTTCCAGGGACGATAGGAGCACCGCATGTCGCGGACCGGTTGGCTCCTTCTCGGGCTCGTCGCCCTCATCGCGGTCCTCGGAATGTATATGTCGGGCGATCCGGAACAGGGCGCCCGCCTCGAACAGGCCCGCCGCGACGCCGCCTTCACGGGCGAATCGCGGGAGATCGTGCTCCTCCTCGCAGCCCTCGGGATCGGCGGGTTCATCGCCTATCTGACGATGACGCGACGGTAAGGCGGGTCGCAGCGTCAGCCTCCTCGGACGCCATACCATCAGCCCTCATCCTGAGGGTTCGCGCAGCGAACGGCTCGAAGGACGAGGGCGTCTCGAGGGCACCGCGGGAGGTGCTTCGGGCGTGAGCTGAACCCTCCTTCGAGACGCGCTCTTCGAGCGCTCCTCAGGATGAGGGTCGGAGGCTTACCGGGTCTCTCACCGCGCCAGGCGCGCGAAGAGGCTCGACGTGTCCCAGCGGCCGCCGCCCATCGTCTGCACCTCGGCATAGAACTGGTCGACGAGGGCCGTGACCGGCAGGTTGGCGCCGTTGCGGCGCGCTTCGTCGAGCACGATGGACAGGTCCTTGCGCATCCAGTCCACCGCGAAGCCGAAGTCGAACTTGCCCTGGTTCATGGTCTTGCCGCGGTTCTCCATCTGCCAGGAGCCGGCGGCGCCCTTCGAGATCACGTCCAGCACCGCCTCGATGTCGAGCCCCGCCCGCTGGCCGAAATGGATGCCCTCCGCGAGGCCCTGGACGAGGCCCGCGATGCAGATCTGGTTGATCATCTTGGTGAGCTGGCCCGAGCCCGGCGGGCCCATGAGCCGGCAGGCCCGCGCATAGCTCATGATGACGGGCTCGGCCCGGCCGTAAGCCTCGGCCTCGCCGCCGCACATCACCGTGAGGACGCCGTTCTCCGCGCCCGCCTGGCCGCCCGAGACGGGGGCGTCGACGAAGCCGATCCCGCGCTCGCCCGCCGCGGCGTGCAGCTCCCGCGCCACCTCCGCCGAGGCGGTGGTGTGGTCGACGAAGAGGGCACCGGAGGCCATGCCCGCGAAGGCGCCGTCGGGCCCGAGGGTGACCTGCCTCAGATCGTCGTCGTTCCCGACGCAGGCGAAGACGATCTCCTGCGCGCCCGCCGCCTCCCGGGGCGTCGGGGCGGACCGGCCGCCGTGTTCCGAGACCCATTTGTCGGCCTTGGCGCCGGTGCGGTTGTACACCGTGACCTCGTGGCCCTTGGCCGCGAGATGCCGCGCCATGGGGTAGCCCATGACCCCAAGCCCCAGGAAAGCAACCTTCGCCATCGTCAGCCCCTCAAACTGTGCTCCGTGGGTTGTAGGGAGCGGGTCGGGGCCGGTCAAACGGCTGCGCTAGCGGATGTCGAAGGGAAAGTACCGGGCGCGGATGCGGTCGTAGGTTCCGTCGGCCATGACCTGCTCGATGGCCCGGTCGAAGGCGAGCCGCAGCGCCTCGTCCTCCTGGCGCACGCCGACGCCGTAGCCGTGGCCGAAATGGGCCGGCTCGGGCGGGATGTCGGCGGCGATCCGGCAGCAATCACCCTCCGGCGTCCCGAGGAACTTCGTCATGGCGAGCTTGTCGCCGACCACCGCGTCGAGGCGTTCGGTGAGGAGGTCGAGATTGGCCTCGTCGAGCTTGGCATAGGTCACGAGCTCCGCCTCCGGGTGCACGGCGCGCACATAGGCGGCGTGCTCCGAGCCGTCCACGGCGCCGACCCTCCGGCCGGCGAGGGCTCCTGCGAGGTCCCGCGCCAGCTCGGTGCCCTTGCCGGTCACGATCACGGGCGGGACGAGGTAGTAGCGGCGCGAGAAGGCGATGCGCCGCTTGCGGCGTTCGGTGATCTCCAGGGACGACATGATGGCATCGTATTCCCGGTTGATGAGGCCGCGCACGATCCCGTCCCATTGGTGGAGCACCGGCGTGCAGCGAGCCTTCATCGTCTCGCACAGGGCAGCCAGCAGGTTCACCTCGAAGCCCTGAAGCTCGCCGTTCTGGTCGACGAAGTTGAACGGCGGATAGGCCCCCTCGACGGCGACGCGGATCGCTGGCGGCTCGCCCTCGGGCGCCGTTTGCGCGTGCGCCGGGGCTCCCGCCAGCAGGAGCGCCAAGGCCAGAGCCCGAAACACGATCTCACGCACCCTTTCGTATCGCGGGACCGACGCCCCACGCCAGGAACGCACAGGCACGGCCTCCGTTCAAGCGCGGCCCGCGATCCTTATCGGATATGCTTAGGAAAGCATTGGAACAAGGTAGGGCGGGACATTCACGTTTTCCTACTTGCGCAATGCTTCGTTCTCGGGACTCCTACCGTCGGCTCGTCAGAAAACAAGGGGAACGGGCCGAACGAGCGCTGGGAGGATTCCTGATGAAACGCCGCCAATTCCTGCAGACGGCCGCCGCGGGCGCCGCTGCCACCACGATCGCCGCGCCGGCGATCGCGCAATCCATGCCCGAGGTGCGTTGGCGCCTCACCTCCGGCTTTCCGAAGTCCCTCGACACGATCTACGGCGCGGCGGAGACCTTCGCCAAGTACGTGAACGAGGCGACGGACGGCAAATTCCAGGTTCAGCCCTTCTCGGCCGGCGAGATCGTGGGCGCCTTCCAGGCGGCTGACGCCATCGGCAACGGCACCGTGGAGATGGGCCACACCGCGTCCTACTATTATGTCGGCAAGGACCCGACCTTCGCCTTCGCGACCTCCCTGCCGTTCGGCATGAACTCCCGGCAGATGAACGCCTGGATGTACCATGGCGGCGGCATCGACCTCATGAACGAGTTCTACGCCAAGCACGGCATCTACGCGCTTCCGGGCGGCAATACCGGCACCCAGATGGGCGGCTGGTACCGCAAGGAGATCAAGACCGTCGCGGATCTCCAGGGCCTCAAGTTCCGCACCGCCGGTCTGGCCGGCCAGGTGCTCCAGAAGCTCGGAGCCGTGCCGCAGCAGATCCCGGGCGGCGACATCTATCCGGCGCTGGAACGCGGCACCATCGACGCCGCCGAGTGGGTCGGGCCCTACGACGACGAGAAGCTCGGCTTCGTGAAAGTCGCGCCGTTCTACTACTACCCGGGCTGGTGGGAAGGCGGCCCCATGCTCCACTTCATGTTCAACCAGCAGAAGTGGAACGAGCTGCCGAAGGCCTACAAGGCCATCGCCACGGCCGCCGCGGGCTACGCCAACGTGGACATGCAGGCGAAGTACGACGCCCGCAACCCGGCCGCCCTGCGCCGGCTCGTGGGCGGCGGCGCGCAGCTGCGTCCCTTCCCGCAGGAGGTGATGGAAGCCTGCCTCAAGTCGTCGAACGAGCTCTACGACGAGCTTTCGGGCCGGAACGCCGACTTCAAGAAGGTCTACGAGGCCTACCGCAACTTCCGCGGCGAACAGTATCTGTGGTTCCAAGTGGCCGAGTACACCTTCGACAACTTCATGATCCGCGCCCGCGCCCGCGGGTAAGCGAACCGCTAGACATGCAAAAGGCCCCGGAGCGATCCGGGGCCTTTTTCGTTGCGGGGAGGGCACTCCTCTCGGGAGCGAGGGGCGGGCCGAGGCCCGCCCTTACTGGATGCGCGGCGGCTGGCCGAGGTCGAGGGGCGGCAGGCCGGGCAGGCCGCCGTCTCCGCCGCCGCCCGGCGCGTCGAGGCCCGGGATCGTGAGGTTGTCGAGCTTCTGCTGCACCGCCGCCGGGTCGATCTGCGTCGCGGACGACTTGTAGTGCATCACCATCTGCGGGAACAGGATGACGAGGGCCACCATGATGCACTGGATCACCACGAAGGGCACGGCGCCCCAGTAGATCTGGCCCGTGGTCACCGGCTCCATGCGCTTGCCCGTGACCCGGTCGATGTACGGTTCCTTGGCCGCCACCGAGCGCAGGTAGAACAGGGCGAAGCCGAAGGGCGGGTGCATGAACGAGGTCTGCATGTTCACGCCCAGCATCACGCCGAACCAGATGAGGTCGATCCCGAGCTTCTCCGCCGCGGGCCCGAGAAGCGGGATCACGATGAAGGCGAGCTCGAAGAAGTCGAGGAAGAACGCCAGGAGGAAGATCATGACGTTCACGACGATGAGGAAGCCCACCTGTCCGCCGGGCAGCGAGGTCAGGAGGTGCTCCACCCACACGTGCCCGTTCACCCCGTAGAAGGTGAGGGAGAACACGCGGGCGCCGATGAGGATGAACAGCACGAAGGCGGAGAGCTTCGCGGTCGCCTCGGTCGCCTGCTTGACGATGGCGAAGTTGAAGCGCGCCGGGTTGTTGTCGAGCCGGCGCTTGATGGCCGCCAGGACGAGGGAGCCGAGAGCGCCCATGGCGCCGCCTTCCGTCGGCGTCGCAAGGCCGATGAAGATGGTGCCGAGCACGAGGAAGATGAGGAGGAGCGGGGGCACCATCACGAAGGTGACCTGCTCGGCCATCCGCGACAGGAGGCGGAAGCCCGTGAAGCGCTCGACGATGCCGACGACGAGGGCATAGACCGCGCCCGCCGCCACCATCTCCATGATGAGACCGGAGGTCTGGTAGCCGTTGGCGAGAAGATAGAGGTAGAGGGCGATCGCCGCCGCCGCCGTGATGGCGAGGAGCACGATGCGTTTGGCGCCGAAGATCCGGTTCATCGCGGCGCAGATCAGCGCCACCACCGTGCCGATGCAGATGGTGAGAATGACGAAATCGGCGCCGGCGCGTGTGCCGGTCTGGCCCATCACGTAGTAGCCGACAAGGCCCGAGAACAGCACGAGCACGCCGAGCTGCCACACGCCGCGGGAGCCGTCGGGCTCCCGGTAGCCGATGGCCTCCTGGGGCAGGCCGGGGGCCGCCTTGGGGTCGATCATCGAGGCGAGGAACACGTAGCCGGCATAAAGCGCCGAGAGCACGAGGCCCGGGATGAAGGCGCCCTCGTACATGTCGCCCACCGACCGGCCGAGCTGGTCGGCCATGACGATGAGGACGAGGGAGGGCGGGATGATCTGGGCGAGGGTTCCCGAGGCCGCGATGACGCCGGATGCGAGGCGCCGGTCGTAGCCGTAGCGCAGCATGATCGGCAGGGAGATAAGGCCCATGGAGATCACGGAGGCCGCGACGACGCCGGTGGTGGCGGCGAGGAGCGCGCCGACGAAGATCACCGCGTAGGCGAGGCCGCCGCGCAGGGTCCCGAAGAGCTGGCCGATGGTGTCGAGGAGGTCCTCCGCCATGCCGGACCGCTCGAGGATCAGCCCCATGAAGGTGAAGAACGGGATGGCGAGCAGCACCTCGTTCGACATGGTCTGATAGACGCGCTCAGGGAGAGCCTGCAGCAGCGGCCAGTCGAGGCGGATCACCTCCGGCGCGAAGGGCGCGAGCTCCACCGCGATGATGAAGAAGAGGAGGCCGTTGGCGGCGAGCGCGAAGGCGACCGGGTAGCCGAGGAGCAGGAAGATCACCAGCGCCGCGAACATGATCGGCGCCAGGTTCTGGGCGATCAATTGAGCCATGGACAGGAACTCCGAAAGGGGGGTGCGGGGGAGGGGCGGCGCGCGGGCTTAGCGCACGCCGTCGCCGGGCATCTCGCCCGCGGGCTTGGTCGTGTTGGCGGGCGCCGCACCGGTCGTGCCCAGCGGGGGCGCTCCGGCGACGGCGGCCTGGTTCGTGGCGGCGAGCTCCTGGAGGAGGCGTTCGGCCTCCGCCTCCGCGGCCGCCGAATGGCCGCCGCCCGAGGCGTGCTCGTCCTCAAGGCGGCCCTGCATGATGGCGACTCGTTTGATGAGCTCGCTCGCCCACTGGAAGAACAGCAGGGCGAAGCCGAGGAGGATGAGCCCCTTCGCCGGCCAGATCAGCAGGCCGCCCGCATTGGTCGACACCTCTCCCGACTGGTAGGAGCGAATGAAGAACGGGGTGGAGAGGTAGAGCATCACGAGCACGAAGGGCAAAAGGAAGAAGAGGTGCCCGACGATGTCGATCCAGTCGCGCCCGCGCTTCGTCAGGCGGCTCGACACGATGTCGATGCGGATGTGCTCGTTGGCCTTCAGGGTCCAGGAGGCGCAGAGCATGAACACGGCGCCGAACAGGTACCACTGGAGTTCGAGCCAGGCGTTGGACGAGGCGCCGAACACCTTGCGGATGATGGCGTTGATCGCCGAGACCAGAACCGCCACCACGATGGCCCAGGCCGTGATCTTGCCGATGCGCTCATTGAGGTTGTCGATGAGCCGGCTCAGTCCAAGGAGTCCCGACACGTTCCCACCCCTTTTTGCTGCCGCCGCCCGCGCCGATGCGCATGGCTGGCATGTTATGCAGGAATACCAGTTGCCGGGGTCCTAACCGATAGGCTTGGGCGAAACAAGCGCCGTCGATAGTCGAAGAAGCCTTGTCGCTAGGTCACTTTGCCCGTCCGACGAAGCCCGCGAGGCAGGCCCAGCCGAGGAGCACGAAGGCGAAGAGCAGCCAGACGAGGGAGGGCGCCCAGACCGTCACGGCGTGCCCGACGAGAACCGAGGCCGCCGCCCCGACGCCGAGCTGGGTGGCGCCGACGAGTCCCGCCGCCGTTCCGGCAAGATCCGCCCGGACCGACAGGGCCGCCGCCGTCCCGCCCGGGATCGTCAGGCCGTTCCCGATGCCGTTGAGCATGAGGGGCAGGAACAGGGTGGCCGGGGTCCAGGGGAGGACCGCAAGGCACAGGATCGCCGAGGTGACGGAGGCGACCGAGAGATAGATGCCGTAGCGCGCCAGCGTCTCGCTCCCGATCGTCTGCCCGTAGCGGCCCGTCAGGAAGTTGCCCAGCATGTAGCTGCCGGCGCTCATGAGGAAATAAAAGCCGTACACGTCCGGCGACTGGCCCATCACCTCGACGACCACGTAGGGCGCCCCTGCGATGAAGCCGAAGAACGAGGCGGAGGTGGAGGCGAGCGCAAGGGCATAGCCGACGAACCGCCGGTCCCGGACGAGGTCCGGGTAACCGGCGAAGATCGACGCCATGGACCCGGCCGGCGCGCGGTGCGCCGTCTCGCCGAGGAGGAGCCAGGCCGCGACCGAGACGCCGGCCGTCATGGCGAGGATCGCGACGAAGATCGACCGCCAGCCGAAATGCGCGTCGAGGAAGCCCCCCGCGAGGGGCGCCACCATGGGCGCCACCACCATCGCCATGGTGATGTAGCCGATGATGCTGGCGGATTCGTCCTTCGTGGCGGTGTCGCGCACCACGGCGCGGGAGAGGGCGAAGCACGTCCCGCCGCCGGCCGCCTGCACCACCCGCGCGAGGAGAAGGGTGCCGATGCCGTCGGCCGCCGCCCCCATGAGCGAGCCGATGGCGAAGAGGGCGAGGCCCGCCAGGATGCAGGGTCGCCGGCCGATCCGGTCGGAGATCGGACCCACGATGAGCTGGGTCACTGCAACGGTGACGAGGTACAGCGTGAGGGTGAGCTGGACGGTGGCGTAGTCGGTCCCGAGCGAGCGCGCGAGGCCCGGGGTCGCGGGCGCCAGCACGTTGAGCGCGAAGGGCTGGAGCGCCGAGATGGCGACGAGCACCGCCAGCGGCGGGCGGACGCGGGCTTGCGCGCTCACGGCGCCTCTCCCAGCGTGGCGGTCGCGGGCCGGCGGCTCAGCTGCCGGACCTGCTCGCGATGGAGGGTGTAAAGGCCGCTTCCCACGATGAGGGCGATTCCGAGGAACGAGTAGGCGTCCGGCCACTCGCCGAAGACGAGGTAGCCGAGGACGAGGGAGGACAGGATGACCGAATACCGGAAGGGCGACACCACCGCCATCTCCCCCACGCGGAACGCTTTCACCACCGCAAGGCTCCCGAGGGTGACGAAGAGGGCGGCCCCCGCGAGCAGCAAGAGCTGTGGACCGCTCGGCACCGCCCAGGCATCGCGGAAGGACAGGAGGATCCCGGCGGCGGTCACGGCGAGGGTCGTCGCGAGGGTGATCACGGAAGTCGGGACCTCGCCCTTGATGCGGCGGGTGACGAGGTCGCGGACGGCGACGAGGGCCGCCGAGGCGAGGGCGAAGAGCGCGTAGACGTTCATGCCGGAGAGGCTCGGCTTCACGATGAACAGCACGCCGACGAAGCCGACGATGATCGCGCTCCAGCGCCGCCAGCCCACCGTTTCGATGCCGAGGAGGACGGTCAGCAGAGTCAGGATGAGCGGCGTCGCCTGCAGGATGGCGTTGATGTTCGCGAGCGGCAGCTGCGCCAGGCTCGTGATGAACAGGAAGGCGATGAGGGCTTCGAGGAGCCCGCGTCCGAGGACGAGGGGCGAGCGCAGGGCGCCGACGCTCGACCCTTCGCCGCGCGCCGCCACGAGCACCAGCAGGAACAGGATCGCGAAGGCGCCCCGCACGGCCATGATCTGCCCGGCCGGCAGCGCCGCGGCGGCGAGCTTGACGAGGGTGTCGCTCACCGAAAACAGGGTCATGGACGTCACCATCGCGATGATGCCGCGTCGGTTGTCGCTCGCTTGCAAGGGGGGCTCCGGCCTGGGAGCCGTCTAGTAAGGGGTCGCGCCCGATCCGTCGAGCGGCAAGCGCCGCCGCCGCGGGCCTCCGGCCCTTAAGAGGCTGTTAACGGCGCCGCCTCACGATTGGTCACCTGATTCCGCCTGTTGTTGTGAAGGGCCACCCTCCCGTGCTCTCGGCTTTCCGTCGTCGCTCCCCCGCGGAGGAGACGCTTCCGGCCCGCCAGGACAGTCGTGCCGACGCGAGCCCGGCCGAGGCCGCACCCGTGCGCCTCGACGGCGAGATGGTGGATTTCCTCGAAGCCGACGTGCTCAAGGCCATCCAGGGCGTGACCCACGCCATCGCGCAGGCGAGCACCGAGGTCACCGCCACCCGCGACGACATCGACCATATCCGCAGCCACATGAGCGAATTGGCGACCGCCGGGAAAGGCGCCGCCTTCCAGACCCTCGCCCTCGCGGCCTCCACCGAGGAGCTCGCCACCACCTCCGGCGAGATCAACGGGGCCATGAACCAGGCCGACACCCGCATCGGCGAGGCCATCGATACGGCCCGGGGCGCGAACGAGCTCATCGCCGAGCTCGCCCGCGCGACCGAGGAGATCGTCGGCATCATCGACACGATCTCGGCGGTGGCCCGGCAGACCAATCTCCTTGCCCTCAACGCGACCATCGAGGCGGCCCGCGCCGGCAGCGCCGGGCGGGGCTTCGCCGTCGTCGCCTCCGAGGTGAAGTCGCTCTCCGTGGAGACCGGCAACGCGGCGAACGACATCCGGGCCCGCATCGCCCGGCTCCGGGACAGCGCGAGCGCCTCCATGGGGGCGGTCGAGCAGGTCATGGGCGTCATCCAGAGCGTCCAGCCGGTCTTCGACACGGTCCGCTCCGCCGTCGACGAGCAGAACACCTCCATCACCGAACTCGCCCGGCGCGCCACGGAGGCGTCCGGCTTCGTGGAGCGGGTGAGCGAGCGCGCCCAGAGCATCGACGCGGTGGCGCAGGACGCCACCGCCCGCATCGCGCAGGGCACCATGGCGGCCGCCCGCGCGGAGGGGCTGGCGAGCGGCCTCGGCCAGCGCTTCGTCGCCGTCATGCGCCAGAACGAGATCGGCGACCGGCGCCAGGTCGACCGCCTGCCGACGGAGCTGCGGGTCATGGCGCGGGGCCGCGGCCAGAGCGCGGCGACGCGGACCATCGACATCAGCCTCGGCGGCCTCCTCATCGCGCGGCCCGAGGAGCTGCGGGTGGACGTCGGAGCCGTCATGGAGCTCGAGGTGGAGCGCCTCGGCAAGGTCGCGGTCCGGATCGTCGGGGCGAGCAGCCTCGGCCTCCACTGCGCCTTCGACCGGCTCGACCTCGACATGCGCGGCGCCGTCAACCGGCTCGTTGCGGAGGTGGAGGCGGAGTACCGCCCCCTCATCGTCACGGCCCAGAACGCCGCCCGGCAGGTGGAGTTCGTCCTGGAGCAGGCGGTGGCCGACGGGCGGCTCACCCGCGAGATCGTCTTCGACGGCAACTACCGGCCGATTCCGGGCACGAACCCGCAGCAATACGAAACGAGCTATCTGAGGGTGTTCGAGGACCTGCTGCCGGCGATCCAGGAGCCGCTGCTCGTCTCCGACAACAGCATGGTGTTCTGCCTCGCCATCGACCGGAACGGCTACATCCCGGTTCACAACAAGAAATACGCCATGCCCCAGCGGCCGGGCGACGTTGTGTGGAACACCGCGAACTGCCGCAACCGCCGCATCTTCGACGACCGCGCGGGCATCACGGCCGCCCGGTCCGTGCGCCCCTTCACGGTGCAGTCCTACGCCCGCGACATGGGCGGCGGAACGATGGTGATGATGCGGGAGGTCGACGCGCCGATCCGCCTCTTCGGCCGCCACTGGGGCGGCTTCAGGACGGCCTACCGCCTCTGACGCCGCGGCCGCGTCAGGCCGCCTGCTGCAGCCGGTCCAACGTGAAGAGCGAGAGGTCGAGGCGCGGCCTGGTCCCGGTCGCCATGTCGGCCAGCACCTCCCCGACGACGCTCGCGAACTTGAAGCCGTGGCCCGAGCAGGGCGAGGCGACGATCACCTGCGGGGCTCCCGGCAGGGTGTCGATGACGAAGTGCTCGTCCGGCGTGTTGGTGAAGAGGCAGACCCGCAGGCTCAGGACCGGGCCGTCGGCGCCCGGATAATAGCGCCGCACGGCGTCCCGCAGCACCGCCTCGTCGGCGGCGTTGGGCTCCCGGGACAGGGCGTCGGCGTGGCCCGTCTCCTGGAGATGGTGGTAGACGCCGATCTTGAAGCCCGGGATGCCCCATTCGGGAAACACGTAAAGCGCGTGCGGCTCCACGTCGAGGAGGCCCACCGGAAAGCGCCCGAGCCGGAAATGCGCGGGCTCGACGGGCCTGAACCAGCCGAGCACCTGACGCTCGGGCACGGCCTGGCGCCGCAGGGCCGGCACGTGATCGCCGATCCAGGCGCCCGTCGAGAGGACGAGCCGCTCCGCCTCGTAGGCGCCCCGGTCCGTCGTGACCCGCACCGTGCCGGCGCCGGTGATCTCCCAGCCCGTCATGGCCTCCCGCGCCCGGATGTCGGCGCCCGCATCGAGGGCGAGGCCCACATGGGTGACGATGGCGCGCTCGGAGGCGACGAAGCCGGCATCCGGCTGGAGCACCGCCACATGGTCCCCCGGGATCTGCCAGCCCGGATGACGCCGGCGCAGCTCGGCTGCGTCCACCAGTTCGTGGGCGAGGCTGTGCTCGCGGCAGGAGGCGAGGGAGCCCTGCACCACGCGCCCGCCTTCCGGCCCCGCATCGACGCCGCCCGTGACGAAGAGCAGCCGCTCCCCCGACAGGTACTCCGCCTCCCGCCACAATTCGTAGGCGCGCCGCAGGAGCGGCACGTAGGTGGGGTGTTCGAAATAGGCGAGGCGGATGATGCGGTTCTGCCCGTGCGAGGACCCCATCGCGTGCGGGACGTCGAAGCGCTCGAGCCCGAGCACCCGTTTGCCCCGGCGAGCGAGCTGATGGCAGGTGGCCGACCCCATGCCGCCGACCCCGGCGACGATCACGTCATAGGTTGTCATGGGGCGAGGGTAGCGGGTGCGGGGGCGCGATCAAGCTTTCGCTAGAGAGATGCCGCTTCCGTCTCATTCCGGGACGGCGAAGCCGGGCCCGGAACCCATAACCATGACGGTGCAAGGTGGGCTCGGCACTGGTGCGATCTCTTCTGACATGCGGGTGTTTATGGGTTCCGGGCTCTCGCTGCGCTCGCCCCGCAATGACAAGGGGGAGGTGCCCCGAAAGTACAAGGGGCGGCATATCGCACAGCCCTGATCCAGTCCGCCGCCTCCCTCCCCTCAGGGGAGGGCAGGGTGGGGTGTTCGCGCGCAAGCGCGAGTTCGTGCCGGAACGAAGCCTGCCGCTGACGCGGCATACCCCACCCCAACCCTCCCCTGAGGGGAGGGAGGATCAAGGGGCCGGCATCGAAAGGCACGTTCGCCGGCCGACGCCCGGAACGCGCTTCAGCCCCCAGTGACGCTCATGTGGCGGCCGACGGCCGGGCGGTTGCGGCGGTCGATGATGAAGTCGTGGCCCTTGGGCTTGCGGGCGATGGCGTCCTCGATGGCCTGCATGAGGCGCTCATTGCCGTCGGACTGGCGCAGCGGCGCGCGCAGGTCCGCCGCGTCCTCCTGGCCGAGGCACATGTAGAGCTTGCCCGTGCAGGTGAGGCGGACCCGGTTGCAGCTCTCGCAGAAATTGTGGCTCATCGGCGTGATGAAGCCGAGGGTCCCGCCGGTCTCCTTCACGCGGACGTAGCGGGCGGGACCGCCGGTGCGCTCGGCGAGGTCCTCCAGGGTGTAGCGCTCCGTCAGGCGCGCGCGCACGGAGGCGAGGGACAGGAACTGGTCGGCCCGGTGGGTCTCGATCTCGCCGAGCGGCATCACCTCGATGAGGGTGAGGTCCATGCCGCGGCCGTGCGCCCATTCGAGCAGGGTCTCGATCTCGTCCTCGTTGACGCCCTTCAGCGCCACCGCGTTGATCTTCACCTTGAGGCCGGCCGCTTGCGCGGCGTCGATCCCGGCGACGACCTTGCCAAGATCGCCCCAGCGGGTGATCGCCCGGAAGCGGTCCGGATCGAGGGTGTCCATGGAGACGTTCACCCGCCGGACGCCGCAGGCGGCGAGCTCCGCCGCGTGGCGGGCGAGCTGGGAGCCGTTCGTCGTCACGGTCAGCTCGTCTAGGGCTCCGCGGTCGAGATGGCGCGACAGGGACCGGAACAGGGTCATGATGTCCCGCCGCACCAGCGGCTCGCCGCCCGTGATCCGCAGCTTGCGCACGCCCCGGTCGACGAAGGCCGAGCAGACCCGGTCAAGCTCCTCGAGGGTCAGGAGGTCGCGCTTGGGCAGGAACGTCATGTTCTCGGCCATGCAGTACACGCAGCGAAAATCGCAGCGGTCCGTGACCGACACCCGGAGATACGAAATGGCGCGCCCGAACGGATCGACGAGCGGGGAGGCGGGATCCGTCCTGAGAACGGGCGTCGGTTGACCCCACATAGCGGGAGCGTTCCCTCGTGTTTTCGTGCTTCTTGCCTGAAGAACGACCCTAAACCATAGGAATGAGGCGTCAATTCACGTGCGCCTGAGCGGATATCCGATGACCCACAGCCGATGGCCCACCGAACTGCGCCTCTCCAAGGACCGCCGCGCCCTCACCGTCGCCTTCGACGACGGCTCGGCCTTCACCCTGCCGGCGGAGTATTTAAGGGTGACGAGCCCGTCCGCCGAGGTTCAGGGGCACAGCCCCTCCGAGCGCAAGACCGTGCCGGGCAAGCGGAACGTGACGATCCTGTCGGTGGAGCCTGTGGGCAATTACGCCGTCAAGCTCGTCTTCGACGACATGCACGACACCGGGATCTACGGGTGGGACTACCTCCATGCCCTCGGGGCCGGGCAGGGGGAGAAATGGGCGAACTACCTCGCCGAGCTCGACGCGAAAGGCCTCACGCGGGATCCCCGGCCGCCGCGGCGCGGCTGAGGCGAACGAAAAAGGCCGGCGCGAGCCGGCCTCTTCTTAGCGGTCTGGACGAATTCAGCGCAGGACGACCACGCGGGTGCCGACGCGGACGCGCTCGTAGAGGTCGCTGACATCCTCGTTCGTCATGCGGATGCAGCCGGACGACACCGCCTGGCCGATCGTCTCGGGCTCGTTCGAGCCGTGGATGCGGTAGAGCGAGCCGCCGAGATAGAGGGCGCGGGCGCCGAGGGGGTTGTCGGGGCCGCCCGGCATGTAGCGGGGCAGGTCGGGGCGGCGGCGGAGCATCTGCGCCGGTGGGCGCCAATCCGGCCATTCGCGCTTCATGGTGACGGTCTTCGTGCCGGCCCATTCGAAGCCCGGACGGCCGACGCCGATGCCGTACTGGATCGCCTGCCCGTTGCCGAGCACGTAGTAGAGCCGGCGCTCCTCGGTCGAGACCACGATGGTGCCGGGAGCGAAGCGCCCGCCGAACTGCACCACCTGCCGGGGAACCGGGGTCGCCTGGGCCCGGAAGGTGTCGTCCGTGCCGTAGCCGTAGAGCGGCTGCCGGGTCAGGGGATCGATCTCGAAGAATGCCGCGGCCGGGGTCGCGAGGGCGACGAAGGCGCAAGCAAGCCCGTACAGGGCGGCGCGTGGGCGTGCCATGTGAGTGCCTCACTGGGTTCTAGGGGGATAGTCCCGTCTTGTCTGAGCTTAACGCAACAGCCTCGTTTGGGATCCGCCGAGCTTGTGGAAGTCACGCTAGGAAATATAGCAAAGCTTCGGGCGGTCGCGCCATCACGGTTTCGGGATGCGGGCGTCCTTGAGGTTAACGGGCCGATCGCCGTCCGGCCGGGGCGATTGGGCGCTTGACGGCGAGGCGCCAGGACCCTTAAGAACGCGCGGATCAAGGGCGCGTAGCTCAGCGGGAGAGCATTCGCTTCACACGCGAAGGGTCACAGGTTCAATCCCTGTCGCGCCCACCATTTCCTTCCTTGACCGTCGGCAGCGTCGGGCGCGGCTTCTCAGCCCCTCAGGCCGCCGCATCCTTCACCAGCGACTGCACCGCCAGGACGAGCTCGTCGAAATGGTCGATGATCCGGTCCGGCCCGAGATCGGCGACCGGGACGTCCGAATAGCCGAAGGTTGCGGCCACCACCGGGATGCCGGCCGCCTTCGCGGCGGCGACGTCGGACAGGGAATCGCCCACCATCACGGCCCGCCCGGGATCGCCCCCGGCCTTCTCGATCGTCAGGGTGAGGTGGCGCGGGTCCGGCTTGAAGTAGGGGAAGGTGTCTCGCCCGCAGATCGCCGCGAACCGGTCCGCCACGCCGAGCGCCTCGAGCAGGGCGACCGAGAAGCTCTCGTACTTGTTGGTGCACACCGCGAGCCGGAAGCCCGCCGCCTCCAGCCGGTCGAGCGCTTCCACCGTCCCCGGAAAGAGGGTCGTCCCGACGCAGATATGGGCGTTGTAATGCGCGAGGAAGAGCCGGTGCAACTCGTCGAGGCGGGCGGGGGTCACCTCCCGCCGCGCGGCGGACAGCCCCCGTTCGATGAGCGCCCGCGCCCCGGCGCCGATCATCGGCCGGCCCTCCTCCATCGACAGCGGCGGCAGCCCCTCGCTCTCCAGGACGACGTTGAGGGTGCCGAGGAGGTCGTGGATCGTGTCGGCGAGGGTGCCGTCGAGATCGAAGACGGCGATCGGGGGGCGAAGCGTCAGCATAGCCATGGCTAGCCCTTGCGCTCCGGCGGATCAACCCGGTGCTATGCTGCCGCTGATTCGAACCTTGCCGGAGAACCCGATGTTGTCGCGCAGGCTGAACCGCTTGAGCCTCGATGCCGCACCGCTCGCGGCCCTGCTCGTCGCCCTGGCGGCGCCGGTTCTCGCCGCGCCCTACGACTTCGTCCCGGCGCCTCAGACCGACCTCAACCGGATCTACCGCATCGACCGGATCACCGGCGAGGTGTCGTCCTGCCAGTACGGGCTCCAGGAGGGCACGGTGGGCGCGACCCTGTGCTTTGCCGCCGGGGCGGGGGCGGGCGCGCAGGCCCCGGGCGAGTACGGCCTCGTATCGTCCCGGCACGAGCGGGAGGGCGGCGTGTTCCGGGTGAACTACCGCACCGGCGACATGAGCATCTGCTACGTGTTCGACGAGAGGGTGGTGTGCACGCCACAGACGAGCCCCTCCGCGGCGGCGCCGGCCCCGACGCCCGCAGCCCCGACCCCGACCGCCCGCGGCGGCACTGGAGCATCGCCTCAGCGGCCCTGACCTGGCCTTTTTCCCTGCCGCATAAGCGTGCTAGACCCCGGGCGACCGTCCCCCCTCCCGCCGTGCCCGGAGCGCCGCCCATGGATACGCCCGTCGTCCAAACCCTCAAGCTCAACGATCCGACCCTGCTCATGGACCGCTGCTTCCTCGGCGGCGCCTGGACGGGCGATCCCGTCGACGCTGTCGAGAATCCGGCCACCGGCGAGCTCCTGAGCCGCGTGCCGCGTTTCGGCGCCGGGGAGGCGACGCAGGCCGTCGAGGCCGCTGCCGAGGCCTTCAAGGGCTGGTCGAAGAAGCTCGCCAAGGAGCGGTCGCAGATCATGCGCCGCTGGTTCGACCTCATCGTCGCCAACAAGGACGACATCGCCCTCATCATGACGAGCGAGCAGGGCAAGCCCCTCGCCGAGGCGCGGGGCGAGGTGGACTACGCGGCGTCCTTCGTGGAGTTCTACGCCGAGGAGGCGAAGCGCATTTACGGCGAGACCATCCCGAGCCACCGCGCGGATGCCCGCATCGTCGTCATCCGCCAGCCCATCGGCGTGATCGCCGCCATCACGCCCTGGAACTTCCCCGCCGCCATGATCACCCGCAAGGTCGCGCCCGCGCTCGCGGCCGGCTGCACGGCGGTGATCAAGCCCGCCCCGGAGACGCCCCTCACGGCGCTCGCCCTCGCGGTGCTGGCGGAGCGCGCCGGCATCCCGGCCGGCGTTCTCAACATCGTCACGGGCGACGCGCCCGCCATTGGCGGCGTCCTCACCTCCCATCCGGCGGTGAAGTTCGTCGGCTTCACGGGCTCGACGGAGGTGGGCAAGCTCCTCATGCGCCAGGCCGCCTCCACGGTGAAGAAGGTGGGTCTCGAGCTCGGCGGCAACGCGCCCTTCATCGTCTTCGACGACGCCGACATCGATGCGGCCGTCGAGGGCGCGATGGTCTCCAAATTCCGCAACATGGGCCAGACCTGCGTGTGCGCGAACCGCATCTACGCGCAGGCCGGGATCTACGACGCCTTCGTGGAGCGCCTGTCGAAGAAGGTCGCCGAACTGAAAGTCGGCGTCGGCATCGAGCCCGGCGTCGTGCAGGGCCCCCTCATCACCGCGGAGGCGGTGGACAAGGTGGAGCGGCACATCGCCGATGCTGTGGCCAAGGGCGCGAAGGTGGAGGTCGGCGGCCAGCGCCACGCCCTCGGCCGCTCGTTCTTCCAGCCCACCGTGCTCTCCGGAGTCACCACGCAGATGGCCGTGACCCGCGAAGAGACCTTCGGGCCGCTCGCCCCCGTCTACCGCTTCACCGACGAGGCGGACGTTGTGGAGCAGGCGAACGCCACCGAGTACGGCCTTGCGGCCTATTTCTACGCCCGCGATCTCGGCCGCGTGTTCCGCGTGGCGGAGGCGCTCGAATACGGCATGGTCGGCGTCAACACGGGCCTCATCGCCACGGAGGTGGCGCCCTTCGGCGGCGTCAAGGAGAGCGGCATCGGCCGCGAGGGCTCCCGGCACGGCATGGAGGAGTTCGTCGAGATGAAGTACATGCTCCTCGGCGGGCTCGACCGTTGAGCGACGCCCTCAAGCGCGAGGCGGCCGAGCGCGCGGCGGAGCTCGTCGCCGACGGGATGCGGCTTGGGCTCGGGACGGGCTCGACGGCGGCGCATTTCGTCGCCGCTCTCGGGCGGCGGGTGCGCGAGGGCCTGAGGGTCGTCGGCGTTCCGACCTCGGAAGCGACGCGAGCGCAGGCGGAGCGGGAGGGCATCCCGCTCACCACACTCGACGAGACGCCGGAGCTCGACCTCACGGTGGACGGGGCGGACGAGCTCGACGAGCAACTCCGGCTCATCAAAGGGGGCGGCGCGGCGCTGCTGCGCGAGAAGATCGTGGCCGCGGCGAGCCGGCGCATGATCGTGATCGCCGACGGCACAAAGCGCGTCGAGACCCTCGGCCGTTACCCGCTGCCGATCGAGATCGTGCCCTTCGCCCATGAGACGACGCGGCGTGCGGTCGCGCTAGCTCTTTCTCAGAAGGGCATCGAAGGCGAGGTGCGGCTGCGAACCAAATCGTCAGGTGAACCCGTCCTGACGGATGGCGAACACTACCTTCTCGACGCTCATTGCGGACGCATTCCCGATCCGGCAACGCTCGCGGCCGCCTTGAATGCTATCCCGGGCGTGGTCGAACACGGTTTGTTCTTGAACCTTGCCTCGGGTGCGATCCTTGCGACCGAAAAGGGACTTGTCGAACTGGGCGCCGTTCGCCCATAAGCCGCGCATGATTGGAGCCTTCCCGATGAACACTTCCGCCCTTCGGTGCGCCGTCGCCGCCCTGGCGCTGGCCGTGCTGCCCGGCTCAGCCCTCGCGCAGGCCCAGCCCAGCGCCAGCCATCTCGCCATCGCCCGCGAGGTGGTGGTCAGCTCCGGCATGGTCCGCTCGTTCGACACGATCACCGAGCCGATGCTCGCCCAGCTGCAGCAGATGAACGTCACCCGGCCCGAGATCAAGAAGGACCTCGACCAAGTGGTCGAGAGCCTCAAGCCCGAAATGGAGCTGCAGAAGCAGCAGATGGTGGCTGCGGCCGCCCGGGTCTATACCCGCGTGATGAGCGAGGCCGAGCTCAAGGAGCTGGCGGCGTTCTTCAAGTCGCCCATCGGCGTCAAATACGTGCAGACCCAGCCCAAGGTCCTCGACGACATCGTCAAGGAAATGGCGACCTGGTCGCAGACCGTGTCCGAATACGTGATCATCCGCGCCCGTGCCGAGATGGCGAAGCGCGGCCACCAGCTCCAGTAAGCTGTAAAGACAGGATGCCGATCAAAGCCCGGCCGAAAGGCCGGGCTTTTTTCGTTCAGTCCTCCGACGCCCTGAACCGTCCCATGCCCTTGATCACGTAGGGCGCGACGAGGGCCAGGACCGTGAGCGCCAGGAGCGTCGCGGCGATGGGGCTCTGCACCAGCACCCAGGGGTCGCCGAGGCTGATCTGGAGCGCGCGCCGCAGCTGGCTTTCCGCGACCGGCCCGAGGATCAGCCCCACCACGACCGGCGCGATGGGGTAGTCGTAGCGGCGCATCAGGAAGCCGAGAACGCCGAAGACGGCGAGCATCATGAGTTCGACAACCGAGGGGTTCGCCGCGATGGTGCCCATGGCGGCGAAGACGAGGATGCCGGCATAGAGCCAGGGCTGCGGGATCGCGAGCAGCCGCACCCACAGCCCGACGAGGGGCAGGTTGAGCACGAGCAGCATCGCGTTGGCGATGAAGAGGCTCGCCACGAGGCCCCAGACGAGGTCGGGCTTCTCGGCGAAGAGCAGCGGCCCGGGATTAAGCCCATATTGCTGGAAGCCCGCCAGCATCATGGCGGCGGTCGCCGAGGTGGGAAGCCCGAGGGTGAGCAGGGGCACGAGCGTGCCGGCGGCGGCGGCGTTGTTGGCGGCCTCCGGGCCGGCGACGCCCTCGATGGCGCCCTGGCCGAACTCCTCCGGATGCCGGGTGAGGCGCTTTTCCGTGGAATAGGACATGAAGGTCGGGATCTCGGCGCCGCCCGCCGGCAGGGCGCCGATGGGAAAGCCGAAGGCCGTCCCCCGGAGCCACGGCTTCCAGGACCGCCGCCAATCCTCCTTCGTCATCCAGAGCGAGCCGCGGACCGGCTCGATCTTCTCCTCGCCGTGATGGCGCCGCGAGGCGACGTGAAGCGCCTCCCCGAGGGCGAAGACGCCCACCGCCAGCGTCGTGATCTCGACCCCGTCGAGGAGTTCCGGCACGCCCGCGGTGAGCCGCGCCTGGCCGGTGAGGAGGTCGATGCCGACAAGGCCGAGCATGAGGCCGAGGAACAGGCTCGTCAGGCCGCGGACCGGCGAGTCGCCGAAGGTCGCCGACACGGTCACGAAGGCAAGGCACATGAGGGCGAAGTAGTCCTCGGGCCCGAACTGCACGGCGATCTCGACGAGGGCCGGGGCCAGGAAGGCGATTCCCAGGGTCGCCACGGTGCCGGCGATGAAGGAGCCGATGGCGGCGGTGGCAAGCGCCGGCCCGCCGCGCCCGGCCTTCGCCATCCGGTTGCCCTCGAGGGCCGTCGCGAGCGAGGCGCTCTCGCCCGGGGTGTTGAGCAGGATGGCGGTGGTCGATCCGCCATACATGCCCCCGTAATAGATGCCCGCGAACATGATGATGGAGCCCGCGGGATCGAGCTTGAAGGTCACCGGCAGGAGGAGCGCGACGGTGAGCGCCGGGCCGATGCCCGGCAGCACGCCCACCGCCGTTCCGAGGAGAACGCCGATGAGCGCGAAGAGGAGGTTCATCGGCTGGACGGCGACGGCGAGTCCCTGGGCGAGGGCGGCGAGGGTGTCCATCGGGATCTCAGGCAAAGAGCCGTTCGAGGGGGCCGACCGGCAGCGTCAGCGCGAGGAGGCGGGCGAAGAGCAGGTAGGCGAGGAGCGCGATCCCGAACCCGATGAGGACGTTCAGAAGCCCGATGCGGGAGAGGAGGGCCGCGGCGAGAAGCGCGAGGGTCGCGAGAACCGGCAGGAGGACCACGGCTCCGGGCAGGGTCGCGCCGGTGAGCGCCGGCGCGAGGACGCGGGCCGCCACCGCCAGCGCGCTGAGGCTCACGGCCGCGATCAGCCCGATCCGCAGGGCCGGGGCGAGGGGCCGGTTCTCGAAGGCGCGGGCCACGGCGGCAAAGAGGGCGGTGGCGGCGAGGATGAAGCCGAACTCGTAGGCGATCGCCGCCATGAGGGCGACGAGGCCGGCGAGGATCACGAAGACGGGGCCAAGATCGAGGCTCTCGCGGGCCGGAAAGCCGCCGCGAAGCGCAAGGCCGATATTGCCGAGGCCTAAGACCGCGAGGCCCGCCGCCACCACGTAAGGCATCGCCTTGGGGCCGACCCCGTAGAAGGCCGCGAGCTGGAGACGGCTCATGTCGGTGGCGATGAGCCCGGCGAGGAGAAGAAGCAGGAGGCCGGCGATCAGGCCGGCCGGGTCGAGGCGGCGGGAGGACGTCATGGGCTTCCCTCAAGGCTTCCCCGGAAGGGCCGAGACTGCGCCGGGTCCCGCCTCACCTCAACGGGAAAAGACGGCGGCGCCTGTCCGGCGCCGCCGTCATCAACATCTAAAGCGGGGCTCAGGACTTCACGAGGCCGACGGAGGTGAGGATTTCCCGCGTGCGGGAGATGTCGTCCGCGAGCTGCTTGGCGAAGGCGTCGCCCGACAGGTAGGCGTCGTCCCAACCCTTCTGCTTGAGGGTGTCCTGCCACTCCTTCGACTTCACGAGCTTGTCGACCGTCTCGGTGAGCGCCCGCTTCTGGTCCGGCGAGATGCCGGGAGGCGCCACGACGGAGCGCCAGTTGGCGATCTCGAGCTCGACGCCCTGTTCCTTGATGGTGGGGCCGTCCACGTTGGGCAGGCGGTTCGGGGCGGTGACGCCGATGAGGCGCAGCTTGCCGGCCTTGATCTGGCTTTCGAACTCGCCGTAGCCGGAAATGCCCGCCGTGACCTTGCCGCCGAGGAGCGCCGCGAGGGCCTCGCCGCCGCCCGAGAACGGGATGTAGTTGATCTTCGTCGGATCGGCGCCCGCCGAGCGCGCGAAGAGGGCCGCCGCGATGTGGTCGACGCCGCCCGCCGAGCCGCCGGCCCACGTCACCTTGGCGGGGTCGGCCTTGATGGCGGCCGCGAGATCCTTGGCGTCCTTGATGGGCGAGTTCGCCGGCACCACGACGGCGAGGTATTCGGCGGTGAGCCGGGCGATGGGGGTGGTCTGGTCGAGGCCCACCGGCGCCTTGTTGGTGAGGATCGCGCCCACCATCACGTAGCCGTTCACCATGAGCTGGCTGCCGTCGCCCTTGCCGGCATTGACGAACTGAACGAGGCCGATGGTGCCGCCGGCGCCGGGCACGTTCGTGACCTGCACGTTCCTGACGATGCCTGACTGGGTGAGGGCCTGCTGCATGGAGCGGGCGGTCTGGTCCCAGCCGCCGCCGGGCGCTGCGGGAGCCATGATCTTGAGCTCGTTCACCTGCGCGTGGGCCGCGCCGGCAAGGCCGAGGGCGAGCGCCGTCAGGGCCCCGCGCCAGAGGGCTGCGTGATGCTTCATTTCCGTTTCCTCCAGGGCGCCGTTCGTACAGCCGGGCGCCTTCTTCCTCTACGGTAGTGGCGCGCGCGCCCCGTGGCAACTGAGCGGGCTAACGAGGGGCCGGGTGGACCTTCGTGCGCGCCGGCACTTCCCTTCCTCCCGCCTCGTGCTTAAACCGGGCCCATGGCCATCCTGCCGAGAGCCGACCTCGAACCCCGCGCCTTCGGGCGACGCCCGGGACCGCTCCCGCCCGCTGCCGATCCCCGGCCCACCCCTCGCGAGTCCTTCTCATGAGCACCTTCGACGTCGACCTCTTCGTGATCGGGGGCGGCTCCGGCGGGGTGCGCGCGGCGCGCATCGCGGCGGGCCATGGCGCCCGCGTGATGGTGGCCGAGGAGTACCGGGTCGGGGGCACCTGCGTGATCCGGGGCTGCGTGCCGAAGAAGCTGATGGTCTATGCCAGCCGCTTCAGCGAGACCTTCGAGGAGGCCGAGGGCTTCGGCTGGACCATGGGCGAGCCCACCTTCGACTGGGCGACGCTCATCGCCAACAAGGACCGGGAGATCGCCCGGCTTGAGGGCGTTTACCGCTCGAATCTGGAAAAGAGCGGCGTCGAGATCGTCGGGAGCCGCGCCGTCATCGAGGACCCGCATACGGTGCGGATCGTCGCCACGAACGAGCTCATCCGCGCCCGGGTCATCCTCGTGGCGGTGGGGGCCCATCCGGTGATGGAGCCGCCGATCCCGGGGGGCGAGCTCGGCATCACGTCGAACGAGGTGTTCGAGCTTGAGACCCTGCCCGAGCGCATCCTCATCGTGGGTGGGGGCTATATCGCGGTGGAGTTCGCGGGCGTCTTCCAGGGGCTCGGCAGCCGCGTGACCCTGCTGCACCGGGGCGACCGCCTGCTGCGGGGCTTCGACGAGGAGGTGCGGGACGCTCTGGGCACCGCCTACCGTCAGCGCGGGATGGAGCTTGCGCTCGGCGTCACCCTCCAGCGCCTCGACCGGGGAGGGGACGGCATCGTGGCGACCCTGTCGGACGGCAGCACCCGAACGGTGGACAAGGTGCTCGTCGCCACCGGCCGGCGGCCCAACACGGCCCGGCTCGGGCTCGAGCGGGCCGGCATCGCGACCGATGCGGTGGGCGCCATTCCGGTGGATTCCTACTCGCAGACCCTGATCCCCTCGATCTATGCGGTGGGCGACGTGACGAACCGGGCCGCTCTCACGCCCATCGCCATCCGCGAGGGCCACGCTTTCGCCGACACGGTGTTCGGGGGCAGGCCGACCCTCGTCGAGCACGACCTCATCCCCACCGCCGTCTTCTCGACGCCCGAGATCGGCGTGGTGGGCCTGACGGAGGCCTCCGCCCGGGCGAAATACGGCGAGATCGACGTCTACAAGACGAGCTTCCGGCCGATGCGGGTCACCCTTTCGGGCGGGTCGGACCGGGTCTTCATGAAGCTCCTCGTCGACCGGGCCTCCGACCGGGTGGTGGGCGTCCACGTGGTGGGGCACGACGCGGGCGAGATCATCCAGGCCGTGGGGATCGCCGTCACCATGGGGGCGACGAAGGCCGATTTCGACCGCACCGTCGCGGTCCACCCGACCGCCGCCGAGGAACTCGTGACCATGCGCACGCCCCACGTGGTGAAGCACCCGGTGGCGGTGGGGTAGGGGGCGCCTCTCCCTCTGCGGCAGGCGCTCCCGCGCCGCACTCGCCTTTTCCCGCCGACGCGGTGTATAGGTCCGCCTTCGCGCCGCATCCTGCGGGCAGACGAGAGCACGAAGGACACGGGGGACCCTGTCATGAACGAGCGGTGGACGCCTGAAAGCTGGAGGGCGAAACCTGTCCAGCAGGTGCCCGATTATCCGGACATGCAGGCGCTGAAAGGCGTCGAGGATCAACTCGCCGGCTTTCCGCCCCTCGTTTTTGCAGGTGAGGCGCGCAAGCTGAAGCGGGCCCTCGCGAAGGTTGCGGCCGGCGAGGCGTTCCTGCTCCAGGGCGGCGACTGCGCCGAGAGCTTCGCCGAGCATTCCGCCGACAACATCCGCGACTTCTTCCGCGTCTTCCTGCAGATGTCGGTGGTGCTCACCTTCGCGGGCGGCTCCCCCGTGGTGAAGGTCGGCCGGGTGGCGGGCCAGTTCGCCAAGCCCCGCTCGGCCTCCACCGAGACCGTGGACGGCGTCGAGCTCCCGAGCTACCGCGGCGACATCGTCAACGACATCGCGTTCACGGCGGAGGCCCGCACCCCCGATCCGCGCCGGCAGCTCATGGCCTACCGGCAGTCGGCGGCGACGCTGAACCTGATCCGGGCCTTCGCCACGGGCGGCTACGCCAACCTCGAGAACGCCCATCGCTGGATGCTCGGCTTCGTGAAGGACTCGCCGCAATCCTCGCGATACCGCGAGATCGCGGAGCGGATCACCGAGAGCATCGACTTCATGCGGGCCATCGGCATAGACCCGGAAACCCATCCGGAGATGCGCACCACTGATTTCTACACGAGCCACGAGGCCCTGCTCCTCGGCTTCGAGGAAGCGATGACGCGTATCGATTCCACGACCGGCGACTGGTACGCCACCTCCGGCCACATGCTGTGGATCGGCGACCGCACCCGTCAGCCGGACCACGCGCATATCGAGTACATGCGCGGCATCAAGAACCCGATCGGCCTCAAATGCGGCCCGTCCCTCACCCCGGACGGGCTCCTGAAGCTGGTCGACCAGCTCAACCCCGAGAACGAGGCCGGGCGCCTCACGCTCATCTGCCGCTTCGGCGCCGACAAGGTGTTCGATCACCTGCCGGCCCTCGTCCGGGCCGTGAAGCGCGAGGGCCGCACCGTCGTGTGGTCGTGCGATCCCATGCACGGCAACACCGTCAAGGCGGGCTCGGGCTACAAGACCCGGCCGTTCGAGCAGATCATGGGGGAGGTGCGCAACTTCTTCGCCGTGCACCAGGCGGAGGGCACCCATGCGGGCGGCGTGCATCTCGAGATGACCGGCAAGAACGTCACCGAATGCACGGGTGGCGCCCGGGCGCTGACGGACGCGGATCTCTCGGACCGCTACCACACCTATTGCGATCCGCGCCTCAATGCCGAGCAGGCCCTCGAGATCGCGTTCCTCACCTCCGAGCTCATCAAGCGGGAACGCCAGTCCCGCGAGCGCCCCCGGGCGGAAGCGGCGGAGTAAAGCAAAAGGGCGGCCGCGGGGCCGCCCTTTTCGTATCCGCCGGTGTCCGGCGCCTCAGCTGAGGACGCCGAGGAAGTAGAGGATCAGGATAATCGGCAGCGGAATGCCGATCATCCACAACAAGCCGCCCTTCAACATGGCAAGCCTCCATGGTTCGTCTTGGAGGAACAACGACCTGGGCTATTGCGGGTTCCGGAGGGACGAGGGGGCACCGTCTTCCCCGGACGGGAGAACCGGCCCGACGCAACTTCCGCGCCCGGAAAAACGTTCAGCTTCGGTACAGGTGAGATAGAGTCAATAACGTGCCAACGGGCGGTGCGGCCGCCCCAAGGAGATGTGTCATGACGACGAAGTTGTCTCGCAAGTTGATGACCGGCGCGGTGGCGGGCCTCGTGGTGGCCGGCACCATGGCGGCCAGCGTGAGCGATGCCGAGGCGCGCTCGCGCCGCGGCGCCGCGGTGGCGGCGGGCATCATCGGCGGCCTCGCGGTCGGCGCCCTCGTGGCGTCCGCGGCCCGTCCGGCCTACGCCTACCCGTCCTATGGCTACGGCTACGGCCATCATGGCGGCTACTACCCGTCCCACAGCTACGGCTACAGCTCGGCCTATTACGGCGGCGGCTACCATGGCGGCTACGCCCCGGTCTCGGGCGGCTACTACGCCGACGCCTACGACGCCCCGGTCTGCTACACCCAGCGCCGCCGCGTGCAGATCGACCCCTATACGGTCGTCGTCCGCCGCGTTCGCGTCTGCGAGTAACCGGCCACGCAAGCCAGACCTGCCGGCGGCTCCATTGCCGCCGGTGGACCCTCGCGGTAGATCGGTCGCATGACCGCCCCGCGTCAACTCACCATCGCCCTCGCGCAGCTCAACCCGATCCTCGGCGACGTCGAGGGCAACGCCGCGAAGGCCCTCGAGGCCTGGCGCCGGGCGGGCTTTGAGGGCGCCGATCTCGTCATGTTCACCGAGCTCTTCCTCGCCGGCTACCCGGCGGAAGACCTCGTGCTGAAGCCCGCCTTTCAGGATGCCTGCCGCCGCGCCTGCGAGCGCCTCGCCCGCGAGACCGCGGACGGCCCGGCGATCCTCATCGGCCTGCCCTGGGCCGAGGACGGGGCGCTCTACAACGCCTATGCGCTCCTCGACGGCGGCTCCGTCGCGGCGGTGCGCTTCAAGGTCGATCTGCCCAATTACGGCGTCTTCGACGAAAAGCGCGTCTTCGAGCCCGGCCCCCTGCCGGGCCCCGTGATGATCCGCGGCGTTCGCATCGGGATCCCGATCTGCGAGGACGTGTGGAAGGAGGACGTGGTCGAGTGCCTCGCCGAGACCGGCGCCGAACTCCTCCTCGTGCCCAACGCCTCGCCCTATTGGCGCGGCAAGACCGACGAGCGCTTCAACATCGTCGCCGCGCGGGTCACCGAGAGCGGCCTGCCGATGGTCTATCTCAACCAGATCGGCGGCCAGGACGAGCTCGTGTTCGACGGCGCCTCCTTCGGCCTCAACGCCGATGCGTCCCTCGCCTGCCAGCTGCCGGCCTTCCGGGAGGATCTCGCCCTCACGCGCTGGGAGAAGGGCGAGGAGGGCTGGGCCTGCGTCGCCGGCCCGAAGGCCGTCGTAGAGGAGGGCGAGGAGGCGGATTACGCCGCCTGCATGCTGGGGCTGCGCGACTACGTGGAGAAAAACCGCTTTCCCGGCGTGGTGCTGGGGCTGTCGGGCGGCATCGATTCCGCCATCTGCACGGCCCTCGCCGTCGATGCCCTTGGGCCGGGGCGGGTGCATTGCGTGATGCTGCCCTACACCTACACGTCGAGCGAGTCGCTGAAGGACGCCGCCGCCTGCGCCGAGGCGCTGGGCGTCCGCTACGACACGATCCCCATCGCGCCGGCGGTGGACGGGTTCGAGGAAGCGCTGCGCCCCCTCTTCGGCGACAGGCCGCGGGACATCACGGAGGAGAACCTTCAGAGCCGCGCCCGCGGCACGATCCTCATGTCCATCTCCAACAAGTTCGGGCCGATGGTGGTGACCACCGGCAACAAGTCCGAGATGTCGGTGGGCTACGCCACGATCTACGGCGACATGAACGGCGGCTACAACCCGATCAAGGACCTCTACAAGACGGAGGTCTACGCCCTCTCGGCGCTCCGCAACCGCTGGAAGCCGCAGGGCGCCCTCGGGCCGGACGGCGTCGTGATCCCGCAGAACATCCTGACGAAGGCGCCCACCGCCGAGCTGCGCGAGAACCAGAAAGACCAGGATTCGCTCCCGCCCTACGACGTGCTCGACGACATCCTGGAATGCCTCGTGGAGCACGAGATGCGCCTCTCCGAGATCGTGGCGCGCGGGCACGACCTCGAGACCGTGCGCAAGATCGAGCGCCTTCTCTACCTCGCCGAATACAAGCGCCGCCAATCGGCGCCCGGCGTGAAGGTCACGCGCAAATATTTCGGCCGCGACCGGCGCTACCCCATCGTCAACCGCTTCCGCGACCCGGGCGAGGCCGCCCACGTGCCGGACGAGGCGGTGGCGCGGGCCATCGGCAAGCCGCGCGTCGACGCCTACGACGTGTGACCATGTACCAGCCGCCGCACTTCCGCGAGGACCGCCTCGACGTCCAGCACGCCTTCATGCGGGCCCATCCCTTCGCGCTCCTCGTCACGATGGGGCAGGGCGGCCTGACGGCAAATGCCGTGCCCCTCGTCCTCGATCCGCAGGCCGGCCCCCTCGGCACCCTGCGCGGCCATCTCGCGCGGCGAACGGCCAGTGGCGGAGCTTCGACCCCGCCGCCGAATGCCTCGTCGTGTTCCAGGGCGCCGACGCCTACGTGACGCCGGCCTGGTACGCGACCAAGCGGGAGACCGGCAAGGTGGTGCCCACCTGGAACTACGCCATGGTCCAGGCCTATGGCCGCCTCGCCGTCAGGGACGATCCCGCCTGGCTGCGGGCGCAGGTCGACGCGCTCACGGGGCTGCACGAGGCCGGCCGCGCCGAGCCCTGGGAGACCGGAGATGCGCCGGAGCCTTTCATCGCCGCGCAGCTCAAGGGCATCGTGGGCGTCGAGATCGCGATCACGCGGATCGAGGGCAAGTGGAAGGCAAGCCAGAACCGCAACGCCGCCGACATCGACGGGGTGATCGCGGGCCTCGAAGGGGAGGGGACAGCCGAGGCCCGCACCATGGCATCCCTGGTGGCGGAGCGCCGGCGCTAGGCCGGCGTTCGTTGCTTTCCGGAGGCGGGATCTCCATAACCCCGCCATGACCAAGCCCATCGTCCGCTTCGCCCCGTCGCCCACGGGCCATCTCCACATCGGCAATGCGCGCACGGCGCTGCTCAACGCGCTCTTCGCCCGGCGCGAGGGCGGCACCTTCGTGCTGCGGTTCGACGACACGGATCTGGAGCGCTCCAAGCCCGAATTCGCGGAAGCCATCCTGGCCGATCTCGAATGGCTCGGCGCCGAGCCGGGACTGACGGTGCGCCAGTCGGAGCGCTTCGCGCTCTACGACGAGGTGGCGAACCGGCTGCGGGTCATGGGCCGGCTCTATGCGGCCTACGAGACCCCGGACGAGCTCGAATTCCGCCGCAAGCGCCAGCTCGCCCGCGGGCTGCCGCCGGTCTACGACCGCGCCGCCCTGGCGCTGACGACGGAGGACCGCACGCGGCTCGAAGCCGAGGGGCGGCGGCCCCATTGGCGCTTCAAGCTCGACCACCGCACCGTCGCCTGGACGGACCTCGTGCGCGGACCGAGCCAGGTCGATTGCGCCTCGCTTTCCGATCCCGTGCTCGTGCGGGAGGACGGCACCTATCTCTACACCCTGCCTTCCGTCGCCGACGACATCGACCTTGCGATCAGCCACGTGATCCGGGGCGAGGACCACGTCACCAACACGGCGGTGCAGATCCAGATCTTCGAGGCGCTCGGCGCCTCCCTGCCGACCTTCGCGCACCACAACCTCCTCACCACGGCGAGCGGGGAGGGGCTGTCGAAGCGACTCGGCCACCTGTCCCTGCGAGGTCTGCGCGAGGCCGGCCTCGAGCCCGAGGCCGTGGCCTCCCTCGCGGTGCTGGTCGGCTCCTCGGAGGCCGTGCGGCCGGTGGCCGACCTCGACGAGCTCGCCCGCCTCGTCGATTTTTCCAACATCTCCCGCGCGCCCGCGAAGTTCGACGAGCAGGAGCTCGACCAGCTCAACGCGCGCCTCGTCCACGAGATGCCCTACGGGGCGGTGCGCGAGCGGCTCGAAGGCATGGGCGTCGGCGGGGGCGAGGCCTTCTGGCTCGCGGTCCGCACGAACCTGTCGAAGGTGGGGGACGCGGCCGATTGGTGGCCCGTGGTGAAGGGCCCCGTCCGCCCGGTGATCGAGGATGCGGGCTTCGCGGCGGCGGCGGCCGAGGCCCTGCCGCCGGGTCCCTGGGACGGCGCCACCTGGAAGGCCTGGACGGATGCGGTGAAGGCCGCGACGGGGGCCAAGGGCCGCGCCCTGTTCATGCCCCTGCGCCTCGCCCTCACGGGGCTCGACCACGGCCCGGAGCTCGCCGGGCTTCTCCCCCTCATCGGGCCCGACAAGGCCCGGGCCCGCCTGTCCGGGGTAGCCGCGTAGCCGCCCTCAACCTGGGAGCAGGCGCCGGCCGGATCGGCCGGCGCTACTGCGCCTTTTCGGGAATTGGGACGGGGATCAGGTTCGGGGCGACCACGCGCACGACCCGCTTGGTGCCGTCGCCCGACACCACTTCCTGGTTCCTGCCTTCGCCCCGAGCCACCACGCGGTCGGTCTCGATCGCCTTCGGGCCGATGCCGGAGGATTCCTGGCTCGCCGTCGGCGCGGAGGCGCCCGCATCCGCGGCGGCCTGGGCCTCGGCGGCCTCGACGGCGGCGCGCCTCGGGTCGGGGCGGCGCTGGGCGGGGGCCGGCGGGGCGGCCGGGCGGGCGCGGGAGAGCTCCTCGGCCTTCTGCGCCGTGACGAGCACGTCGCCCCGGCCGGGGCCGATCATGCTCTCGGCCCGTGCCAGGATCTGGGCCCAGCTCTCGCCGTCCTTCTTGCAGGTGCAGCTCGCATCGAAGGTCTTCTGGAACTTGAAGGCGCCCGGCAGGGACCGGTAGGGCGTGCCCTTGAGGGACACGGCCCGCTCCAGGGCGTCGTCGCTCGAGGGGGCCGAGAAGGCCGCCGTCTCGGCGCCGGGGCACAGCGCCTGGCACATCTCGTCCGCGCCGTCCCGGCCGCCCGCCGGCTGGTTGCTGAGCGGGAAGGCGTAGCCGTCGCAGGTGCGCACGCAGATCAGGCGCCCGCCGCCGAGGGCGACTTCGCCCTCCTCGGGAGGCAGCTCGCCGTCGAGGGGAGCCTGGGCGGGGCCGCGGGCGCCCCGCGGGGGACCGAACAGCGATTCGAAGAAGCCCCGCGGCCCGGCCGCTTCCTGCTGCGGCGCGTTGCAGGTCTGCTCGATGGCGATGAGGAGCTGCTGGCGTCGGGCGTCCGAGCCGCCCGCATCGGCGGCCTGGGCGCGCAGGCGGTCGTAGCTCGCCTCCGCCTGCTCGATCCGCCGGTTGATGGAGCCGCATTCGGGCGGGACCGGACCGGCGCCGAAGAAGTTGGCGAGGCCGCCGCGCTCGCAGCCGATGGACTTGTAGTAGCTGACGAGCCGGACGATCTCCTGCCGCTGCCGTTCCGCCTGCGCGGCGGCCTGGTTGCCCCCGCCCTGGCCCATGGCCGCCAGTTCCGCGCGGTAGCGCTGGCACTGGGGCGACTGGGCGAAGGCCGCGCCGCCGGCGGTGAGGGCCGCGAGGGCGACGAGGGAGCGCAGGAAACGGGATCGGATCATGGTTCTCAGCTCAAACCTGACAGGCGGGGCGTCACTCCCCCGCCACCGTGGAGAATTCATGCCGCGAACGGGGCCGCAATGTGGTGTAGCCGCTTCCCGGGCGGCGTGGAAGGCGGGCAGAACCGGGTTTTCGGGATGTGAGGCCGCAGGGCCGCTGTCGCCTGCCCGGCGGGGGAGGGGCGGGCGCGCCGGGGCCGAACCGGACGGCGAGGGGGCGCCCAAGAAGAAGGGGCCGCGTTGCGGCCCCCCTGAACATGCCGACCGGAAGGAGCCGGGCTTACTTCGAGCAGGTCACCGAGACCGGACGGTCCGCCGGGGCGGTGGCGGCCTTCTGAACGCTGGCGGTCGTCTCGGGCGCGGCGGGCCCGAAGGCGACGGCGCGGGCGAAGCCCTGCGTCTCGCACCAGGCATTCGCTATCACTCGGCCGCACTCGCCGCCGCTCGCGAGGCATTCGCCGACGCCGTACCCGTCATGGGCCGGAACCACGAAGGTCGCATCCGCGGCTTCGGCGGCCCCGACGCTCTCCGGCAGCAGCAGGAAGGAGCTCGTGGCGGAAGCCAGGACAGCCGAGAACGCAAGCACGGCGATCGTGCGACGCATGGTTAATTCCTCGTAAAACCAGAGATCAGGATTCGATCTTTGGGGGTTCGCCTCAATAAAGCTCTAATCGCCTGGGCGTCGCGATCAGTGCCGTTAATGGTTCTCTAACGCCCGGAGGCGGAAGGCGTTTCAAAAGGAGCCGCGATTCGGCGAGCTGAAAGGCCAAGCCTGGTAAACGGACCGGCGTCTTGACGGATTCGGGACCGGAAGGCAATGATCCCGGCATGACGGTTCCCGCCACCCGCGCCCTTATTTGCAGCTAGCGTAAACCGCTGGCTGGAGCCGTCTCGTTCTCGTCCCACAGATCGAAACCCGCCTCCGGCCTGCGGCCAGGAGAGGTTTCATGCGCCCGACCTTGAGGCTCTACAACACGCTCACGCGGTCGAAGGACGCGTTCGTCCCGGTCGACCCCCGGAACGTGCGCCTCTACGTGTGCGGCCCGACGGTCTACGACTACGCCCATATCGGGAACGCGCGCCCGGCCATCGTCTTCGATCTCCTCTTCCGCCTCCTGCGGCACGTCTACGGGGCGGAGGCGGTGACCTATGTCCGCAACGTCACGGACGTGGACGACAAGATCAACGCCAGGGCCTTCGAGCGCGGCATCTCCATCCGGGAGCTCACGGAAGAAACCCACCGGCAGTACCACGCGGACATCCGGGCGCTCGGCGTCCTGATGCCGGACGACGTGAACGTCCCGGGCGAGCCCCCGCTTTACGTGGAGCCCCGGGCGACGGACCACATCGACGAGATGCGGATGATCATCGAGCGGCTGATCGCCCGCGGCGCCGCCTACGTGGCGGAGGACCACGTCCTGTTCAGCGTCGAGGGCATGGGGCGTCTGCCGAACATGCCGAAGTACGGGGCCTTCTCGCGGCGCTCCCTCGACGACCTCATCGCCGGCGCCCGGGTGGACGTGGCGCCCTACAAGCGCGACCCCATGGACTTCGTGCTGTGGAAGCCGTCCGGTCCGGAGGACCCGGCCTGGCCGTCCCCGGCCGGCATCGCGGCCCCGGGGCGTCCCGGCTGGCACATCGAGTGCTCCGCCATGGCTTGGCGGCACCTCGTGAAGGCCTTCGAGACGCGCCTTGCCTGCGATGATCCGCAGGACCGGGAGGTCTTCGACATCCACGGCGGCGGCATCGACCTCGTCTTCCCGCACCACGAGAACGAGATCGCGCAGAGCTGCTGCGCCTTCGATACCGGCCGCATGGCGAATGTCTGGATGCATAACGGCTTCCTGCAGGTGGAAGGCGAGAAGATGTCGAAGTCCCTCGGCAACTTCACGACGATCCACGACCTCCTGAAGGACTGGCCCGGCGAGGTGCTGCGCCTCACCATGCTGAAGACCCATTACCGCCAGCCGATCGACTGGACGCTGCGGGGGATGGAGGAGAGCCAGCGGACCCTCGACCGCTGGTACGCGCTCGCCTCGGACACCGAGGCCGGCCCGCTGGCGCCCGGCATTCTCGATGCGCTCGCGGACGACCTCAACACGCCGAAGATGATGGCGGAGCTTCACGCTCTCGAAGGTGCCGGCTCTCACCGCGAACTCGCCGCGACCTTGCGGGCGCTCGGCTTCCTGCCGGAGGCGCCCGAGGCCTGGGACGCGCGCCGGCGGGCGGCGATCAAGGTCGATCCGGCTCGGATCGACGCGCTCATCGCCTCCCGCAAGGAGGCGCGGGCAACGAAGAACTTCGCCGAATCCGACCGCATCCGCGACGAGCTCGCCGCGCTCGGCGTCGTGCTGAAGGACAACAAGGACGGCACGACGACCTGGGAGGTGGCGCGATGATGGCCTCCATCCCCAAACCGGCGCTGCGCCCGTTCCTGCCCGCCGACGCGCCCGTTCTCGCCGAGATCTACCAGGCGAGCATCGAGGAGCTGACGGGAGACGACTACACGGAGGCGCAGCAGGCGGCCTGGGCCGCCCGCGCCGACGACGAGGCGGCCTTCGGGGCGCGGCTCGCCGGGCTCCTGACCCTCGTCGCGGTCGTCGACGGCACGCCCGTCGGCTTCGCGTCCCTGAAGGGCAGCGACCATATCGAGATGCTGTTCGTTCACCCTGCCGTCGCCGGCCAGGGCGTCGGGGCGATGCTCTACGACGCTCTCGAGAAGCTGGCGGGCGCCCGCGGGGCGAAGCGGCTCACGGTGGACGCGAGCGACACCGCGGAGGAGTTCTTCCGGCGCCGCGGGTTCCAGCCGCAGCGCCGCAATTCCGTGCCGCTCGGCGACGAGTGGCTGGCCAACACGACCATGGACAAACCCCTCGCGGAGAAGCCGTGATGAGCCGCGAGCGCGTCTACCTCTTCGACACGACGCTGCGCGACGGGGCGCAGACCACGGGCGTCGATTTCTCCCTCGACGACAAGCGCGCCGTGGCGGCGCTGCTCGACCGGCTCGGGGTCGATTACGTGGAAGGCGGCTATCCCGGCGCGAACCCCCTCGACACGGAGTTCTTTGCCGAGAAGCGTACGAAGCGCGCGCGCTTCACCGCCTTCGGCATGACGAAGCGCGCCGGCCGCTCGGCCTCGAACGATCCCGGGATCGCGGCGCTCCTCGATGCGAAAGCCGACGCCATCTGCTTCGTCGCGAAGGCGTGGGACTACCATGTGCGCGTCGCCCTCGAGATCACCCCGGAGGAGAACCTCGACGGGATCGCCGAGAGCGTCGCGGCCGCGAGCGAGCGCGGGCGCGAGGTGCTCGTCGATTGCGAGCACTTCTTCGACGGCTACAAGGCGAACCCGGCCTATGCCCTCGCCTGCGCGAAGACGGCGTACGACGCCGGCGCGCGCTGGGTGGTTTTGTGCGACACCAACGGCGGCACGCTGCCCCACGAGATCGCGTCCATCGTGGCGGAGGTGGCGAAGACCGTGCCGGGCGAGCATCTCGGCATCCACGCGCACGACGATTGCGGCTGCGCGGTCGCGAATTCCCTCGCTGCCGTGGAGGCCGGCGCGCGGCAGATCCAGGGCACGCTCAACGGGCTTGGCGAGCGCTGCGGCAATGCCAATCTCGTCACCCTCGTCGGCGCCCTGAAGCTGAAGGACGCCTATGCGGGCCGCTTCGAGATCGGCGTCTCGGACGAGACCCTGGGCGACCTGACCCTCGTGTCGCGCCAGGTGGACGAGATCCTGAACCGGCAGCCGAACCGCCATGCGCCCTTCGTTGGCGCCAGCGCCTTCGCGACGAAGGCGGGCATCCACGCCTCCGCGGTGGTGAAGGATCCTCGCACCTACGAGCACGTGGAGCCGGAATCCGTCGGCAACGTGCGGCGGGTTCTCGTGTCGGACCAGGGCGGACGCTCCAACATTCTCGCCGAACTAAACCGCGTCGGCATCGCGGTGGCGAAGGACGATCCGCGGGTCGGGCGCGTCCTCGAGGAGGTGAAGCGCAAGGAAGCGGAGGGCTATGCCTTCGAGGGTGCCGACGCCTCGTTCTACGTGCTGGTGCGCCGCCTCCTCGGCGAGGTCCCGGCCTATTTCCACGTGGAGCGCTTCTCGGTGAACGTGGAGCGCCGATACAACGCGGTGGGCGAGCTCGTCTCCGTGTCGGAGGCCATCGTGAAGGTGCGGGTCGGCGACGAGACGCTGATCTCGGCGGCGGAGGGCAACGGCCCCGTGAACGCCCTCGACCTCGCCCTGCGAAAGGACCTCGGCCAGTACCAGGACCTCATTCAGGACCTGCAGCTCCTTGACTACAAGGTGCGCATCTACCAGGGCGGCACGGATGCGGTGACGCGGGTCCTGATCGAATCCGGCGATGCGGCCGGGGAGCGGTGGTCCACCATCGGCGTCTCGGCCAACATCATAGACGCCTCGTTCCAGGCCCTCACGGATTCGATCACTTACAAGCTCCTGCGCAGCGGAGCCGGCCTGTAAGGTGGCGCTTCGGGGCGGCGGCCCTATAACGGGCGCTGCTCAACGGCGGGAAGGACACGGGATGACGGGCAAGAGGATGAAGGTCGGGCTCCTGTTCGGCGGACGCTCCGCGGAACACGACGTGTCCCTCATGTCGGCGGCGAACATCCTCCGGGCCCTCGATTCCGAGCGCTACGACGTGATCCCCATCGGCATCCGCCGGGACGGGCGCTGGGTCATGGGCGACGCGGGCAACGGCGCCGGCACGGGCGCCCGCTCCCTCACCATCCCGGAGGAGGCGCCGGAGGTGGCGCTGCTGCCGGGCGGGGGAGGGGACCTCCTCGTCCTCGGCGGCACGCCGGACCGCCTGCACCTCGACCTCGTCTTTCCGGTTCTCCACGGTCCCAACGGCGAGGACGGGACCGTGCAGGGGCTCATGGAGCTCTCCGGGATTCCTTACGTCGGCTCCGGGGTCATGGGCTCCTCCGCCGGCATGGACAAGGATGTGGCGAAGCGCCTTCTGCGCGACGCGGGCGTGCCGGTGGTGCCGTTCCTCACGGTCACGGCCGGCAAGCCCATTTCCTACGAAGCCGCGGCCGCGGCTCTCGACACCGGGGCGCTCTTCGTGAAGCCCGCCAATATGGGCTCGTCCGTCGGCGTCTCCCCCGCCCGCTCGGCGGCGGAGTTCGAGCAGGCCCTCGCCCTCGCCCTGACATACGACACCAAGGTTCTGGTGGAGCGCTCCGTCGCGGGGGCGCGGGAGATCGAGTGCTCGGTTCTCGAGGACGCCTCCGGGGCGGTGCGGGCCTCGCCCCTCGGCGAGATCGTGCCGGCGGAGAGCCACGGCTTCTACAGCTACGACGCGAAGTACGTCGACGATGCGGGCGCGCTCCTGCGCGTGCCCGCCGATCTGCCGCCCGCGATCGCCGAGAAGGCCCAGGACCTCGCCGTCGAGGCGTTCCGGGTCCTGTGCTGCGCGGGCCTCGCCCGGGTCGACTTCTTCCTCGACCCGGCGGACGGGCGCAGCCTCTACCTCAACGAGGTGAACACGCTCCCGGGCTTCACCTCCATCAGCATGTACCCGAAGCTCTGGGAGGCCGGCGGGCTCATCCAGACCGAACTCATGGACGTCCTCGTCGGCCACGCCCTCGCCCGCCATCAGCGCCGGGCGGCGCTCGGCGTGGAGTAGGGGAGAGCGCCCACTGTCATTCCGGGGCCGCGTAGCGGATCCCGGACCCCATGAACGTCAAGGGTGCAGATAAAGAGTGCACCCGCGCCGAGCACAGCTTGCATCGTCATGGTTATGGGTTCCGGGCTCGCCTGCGGCGCCCGGGATGACAAGGGCGGCCCCCAGCCTCCCCCCTCAGAACCGCCGCTCGATCAGGTCTGTATCGCCCTGGAGCCCGACCCGGCGGGCGGCGGCTTCCACCATGGGGACGACCTCCTCCACCCGTTCGGCCACGAGGTAGTTCAGCTCCAGGCCCGGGCGGATGAAGCCCTGCTCGCGCATATGGGCGAGGAGGGTGAGGAGCGGCTTCCAGAAGCCCCTGGCGGAGAAGAGCAGGATCGGCTTCGTGTGCCGGCCGAGCTGGGCCCAGGTCATCTGCTCCACGAGCTCCTCGAGGGTGCCGATGCCCCCCGGCAGCGCCACGAAGGCGTCCGCCTTCTCGAACATCAGGCGCTTGCGGGTGTGCATGTCGGAGACGACGATGGTCTCCTGGATCTCGTCCAGCATCTTCTCGCGGGACTTCAGGAAGTCCGGGATGATGCCGGTCACGTGGCCGCCATGGTCCAGAACCGAGCGGGCGACCGTTCCCATCAACCCCACATTGCCGCCGCCATAGACGAGGCTGATTCCCCGCTCCGCCATCTCGCGACCCAATTCCGCCGCACTTTCGACGAAGACCGGATCCGCGCCGAAGCCGGAGCCGCAATAGACACAGATCGAGCGGATGGACGTCATGGGTGCCTTGGAGTGGGAAACTTGCCACGCTGAGTCGTAAAGCATTTATGTTATCCTTATGGCCGTAGCCTTTCCCGAGATAAACGGCTTAGATCGGCGAAAGTGCCCCGGTTTGGGAATGTGAGCATCATGTCTAGCCTTCAGCAGGGGAAGGGCGCCCTGGCCTTCATCGGCGCTCTCGCGATCGCCGGCGTGATCGGCGGCTACGGCTATGTCGGCTGGACGACCCGCAAGGCGAGCGTCGCCGCCGTGGAGCCGGCGCGGACCGCGCCCCCGGCCGCCGCGGCCTCGCCCGCCGCGCCCGCTCCTGCGCCGGTCCAGGCCGCCGCCCCGGCGCCGGCCGGGATCGTTCCCTCCTTCGACGTGGTGCGCGTGGAGCCCAACGGCGAGAGCGTGATCGCCGGCCGCAGCGCCCCTGGCGCCACCATCGAGATGCTCCGCGACGGGCAGGTCCACGCCCGCGCCGCCGCCGACCAGGCGGGGCTCTTCGCCTTCGTGCCGCCGGCTTTGCCGCCGGGCTCCCACCAGGTGACCCTCCAGTCCATCGCGCCGGACGGCACCCGCCAGCGCTCGGCGCAGAGCGTCACCATCATCATTGCGGAAGGGCGCAACACCCGCCCCCTCGTGGCGCTCACCGCCCCCGACAAGCCCACGGTGCTCCTGTCGAACCCCGAGACCCCGGAGACGAGGACCGCGGAGGCGCCCGCCCAGCCGCGGCCCGCCGCGCCGGCCGGCAGCCCGCCTGCTCCCGCAGCCCCGCGGCCGGAGGTGCGCATCGTCGCGGTGGACACCGAGCAGGGCGGCCGCCTCTTTGTGTCGGGCCAGGGCGCTCCCGGCGCCACGGTGCGGCTCTACCTCAACGAATCGCTCATCGCTCCCGGCCAGGTGGGCGGGGACGGCAAGGTCTCCTTCGCCATCGGCCGCGGCGTCCGCCCGGGCGACTACCAGATCCGCATCGACGACGTGGACCCGGTTTCCGGCGCCGTGAAGTCGCGGGCGGAGGTGGCCTTCAACGTGCCGGCCCCGACCGTGGTGGCCGCGGCCCCTCCGGCCACGGACGGCCCTCGGCCCGCCCCCGTCCAAGCCCCTGCTCCGGCGCCCGCCACCGCCACCGCCGCCACGCCGCCGGCCGCCCCGCAGCCCACCATCCCGGCGGTGCCGCCGAACTCCCAGTTCGCTTCCGCGGCGGTCGGCACGGTGGTGATCCCGGACGTGAACACCGCCATCGTGTCCCGCGGCGACAGCCTGTGGCGCATCAGCCAGCGCATCTACGGCGACGGGTATCGCTTCACCGTGATCTACGGCGCGAACCAGAAGCAGATCCGCGACCCAAACCGCATCTATCCCGGCCAGGTCTTCGTCGTGCCGAACGACGCGCCGAAGACGGAGTAGCGCTTCGCCATCATTGCGAGGCGCTCCCGCTTCTCATTCCGGGGCGAGCGGGAGCGAGAGCCCGGAACCCAAAAACGTGACGTTGCAAAGTTTGCTCCGCGCTGGTGCGCTCCTTTCTGCGCCGCTAGCGGTTATGGGTTCCGGGCTCGCCTCACGGCGCCCCGGAATGACAGGCGGAGGCGCCCCTGCGTGACGGTTAGCGGCGCCCCGAAACGACCGGTAGCGCTGCGCCGGGTGCAATCCGGGGGCGCCCGGCTTATATGCGGCTCCACCCTCTCTCGGATCCGTTTCACCCGATGTCATCCGTTCCCGCCGCGCCTGCGGCCGCGCCCAAGCGCAACGGCCTTCTCGCCACCTTTCAGAAGCTCTGGCCCTATCTGTGGCCCCACGGCCGCGTGGACCTGCAGCGCCGCGTGTTCCTGGCCTTCGGGCTGCTCCTCGTGGCGAAGCTCGTCACCCTGGCGACGCCCTTCACGTTCAAGTGGGCCACCGACGCCCTCGTGGCGGTGACCGGGGCCGCGCCGACGAGCGCGGAGGCCGCCGAGACCGCGGGCTCCTGGATCTGGCGCGCCCCGATCCTCCTTACGATCCTCTACGGCCTCTCCCGGGTCCTCATGGCGCTGCTGACGCAGGTGCGCGACGGGCTCTTCGCCAAGGTCGCCATGCACGCGGTGCGCAAGCTCGCGCTCGAGACCTTCGAGCACATGCACCGGCTTTCCTTGCGCTTTCACCTCGAGCGCAAGACCGGCGGCCTCACCCGGGTGCTGGAGCGCGGCCGCAACGGCATCGAGGAATTGTCGCGCCTCGTGGTGCTGACCCTCATCCCCACCATCGTCGAGTTCCTGCTGGTGCTCGGGATCCTCGCCTACGAGTTCGACTGGCTCTACTCCGCCGTCGTGCTCGTGATGGTGCTGCTCTACCTCGCCTATACCTACAAGGCGACGCAGTGGCGGATCGCGATCCGCAAGCAGATGAACGATTCCGACACCGACGCGAACACGAAGGCGGTCGATTCGCTCCTCAACTACGAGACGGTGAAGTATTTCGGCGCCGAGACGCGGGAGGCCCAGCGCTACGACCGCTCCATGGAGCGCTACGAGCGCGCCTCGACCCAGACCTACACCTCCCTCGCGGTGCTCAATTCCGGCCAGGCGGTGATCTTCACCATCGGCATGACGATCGTGATGGCGCTCGCGGCGCGGGACATCATGCGGGGCGAGGCGTCGATCGGCAGCTTCGTCCTCGTCAACGCCATGCTGGTTCAGCTCTACATCCCGCTGAACTTCATGGGCATGCTCTACCGCGAGATCAAGCAGGCGCTGATCGACATCGACGACATGTTCGACATCCTGGAGCGCAACCCCGAGATCCAGGACAAGCCGGGCTCCAAGCCCCTCGCCGTGACGGCGGGGGTGGTGCGCTTCGAGGACGTGCATTTCGCCTACATCCCCGAGCGGCCCATCCTGCGCGGCGTCAGCTTCGAGGTGCCGGCCGGCAAGACGGTGGCGATCGTCGGTCCCTCGGGCGCCGGCAAGAGCACCATCTCGCGCCTGCTGTTCCGCTTCTACGAGCCCCAGAAGGGGCGCATCCTGATCGACGGCCAGGACATCGCCGACGTGCAGCAGACGAGCCTTCGCGCCGCCATCGGCATGGTTCCGCAGGACACGGTGCTGTTCAACGACACCATCGGCTACAACGTGCAGTACGGCCGCTGGGACGCCGGCGAGGGCGCCGTGCAGAACGCCGCCCAGCTCGCCCAGATCGACCGCTTCATCTCGGGGCTCCCGGAGGGCTACGACACCTCCGTCGGCGAGCGCGGGCTCAAGCTCTCGGGGGGCGAGAAGCAGCGCGTGGCGATTGCCCGCACGATCCTGAAGGGACCGCCGATCCTCGTGCTCGACGAGGCGACCTCGGCCCTCGACACCTTCACCGAGAAGGAGATCCAGGACGCCCTCGACCGGGTGAGCCGCGGCCGCACGACCCTCGTCATCGCGCACCGGCTCTCCACCGTCATCGCGGCGGACGAGATCATCGTGCTCGACAAGGGCGTGATCGTGGAGCGCGGCACCCACACCGAGCTCCTCGCCCAGGGCGGCGTCTTCGCCGCCATGTGGAACCGCCAGCGCGAGGCGGACCTCGCCCGCGAAACCCTGAAACGCGCCGCCGCCGAAGAAGGCCGCAGCGTCCGGGAGACGGTGGAGTAGGAGTTTCGGCCCGCCGGGAGGGGAGGGGGGCCCGCAAGGCGCCTCCCGCGCCACGCTGGACCCTCCTTCGAGACGCCGCTCCGCGGCTCCTCAGGATGAGGGTCGAGGGTGAGAGCGGCGGGTTGAGAGCGGCGCGTGAGGGCGGCGCAGGCATAGCCCTCATCCTGAGGGCTTCGCGCCAGCGAAGCGTCTCGAAGGACGAGGGCGTCTCCAGGGCACCTCGGGCGGCGCCGCCACTGTCATTCCGGGGCGCCGCAGGCGAGCCCGGAACCCATAAACACCAGCTTGTCAGAAGAAGGCGCACCGCTGGTCGCACGAACTTTCATCCTGCGGTGGTTATGGGTTCCGGGCTCCGCTGCGCGGC
>JAESFT010000076.1_pt1 | contig 160971 bp, 161 predicted proteins | sample 9269451 | NCBI WGS metagenome assembly JAESFT01 (sample SAMN14502557, study PRJNA617106) | algae metagenome | isolation source: Scytonema hyalinum WJT4-NPBG1 and co-occurring heterotrophs from well... | place: USA: Mojave Desert, Joshua Tree National Park, California | collected 2006-05-25
TCCTGGACAACATCCTGGCCTGCTATAACCATACACCCAGAAAATGCCTCGGCTTCCAGACACCCGCCGAGGCCTTCCTGAACCCGTTGCACTTCAAATGTGAATCCACACCCGGCTCAAGGCCGGGGTGACACCGGGGGTGTGGAGAGGGCGTGCCCCTAGCCGAACACCACTGTCTTTTTCCCGTTGAGCATAACGCGGCTTTCGAGGTGGAGCTTGACGGCGCGGGCGAGGACGCGGGATTCGATGTCGCGGCCGGCGGCGACGAGGTCGTCGGGGCTCATGGCGTGGGTGACGCGGGCGGTTTCCTGTTCGATGATCGGGCCTTCATCGAGGTCGGGGGTCACGTAGTGGGCGGTGGCGCCGATGATCTTGACGCCGCGCTCATGGGCCTGGTGGTAGGGCTTGGCGCCCTTGAAGCTGGGCAGGAATGAATGGTGAATGTTGATCACCTGCCCGAAAAGGCGGGTGGAGAGATTGTCGGACAGCACCTGCATGTAGCGGGCGAGAACGACAAGGTCCGCGCCGGTGCTCTTGACCAGCGAGAGGACCTGCTCTTCCTGGGCAGCCTTCGTCTCAGGCGTGACGGGGAGCAGGTGGAAGGGAATGCCCTCGGCTTCGGCGAGCTTTCGAGTGGTGTCGTGATTGGAAATGACAGCCGCGACCTCGGCGTCGAGCCAGCCGACCTGGATCTGGTAGAGGAGGTGGCGCAGGGTGTGGTCGAACTTGGAGACCATGATGACGATGCGCTTTTTGCGTCCCTCATCGACCAGATTGGTCTTCATGGAGAACCGCTCAATGGGAGACTTAAGCGCGCGCTCGATGCTGTCGCGATCGACACCTTCGGGCGCGGTGAAGGCCAGGCGCATGAAAAACCGGCCGGTTTCGCGGTCCCAGAACTGGTTGGATTCGGCGATGTTGGCGCTGAGCGCCGCGAGTTCGGTTGTAACGGCAGCAACGATGCCCGGGCGATCGGCGCAGGACAGGGTCAGAACGAAATTGGCCGGGGACATCGAGGAGCTCCAACAAGGGTTGGCAGCGGTTTTCAATGGCTTAGCGCTGTTCGTCAAGCCCAGACAAAAAGGGCTGCCCCTTGCGGAGCAGCCCTTCATGAGTCTTAGGCCTCGAGGCCTTTGGAGGCGTGCTAGACGGGCATCCCCATGGCCAGCACTTCAAATCCAAGACCTTCTACGAGAACCATAATCTCACTAGACACTGGATCACCTCCTTTGCGTTTGTTGAACATGGGGGGAGATTGCTCTCGTTTTTCCCCCTTGTCCAGTCACACATTATTGCAGCTTGCGTCCCTTGAAACGCATCATGCCCGCACCTTGCGGGGCCGGGAGCGCAGCTGGAACAGGGTGGCGCCGAGGACGCCCAGGGCAACGATGCCGATGATGATGGTCGCCAAGGCATTGACGTCAGGCGACACGCCCAGGCGCACCTTGGAGAAGATCACCATGGGCAGGGTGGACGAGCCGGGGCCGGATACGAAGCTCGCGATTACGAGGTCATCAAGCGACAGGGTGAAGGCGAGGAGCCAGCCCGAGACCAGCGCCGGGGCGATGATGGGCAGGGTGATGTCGAAGAACACGCGAATGGGCGAGGCACCAAGATCCATGGCGGCTTCTTCCAAGCTCAGATCGAGATCGGACAGGCGCGACTGCACCACGACGACCACATAGGCCGTGCAGAAGGTGGAATGGGCGATGATGATGGTCAGGAGCCCACGGCCCGATGGCCAGCCGATCAGCGACTCCATGGCGACAAAGAGGAGCAGGAGCGCGAGACCCGTGATCACGTCGGGCATGACGAGCGGTGCCGATGCCGTGCCGGCGAGCACCGTGCGGCCGCGGAACTTGCGGAAGCGGACAAGCGCCACAGCACAGAGCGTGCCGAGCACAAGGGCGATGGACGCGGCTGCGAAGGCGACCTGAACGCTGAGCCAAGCCGCGCCCAGCATCTGCGGATCGGCGAGGAGCGCGCCATACCACTTGGTGGAGAAGCCCGACCAGACGGTGACGAGATTGCTTTCGTTGAAGGAAAACACCACGAGCGAAATGATGGGCGCATAAAGGAATGCAAAGCCCAGGCTTGCTGCAATTGGAAGGAACCAGCCGCGCCGCATTTACTTGGCCCTTTCCCGATCCTGCACCGCATCCTGCGCTTTTTGGAGCAGCATGATGGGGATGACCACCACGACCAGCATGGCAACGGCAACGGCGGAGGCGCGCGGCCAGTTGGTGTTGGCAAAGAACTCGTCCCAGAGGACACGTCCGATCATCAAGGTCGATGGGCCGCCCAGGAGCGAAGGGATCACGAACTCGCCGATGGCAGGGATGAACACCAGCATGGAGCCGGCAATGATGCCAGGCATGGAGAGAGGGAGGGTGATGGTCAGGAAGGTGCGCAAGGGGCGGGCGCCCAGATCCGCAGAGGCTTCGAGGAGCGCGCCATCCAGCTTCACCAGATTGGTATAGAGCGGCAGGATCATGAAGGGCAGGTAGGAATAAACAATGCCGACATAGACGGCGAAGTCCGTCTGCATCATCACCAAGGGCTCGATGCCGAAGAGCCCCAGGACCTGATTGATGACGCCATTGCCGCGCATGAAGCCGGTGAGCGCATAAACACGGAGGAGGAACGAGGTCCAGAATGGCAGGATGACGAGCATCAGGAGGATGTTGCGCCACTGATCGGGTGCGCGCGCAATGGCATAGGCCATTGGGTAGCCGATGCAGAGTGTGATTATCGTTGAGATGAGGGCGATCTTGATCGAGCTCAGGTATGCCGAGACGTAGAGCCCGTCGGTGAAGAGGCGGATGTAATTATTGAGGTGCAGGGTCAGTTGCACCGTGCCTTCTTCATTGGTCAGGAGGGGCGAATAGGGCGGGCGGCCGAACTGCTTGATGGTCAGCGAAATGCCGAAGACCACCGCCAAGGGGATCAGGAAAAAGACCGTGAGCCAGACGGCGGGAGCCGCGATCACCAGCGCCTTGCCGGAAATGCCAATGGCGGCCAAGGCGCGCTCAACGACGGTCCAGGGGCGCTGCCGGCGTGGGGCCGGGGCTTCGGTGTCAAAGCTGGACATGGGGGAATTCCAACGAGGATAGAGAGCCTCGATCTGCTCCCTCCCCCTTGAGGGGAGGGGCGGGGTGGGGGTGCCGGCGCCTGGATAGCGCTTGCGACTGGCGCAGCACCCCCACCCTAGCCCTCCCCTCAAGGGGGAGGGAACCGATCGTGCATGCTGAGAGCTGCATCATACCGTCAACACCGATCCGGCGTTTTCGCCCCAGGAGAGATAGACCTGTTCGTCCCAGGTAATGGCGTCGGGGTTGCCGCGCACCGTGTTGGTCTGGGTGACGCGCAGGTGCTTGCCGCTGTCGAGGCGGATTTGGTAGACGCTCATGTCGCCGAGATAGCCGATTTCCTCAACGATCCCCTGGGTGACGTTGGCACCTTGGGCGCTTTCCGGCTTGTCGCGGGTGAGGACGATCTTTTCGGGGCGGATGGCCCACCAGAGAATTTGGTCGGGGGCGCAATCGACGCCGTGGCCGACATAGATGTCGCAGCCCAGCTCGGATGAGCGAATGCGCACATGGCCGGGCTCGTCCTCGGTAACGACGCCTTCCACCATGTTGACCGAGCCGATGAAGCCGGCGACAAACTTGGAGTTGGGGAATTCGTAGATATCGGTAGGCTCGCCGATCATGGCGATCTCGCCATAGTTCATCACCCCGATGCGGGTGGCGAGGGACATGGCTTCTTCCTGGTCGTGCGTGACGACGATGAAGGTGACGCCGAGGGTTTCCTGGATCTTGACCAGCTCGAACTGGGTTTCCTCGCGCAGCTTCTTGTCGAGCGCGCCCAGGGGTTCGTCAAGGAGAAGGAGCTTGGGGCGCTTGGCCAGGGCGCGGGCGAGCGCCACGCGCTGGCGCTGGCCGCCCGAGAGCTGGTGTGGCTTGCGCTTGCCGTAGTCCTGCAGCTTGACGAGGGCGAGCAGTTCCTGGACGCGCTGGTGGATCTCGTCCTTGGGTAGGTGATCGCGCTTGAGACCATAAGCGATGTTCTGTTCCACATTCATATGCGGAAACAGCGCATAGCTCTGGAACATCATGTTGACGGGGCGGTTATAGGGCGCCACGTCCGTCATATCCACGCCGTCGATCTCGATCGTGCCCGATGTGGGCTGCTCGAAACCAGCCAGCATGCGCAGGAGGGTCGACTTGCCCGAGCCCGAGCCGCCAAGGAGGCAGAACAGTTCGGACTTGAAGATGTCCAGCGACACGTCCGAAACGGCATAAACGTCACCGAATTTCTTGGTGACGTTCTTGATGCGGACAAAGGGCTTGGCGTTCGGGTCGCGCCAGGGCCGGGTGTCGATAGCAAGCTGCGGCTTTTTGGCCATGGCGCACTCTTAAAGGCTAAGGGGCGGCTAGTGCCGCCCCCGGAAGGTCGATGTTATTGGCCCGTTTTGATGCGGGTCCAGGTGCGGGTCAAGACCTCTTCGTATTCCGGGCTGTGCGCTTTCATCACAAAGGCCTGGGCGATGGTCTCGGCCGGTGGGTAGATGCCCGGATTGCTCTTGACTTCCTCGTTCACGAACTCGGTCGCGGGCAGGTTGGGGTTGGCGTAGAAGACGTAGTTGGTGATGGCAGCGACGACCTGCGGCTCAAGGATGTAGTTGATGAACTTGTGCGCATTGTCGGGGTGCGGCGCATCAACCGGGATGGCGAGGAAGTCGAACAGGGTCGCGGCACCTTCCTTGGGGATGACGTACTTGACTTCATTGCCCGCGGCTGCTGCGGCAGCAGCGTCGGCCGCGATGAAGATGTCGCCGGAATAGCCCAGGGCCACGCAGATTTCGCCATTGCCCAGGTCATCGATGTACTGGGACGAATTGAAATAGCGGATGTGCGGCTTGATGGAGGTCAGCAATTCCTCGGCCTTGGCGAGGTCTTCTTCGCTTTCCGAGTTGGGATCGAGGCCAAGGTAGTTGAGAGCAATGCCCATGACTTCGGAGGGGCTATCGAGAAGGCTAATGCCGCAGCCGGCGAGCTTTTCGGCGTATTCGGGCTTGAAGATCAGATCCCAGCTGTCGAGCGGCGCATCGGCGCCCAGGGCTTCGGTGACCTTGGCGACGTTATAACCAAAGCCGATGGTGTTGATCATGTAAGGCACGCCATGGGCGTTGTCCGGGTCCTGCGCAGCGGCGGTGGCCATGACGGCAGGGTCGAGATTGCCCAAATTGGTGAGCTTGGACTTGTCGAGCTCGAGGATCAGACCGGCTTGGATCTGGCGCTCAAGGAAATTGCCCGAGGGAACCACGATGTCATAGCCCGAGGAGCCGGCGAGGAGCTTGGCATCGACGATCTCGTTGGTGTCATAAACGTCGTAGTTGACCTTGATGCCGGTCTGCGCCTCGAAATTGGCGATGGTGTCCTCGGCGATATAGTCGGACCAGTTGTAAACGTTGAGCACGGGCTCTTCCTGGGCCAGCGCCGGGCTGGCGACCATGAGGGCACCGAAGGCAAGGGCGAGCGATTTGTTCATCATGAAAAGGGCTCCTGTCGGGGTCGTTGCTTCTTGGTGGTCGCGGCGCCGAGCGCCCAGCATTCAATGAGGCCCAGCCCGCAGCAGGCAGGGCGGCGTCAGGCGCTTATCTTTGAGTGAACGGCGGCTGGGGGAAAAAGGATGCGGCGGCCCAGCGCCCGGAGGCGCTGGAAAACTTGGCTGAACTCTGCCCCGAGCGGGGTGCGTATCGATCGGCCGGGTTGAACCAATCAACAATGAGCGTCTGCAGCGAAGTGCCCTTTCCCGCCAGAACAATTTGGGGGGACCCTAAAACCAAATCGCCCCTGCGACAAGCGGTTTGCCTCACCATTTTCGTGGGGTTGACCTCTTGCCGCAGGAGGGGGCAAAACGCGGGGCAACAGGGCCTTCAGTGGCTCGGATCACACCAGCAGCGAGCCCCCGATCATGAGCGCCAAGGCCTATCTTTCCATCAGCCCGGAGGTGCGCCAGGCGCTCCATGACGGCAAAGCCGTGGTGGCGCTGGAATCCACCATCATCACCCATGGCATGCCGTATCCGCAGAATCTCGAGATGGCGCGCAATGTGGAGGCGGTGATCCGCCGCCACGGCGCGGTGCCGGCCACGATCGCGATCATGGATGGGCGCTTCTGTGTCGGCGTTTCGGGCGAGGACCTTGAGCGGCTGGCGCTGGAAGGCGGCAAGGCGGCCAAGGCGTCGCGGCGCGATGTGTCGGCGCTGCTGGTACAGGGGGCGATTGCCGGCACTACCGTGGCGACGACCATGCAGATCGCGGCGCTGGCCGGGGTTCACGTGTTTGCCACGGGCGGCATTGGCGGAGTGCATCGCGGCGCCAAAGAAACCTTTGATATCTCGGCTGATCTCGAAGAGCTCGGCCGCACGCCGGTGGCCGTGGTTTGCGCCGGGGCCAAGTCGATCCTCGATATCGGCAAGACGCTCGAGGTGCTGGAAACCAATGGCGTGCCGGTTTTGGGCTATGGCACGGATGATTTCCCGGCCTTTTGGGCGCGCAAGAGTGGGCACAAGGTCGATCACCGGTTCGACGATGTGGCCGATATTGCCAAGGTAATGCAGACGCAGCTTGCGCTAGGGCTGGGCGGCGTCCTGGTGGCCAATCCGATTCCGGAAGAAAACGAGCTTGATGCCGAGGCCATCGAGGCGCGCATTGCCGAGGCTATTCGGGGCGCGGAAAAGGAGGGGGTGTCGCGCAAGGCGCTGACGCCGTTCCTTCTCAAGCGCATTTTCGAGCTGACCGAAGGCAAGTCGCTGGTGGCCAATATTGCCCTCGTTGAGAACAACGCCAAGGTGGCCGCCCAAATCGCCGTGGCCATGGCCAAGAAGCCGCAGACCTTGCGGGTATGACGCGCCGGATCCTCGTTGTCGGGGATGTCATGACCGATGTGATCGTGGTGCCGGAAGGACCGATCGTCAGGGGATCGGACCGCCGCGCCACGGTGCGCAGCCGCCCAGGCGGATCGGGCGCCAACCAGGCGGTGTGGCTCGGCGCCATGGGCGCTGAGGTTTGTTTTGCAGCGCGGGTGGGGGCGGGGGACAGGGAAAGCCTCGAGCATTATTTCCGCGGGCGAGGCGTCGTGCCGGTCCTTGCCGCGGACGAGACGGAGCCCTCGGGTGTTCTGGTGACCATTGTTGATCCGGACGGCGAGCGCAGTTTCCTGACCGATCGAGGCGCCAATCTCGGGTTGTGTTCGGCTGATCTGCCTGAGGAGCTGCTCGATGGTGTCGGCCTTGTGATGGTGTCGGGCTACAGCTTTTTCGCGCCTAGGCCCCGTGCCGCAGTGCAGGACCTGTTTGAGAGGGCCAGGCGCCGGGAGATTGCGATCGCCATTGATCCGGCTTCGGTAGGCTTCCTCCAGGAGGTTGGGCCGATGGCGTTTCTCGGCTGGACCAGCGGGGCGGACTGGATCTTTGCCAATCAGAGCGAAGCCGAGGCCTTGACCGGATTGGCCGGCCACGAGGAGCAAACCAAGGCCCTGGGTGCATATTTCGGCAATGTCGTCATCAAGCGTGGTGCGGAAGGCGCGGCGATCGGCGGCGCGGATGGGGTGCGGCTGGCTTTGCCTGCCCAGCGTGTCCAAGTCGTTGACAGTACGGGCGCCGGTGATGCGTTTGCGGCGGGATTTCTCGCCGCTTTCCTTAGAGGGGCGGACGAGGGCACGGCCCTCGCCCAAGCCATCGCAGCCGGAGCGCAAGCGGTGCAGGTCTTGGGTGGGCAGCCCAGCGCAATACTGCCCCAATCGGTTGCATGATGCCCTCTGGAGCTTGAAACAGAGGATATCATCGATGATCCGAACTCTTCTGGTCGCTGGCGTGCTGAGTTCAATGTCGATCGGCCCGGCGCTGGCCGATGGCAAGATCTATGTGCAACTGCCTGATCTATCCGGTGTGAGCGCCGCCGAGGCGGAAACCCTGCTGCACGAGGTCGTGCTGGCCAATGTGGTGTCCTCCAATTGTTCGGCTTTCAGCGTTACGGACGAGGAATGGTCCTTGCTGGTGGACTCGGCCGATATTTTGGCGCGGGAACAGCTGCGCTTGAGCATCGAGAATTATGACCGGCAGTTCTACGGGCCGGCCTTTGCGGCGCTGGACAAGCCAGAGACATGCGAGACAGCGGGTCCCCAGGTGCAGCCGACGCTCGACCGGCTGGTGGAGCTGGGTGGATCGCGCGAGGCGTTGCCGGACCAGGATGCGGCATATCGGGCCATGCAGGAGCGGCAGGCGCGATGGGACGCCTTGGCTGAGGAGCCGGTGGGGAAGAAGACGAAGAACAAATAGCCTAGTGTTGGCTCGATTGTTTACCTAGGCACGATGTCATCCCGGGCTTGACCCGGGATCAAGCTTGAGATCGTGCCACAGCCGCTAGGTGGTTTGCACGAGGACCTCATAGCCAGGCTGACATCGGAGGATGGATCCCGGGTCGAGCCCGGGATGACATCGTGTTTGTGGCGCTACCTTATCTAAAACCTGAGCTAAACGGCGAAGGCGCCGAGGACGCGGACCCAGGAGCGGATGCCGCGGTGGAAGCTTTCGAGGTCGTATTTCTCATTGGGTGAGTGGATCTGGTCGTCCACATGGGCAAAGCCGATGAGGAGCGTGTCGAGATCCAAGATCTTCTTGAAATCGCCCGCCACAGGGATGGAGCCGCCCGAGCCGGTGATCACGGCCGGCTTGCCCCATTCGTTTGAAAGCCCTTCGAGCGCCTGGCGCAGATGGACGCCTTCGCTGGGTACGGTGATGGCCGGCGAGCCGCCATGGGCGGTGAAAGTGACCGAGCAGTCAGGCGGGACGCGATCTTGCACGTGCTTGCGGAAGGCAGCGCGGATCTTTTCGGGCTGCATGCCCGAAACGAGGCGGAAAGAAATCTTGGCGCTGGCTTTTGATGGAATAACGGTCTTGAAGCCGTCGCCGGTATAGCCGCCGCTCATGCCGTTGATCTCGCAGGTCGGGCGCGCCCAGATCATTTCGAGCACGGAGCGGTTCTGCTCTCCAGCAGGCTGTGAGAGGCCAACATCGCCCAGGAACTGCTTTTCATCAAACCCAAGGCCCTGCCACTGTGCCTTGAGCTCTGGGGAGATTTCGGCGACGTCGTCGTAGAAGCCGGGCAGGGTCACGCTGCCGTCGGGTGCGCGCAGGCTCGCAATGATCTCGGCCAGCACTTGGTTGGGATTGCGCGCGGCATTGCCGAACATGCCGGAATGAAGGTCCTTGCTGGCGCAGGTAATCTCGATTTCCTCGCCCACTAGGCCACGCAGCATGGTGGTGACCGATGGGGTCTGGCGGTCCCACATGTCGGTGTCGCAGATCAGCGCAATGTCGGCGGCGCCCAGTTCGTCGCGATTGGCTTTCATGAAGGCGGGGAGGTTCTTGCCGCCCGATTCTTCCTCGCCTTCCAGCATCAGCGAGATCTTGACGGGCAAGGAGCCTGTTGCGGCCTTCCAGGCGCGGCAGGCTTCGATAAAGGTCATCATCTGCCCTTTGTCATCGGATGCGCCACGCGCCAGGATAATCTTGCGGCCATTGCTGTCAGTCTTGAGCTCCGGCTCGAAAGGATCGCTGTGCCACAGATGAACAGGGTCGACGGGCTGCACGTCGTAATGGGCATAAAACAGCACATGAGTGCCGTCCGCTTGAGGACCATGCGCGACCACAACAGGGTGGCCGGGCGTGGGGCGGGCTGCTGCGTCGAAGCCGAGTCCTTGCAATTCCCCGACGATCCAGTCAGCGGCACGCTGGCATTCGGCGGCATAGACGGGATCGGTCGAGATCGACTTGATGCGCAAGAGTTCGTAAAGGCGGTCGAGGCTTTGCTCGAGATTTTGGTCGACCTGGGCAAGAACGCTGTCGATCGTGGAAGGGGCGGCCATGGGCGAATCCTTTTTTGCCGCTAACCTGCGAGACCGTTGCGCCACTGTCCAGCACCAAGGAGTAATTCATATTGTATCACTTATGGCCTCGTGCTTAGGTCGATACAAAAGGGAGGATTCATGGCGGCCCGGCACGCAAATGGCGGCACATCCGGCGATTTGATCGCGTCGATCGCGGGTCGTGTGCCCTTGCGGAACCTTCATTCGCAGGTGCTTTGGCAATTGGGTGTGGCCATTGTGGGCGGCGACTATGCGGAGGGTGAAATCCTGCCGTCCGATACCGAATTGCTGCGGCGCTTTGCCGTCTCTCGCACCGTTCTGCGCGAGGCGCTCAAAACGCTGGCGGCCAAGGGCATGATCGAAGCGCGGGCACGGGTGGGCACGCGCGTGCTGCCGCGGCAACGCTGGAATCTGTTTGATGCCGATGTGCTGGCCTGGCACTTCGAAACCGGGCCGGACCTCGATTTCCTGCGCAGCCTCTCGGAAATTCGCATTGGGGTGGAAGTGGAGTCCGCGACGCTGGCCGCCGAGCGGCGCGATGAAGAACAGGCGGCACGACTTGTCGCCTGCGCCAACAAACTGGGCGAAGCCCGCTCGGCTGAGGAATTCGCCCGCATCGACCTCGAATTCCACCGCGTGGTCGCGGAAGCCTCGGGCAATCCCTTCATGGCCTCCATCAGTGCCTTGGTGGAACTGGCGCTGACGGCCATGTTCACCATCAGCTCGCCCATGCAGGACGATGAAGCGATGGTTAGTACCGTGCGCGCGCATGGCCGGATCGCCCAAGCCATTCATGCCCGCAATGCCGAAGAAGCGCGGGAGGCGATGAAGGCTGTTATCGCGCAAGGGTTCGGACGCGCGGCCAACCGCATGCCGGCCGGCTGAGCAGGCGACCACAAACAACACAGGAGAGGATGATGGCTGAACGCGTGGCATTTCGCATGCGGGTGCATCCCGGCAAGATTGCCGAATACAAAAAGCGTCATGACGAGATCTGGCCCGAACTGGCCCAGGCGCTGCGCGAGGCTGGCGTGTCGGACTATTCCATCTGGCACGATCCGGAAACCAATTACCTTTTTGCCACGCTAATCCGCAGCGATGACCATACCATGGCCGATCTGCCCAAGACCGAGATCAACAAGCGGTGGTGGAAGTTCATGGACGATATCATGGACTACAATGATGATGGCACGCCGACGCAGGTCGATCTCGTCCAGGTGTTCCATCTGCCATGAACCAGATTGATCTAGGTGGCCGCGTAGCTGTTGTCACCGGCGGAGCGCAAGGGCTGGGCTTTGCCATTGCCCGCCGGCTTGTTCTTTCCGGCGCAAGGGTGAGCTTGTGGGATGTTCACGCCGATCTGTTGGCTACCGCGCAGGCCGAACTCGGCGAGGCGGCATCGACTGTGCAGGTCGACATCACCGCTTATGACGCAGTGGCGGCTGCAACGGCAAAGGTCGAGGCTGAGCTCGGCAGTCTCGATATTCTCGTCAATTCAGCGGGAGTTGCCGGGCGCAATGCACCGCTTGAGGAATATGATCTCGATGAGTGGCGTCGGGTGATCGAGATCGATCTTAATGGCGCGTTCTATGTCAATCGCGCCGTGCTGCCGGGCATGAAGGCGCGCAATTACGGGCGCATCGTCAATATCGCCTCGATTGCGGCCAAGGAGGGCAATCCCAATGCCTCGGCCTATGCGGCCGCGAAGGCTGGGGTCGTGGGCATGACCAAGGCGGTGGGAAAGGAGTGCGCGCGCTACGATATCGCCATCAATGCCATCACCCCGGCCACGGCCAAGACGCGCATCCTGGATGAACTCAAGCCCGAGTTCATCGACTATATGCTGAGCCGCATCCCGCGCGGCCGGTTCCTCGAAGTGGAAGAAGCAGCCAATATGGTAGCCTGGCTGGTGTCGGCTGAAAACAGCTTTACCACCGGGGCGGTGTTCGACCTTTCGGGTGGCCGGGCAACCTATTAATCCTGTCCGGGATCGTTGATGTGGACGGCGCCGCCCGCGTGCGGGTGCCCGTCCCAATACTCGGATTTGAAGAGGTTGTTTTCGGCCCAGGCCTTGATGAGGCCGCCAGCAATGGCGCCCGGTCGCGGGCTCGAAATGGTGGGGTGAGTGCCGGCGATGATCGCCTCCACCTCACGGCGGGTGACCCAGCGCGCATCGGCGAGTTCGACGGGGTCGATAGTGATCTCGTCGGACAGGGCCTCGCCGTGGCAGCCGAACATCAGCGACATGGGAAAGGGCCAGGGCTGGGACGCGATATAGCGCACGGAACCGACCTGGATGCCGCTTTCCTCCCGCACCTCGCGCCGCACGGCGGACTCGATCGTTTCGCCCGGCTCAACAAAGCCGGCGAGGAGGGAATACATACCCGGGGGCCATGTTGGGCCACGACCAACGAGGAGCTTGTCGCCGCGTGTGATCGCCATGATGACCACGGGGTCGGTGCGGGGAAAATGCTGGGTGGCGCAGTTCGGGCATTTGCGCACCCAGCCAGCGCTTTCCGGCAGGGTCGCAGCACCGCAATTGGCGCAGAAGCGATGTGCGGCGTGCCAGCCGAGGAGCGCCCGGGCCGTCGCGATGGACTCGCCATCCAGCAGCGAGAGGGTTGGCATGAGGCCCCGGATCTCGCTGAAGCGTCCTTCGGGCCAGGCTGGGTGGAACTGCTGGCTTTGGTCGACGAACTCGCCAATGGTGGCAGCGTCCTCGGGCGGCGACCAAAGAACGAGGTCGGCGGCAAAACGGGGGGCGTGCGGCGTGAGCCCCAGGAAGATCGGGGCTTCGCGTGTATCAGAAAAGGCGGGGTGATCGAGCCCGACCAGCAAGGGCTGCCCCTCGCCATTGACCAGGAGTTTGCCGCGCCAGAACACCAAGGCGTGCGCCTGGGCGTCTTCGCGGATGATGTCCGTGGTCCGCAAGTGTGCCGCACGGTCCAACTCGCCCGATGTGAAGGCAAAGCTAGGGTTCACGAATATGCTCCTCGGTGGGCAAGCCGGGGCGCTTGCTAGAAGACCTGAGAAAAGAAGCGGATCATGGCCGCGTTGTAAACATCGGCCCGCTCCATCAGACCCATATGATTGACACCTGGCACAACTTCCAGGCTCGCGCCGCGCGCCTGCTGGGCGATGGATTTGCTGGCTTCGGGCTTGGTGACGATATCGATCTCGCCGGCTAGCAGTAAAACCGGAACGGTCGTCGACGCCAGGGCGCCGGTCGCGTCCCAGCGGAACATGGCGAGGTTACCCTTCTGGATGTTGCCAGGTGGGTTCTTGGTGGAAAGGAGCGTCACATGCTCAAGCTGCGAGCGCGTCACGTATTTTCCGAAGCCGAAGCGATTGGCGAGGTGCGACATGCCGCTGAGATAACTCTGCCAGGTCGAGAGCCAGGCCAGAGGCTGCAGCAGGATGGTGAGGCGCATGATCGGCTCGAGCAAGGGAAAGCGGATGGCCTGCATGAAGCGGGGCAGGATCATGGTCTTGAGCGGATTGGTGAAGGTCGTGTTGACCAGCACGGCGCCAGCGACCCGGCTGTTGAAGAAGGCGGGGTTGTCGCGCGCGAGAGTTTGCACCGTCATGCCGCCTATGCTGTGCCCGACCAGGCCCACGCGATCGGCGCCGGAATGCTCGACAACGGTTGCGAGATTGGCCGCAAAGCTTTCAAGCGAGATCTCGCCTTTGGACTTGCCCAGCCCCGGCAGGTCCCAGACGATGACGCGGAAATGGCGTGCCAGGTCGCGCTTGGCATAGTGCCAGATGGTGTTGTCCATGGCCCAGCCATGGGTAAGGATAACGGTGTTGGCGTGCTCGGCGCCAAGTTCCTCGACATAGATCTGCGCACCATGAGCCCCGTTGATGATCTGTCCGTTGCCCCGGTCCTCTCGCGAAGGCTCGCCTCGGTCGGGCCCAGCCAGCAGGGGCAGGAGGAGGTTGCGGCCGAGGAGGGAAAAAGCGCCGAGCGCAAGGGCTGTCCACAAAGCCCAGTCGGGCCGTACGCGGACCAGATCGCCGTCCGCCTCCCGCACCAGGTCGCCATTGCTCCAGGTCCACAGGAGGTAAACGACGACGCCCAGGATCATGAGCGAGATCAGCGTGGTGATGAGGCGAAGGATGGAAAGCAGCGGCATGGTCGGCTCCGGGTCAAGAGCTTTTCTAATCCCGTTCGCTGAGGATTGTTCCTCAAGCGCATGCTGTCGAGGCTGCGAGGACATCACGCACTTTGGCGGGTGGCGCGCCTATCTGGAGGCTCATCCGTGATGGTCTGCGCGATGCTGGAGTGGCTGGCCCGGCTACGAGGCTTTGTTGCAAAGGGAATCATTGCGCGTGCCATCGCTATTGGGACGTTCATGACACGGCCAAGGAAATAAGCCGCTGAAAAAATCCGGAATGGAGCCGCGTAGATGCAATGCCCGACGGAGTTCACTACGCTCTGGCTGATCAGACACCCATTACACCGAACAGCTAGATTGAAGTTGGCTTGCCGAACCTGCCTGTCGGAACGGCCAGGCTTGAACAGTGCTCCTAGGGCAATCGGAATGGTGGAGCTGAGCGGGCGAACCGAATGTTCGAGATGAGTTCAAGGACGCCGCCAAGCTTAGCTTGGTCCAGTTCCTGCCGAGCGTAGTTCTTGGTCAGGACGCCCTTGAGCGTGGCGTTCTCCGCCTCGATAGCAATCATAGCCTGATCGATCAATTCGCCGATCGTCGGCTTGGTGCTGGTGGCGTTCTCTTTGAGGAATGTCCACCGTGCCTGTTCTGGGACGAAAAATCCCAGCGCTGACGATCAGGTCGCGCGTGGCGTCTGGATCGTCTAGGAGAAAAGCTTCCTCTGGATTGGCCTTCACCTCGGCTATACGCGCGTCAACACGATCAGAGATATACTTGAGGAAGATGAGGCCAAAAGCGACGTACTTGTACTCGGCGGCATCCATGTTCCCGCGCAGATTATCAGCGGCTGCAAATAACGTCGCTGCTATAGAAGGGGTGGACTTGCTAGCTGCCGCTCCCGAGCTGCTGCTCGATTGTTTTTTTCCACGCGGCACAGTTCATCTATCCTACACTGCCAGTTACCGAACATTGTCAACAAATGGTTAACAATGGGTGGACGGCACGGGTCGAGGCTAGCACAAGCGCGAGGGACTATATCCATTTCGACAAATGCAGGGCAAAATCCGAGAGGACGCCATCAGACGTACTGGGCTGCGCCCGGTTTAAGCGGCATAAACCTGTGGAAATGGGTACGCACCAGGGGTACGATCGTGGGTACGCAGAAGAGAGGATAAGCTTTTTAGATTACTGAAATACAACGATTTTGTAATTCAAGGATCGGAATGGTGGAGCTGAGCGGGATCGAACCGCTGACCTCGTCATTGCGAACGACGCGCTCTCCCAACTGAGCTACAGCCCCGTTCCGAGCCTGATATATGAACAATAAATGAACGACCGGCAAGGGGCCGGCTCAGGCGAGCTTGTATTCGATCAGGCTCTTGGCGGTAGCGATGATGGCATCGGAGGCGGGGATGAGGGGACGGCCCAGCCGCTCGACACCCCTTTGGCCATCGACACGGCGCGGTGCGCTCATTTCATGCAGGTTGTCCCGGATGTCCTTGTCGAAGAGGGCGACGCCGCGCAGCAGAAAGGTCGAGATCTCACGGCTCGGTATTCGGCGGTCGGGGAAGGCCGGGCGGAGGAGAGCGCCCATCTCGCGCATGCTGAGGGTTTCTACCGAGCCGATGCAGCGCTGCCCGCCGGCCGCTGGGTTTGTCATGGCATCGAGGTGGAGCGCGGCGACGTCGCGGACATCGATTACCGACATGACGAGCTTGGGGACGGCGGGGAGCTTGCCGTCGATCAGGCGGCGCACCAGCATGGAGGAGGTGCCGGGGTCCTCGTCCAGCAAGGGGCCCAGAATGGCGGCGGGATTGATGACGGCGAGGTCGGCGCGGCGGCCCGCCTCGTTCACCAGACGCCAGGCCTCCTGTTCGGCCAGGGTCTTGGAACGGGGATAGGCCGATGTGGTGGGGCTATCGGCATTGGTCCAGTCGCTCTCGGTGAACGGGCGGGAGTAATCGGAATGCCCGTACTGGATGGCGGCGATGGAGGATGTCAGCACCATGCGCTCTACACCGGAGGTTAAGGCAGCCGAGATGGCGCGGCGCGTGCCTTCGACAGCAGGGCGGATCAGGTCGTCCGGGTGCTTGGGTGTCTGGAGTACAAAGGGCGATGCGGTGTGCTGGAGGAAGCGAACACCGTTCATGGCTTCGTGCCAGCCGGTGTTGTCGAGGAGATCCAGTGCCACGAACTCGAGCCGGCTCGTGTCGGCGCCGGCACGCTGGAGAGTCTGCCGGACCTTGTCGGCCTTAGACAGGTTGCGCACGCTGCCGCGAACGGTGTAGCCAGCTTGAAGCAACTGCAAGGCGACATGGCCGCCCAGAAAGCCCGAGATGCCAGTGAGCAAGACACGATCCGACATAATAAAGATCTCCAATGATTTGAACGAAATATACGTACATCGTTCAAATTGTTCAAGAGGGGTTTGATCTGATGCAGGATGGATCGCGTGATCGGCTGAGCGAGCGCCGGCAGCGTATTCTCGAGGCCGCGCGCCACCTGGTCTTGCGGCATGGGCTGCGCGGTACGACCATGGAGGCTATTGCCCGAGAGGCCGAGATCGCCAAACCAACTTTATACGCACAGTTTCCTGACAAGGATGCCATCTATGCCGCAATCGTCGATGGGCTTGCCGACGATTTGCAACTGGCGCTGGACCGGGGCCTGAACGGGCCGGGTGACATAGCGGAACGGATCGGCGCTGCCCTGGCGGGACAATACGGCGTCTTGGCCCAGGTCCTGGAAGGTTCTCCGCACGCGGCGGAACTGATGAGCGAGCACAAGCGGGCTGGCGCCAAGTTCCGGGAAAAAGATGCTCATGCATCGCAGCGCATCACCGCAGCGCTCCAAGAGGCCAGTCTTGAGGAGGCGGAGCCATTGACGCATCTCCTCATGGCCGCAGCCTATGGCATAGCGCTCAAGACCACCGACACGGCCGCCATGCAGGCAGCCGTCATGCTCCTGTGCCGCCACATGATCGAGGGTGCGCTGAAGGCTCAGTGAGGCTCCTTGGCATCGGCAACGCCGAGCAGCCAATATCCGGCAGCCTTGACATATTCGGGGTTGAAGCCGCGCTCCTCGGTAAGGTGAGCGCGCACGGCCTTGCTCATGGAGGATTCGCCGGCGACATAGGCGTAAGCCGTGCCAGCGGGGAAAGCCTGGCGCTTGACGGCCTGAAGCAGGAGATCGGTCGTGCCGGCGGCCTGACCATTGCGGTGGCAATAGATCAGTTCAAGATCGGTTTGCGTCTCGAAGCGCTGTTCTTCGGCGGCATCTTCAACCTCGATGATGGCGACGACCTTGGAGCCGGCGGGCAGTTCCTCGATCCGGCGGCCAAGAGCCGGCAGGGCGGTTTCATCGCCCACAAGGAGGTACCAGTCGAACGTTGCAGGGATGACCAGCGAGCCACGTGGTCCGCCGATGACGAGTTTTTGGCCGATGGCGGCCTGGGCAGCCCAGCTGGAAGCGGGGCCGTCGCCATGGAGCACAAAGTCGAGCTCCAAAGTGCCCCTGCTGACGTCCCAATAGCGCGGGGTGTAGTCGCGCATCTCCGGCTTTTCGCCTGGCGCGAATTCTGCGCCACGCTCGCCGATGGGCGCGGTTTTGGGCTCGACGCCGGGTGGAAAAAAGAAGGCCTTGATGTGATCGGCATGTCCGGCCGACACAAAGCCCATCATGTCGCCTTGAAGAGAAATCCGGCGCATGCGCGGGGTAATATCCGTGACATTGGTGACTTCGAGCAGACGCATACGTGTGTCATGCCGAACGCGAATGGGTGCACGGGGATCAAGGGTTTCGGTCATGTTCTTTATTCCTGAGTAGCTGGCTCAGGAAATATAGTCAGAGCCACCAGATGGCAAGTTACCCTTCGGCAAGGTTGCCCTTCCAACGGCTAGATGAGGCCCAGCATCCGGTCCTGCTCCTGACGCAGGGCGAAGAGACGAGTCGATTGATCTGGCTGGCTGTTAAAAGCGGTCAACAGTTCGCCCTTGTTGACCGGCGCCGTGACCTTGCCGCCTTCCAGCAAACCAACCGGCACCGCCTTGGCGGCACGGCTATCGGTGATAGTCATGGTATAGGAGCGATAGCAGGTCTCGCCAATGGCATCGAAGGTTTCACCGACAGCCAAGTCGCGCTTGGCCACGGCGCAGACTTCGGCAACCGGCTGGGGCAGGGGCACCATGTCAGGCTTGCCATGGAGCATGATGCGCGCACAGGTTAGCGGCACTTCGAGGCTGGTCAAGTGATAGGGCCGGAAGAAGCTGTAATAGGGCCCATGGCCGATATGAAGGTCGTCCATTCGCTCGATGATGCGGGGGTGCTCGGCCTTGACGATCACGAAGACACCGGGCGCCACACCCTTGCCGATGGTGTAGTCCACCACGCCCATACGGTTGAGAATGCCGCCATCCTCGCGCGGGATCAAAACCTTAGCCATGTCGTCGCGGTCGGCCTTTGGGCCGTGCATGCCTGGTACGTCCGGAACAAGGCCGGTGGCATTAGCGATGGCGCACATTTCCACGGCTGTCTTGGAGCCATCAACGAACTCCACCAGCATACGGGGGTTCATGTTGCGGCGCGTGGCCTCTTCCCGGTATTCGTCGGGCACGGCGTCGTGGCGCAGCGGATTGTTCTTGCCCTTGCCGGCGGCAACGATGGGCAAGCCCAGCGCCGAAACGAACTCGATCAGTTCCATGCACGAACTTGGCTCGTCGCCGGCGCCGACGGAATAAACGACGCCGAGCTTGTCGGCCTGTGCCTTGAGATAGGGGCCGATGGTGACGTCGGCCTCGACATTCATCATGACGAGATGCTTGCCGTGCTCCATGGCAAGGAGATCATAATCGGCGGCCACACCCGGCTTACCGGTCGCGTCGATGACGACATCGATGCTGGGGGTGGTGACCAGGGTTTCGGCCGAGGTGATGGCGATCTTGCCGGCTTCAATCGCGGCGAGTGCCTGGGCCGGGCTGTCGGCCGTCTTGCCCTTGCTATCGTCGCCATAGGCGATACGCATTGCCTCAAGAGCCGTATGGGGGCGCCGTGTCGCAATGGCGGCCATCTCGATGCCGCTCATCAACGACATCTGGGTGACCAGATCCGTTCCCATTTCACCCGAACCGATCACGCCCACCCGGATCGGCTTGCCCTTTTCAGCGTGGGCGGCAAGGTCGCGGGCAATTCCCGTCAGGGCGATCCTGGTGGTCATGTTGTCTTCCAGTGAAACCTCTTTCCTGCCTAACCCCGGCTCATCGGTGCGCGCAAGGAAAACTATCCGGGCTTGTACGAAGCGCCGTGCCTTGCGGTTCAGCCGCTATCCACCGGACCGTGCCCAAGCGTGCAATGCGCAGGAGTTTGCACAAGGTACGGACAAGCTTAGCAATTCTTAAACCGTTCCCGTGGAAACTGCCTTTCGGAGAAGAACTCCGGGGGCAGCATCTCATCATGGTCAGCAAAGCCAAAAAACCCATCGCTTTGCCTGCGATCATCGATCTCGACTCGCTTGACGGCATTCGGGACGGGTTGATCGATGCGCTCGAGGAAGGTCCGGTCGCTGTTGATGCCAGCGCTGTCGAGCGCGTTTCAACCAATGCGCTGATCATGCTGATCAGCGCCGCCGAGACCGCCCGCAAAAACCACTATGATTTTGCCATTGAGCAACCGAGCGCGACACTGATGACCGCGATCGATCGATTGGGCCTTAAGGCCCAGTTTTCCGCATTGATGAGAGGGTAACGACTGTGCGCGTTCTGACAGTGGATGATTCACGAACAATCCTGGCCATGCTGCACCATACGCTGAGCAATGCCGGGTTTGAGGTCTTGCAGGCCGAAGACGGCCAGCAGGGCCTTGATGTGCTGAAAAGCCAGGACGTGGACGTGGTGATCACGGACATCAACATGCCGGTGATGGATGGCATCGAGTTCATCAAGAATGTTCGCGCCAGCGGGCAACACCAGAGCCTGCCCATCCTGATCCTCACCACCGAAACCTCGCAGGACAAGCGCGATCAGGGCAAGGCCGCTGGCGGTACGGGCTGGATCGTCAAACCGTTTGACCCGGAAAAGCTGATTTCCGTGATCCACCGCGTCGTCCACTGAACTACGCCGAAACCCAGAAGGGTTAGTTGAGCCGTTATGAGCGACCTGGACGACTTCAAAGCCACCTATTTCGACGAGTGTTCCGAGCTCTTGACCGAGCTCGAGGAGCAGTTTGCCGCCATCGAGGCCGGCGAGCGCGATGCCGACCGGCTCAACGCCGTGTTCCGGGCCATCCACTCCATCAAGGGTGGCGCCGGCGCGTTCGGCTTTTCGGCGCTGGTGGGCTTCGCTCACGCCTATGAAACCCTGCTTGACTATGTCCGGGATGGGCGCATTGAGCTCAGCGACGACGTCGTTGTCCTCTGCATCCGCGCCAACGACATCGTCGCCGATCACGTCAAGGCCGCCCAGACGGGCGATGCCTTGCCCGCCGAATACGGGCTCGATGAAAAGGCCCGGTTCGATGCCCTGGCACGCGGCGACTCCATTGCCGACGAGGACGAAGGCGAAGGCGAGCCAATCGACGAGTTCGACATCGATTTCACGCCCGTCATGGTCCGGCTCGATGCGGCCGAGGACGAAGCCGAGGAGGTCCCCGACGCTTTCGAGGTGCCCCCCATGCAGGCCCAAGCCGGGCATTGGGAAATCCGGTTCACGCCCTATCGCGCGCTTTATGCAAGGGCCAACGACCCGCTGCTGCTATTCCGCGAATTGGCAGCGCTCGGCGAAATGCATGTGCGCGCCGTTCTCGGCGATATTCCGCAGCTTCCCGATTTCGAGCCCTTCGCGGTTTATTGCTCGTGGGAGATCACGCTCGTCAGCCCGACCGTGACGGAAGCGGCGATCCGCGAGGTCTTCGAGTTCGTGGATGGTGATTGCGACATCAGCATCGTGCAGGTGGGCAGCCATAATCCGGCGCCAGAGATCGCGCCAGTGGTCTTTGTCGATGCCGAGCTGGCCCGGCTGCGCACGCAGGAACAGGACCTTCTCGCGCTGGCCGATGACGAGGTCAGCGAACTGCTCGGCTCGACGCCGGAGCCGGCACCGGCTGCGCCCGTCCCGCAGGACAGCTTCGAAACCGCGCCGGGCCTGAGCTTTGCCGATCTCGCCGAAACCATAAAGCCCAAAGCAGCGCCGCAGCCGGAAACCAGGTCTGCACCGCCCAAGCCGGCCGCCGTGGCGACAGCGCCCGCGGAAACGGAAGAAAGTCACGGCCGCAGCGTTGGCGTGCAGTCGATCCGCGTCGATCTCGACAAGGTCGATCGCGTGGTCAACATGGTGGGCGAACTGGTGATCACCCAGTCCATGCTGACCCAGCAAATGGATGAGACCTTGCGCGCTCGTTATACCGAGCTGGTGCGCGGGCTCGAGGTTCTGGCGCAAACCACGCGGGGCCTGCAGGATTCGGTGATGGCCATCCGGGCGCAGCCGGTTAAATCGGTGTTTTCGCGCATGCCGCGCCTCGTGCGCGAGCTCGCCAACAAGACGAGCAAGAAGATCAAGCTCGAAACGATCGGCGAGAACACCGAAATCGACAAAACGGTGATCGAGCAACTGAGCCATCCGCTGACGCATATGATCCGCAATTCGGCCGACCATGGCATCGAGACGCCGGAAAAGCGCCTCGCACGCGGCAAGCCCGAGGTCGGCACGATCCGGCTTTCGGCCGAGCAGGCGGGCGGCAATATCCTGATCGTTGTCGAGGATGATGGCGCGGGCATCAATCGCGAGCGCGTCCTTCAGGTCGCGCGCGACAAGGGCATCGTGGCGCCCGACGTCAACCCGACCGACGAGCAGATCGACCAGCTGATCTTTGCCCCCGGCTTTTCCACCGCCGAAGCGCTCAGCGACATTTCGGGACGCGGCGTGGGCATGGACGTGGTCCTTTCCAACATCAAAAAGATCGGCGGCTCGGTGCATGTCCGTTCATGGACTGGCAAGGGCACGCGCATGACATTGCGCCTGCCGCTGACCTTGGCCGTGCTCGATGTGATGCTGGTCAAGGTCGGTGAATCGCCATACGTCGTGCCGCTTTCCTCGATTGTTGAAACCATCCAGTGTTCGCGCGCCAGCTTCGAACGGGTGCCGAGCGGGGAGCGCGTGCTCCAGGTGCGCGGCGAATATGTGCAGGTCATCGATCTGGCGCAGCGCTTCAACATGGCGGGCGGCTCGGCGCATGAAGACCGTTTCGTGGTGCTGTGCGAGGCCGAGGGCAGTCACAAGGTGGCGCTGATCGTCGATGACATCATCGGCCAGCAGCAGGTCGTGATCAAATCGCTGGAAGAGAATTTCGAGCGCGTCGAAGGCATTGCCGGCGGCACGATCCTGGGTGACGGCAATGTCGCTCTGATCGTTGACGTGCAGGGGCTCAAGACCGCGGTTGTCCACAAGAATGCAGCGTAGCCGCTGAGTGTTTGCGTAGCCGTCCAGAACAGGCGGCAGAAAGGCTTGAACGAATGGAAGCGCTGGGTTTGCGCGACGACATGGGCGACAAATCGGCCTTGGCCGCCCACAATTCCCTCCAGCTGATCGCCTTTTCCATCGGCGAGCAGACCTATGGCGTGGAAATCACCACGGTGCGCGAGATTCGCGCCTGGAATGGGGCGACGCCTTTGCCCAATACGCGCGAATTCGTGCGCGGCGTTATCAATCTGCGCGGCACGATCGTGCCGATCTTCGATCTGCGCGCCCGCTTTGGAGATGGCCAGACTACGCCGACCAAAAACCATGTCGTGGTGGTGATGAGCGTGGGCGACAAATGGGTCGGGATCCTGGTGGATGCGGTGTCGGACATCCTCACCGTCTCGCGGGACGACATCCACAATGTGCCCGAAGGCAATTCAATCGACACTGAACTGCTCAACGGCATCGTAACGCATGACAGCCGCATGGTGGGGCTGATCGATCTGCATGCCGTGGTGTCGGGCGCCAAGGTCGACGCCTGATATTCTGCGGGGCTGAGGCAATTAGGAAGGGCGCTTCGGCGCCCTTTTGCTTTTGCCGCATAGCTCTATGGTGTGCTGGAGCAGGGGATTTGCCGATATGACCATTGGACAGCTTTTGGGCGGTGGACAGGTGGCTGACGTGTTCGAGTTTGGCCCGCATGCGATCAAGCTCTACCGGACACCTGAAGGCAAGCGGAGCGCCTTTCGAGAGGCGGCAACTCTGGTAGCCCTCGAAGGCTCGGGTTTGTCCGTTCCGCTGGTTCACCAAGTCGGGTGCTTCGATGGACGCTGGGGCATCGTGATGAGCCGGGCTCCCCGGACCGTAAGAGCCTTCGACGATCCCGCGGCCTTGGCTAGTCTTCATATCCGACTACACCATCGCGACGGCGCACGGTTGAGCTCGCTTAAGCAGAAGCTAGCGGATGATATCGGGCGAGCTGAGCAGCTCTCGCCGAAGGATCGCAGCACATTGCTGGCCTATCTGGCCCATTTGCCCGCTGGCGATCGGCTTTGTCATGGCGACTTTCACCCGGGCAACATTATGGGCAACGGGGAAGAGCCATGCATCGTGGATTGGGTCGATGCCACGCAAGGGCCACCGGAGGCCGATGCTTGCAGAACCTATCTATTGGCCCTGCACAATATGCCCGGTCTGGCCGAGCCATATCTCGGTGCCTATGCTAGACAGAGTGGCCGGAGGCGAGACGAAATCCTGGCGTGGTTGCCCGTTGTCGCGGCTGCGCGCTTGAGCGAAAACATCGCAGCCGAAATCGATCGGCTGATCCTTCTCGCGAGAAGCATCGGGTATCAGCGTTAAAACAGTTCGGCGTCGCCGTGGCTTTGGTGGGCTGCAATGCCGGACAGGGCTGGAACGCGCAGCTCGTCCAGGGTGAGGCTCGCCCAGATCTCGTCGTAGACGCTGTCGGGGGCGGTTGGCGGCAAGAGGGCGAACTGGCGGACGGCAAGCGCCATGTTGTGGCAGCGTTGCTCGATCCGGTCTTGTCCCTGCAGGGCCGTGACAATCATTCCGACGGCCTGGCGAACCGAGGCATCCTTGTTGAGGTGGCTGTCGGCCAGCACCTCCAGCGCCTCGGTGATGCCTTCTACCATCGATGCCGTTTGGCGCGCCGTCTCATCGAGTTCTCTCGCGAGTTTCTGCAGTGACATTGAAAACAGATCCTAACCCCTGAGCAGGACACTACAGCGCAATGTCTAAAGCAGTTGTTGCAATAAGGGGAAATGCCCGCTCGACTCAGGACGTGGTTAGCGATTGGCTAACGAGTTTGCCCATAGGATCGGGGTATTGCCTTAGCCGGATGCAGTTGCCGATGTCTTTGCCTAATTCCTTGCCGCCCGAGTTCGATCGTGGCGTTGTCACGACAGTGCATCAGGGAGACTGCCACGTTTCGGACGCCACCGATCTCACCTATTCCACCGTGCTCGGCTCGTGCATTTCGGCCTGCGTGCGCGACCGGGTGGCCAATGTCGGGGGCATGAACCATTTCCTCCTCGCCGAGCAGTCCGGTTCGGCCAAGGACCGCTATGGTGCATCGGCACGCTATGGTGCCTTTGCCATGGAACAGTTGATCAACAAGGTCTTGAGCCGCGGCACCGGCCGCAAGACCAATCTCGAGATCAAGGTCTTTGGCGGGGGCAAGATCAATTCCATGCTGGATGACGTGGGCGCCAAGAACATCGAGTTCGTGCGCCAGTTCCTGGCAGACGAAGGCTATGTCGCCACGAGCGAAGACCTGGGCGGCACTTATGCCCGGCGCGTCCTCTTCAAGCCCCATTCCGGCCGTGCCTTCGTCAAGCGGCTCGACAGTGATGTCGGCGCCAATGTGGCGCGTGAAGAAATTGCCCTCGCCAAGCGGCGCGTCATTGTTCCGGCGCCAGTGGACGATATCGAATTGTTCTAATGCGCAGTATTGCGAGGCAGTCATTCACTGCCCTCAAGCAATGACGCTGCAGTAAACAGCTTCGATACCTTGGTGAGTGAAGTCTTACCGGGCCGGGCGGTCTTATAGAGTTGATTAACCATTTCTGAGCTAGGGTCTGGTCCGTCAATCCCCGTGGATGTTCGGATCAACGGCACCATGCCCAATCTGCGCCTAGCGCTGATCATTTCGGCTGTCTGGCTGACTGCCTGCCTCCTGGCCGGTGGTCTCGCGGCCTATTTCGGGCCGGGACCGATCTGGCTTGGCATTGCCGTGCTCTTGCCGGTGCTCACCGTGCTGGTGACCTTGATCGGGGCGGTGATGATCGACCAGCGCCAGCGCCAGTCCCTGGCGGCCCTCGCCATGGCGGCGGGGCTGAGCGACATGCCCGCCGACGAGCTCAGCATGGGTGCTATCGTTACCCGGCTCGGGCGGCGTCTTGAACGCGCTCACCAGTTCAAGGCTGCACTGTCTGCGCTGGAGCGGCCGCTGCTCCTGGCCGACGACAAGGGAAATATCCTTGCCTTCAGTGGAGGGCTTGCGCTGATTGCGCCTGCCCTCGTCGAGGGAGCCAGTCTCGATAGCCTCTTTGGCGAGGGCTATCTCGATGCCGGTGGCGGTCCGCCAGAGCAGTCCATGATCATGCTGGACAATACTCGCTTCGAGGTGAAGCGAAGCTGGATTGCCAACAATCGCTCCCTTCTTGAGTTCATACCGGCCGGTGTGTTCATCGAGGATGATGATCTCGATGCCTTTGTTGCAGCCCTTGGTACGGGACAGACCAGTTTCCGCTTCGAGAATGAGGCCATGCACCGCAACGGGGCGCTCCTCGCGCTCAATGGCGCCATGGCCGCCATCGACGCAGGCTTGGCGCAACTGGACCGGGTGGCCGGCGGACATGACGAATTGCATGATGCGCTGGATGGCCCGCTCAGCGGGGTTGCCCGGCGGCTCAACGACTTTGCCGCAGCCGTGGTGGATCAACTGGCCGAAGAACAGCTGCAGCGGCAAAAGCTCGAAACGCGCCTTCATGCAGTGGGATCGCTGGTCGAAGGCTTTGAGACTCGGCTTGCCGAAGTGAGCGCCGAATCGTCCGCCACCCGGATTGATGCGGCAACAACTGGCGAGGCGCTCGCGCAGGGTAATCTGCGGCTCAAGCAGGCATTGGCCCTGGGGCGGGATGCCCGCACCATCGCCAGTGCCGCTGAGCTGGCCGTCCGTCGCACCCATGCGGTCGCGGGCGAGGTGGACCAGATGACGCGCGACGTGGATCAGATGGTGCAGGCGATCGAGGACGTGTCCTTCCGCACCAATCTCCTCGCGCTCAATGCTGCGGTGGAAGCAGCCCGGGCGGGCGAGAAGGGCGCGGGCTTTGCCGTTGTCGCCGACGAAGTGCGCCAGCTGGCGCAGCTCACCAACCGGTCGGCCAAGGAGATCCGCGCCGTGGTCACCCAGGGGCGCGCGCAGGCGGCAACAGGGCTCGCCGAAGCCCAGTCTCTGCAAAAAATGATCGGCGAGCTCGAGACTTATTTACGCAATCTAAGCAATGAAACCGACACTATCGCGGCTGCGCTGGATGAGGGCGAGCTGGCCATGCGCAGGCTCACTGATCGGATGGCGTCGTTCGGCGAGGCAAAAGACATGGCTGCAAGGCCTCAGCTTCGCGCGAGCGCTTAGAACGGATTGCTGTTTGGCGGTTCGGGGCAAGTCGGGGTACGACAACGATGGAACAGGCGGAAATCTCCCTCAGCGATCGGGAGTTCGCGCGCATCAAGAGCCGCGTCTATGCGGTCGCGGGCATTTCGCTGAGCGATGCCAAGCGCACCTTGGTGATTTCGCGATTGAGCAAGATCGTGCGCAGCCTAGGTCTGCCGAGCTTTGACGCTTATGTGGATTACCTTGAGCGCGGCGGTTCAGCCCAGGACAGCCAGGAATTCGTCAACGCCCTGACCACGAACCTCACGCGCTTTTACCGCGAGGATCACCACTTCGCGCATCTGCGCACCTATGTTCAGACGCTTCTGGCCGAGCAACCGCGCGGCACCCGCCTGCGCATCTGGTCGGCTGGTTGTTCCACCGGCCAGGAACCCTATACGATCGGCATGGACCTGCTCCTGGCCTTTCCCGAGCTCAAGCGCTGGGACTTCAAGATTCTGGCCACCGACATCGACACGGCCGTGATCGCCAAGGCGGCGAAAGGCATCTATCCGCACAGCGAATTGGCCGGCTTGTCGGCCGAGCGCATGCGCCCCTTCGTCCAGGCGGGCGATGGCATGGTGCAGGTGCCCGATGCCGTGCGCCAGCTGATTTCGTTCAAGCCGCTCAACCTGATCGGTCCATGGCCGATGAAGGGGCCATTCGACGCCATTTTCTGCCGCAACGTGGCCATCTATTTCGACAAGCCGACGCAAGGGGAAGTGTTCGGGCGCTTCAGCAAGCTCCTGGCGCCCAATGGTTTCCTTTACATCGGCCACTCCGAAAACCTCGGTTCGGGCGGCGACGGGTTCCGGCTCGTCGGCAAGACTGTTTATCAAGCAAAGACAACGACCAGCAAACGAGAAGCAGCATGAGTATCAAGGTCCTGGTCGTCGACGATTCGGCGCTGATCCGCGAGGTGCTGACCCGCATGCTGACGCGGGACGGGGACATCCTCGTCGTCGGCACCGCGACCGACCCCATCGAAGCGCGCGAGAAAATCAAGCAGCTCAACCCCGATGTGGTGACGCTCGATATCGAAATGCCCAACATGAACGGGCTGCAGTTCCTCGACAAGCTGATGCGCCTGCGGCCAACGCCCGTGGTCATGGTGTCGACGCTGACCAAAAAGGGCGCGAGCGAAACGCTTCTTGCCCTGGAGCTGGGTGCGGTGGATTTCGTTGCCAAGCCCGGTGCTGACCTCGAAGGCGGGATCGAAACCTTTGGCGCTGGCCTCCGCGACAAGATCCGTGCTGCCGCCAAGTCCGATGTGCGCGGGCGCTCCGCCGGCCGGGCCGAGCCGCCCAAGGCGGCCTTGCGCACGGCCGCCGGGCCTGGTGGCGCGGTGATTGCGATCGGCGCCTCTACGGGCGGCGTTGAGGCCATCCGAACCGTTCTGACCCAGATGCCAGCCGATTGCCCGCCCATCGTCATCGCCCAGCACATGCCGCCGGGCTTTACCGGGCGCTTTGCTGCCCGGCTCGATGAATTGTGTGATCTCAAGGTTGCCGAGGCGGAGGACCGCATGGTGCTCCAGCCCGGCCATGCCTATGTGGCGCGAGGCGATTACCACCTGCGCCTCGAGCGCTCCTCGGGCCAGCTCAAATGCAAGCTGTCCCAGGACGAGCTGGCGTCCGGGCATCGGCCCAGCGTCGATGTTTTGTTTGAATCCGTGGCCAAGTGTGTGGGTCCGCTTGCGGTCGGCGTCATCCTGACGGGCATGGGCCGGGACGGCGCGCGTGGCCTCAAGCTGATGCGCGATGCGGGCGCCTTCACGATCGGGCAGTCGCAGGCTTCGGCCCTGGTTTATGGCATGCCGCGCGTAGCGTTCGAGGAAGGCGCGGTGATGGAACAGGCGCCGGTCGAGGCTATTGCCGGGCGCCTCGCCAATGCCCTCGTGCGCATCAAGTCGGCTGCATGAGGCGGCGTTCGGACGGCAATGTAGCAGGCGGGATTGAGAGAAAATAAACGCTTGCCGCCTAGAGTTTTTCCATCATCGCGGACCCCTCCGCTTCTGACGCAAACAAGGTAAAGAAGACCATGCCAAAAGCCAGTGCTGTCAGCGTTCTGATCGTTGATGACCAGCAGTCCATGCGTGGTATTTGTAAGTATATTCTGACCCAGTTGGGCTTCAAGGACATCATCGAGGCCAAGAGCGGCCGTGATGCGTTGGGCAAGCTCGAGAAAAGCAATGTCGACCTCATCATTTCCGACTGGAACATGGAAGACATTGACGGGCTGACCCTCCTTAAGGTCATCCGCAAGCATCCGCGCACCCAGGCCATGCCGTTCATCATGGCGACCGGGCGCTCCGACAAGGAGCAGGTCAAGGAAGCTATCTCCTTTGGCGTCAACAACTACATCATCAAGCCCTTTGATGCCTCCACCATGAAGAAGCGCATCGAGGCCGTGATCGGCGCTCTGAGCTAAGGAACCGCATCCACCACCCAATAAAGGGCCACTCGCAGGAGTGGCCTTTTTCGTTTGTGCTGAAAATTTAGTCAGATGGGGTCAGGACGTAAGGGGCGGTTAAGGCTCCAACGCTATCGTTTCCACCAGCCACATCAGTGGCTTTGGGGAGATACCCGCTCATGGCTGCGCCAAGCAGCCCGTCATCAGAAGGATGCACGGCGGGAAATGGGTTGGAGTGTTTGATGGGATTTCTGCCGCAGCTCAAGATAGCGCAAAAACTGCCGCTGGCGCTGGTTGGTTCGGCTTTGGTGGTGAGCGCGGGTGTTGGTATCGCAAGCTACTTTATTGGCCTGCAAACCGTGCAGAACCAGCGCGATGCGGCCATGCAGGCAGCGCTCCAGACGTCGGCCGCGGCCGTCGAGAATTACTATCGCACTGTTGAGGTGGATCTGCGCCTCTTCGCGCAGCGATCGGACACAGCCGGCGCGGTCAAAAACATGATCCGCACGTTTGACCAGATGCGCATGGGCGTTGGCGAGGGCACCAAGGCCCTGTTCCAGACAGCCTATGTCGAAGGCAATCCCAATCCCGATGCGGGTTGGGAGCTCGATGAATCCGGCGGCAAGGCGGGGGGCTATGATGCCCAGCACAAGAAGTTTCACCCCGGCCTGCGCGCGCTGCTTTTAGAGCGCGGCTATGCCGACCTTTTCCTGATCAGCCCAACGGGCGAGATCATCTATTCGGCGGCGAAGCGCAGCGATTTCGCCGGTAATGTCGTGACCGACCCGGCCCTCTCGGGTTCAGGCCTTGCTGCGGTGTTCACGGCCGTCAAGGATGCCCCTGCCGGTACCACGAGCTTTGCCGATTTTACGGCCTATGAACCGCGCGGCAACATGCCGACAAGCTTCATGGCCATTCCCGTGTTCGACGAAGAAACGCCCATGGGCGTCCTTGCCGTTGCGGTCGCGTCCACTTCGGTCGGGACGCAGCTGTCCAGCATTTCAGGGCTTGGCGAGGGCGGGGAAGCGCTCCTTGTGGGCAGCGACGGACTTCTGCGCGTCGATTCCGACTATACCGAAGGCGACGATACGCTGGTCACTGCGCTGCATTCTCCGGTGGTGGCAAGCGCTGCCGCTGGAAAGGCCGGGGAGGGGCGCATTACCGACTATCGCGGCACGCCCATGGTGATCGCGGCGCAGGGTGTTTCGGTGCAGGGCACCAACTGGGCCATTGTGGCCGCCCAGCCGGAAAGCACCGCCATGGCGCCCATTATCGAGATGCGCAACACCATGCTTCTTGTTGGTGGCGTGCTCCTGGCGCTTGCGGCGCTGGGCGGCTTTTTGGTCTCGCGCTCCATCAGCAAGCCCCTGTCGCGGCTCACCACCACCATGGACGAGCTGGCCAATGGCGAGTTGGACCTGGAGGTCAAGGGGCAGGGGCGGAGCGATGAGATCGGCGCCATGGCACGTGCCGTCGAGGTGTTCCGCGAGAATGCCGTGCGCATTGCCCAGATGACCGAAGCGGAAGCCGCCCAGATCATCCGCAACCAGGCCGAGCGTGCGGCCATGATGCAGGATCTGCAGCGGGCATTCGGGGCGGTGGTGGATGCGGCGATTGCCGGCGATTTCACCAAGCGGGTGGACGCCGAGTTCCCCGATGACGAGCTCAATACGCTCGCACATTCGGTCAACTCGCTGGTGGAAACCGTCGACCGTGGGCTGGAGGAAACCGGCTCGGTGCTCGCGGCGCTGGCCGACACGGACCTGACCCGCCGCATGGAAGGCGATTACCTCGGAGCCTTTGCCAAGCTCAAGGCGGACACCAATGCGGTGGCCGACAAGCTGACCGACATTGTGGGCCAGCTCAAGGATACTTCCGCGCAACTCAAGACCGCCACGAGCGAGATCCTGGCCGGCGCCAATGACCTCAGCGAGCGGACCACCAAGCAGGCGGCCACCATCGAGGAAACTTCGGCGGCCATGGAGCAATTGGCGACAACCGTGATGCACAATGCCCAGCGCGCGCAAGAAGCGAGCAAGGCTGCTGCAGGTGTCAGCCAGACGGCCGAAGAGGGCGGCCAGATCATGCAGCAGGCGACCGAAGCCATGGAGCGGATCACTCAGTCCTCGGGCAAGATTTCCAACATTATCGGGCTGATCGACGACATCGCCTTTCAGACCAATCTCCTGGCGCTCAACGCATCGGTGGAAGCGGCGCGTGCTGGCGATGCGGGCAAGGGCTTTGCCGTGGTGGCCGTGGAAGTGCGGCGCCTGGCGCAATCGGCAGCAAGCGCTTCGGCTGACGTGAAGCTCCTGATCGAGCAGTCAGCCGGCGAGGTCAAGAGCGGCTCCAAGCTCGTGATGGATGCGGCGGCCAAGCTCGGCACCATGGTGGCTGCGGCCCGTTCGTCCAATGAAGCCATGAACGGGATCGCGCGCGAGAGCCGCGAACAGGCGGGCTCGATCGATGAGGTCAACACGGCCGTGCGCACCATGGACGAGATGACCCAGCACAATGCGGCGCTGGTCGAGGAGATCAATGCCGCAATCGAGCAGACCGAGGCGCAAGCCACCGAGCTCGACCGCATCGTCGACATCTTTGCGACCAACTCCGAAGCGGCTACCGAGCGCAAGACAGTCGAGCCCGCAGCAAACGGCGCGCGTGGCCTGCAGAACCGGCTCAAGAGTGTTGCCCGCTCCTATCTCAGTCACGGCAATGCCGCGGTTAAGGAAGACTGGAACGAGTTCTAGTCTCCCGGATAGATCACAGAGTTCAAGGGCGCTTCGGCGCCCTTTTTCTTTGCTGCGGAGCTGGAACATGCAGAACAATCAATTAACCGCCATGCGGTAAATTTCCTTCCAAGCAACGGAACAGCGATGACCGCTGCCGCTCTGGGGGAAAATTGATGCGCAAGCTCAGCAATATTTTCGGCAATGTTCGGATGACCACCATGATCGCGGCCCTTGTGCTCGTGTCGATCATTGGCTCCATCGCCGCAGTGTCGGGCGCGATCTATTTCAACCTCCGTGAGCGCTCCATTGAAACGAGCAAGCATCAGCAGGATACCAATCTCGGGGTAGCCGCCACTATCCTCGAGCGCCGCATTTCGGGTTCGGTGCTGAACTGGACACCGGAAGGCACCATTGACACGTTTCAGAGCTGGGCCATTCCGCCATTCTATGACACCGAAATCATCGACTCGGTGACGCGCGTCACCAAGCAGGATGCCACTGTTTATGTGCTGGACAGTGCCTCGGGCAATTTGATCAGCAAGACCACCAGTCTTGTGGCGCCCGATGGCAGCCGCGTTGCCGAGATGGTGATCGATTCAAGCAGCCCTGCCCATGCGCCCTTGATGGCCGGCGAGCGGTTTACCGGGCCGCTCGAGATCAACGGCACCAGCTATTTCGGCGCGATCCAGCCCATGGTGAAGATGAGCGGTGAAGTCATGGGCGCCATCTTCGTCGGAACGCCGACGGAGCAGATCAACGCTGCCGCCAACGGCGTGTTGAGCCTCATTCTCATGGTAGGTGGAGCGGTCACCGCTGCGCTGGGCCTGGTTGGCTTGGTGCTGTCCCGCCTCATGACCAAGCCCATTCCGCAACTCGCCCTCGCCATGAATGCGATCGCCGAAGGCAATTACGACGCTGAAGTGCCGTTCACCCAATGGGGCAACGAGGTGGGCCGCATGGCGCGCTCGGTGGAAGTGTTCCGCCAGAATGGCTTGCGCGTGAGCCAAATGACCGAAGCGGAAGCTGCCCGGATCATTGCCGATCAGGAAAACCGCCAGAAGATGATGAGCGAGCTGCAGCGCGCCTTTGGCGAGGTGGTCGATGCCGCTATTGCTGGCGACTTCAACAAGGAGGTCACCACCGAATTTCCCGATGCGGAACTGAACGGCCTGGCACGAAGCGTCAATACGCTCGTGTCCAACTTCAACCATGGCGTGACCGAGATCGCCCATGTGCTGGCAGCACTCGCCAATACCGACCTCACCCAGCGCATGGATGGGGAGTTTGAGGGCGCCTTTGCAGCGCTGCAGTCGGACGTCAACGCGGTTGCAGACAAGCTGACCGAAGTGGTGGGCCAGCTGCGCCACACTTCCGGGTCGCTCAAGACGGCAACGGGAGAAATCCTGAGCGGTGCCAATGATCTCAGCGAACGCACGACCAAGCAAGCCGCCACAATCGAGGAAACCTCGGCGGCCATGGAACAGCTGGCCGCAACCGTGACCAAGAACGCCCAGCGCGCCAAGGACGCCAGTGTCAATGCCACCCAGGTCACCCGCACGGCCGAAGAAGGCGGGCAGGTGATGGATGCGGCAACGCACGCCATGGAGCGGATCACCCAATCGTCCGCCAAGATCTCCAACATCATCGGGATGATCGACGACATCGCCTTCCAGACCAATCTGCTGGCGCTCAACGCTTCGGTGGAAGCGGCGCGCGCAGGGGACGCAGGCAAGGGGTTTGCCGTGGTGGCGGTGGAAGTGCGGCGCCTTGCACAATCGGCCGCCCAGGCCTCGAGCGAAGTCAAGGTTCTGATCGAGCAGTCGGCCGGCGAGGTCAATACCGGCTCCAAGCTGGTCAGCGATGCGGCCGGCAAGCTCAAGGCCATGCTGGAAGCAGCGCGCGGCAACAACGGCTTGCTGGAGCAGATCGCCCAAGACAGCCACGAACAGGCCTCCGCCATCGACGAAGTCACGGTCGCGGTCCGCACCATGGACGAAATGACCCAGCACAATGCAGCGCTGGTTGAACAAACCAATGCTGCCATCGAGCAAACCGAAGGGCAGGCGCGCGAGCTGGACCGGATCGTCGATATCTTCCAGATCGAAGGCGGCACGCTCCATCCCGTTCGCTCGTCCGGACAGCATGCTCCGGCGGACGCGCGTGGCCAGCAAAAGAAGCTCGCCGCGGCACCCGCACGTTTCGCAACGCACGGCAATGCAGCCCTTGCGCCGGACTGGAGCGAGTTCTGAGCGCGCCGCGGTTAAGCTTTACCAGAGTTTAACTCCGCTCGGGCAAATAGGGAGTGGACGCAGATAGATCTTTGGCAATCCACCCTCGGGCGGAATGTGCACTTGCTTGGATTATTGATGCTGTCTCTTGCCCTACACCTCCTCAATTGCTCGGAACGACATGGCGCTGCTTATGCCATGCCCACCTCTTTGCGCTCCCTTTACGCCGGAATCTGACATGACCGCTTTTTTCACCGGCAGCATTGCCAGACGTCTTTACAGCCTCCTGTTTGTTGTTGCCCTGGGCTTTGGCGGGGTGGTCGCCTTCCAGCTTTACTCCCTTCGGCAGAGCCTTGATCAGTTCAAGCGCACCGAGATCCAGTCGGTGGTGCAGGCCGGCGCCAGTGTCGTGCAGAATTTCTATGACTTGGCCCAAGCCGGTGTCATGACCACCGAAGCGGCCCAGGCGGCAGCACTCGATACCCTGCGCCACATGCGCTATCAAGGCGAGGAGTACCTGTTTGTTGACAACTATGACTATGTCAACGTCATGCACACCTACCAGCCGGAGAAGGAAGGCACGGCTCGCAAGGACGTCAAGGACGGCAACGGCAAGCTTTATCTCGACGAAATGATCACCGGCGCCAAGACCAACGGCTCCTATTTCGTTCACTATGCCTTCAAGGACAAGGATGGCGTGTTCAAGGACAAGGTCACCTATGCCCAGGCTTTTCAGCCCTGGGGCTGGGTGATCGCCTCGGGCGTGCTGCTGACCACGGTGGAGGCCCTTTTCTGGCAGGCTGCAGGGACCAGTGCCGCCATCACGCTCAGCGTCATTGCTGTCGTGCTGTTGCTCGGCGCGCTGATTGCCCGCGCCATTCGCAAGCCCATCACCGCCTTGACCGCCGACATGACCCGCTTGGCGCACAACGACTTCGATGTATCCCTTCAAGGCCAGGACCGGCGCGATGAAATCGGGGACATGGTGCGTGCCGTGGCCATTTTCCGCGAGAATGGGCTCAAGGTCAGCCAGATGACCGAGGCTGAAGCCGCCCGCATCGTGGCCGACGAAGCGCAGCGCCGCGACATGATGAGCGCTCTCCAGGCCGCCTTTGGCGATGTGGTGGATGCGGCAATCGCCGGCGATTTCAGCAAGCGTGTCGATGCCCGGTTCAGCGATTCGGAGCTCAACACCCTTGCCGGCAGCGTCAACAGCCTGGTGGAAACGGTCGATCGTGGCTTGAGCGAAACGGGCCGCGTGCTGACGGCCCTGGCGCGCACCGACCTGACGCAGCGCATCGAGGGTGATTTCCAAGGCGCCTTCCGGCAGCTCAAGGACGACACCAACCTCGTTGGCGACACCCTGGCCGATGTGGTCAGCCGCCTTAAGTCGACCTCGCGGACGCTCAAGACCGCAACAGGCGAAATCCTCGCGGGCGCAAACGACCTTTCCGAGCGCACCACCAAGCAGGCGGCAACCATTGAGGAAACCTCGGCGACGATGGAGCAACTGGCCTCCACCGTGCTGCAGAATGCCGAACGGGCCAAGCAGGCCAGCCTCAATGCCGGCGAAGTCACCCGCACGGCCGAAGAAGGCGGGGCCGTGATGGAAAAGGCGAATCAGGCCATGACCGCCATCGAAACCAGCTCGGGCAAGATCTCCAACATCATCGGCATGATCGACGACATCGCCTTCCAGACCAATCTCCTGGCGCTCAATGCTTCAGTGGAAGCAGCGCGGGCAGGGGACGCCGGCAAGGGTTTTGCCGTGGTTGCGGTGGAAGTGCGCCGCCTGGCACAGTCAGCAGCGAGTGCCTCGGCGGACGTCAAAGTTTTGATCGAGCAGTCGGCCAGCGAAGTGGGGCTTGGCTCCAAGCTCGTGTCCGACGCGGCTGGACGCCTGGCTGCAATGCTCCAGGCCGCACGAGCAAACGATAAGCTCATGGACAGCATCGCCCAGGAAAGCCGCGAACAGGCTTCGGCCATCGAGGAGGTCAACATCGCCGTTCGCACCATGGACGAGATGACCCAGCACAATGCGGCCCTTGTCGAGCAAACCAATGCCGCCATCGAGCAGACCGAAGCCCAGGCGAGCGAACTCGACCAGATCGTTGCGGTGTTCACCACGGGCGAGCAGGACGTTGCGCCACCGGCCCGGCAGAAGCCAGCCGCCCTTGTCCGCACCAATCGTGCGCCAAGCGCCAAGCGCGCTGCCCAAACCTACCTGACGCAGGGCAGTGCCGCGATTTCGGCAGACTGGAACGAGTTCTAGTTATCGGCGCCATTGCTCCGGTGCCCCAAGCCGTGCTTGAAAGCGGCAGCTGAAGCGGGAGAACGGGGCAATGGCGCGGATCGGTCTTGTGGCCCATGACGACAAGAAGGACGACCTTTGCCGCTGGGCAATCCAGCACCAAGCCAAGCTTTCTGCCCATGAGCTATGGGGCACCGGTACCACGGGCGGCCGCATCATCGCGACCACCGGCCTGCCGGTGACGCTGCTCAAGAGCGGTCCTCTTGGCGGCGATCAGCAGCTGGGCGCCATGATCGCCGAAGGCAAGCTGGACGTTCTGATCTTCTTTATCGATCCGCTTTCAGCGCAGCCGCATGATGTCGATGTTAAGGCGCTGACGCGGCTTGCAACGCTCTATGATGTGCCGTGCGCGAACAACAAAGCCACGGCTGACGCGGTGCTGGCCTATATTTGACCAGCCGGTCAAGGTTGACCGTTTGCCCCTCTTATGCGCATGTGCCGCAAAATAGCCCGGATGATAAACCGGGCCTAAACGGCATTCGGGAAAACGGGACGAAGTTGGTGTCCTCTGATTTGGTAATTGACGTTCGCAACGTCAGCAAACGCTTTGGCGGCCTCCTGGCCGTCAACAACTGCTCGCTCTCGGTCCGGCGCGGCTCGGTTACTGGGCTGATCGGCCCCAATGGCGCAGGCAAGTCGACGCTGTTCAATATCGTGGCTGGCAATATCGTGCCTGATAGCGGCGCCATCATCTTTGATGGCGAAGATGTGACCGGCCTCAAGCCGTACCAGCTGTTCCGCACCGGCATGCTGCGCACGTTCCAGATTGCGCATGAATTCTCGCACATGACGGCGCTCGAAAACCTCATGATGGTGCCGGCCGACCAGCCGGGCGAGCATTTGGCCAATGCCTGGTTCCGCCCGGGCTTTGCCCGTTCACGCGAAACCGAGGTGCGCAAGAAGGCGCTCGATGTCATCGACTTCCTCAAACTCGGCCATGTGCGCAATGAGCTCGCGGGCAATCTTTCGGGCGGTCAGAAGAAGCTCCTTGAGCTCGGGCGCACCATGATGGTGGATGCCAAGGTGGTGTTGCTCGACGAAGTGGCAGCGGGCGTCAACAAGACGCTGCTCAACGATCTCGCGAGCAATATCGAGCGCATGAACCAGGAGCTGGGCTACACCTTTTTCGTCATCGAGCACGACATGGATCTGATCGGCCGCCTGTGCGATCCGGTGATCGTCATGGCGCAGGGCGAAAAGATCGCCGAAGGCCCCATGGCCGAGATCCGGGCCAACCCTGCCATTGTTGAAGCCTATTTCGGCACGCCGGTGGAAGCTGCATAAGTGTTTGTTTCTTTGTCCCAGACCCAATCCACCCGCCGTGCGTCATCCTCGGGCCTGACCCGAGGGCGTTTCACTTGCCTCGTCCAGAAGTGCAGAACCCTCGGGTCGAGCCCGAGCGTGACGCTTGGTGGGGAGGGGTGCCTCCCATGCCCCTGATCGAGCTCAAACACGTCGTCGGCGGCTATGGCGGCGCGCCCATCCTCAACGGCGTCAACATGGCGATCGAGGCCACTGATATCGGCGTCATCGTCGGCCCTAATGGTGCCGGCAAGTCAACGACGCTCAAGGCGATTTTCGGCCTCCTCAAGGTCACGGGCGGCACCATCGATTTTGGCGGCGAGAACATCGCCAACTCCCTGCCTGACAAGCTCGTGCCCAAGGGGCTGAGCTTTGTGCCGCAGGAAAAGAACGTCTTTACCTCGATGAGCGTCGAGGAAAACCTTGAAATGGGCGCCTTCACCCGACGCGACGACTTTCGGGGCACCATGGATTGGGTCTACCAAATGTTCCCGGTGCTGGCCGAAAAGCGCCGCCAGCTGGCCGGCGAGCTGTCGGGTGGCCAGCGCCAGATGGTGGCCATGGGCCGCGCCCTGATGAGCAAGCCCACGCTCCTCATGCTCGACGAGCCTTCGGCGGGCCTTTCGCCACGCTATGTGATCGAGATTTTCGAGACTATCGTGCGCGTCAACAAGGAAGGCGTCGGCATCCTGATGGTGGAGCAGAACGCCCGCCAGGCGCTGGCGTTCGCGTCTAAGGGCTTTGTTCTGGCTCAGGGGCAGAACCGATTTACCGGCACGGGTGCCGAACTCATCGCCGACCCCGAAGTCGCCAAGAGCTTTTTGGGGGGTTGAGATGAACCTAGTCCCCAATGGTGCAGTCGACACCCTCCCCCTTGCGGGGAGGGTCAGGGTGGGGGGCGATCGGCCCCGATATGCGGGCTCTCGGCACCCCCTCCTAACCTCCCCCGTCGAGGGGGAGGTACCGTCCAGTGGGTGCGGCAGAACTGCACTCAGCCTCAATCTTCAGCCTTGGCACCTCGCATGACCGAACTCGTCTTCTTCATCAACCAGGTGGTTATCGCCGGTGCCGTGCTGGGCTGCATCTATGCGCTGGGCGCCGTAGGCATCACGCTGATCTTCGGCATCCTGCGCTTTGCCCATTTCGCCCATTCCGAACTCATGACCTCGGGCGCTTTCTTTGCCTTCCTTCTTGCGGCTCTCTTTGCCAGCTGGGGCATCGCGACGCCCATCCCGACCGGGTTCGTCGTGCTGCCCATCGCCATGCTCCTGTCCGCCATTTTCGCGCTTGGCATCGACAAGGGCTTTTATGCACCCCTGCGCAAGCGCGGCGCGCGGCCCGTAACTCTCCTCATCGCCTCCATCGGCGTGACGCTGATGGTGCAGGGCCTCATTCGCCTGTTCTTCGGCGCCGGCAGCTATTCCTTTTTCGAGACGGAATCCAAGGAAGTGTTCCGCGTCGATCTGTCTGCGCTCGGCTCCACCCGGCCGCTGGTGATCACCGAGCCGCAGCTGCTGATGATCGTCGTCACCGTCATCTCCGTGCTGGCGCTGCATCTGTTTCTCACGCGCTCGAGGCTGGGCAAGGCCATGCGCGCCATGGCCGACAATGCCGATCTGGCGCAGGTGTCGGGCATCAACACGACGCTTGTCGTGCGCGTGACCTGGGTGGTCGCCGGGGCGCTGGCCTGCATGGCCGGCACCATGCTGGCGCTCGATGTGACGCTGAAGCCGGATCTGGCCTTCAACATCATCATCCCGATCTTCGCCGCCGCCATCGTTGGCGGGCTGGGCCAGGCCTATGGCGCCATTGCCGGAGGCCTGCTGATCGGATTCGCGGAGTCGCTTGCCGTGTTCAACTGGACCATGGTTCTGCGCCCGCTCAATGCCGTCCTGCCCGAATGGGCGCAATTGCCCGGAACGCTCGCCCTGGTGCCCACCGAATACAAGCTGACTGTGGCCTTCGTGATCCTCGTCGTGGTGCTCCTTGTTCGGCCCACGGGTATCTTCAAGGGAGCTTCGTCATGATCCGGCGGTCCCTCACGCTGTTTGCTGGCCTCTTCGTGCTGATCCTCGTGATCGGCTGGGCCGTCGGCCTGCCGTTCACCTCCAGCCGCCTTGTTGAAGCCGCGGCCTATTCGCTGATCGCCCTGGGCCTCAATATCCAGTGGGGCTATGGCGGGCTCTTCAACTTCGGCATCATGGGTTTCTTGATGGTGGGCGGGTTTGCCGTCACCTTCATCTCCTATCCCGTCAATCCGCAGTTCTGGGGCTCCGATGGCCCCTGGATGCTCGGGCGGGCATTGATCGCCTTTGCCGTCGCAGCTCTTTTGGTCATCGGCGCGCGCCAGAGCCACCGCATCGGCGTCCGTGGTAGCTGGAAAACCATTCTCACCGTCCTTGCCTGGTTCATCGGCTATTGCATCTACCGCAGCCAGATCGACCCGGCCGCAGCTTACATCGAAACCACCGGTGGCGGTTTCGTCGGTGGGCTTGGCGGCCATCCCGTTCTGGGTTGGATGTTTGGTGGCGTGCTAGCGGCGGCTATCGCGTACCTCGTGGGCAAGGTCGCCCTGGGGCTGCGCACCGATTACCTCGCCATTGCCACGATCGGCATTTCCGAGATCATCCGTGCGCTGATCAAGAACATGGACTGGCTGACCCGCGGCACCCTGACCGTCTCACCCATTCCGTGGCCAACAGCGCTGCCGCAGCAGTACCAGGCCAGCGGCTCGGATCAGTTTTCCTCTCTGCTGCTGGCCCGTGGCGGGTTCCTCCTCCTTGCGCTCGCGGTTCTGGCAATTGCCATTTTCCTGATCTCGCGCGCCTATGGTGGTCCCTGGGGCCGCATGATGCGGGCCATCCGCGACAATCACATCGCGGCCTCCTCCATGGGCAAGAACGTCACCGCCCGCCAGCTCGAGATCTTTGTGTTCGGCTCGGTGCTGATGGGCATTGGTGGAGCCATGCTGGTGAGCTTCACCCAAATCTTTGATCCCTCGAGCTATCAGCCCATCAACCACACGTTCCTGATCTGGGTCATGATCATCGTCGGCGGCGCCGGCAACAATTGGGGTGCCGTTTTCGGCGCCGTGCTGATCTGGCTGATCTGGGTGGTCAGCGAGCCCGTGGCGCGCGCGATCTTCGAGGTGGTGAGCTATTGGTCCACCAGTTGGGGCTGGGGCGCGATTCCTGAGATCGAGTCACGCTCGGCGCAAATGCGCGTCTTCGTGCTCGGCCTCGTGATCACCATCGCCCTGCGCTTTGCACCCAAGGGCTTGATCCCGGAGGTTGTGCGGCGGGAGGGGTGATGGGGTTCCCTTTTTATCGCCCATAGGCTCAACAAACTCGATGTCACCCGGGCTTGAGCCGGGGCCCATCCTGAGATGGTTGTACCAGACACAATCTAGCGCATGGCACCAACCAGCTTGCGGATGTGGCGCAATCTCAAGATGGATCCCGGGTCAAGCCCGGGATGACATCGGGAGCTTGGAACTGCCGGTGGCCCACACACCAAGTGTATCCCCACCGACCGTCACCCTCGGGCTTGACCCGAGGGCTCTTCACTTGCGTGCCTTAGCATGAGTACAGGCACCTTGGCTCGAACCCGCGGAATCGATCCTGAGTGCCGTGTGACTGGGCAGAATAGCGGTGAAGTCCTTACTACCAGCACGATCAACATACGCGATGTCACCCCGGCCTTGAGCCGGGGCCCATCCTGAGATGATTGTACTAGACACAATCTAGCGCATGGCACCAACCAGCTTGCGGATGTGGCGCAATCTCAAGATGGATCCCGGCTCAAGGCCGGGATGACATCGGGAGCTCGGAACCCCCGGTGGCCCACACACCGAGTGTATTCCCACCGACCGTCACCCTCGGGCTTGACCCGAGGGCACTTCACTTGCCTGCCGTGGCATAAGTACAGACCCCTCGGGTCAAGCCCGAGGGTGACGAGCAGTGGCTCAGTCGTTGCTCCGTTCCTGGCCAAGGTGAAACCTTCAAATGCGATTGCTAGTGGTACCGCACCTCGCTCAAATTCTCCGACACCTCCCAGAGCCGCCGGGCGTCCTCGTCACTTTCTCCAGCCTTGGGGAGTTTCACCGAAGTCGGTTTGCCGCGCCAGCCGCCGCGGCCGTGCGGGCCGACAAAGGTGAGCGGGGGCAGGCCGGGTTCGGTGGCTGCGGCGATGGTGGGCAGGGCGCCGGCGCTGGCGGGTTGCGCCACAAGGCCCGAAATGAAGTTGCCGATGCGCCCGGCAAGGCCCTGTCCCATGCCAGAGCTGATCAGGCTCGTCGCGGCAAAGCCCGGATGGGCGGCATAAACACTGAGGTTCCACCCCGCCTCGCTGCTCAATTGCTGCAGCCGGCGGCCGAACAGGAGGTTGGCGAGCTTGGATTGAGCATAGGCCCCCATGGGCGAATAAAAATGCTCGCTTTGCAGGTCGGAGAAGTTGATCTTGCCCGAGCGGGCGGCATTGCTGGACACATTGACGATGCGGGCGCGACTGTCGCGCAAGAGCGGCAGCAGCTGCCCGGTTACGGCGAAATGGCCGAGGTGGTTGGTGCCGAACTGCAGCTCGAACCCATCCCTTGTGGTCTGCCGCTTGGGTGGCATCATCACGCCGGCATTGTTGATCAGCATGTCGATCCGCTCGTGCGTGGCCATGGTCCGTGCCGCCCCTGCTGCAACAGAGGCGAGATCGGCCATGTCTATCTGCTCGAACTCGACCTTGCCCCGTGGCGCGCCTTCCGCAATGTCGCGAATGGCGGCCACACCCTTTTCGGCATTGCGGCCGGCGAGGATGACATAGGCGCCGGCATTGGCCAGCATGCGCGCTGTTTCAAGCCCGATGCCGCCAGTGGCGCCGGTCACGAGAGCGATCTTGCCGCTGAGGTCGGGCAGGGTCGTGAGGCTGGAAACCTGCATGGGAGCTCCTCCAAACCCCTATTCAACGAGGAAGGCCCGGGATCGCTCCCGGGCCTTCTTTCATGCGTAAGCCAGATTTGCATGCCCGGCCCGCCGGGCGACAACAGATTACTGGATTTCGCCCTTTTCAACGAACGCGCCGCCTTCAACGGCGAGCTCGACGATGATGCCGTCCACGTCGCCGGCTTCGTCGAAGTCCAGCGCGCCGCCGGCGCCTTCATAGTCGATGTCGGTGCCAGCAGCGATCAGCTCCTTGGCCTTGGTCCATTCGCCGGGCATGATCTTTTCGCCGGGAGCGGACGCCACTTCACGCAGGGCAGCCGCAACGCCTTCACGATCGGCCGAGCCGTTCTTTTCGATGGCGAGCGCCAGGAGGAACGCAGCGTCATAAGCCTGCGGCGCATAGGTCGCATTGGCTTCGATGCCGGCAGTAGTGGCCAGCTCGTTGTAGGTGGTGGTGGCATCACCTTCGGGAGCACCGGCGCGGGTGGCGATCATGCCTTCCACAGCAGATGCATCAATACCGGTCAGGAGGTCGTCGCCGACCATGCCGTCACCACCGACATAAAGGGTGAAATTGCCGGACTCAACGGCCTGGCGCAGGATGGTGTTGCCCGAAGCATTGGCATAGGCCAGCACGACGAGGTTCTGCGAAGCGGTCAAATTGCCCAGCTCGGCGCGATAGTCAGCCTTGCCTTCTTCGTGGGCGACATTGGCAGCCACGGTGCCACCGGCCTCGGTGAAGGCAGCAGACAGTGCGTCGGCAAAGCCCTTGCCGTAGTCATTGTTGACATAGGTGATGGCGATGTCCTGGATGCCCTTGGCGATCAGGAGGTCAGCCATCTTGACGCCCTGGAGCGCGTCGGACGGGGTGGTGCGATAAACAAGGTCGTTGTCTTCAAGCGTGGTGAGCGCCGGAGCCGAGGAGGCAGGGGACACGAACACGACATTGCCCGACAGGCCCGAGCCGTTGAAGGCGCCAATGGTTTCGCCCGTGCAGAGTGCACCGACAACGGCCGTCACGTTATCCGTGTTGATCACGCGGTCGGCAGCGGCAGCGGCAGCAGTGGCATCGCAAGCACCGTCAGCGGACACGAGCTTGAGCTCGCCGCCCAGAATACCGCCTTGTTCGTTGACCTGCTTCACCACGAGTTCGGCGCCGGCAAAGATCGGCGGGGTCAGCGATTCAATGGGGCCGGTGAAGCCGCCGATGAAGCCGATCGTGGCCCCTGAGTCCTGTGCCATTGCGGGCGCAGCAACCAGCAGGGTCGACGCGGCAACGGCCAGGGTCAGGGTCTTGTTCAGTTTGAGCATGTTCATCCCTCTTGTAGCTCGCTCCCGGGGCGGCCCTTGCATGAGCCGGTCTTTCCAAAGGGAACGAGACGATAAAGGAGGCGCTAACCCAGCGCCTCGCTGCGGCGAATGTTGCACACTTGCCGCGGTGAAGTCACCTTGTATTGATTGAGAAATCCGTCTCCCGTGCCGGTTGCTTAATGGAGCTGGTTTCCGCATAGGATGGCCGGGCAGTTGGAGGATCGGCACGACATGGCAGCACAGAGTTTGTTGGGCCTTTTCACCGCCTTGCTGCTGGCGCTATCGGCTCCAGCCGTGCAGGCGCAGGTGACGGTGCTGGACGAGGCGCAGGATGCCGCGCCCGCAGACCCCGCTGCGCCACCACCGCCCTGCGGCACGCAGCCCTTCTCCGTTGCCCGCATGAGCTGGCCTTCGGCCGAACTCCTGGCGGAAATTCATGCGCGCATCCTCGCGCAGGAATATCGCTGCGAAGCCCGGGTGGTGCCTGGTGACCTCGCCGCCACGGGATCGGCCATGGGCTCCACGGGCCAGCCAGCCGTTGCGCCCGAAATGTGGATCACACGGATTGCCGAGGTGTGGAATGCGGGCGTCGAGGCCCAGCAAGTGCGCCAGGCTGCGCCCTCCTTTGCCGAAACGCAGCTGGAAAGCTGGTTTATTCCCGGCAGCGTAGCAGCCAGCCAACCCGAACTCACCGCGGCTTCAGGGCTTCTTGCGGCCCTTCCGGCCATCCAGCCAGAGGGCAAGGTGCGGTTCATCTCCTGCCCACCCGATTGGGCTTGCTCGCTCATCAACCGCAATCTCATCCGCGCCTATGGGCTGCAGGATGCCCTTGAGATCATCGAACCCGCCAACCGGTTCGAGATGGATACGCTGATTGCCGAGGCGGTGAGCCGCAACGAGCCGGTGGTGTTCTATTACTGGCGGCCCAATGCCATCCTGGCGCAGTTCGATTTCAAGCCGCTCGACATGGGTGAATACAACGAGGAAGCGGCCAAGTGCCTGGCGCGCCTCGCCTGCGAAGCGCCCAAGCCATCCGCCTTTGCCAGCGAACCTGTGGTGGTGGCCTTGAGCGAATGGGTGTTTGCCGAGGCGCCGGTGGTCGCGTCCTATTTCGGACGGGCCAGCATGCCGCTAGCGGAAATGGATCGCCTCCTCGCACAACTTAATGAGCCTGGCGCGACCGTCGAGGCCGTTGCCGACCGTTTCGTCGCTGAAAAGCGGGATGTTTGGGGGCCTTGGGTGGGGTCTGCGCCGCCTGTACCCTGATCCGGCACGCGTTCTAAATGCCTGCCTCCACTCGGATATCCATGTCGCTGAATTGTCATATCGGCTCACACAGGCAGCGCTGTCCGGATCAGGTAAGCTGTTGTTTTGCCATCGTTTTTTCTGACGCGTTTACCGGATCTTCATGCCTCGCGAGTCAAGTTCCGCCCAACTAACCTGGGTTAACAGATGCCGCGCGATCCAAATTATAGCAGCATTCTTGATGGTTACGAGCGCATAGCCCTTGCGGCAGCTGTCCTGGTTCTCGCCGTCATGCTCGTGCGCCTTCTGGTATTTTTCGATGTGGTGGGCTGGGAGGTCGAAGCTGCCTTGCCCGCAGGTTCGGTCGTTAGCAGCCTCGCCTTGCTGACGATCCTGTTCTATGGCCATCGCTGGCTGTCGCGGCGGCTTGCCGTTATTGCGGCTCAGGCCTGGGAGGCGCGCGCGGTGGCCAACCGGGATGCGCTGACCGGCGTTTTCAACCGTGCGCATTTCATCGATGTGCTCTCGAGCCAGGTCTACCATGGCGCCGACCGGTCTGTCGGTTACCTGCAGATCGACATGGACAACCTCAAGGTCCTCAACGACACGGCCGGGCATGGGGCGGGCGATGCGGCGCTGGTGCATCTGTCACGGGTGATCGAGCGGGTCGCACCCGGTTCCACCATCGGCCGGCTGGGTGGGGACGAGTTCGGCGTCGTCATCTCGGGGCATGACAACAAGGCGGCCTTGCGGCGGCTCGGCGAAGAGCTGCTCCGCCAACTCGACCGGCCCGTCACCATAGCCGGCCGGCCGACCCGGCTTTCGGCCTCGATCGGCGTGGCCGTGTCGCCGCAGGATGCTGTCGACCCGGTGGATCTGATCTCCAAGGCCGATCTTGCCCTGTACAAGGGCAAGAAAGCGGGCCGCCATGCCGTGGTCTGTTTCGATCCAGACATGCTGGGCGACGAGCGCCAGCGCCGGTTCATCGAGCGCGACCTGCGCGCCGCTGTGCTGATGGACGAATTGGAAGTCCACTACCAGCCGATCTTTGATGCCAATCGCTCGGTGCGCTCCTATGAGGCCCTCCTGCGCTGGCGTCACCCGGTGCGTGGCGTGATCCCGCCCGGGCAGTTCATCCCCATCGCGGAAGAAAGCGACCTCGTCGACAAGCTGGGCGAATGGGTCCTGCGCCGGGTCTGCAAGGATCTGTGGGTGCTCGGCGGCTCTCCCGTTGCGGTCAACGTCTCCCCCATGCAGTTGCGGCGGGTCGATTTTGCCGAACGCTTCGCCGCCGTGCTGCGGGACACCGGCACCGATCCGCGCCGCATCGTCGTTGAGATCACCGAGACCGTGCCGCTCCAGGCCGGCCAGCGCGAACTGGCCAATATCTCCGCCCTGCGCGCCTTGGGGGTGCGGATCGCCATCGACGATTTCGGTGCCGGCCATGCGAGCCTGCAATATCTGCGCGGCTTTGCGTTCGACATCATCAAGATCGACCGCAGCTATGTTGCAAACCTGGGCAGCAATCGCGTTGACGGCATGATTGTCAGCGCCATCTGCAATATTGCCCGCTCGCTGCCCGCCGAAGTCATTGCCGAGGGGATCGAAACATCCGACCAGCTGGCGCTGCTGGTGTCTGCCGGCTGCACCGGTTTCCAGGGCTATCTGCTAGGGCGCCCCGCGCCCTTGCCCAAGAGCAGTACTGCCGTCGCTGCATGACAGCTTGACGACAGCTATGCGGCTGCCGCAGTTGCGTGAGCCCCGAACCGGTGGATATAAGGGGGCGGGGAAGCCGGGCTCTGGCGGAGGGAGTATGCGCCTTGGATATTAAGCGGATCAACGATCACGTCAGCGTCTCGGGGCAAATCCTGCCCGAGGATGTTCAAGCCCTCAAGGACGCCGGCTTTGTTGCGATCATCAACAATCGCCCGGACGGGGAGTCGCCCGACCAGCCGCCGGGCGCCGCGATCGAGGCCGCGGCCATGGCCGCCGGGCTCGAATATTATGCCATTCCACTTGGCCGCGAGGGCGTGTCGCCCGAAATGGTCGAGAAAACCAAGGCGGCCCTGCAAGGCAGCAAAGGCCCGGTCTTCTGCTTCTGCCGCTCGGGCACGCGCTCGACCACGCTCTGGGCTCTGAGCCAGGCTGGCGAAATGGATGCTGGCGAGATCATCTCGGAGGCCGCCGGCGCTGGCTATGACATGAGCCATCTCGCGGGGCACCTGAACCGCAACTAGTTACTGTTTCAGCGGCGGTCAGGTGGGCGGCCGCCTGATCGCATGGACACGCTGAGCCGGACCCCGAACGGGTCCTCAATCTCTCCTGCTCGGATATGCACTCAATGCCAATCAAGAAGATCCTCGTCGCCAACCGCAGCGAAATCGCCATTCGCGTGTTCCGTGCCGCAAATGAGCTGGGCCTCAAGACCGTGGCTGCCTATGCCGAGGAAGACAAGCTGGCGCTCCATCGGTTCAAGGCCGACGAGGCGTACCTGATCGGGCAGGGTAAGGGGCCGGTCGAAGCTTATCTCCAGATCGACGAATATATCCGTATCGCCCGCATCTCCGGCGCAGATGCCATTCACCCCGGCTATGGCCTGCTGTCGGAATCGCCTGAGTTTGTTGATGCCTGCGAAGACGCGGGCATTATTTTTATCGGGCCCCGCGCGCAAACCATGCGCGACCTCGGCAACAAGGTTGCCGCGCGCAACATGGCCATCGCGTCCAATGTACCGGTAGTTCCGGCAACCGATGCGCTGCCGGATGATCCCGAAGCCATCAAGCGCCTCGCCGCCGAGATCGGCTATCCCCTGATGCTCAAGGCGTCATGGGGCGGCGGCGGGCGCGGCATGCGCCGCATCATGGACGAAAAAACGCTCCTTGCCGAAGTGTCGGAAGGCAAGCGCGAAGCCAAGGCCGCCTTCGGTAAGGACGAGATGTACCTTGAAAAGCTGGTCGAGCGCGCCCGCCACGTCGAGGTGCAGTTGATCGGCGATGACCACGGCAACCTCGTGCACCTTTTCGAGCGCGATTGCTCCGTGCAGCGGCGCAACCAGAAAGTGGTGGAGCGCGCGCCGGCTCCGTACCTTTCCGATGCTGTCCGCAAGGAGCTGACCGACGCCGCCGTGCGCCTGGGCAAAGCTGCCAACTATCGTGGCGCTGGCACGGTCGAGTTCCTGATGGATGCCGACACTGACCAGTTCTACTTCATCGAGGTCAATCCGCGCATCCAGGTCGAACATACCGTGACCGAGGAGGTCACCGGGATCGACATCGTCAAGGCGCAGATCCATCTCCTTGATGGCGCCGTGATCGGCACCCCGGAATCGGGTGTGCCGCTGCAGGAGAACATCCGCCTCAACGGCAATGCCATCCAGTGCCGCGTCACTACGGAAGACCCCGAGCAGAACTTCATTCCCGACTATGGCCGCATCACTGCCTATCGTGCAGCCACCGGTTTTGGTGTGCGTCTCGATGGCGGCACGGCCTATTCGGGCGCGGTGATCACGCGCTTTTACGATCCGCTGCTCGAAAAAGTCACCTGCTGGGCGCCTTCGGCGGATGAGGCGATTTCGCGTATGCATCGCGCCTTGCGCGAGTTCCGCATCCGCGGCGTCGCCACCAATCTGCAGTTCCTCGAAAACATCATCACCCATCCCGATTTCCTTGGGAATCGCTATACAACGCGCTTCATCGACACGACGCCCGAACTCTTCAACTTCCGCCCGCGCCGCGACCGCGCGACAAAGCTCTTGAGCTATATCGCTGACGTGACGGTCAACGGGCATCCCGAAGTGCGCGACCGTCCCCGGCCACCGGCCGATGCTGCAGCGCCTGTGGTGCCCGAGTTCGCGCCTTTGAGCGTGGTCGATGGCAGCCGGCAGATCCTCGATAAGGAAGGTCCGGTTGGCCTTGCCAAGTGGATGAAGAAGCAGTCGCGCGTGCTCTTTACCGACACCACCATGCGCGATGCGCACCAGTCGCTGCTCGCAACCCGCATGCGCTCCTTCGATATCACGCGCATCGCCCAGGCGTATTCGCGCGGCTTGCCGAACCTTTTCAGCCTCGAATGCTGGGGCGGCGCGACCTTTGACGTTTCCATGCGCTTCCTCAACGAAGACCCGTGGGAGCGCCTCGCCAAGGTGCGCGAGGGTGCACCCAATATCCTGACGCAAATGCTGCTGCGCGGTTCCAATGGCGTGGGCTACACCAACTATCCCGACAATGTCGTCCGCTTCTTCGTGGAGCAGGCCGCCAAGGGCGGCGTCGATATTTTCCGCGTCTTTGATTGCCTCAACTGGGTCGAGAACATGCGCGTCTCGCTCGATTCGGTGATCGAGGCGGGCAAGGTCGCCGAAGGCGTCATCTGCTATACCGGCGATGTGCTCGACCCCGACCGCGCTAAGTATGACCTCAAATATTATGTCGGGCTGGCACAGGAGTTGGAGAAGGCCGGCGCGCATGTGCTGGGCCTCAAGGACATGGCGGGGCTCCTCAAGCCTGCGGCAGCGCGCAAGCTCATTTCGACTTTGCGCAATGAAACGAGCCTCCCCATTCATCTCCACACCCATGACACTTCGGGCGCTGCTTCGGCCACGGTCCTCGCCGCAGTCGATGCCGGCGTCGATGCGGTGGATGCCGCCATGGACGCCCTGAGCGGCACGACCTCGCAGCCGACGCTTGGCTCCATCGTGGCGGCCTTGGCTGGTGGTGACCGGGACCCGGGCCTTGATGCCAAGGCCATCCGCCAGATCTCGTTTTATTGGGAAGCGGTGCGCACGCAGTACCGGGCCTTTGAGAGCGATCTCAAGGGTGGCGCTTCGGAAGTGTACCTCCATGAAATGCCCGGCGGGCAGTTCACCAATCTCAAGGAACAGGCGCGCTCGCTTGGGCTGGAAACACGCTGGCACGAGGTCGCCCAGACCTATGCCGACGTCAACCAGATGTTTGGCGATATCGTCAAGGTGACCCCATCCTCCAAGGTGGTGGGCGACATGGCCCTTGCCATGGTCTCGGCGGGCTTGACCAAGGCGGATGTGGAAGACCCCAACCGCGACATCGCCTTCCCCGACTCCGTTGTCGGGTTCTTTGCCGGCGACCTCGGCCAGCCCCCCGGTGGCTTTCCTCAGGCGCTGCAGAAAAAGGTCCTTAAGGGCCGCACGCCATTGACTGACCGCCCAGGCTCCTACCTCAAGCCGATCGACCTCGAGGCCGAGCGCAAGAAGATCGAAGCGGAAGTCGGCCACAAGGTGGATGACTATCGCCTCGCCTCCTACCTGATGTACCCCAAGGTTTATTCGGACTTCGAAAAAACCCAGGACCGCTATGGCCCGACCGAAGCCCTGCCAACGCCAATCTACTTCTATGGTCTTGAAGAAGGCGAGGAACTGCTAGTCGATATCGAGAAGGGCAAGACTCTCGTCGTCAACTATCTCGGCCGCGCCCCCACCAACGAAAAGGGCGAAGTCCGCGTCTTCTTCGACCTCAACGGCCAGCCGCGCACGATCTCGGTTCCCGATCGCCTCAAGGTCGGCGAGGTCAAGATCCGCGCCAAGGCCGTGGCGGGCGACCCCAAGCAGGTCGGCGCCCCCATGCCCGGCGTCATCTCCAGCCTCGCCGTCAAGGAAGGCCAGAAGATCACCGCTGGGGATGTCCTCTGTTCCATCGAAGCCATGAAAATGGAAACCGCCATCCATGCCGAGATCGACGGCGTGGTGGCGGAACTGCTGATCAAGCCGGGGGATCAGATCGACGCCAAGGATCTGCTCGTGCGGATCGAGTAATCGCACGTTTCCCACTACGATGTCATCCCGGCGAAAGCCGGGATCCATCTTGAGATGGCCGTCTTGCCGCAAGGTGGATCGCCCGAACCACCGGAAGGGTCCCACGATCTTAGGATGGGCCCCGGCTCAAGGCCGGGGTGACATCGCGCGTGTGGAGAACGTTGGTGCGACCGAAAACCTAAGCCACAATGCTCGCTAGTGGCATATAAAGCTTACGATTGATTGCTCGCATATCAGCTATCTGCCCTCCCTCCCCCTTGAGGGGAGGGCTGGGGAGGGGGTCCCTTTGTGGTCATCCCAACGACCCCCTCCCTCGATCCCTCCCCTCAAAGGGGGAAGGAAGAAACACCCAAGCCGTCCACCAAATCCCTAAGCTACGATACTCGTCCGGTACCCCACCGGCATGCGCTTGACCGCGATCTTCGCCCCATTGGCATAGGCGCCCACGGCACCTTCAACCGTGTTGCGGCGGCGGGCGCGCTGGGGCGGCAGATTGCCCCGTTCGGCCAGCAATTGGCTGACAAACGGCGCTGCAACTTCACTGCGCAGCAGCGAGGGGCGCGGGCGCGCCGGCTCCAGCGTCATGGGCAGTCCGCTTGTTGTGTCACCTTTGGCCATATCCGCCTCGCCTGTCTCAAAGCGGGGCAGCCTGTTCCGAAATGAAACACCAGGTCCGGCCCCATGCCCTCTTAGGGGCAAGCTTCGTGCCAGACGCTAACGCATTGTTAACCCATTCGGCTGCAAAACTTACCAATTGGTTAAGCCGGTGGGTGGTTGAAGGCCTCAGAAATTGTCCTTGCCCTTACGAATGGCGGCAAAGACCTCAGCGGGAGCTGCGCCTTCCAAACCATAGTATTTCGCCAGTTTCGGCGCATCGGCACGCAGGAACGGGTTAGCCGCTTTGTCCTCGCCCAGACGGAAGGGAATGGTCGGCTTGCCGGCCTGCCGCAGGGCTTGGACGTCCTCGGCCCGCTTGCGCAAGGCGGCATTGTCTGGATCGATCGAAAGGGCGAACTTGGCATTGCTCTCTGTATATTCGTGCCCGCAATAAACCAGCGTGTCGTCGGGGAGGGTCCGCAGGAACTTGACGCCTTCCCACATCGGGCCGGGTGTACCTTCGAACATACGGCCTACGCCGAGCGAGAACAGGGCATCGGCGGTGAACAGGTGCTTGTTGGCCTGGTCGTGAAACACGATGTGTCCCAGCGTATGGCCGGGCGCATCGTAAACATCGAACACTGTCTCGCCGAGGCTAACGTGGTCGCCGCCGGCAACGAGTTCATCGAGGTCAGCAATCTTGTCGGCTTCCCCGCGCGGGCCCACGACGCGCGCCATGAACTCCCGCTTGAGTTCGGGAATGGCCTCGACGTGATCGATATGGTGATGCGTGATGAAGATATCGGTCAGCGTCCAGCCGCGCCGTTGCAAAGCGGCCTTGATAGGGGCAGCCTCCGGCGCGTCGATGGCGGCGGTGCGGCCGCTGCTTTCGTCATGCACCAGATAGCCGAAATTATCGCTTCTGGCTCCGAAGACATCGACGATCACGCTCATGGGCTTTGCTCCTTTAGCAAGACGAGCCTCTTAGCTAGGCGGAGCGCTCCCCGATCGCAACAGCCATTAGACAAGTCTTTGGAAAACCGGCAGACTTGCCTTCATGACCACCGATGTGCAGCGCCTCATCAGCTTCTACAAATCTCCCCTGGGGCGGATCTCCCGAGCGCTGGTGCGCGAACAGGTCATGGGGCTGAGCGAGGACGTTTCGGGCAAGCGCGTCCTGGGGTTGGGCTTTGCCACGCCCTATCTGCGCTTCACGCTGGACAAGGCCGAAAGGGTGCTGGCCTTCATGCCGGCGCGGCAGGGCGCGTCGGCCTGGCCGCGCGAAGGCCCGAGCCGCACCGTCTTGTGCGACCCGCTCGAAATGCCGCTCACCGACGCTTCGGTCGATCTCACCATCGCCATCCATGCCCTCGAGCATGTGGCCGATGACGAGGAACTGATGCGCGAATTGTGGCGGATCACCGCGCCCAATGGTGAACTGGTGCTGGTGGTGCCGCGCCGCCGGGGCATCTGGGCGCAGCGGGACAATACGCCCTTCGGGCAGGGCAATCCTTATTCGGGCAGCCAGCTCGACAAGCTCCTGCGTGACCACTCTTTTGTGCCCGAAGCCTGGCGGGACGGGCTGTTCCTGCCGCCGGTGCAAAGCTCGCTTGTGCTCAAATCCACACGGCTGTTCGAGCGGGCCGGACGCCTGTTCGGCCCCGCCATGAGCGGTGTCATCTGCGTGCGCGCCCGCAAGGAGGCATTCCCCGCCATCCCCCGCCGCAAGCGCGAGGAGCGCTTCGTCCGTGTCCCCAGCATGAGCCCCGCCACGGCACGGCAGGTTTAGTGGTTCTGAGTCACCCATGCCTCAGTCGACACCTCCCCCTTTCAGGGGGAGGATCAAGGTGGGGGTTAGGAACCACCATACCAAGCTAAGGAACCCTCACCCAACCTCCCCCTGGCAGGGGGAGGAGCAGAACGGAGGAGAGCCGTACTACAGCGCCAACCGCCCATTCTCCCCCACACAGGCCGCGCGCTCGCCATATTGCTGGACGCGTTGCTGCACCGTTGCCGCAATCCTCTGCATACCCCCGGATGGCCGTCCCGGCTGGCGCAGCATGGGATTGGGCAGCGCTGTCACCAGCAAGGTCGCCGTGCGCCAGTCGAGGTTCTGCGGCTCGATGCCGAAGGCCCGCTCGGCGCCCGCCGCAACGCCGAACTGCCCCTCGGGCCCCCATTCGGCAATGTTGAGATAGATCTCCATGATGCGCCTTTTGGGCAGGACGAGGTCGATATAGAAGGCTAGCGGCACTTCGAGCGCCTTGCGCACGACGCTCTGCCGGTTCCAGAGGAACAGGTTGCGCGCCACCTGCATGGTGATGGTCGAGGCGCCCCGGGCATCCTCGCCGGCCATGTAGCGCTCGATCTCATCGCGCAGCGCACCGACGTCCACGCCCCAGTGGCGGCAGAACTGCCCGTCCTCGGAGAGGATCACCGATGCCTTGAGGCGGTCTGAGATATCATCGATCGAGCGCCATTCACGCACCACCGGGCGGCCCGTCAGGTAACGCTCCAGCATGGGCACGGAAACGGGCGGAACAAACAGGTAGATGGGCGTCAGGATCACCGGAGTGGCGATGAGCGCGCCAATGGCCCATCCGAGCCAAAGGAGAACGCGCCAGATCCCGGTTGCTTTGCGTCGTCGTGCCATGCGGTTTCCATAGCGAAGCCTTGCCGTGTGTTCCACCATCTTGCCGAGCCTTGCGTGAACGGCTAGCAACATTGCCATGTATGATTTCCCCGCCGATATCGCCGATTGCGCCCGGGCTGTTGAAACCACGCTGGAGCGCCAATTGGTGGCGGGGCGGCTATCAGGGCCCGGGCCTGCCGCGGACCGGCTGATCGCGGCCATGCGCCATGGCAGCCTCGAAGGCGGCAAGCGGCTCCGGCCGCTCCTCGTGCGCCAGGCGGCGGCCATTTTCAACGTTCCCCCGCACCAGGCGCTCATGGCCGGGCTCGCCGTTGAAATGGTGCATTGCTATTCGCTGATCCATGACGACCTTCCCGCCATGGACAATGACGATCTGCGCCGCGGCCGGCCCACGGTGCACAAGGCCTATGACGACGCGACGGCGATCCTTGCCGGCGATGCGCTCCTCACCCACGCCTTTGGCCTTCTCGCCGATCCCGAAACCCATCCCGATCCGGCCGTGCGCATCCGGCTGGTCGCGGAGCTGGTCGCCGGCTCCGGAGCAGGAGGCATGGTCGGCGGGCAGATGCGGGACATCGAAGGGGAAAAGGGTGGCTTTACGCCCGATGAAATCTCCACCATGCAGGCCATGAAGACCGGCGCGCTGATCCGCGCCAGCGTGCGCATGGGCGCAATCCTTGGTGGCGCCGATCCTCGGGCGCTCTCGGTTGTCACGGCCTATGCCGAGGCAGCGGGGCGGGCGTTCCAACTGGCCGACGACATCCTTGATGTCACCGCCACGCCCGAGACCATGGGCAAGGCCACGGGCAAGGATGCCGGCATGGGCAAGCAGACGCTGGTCGGGCAACTGGGTCTTGATGGCGCGCGAGGGCGGTTGGCGCAGATCGTCAACGAGGCGCTGGGGTGCCTGCGCACCTTTGGTCCCAAGGCCGATGGCCTGCGCGCTACGGCCCGCTATTTTGCCAGCCGGGAGAAGTAGATGGGTGTCGTCCAATCGGTCAATGTGGGACAAGCCCGGCCGATCCCCGGCATGAAGGCGCTCACTGGCATCTTCAAGGAACCCGTGCGCGGGCCGGTCAGCATCACCCGCAATGGAATTGCAGAGGACGCCATCTGCGACCGGCGGCACCATGGCGGAGTGGACCAGGCAATCTATGTGTATTTCGCCGAGGACTACCAGTTCTGGGCCGGCGAACTCGGCGCACTCCCCGCGCCCGGCACCTTCGGAGAGAACCTCACCCTTTCAGGCGCTGACAGCGCCGGCACCGCCATCGGCGACCGGATGCTGATCGGGGATCTGGTGCTCGAGGTCACCTATCATCGCACGCCCTGCATGACCTTTGCGGCCAAGATGGGCGATCCCATGTTCATCAGGCGCTTTCATCGCGCGGGTCGACCCGGCGCCTATTGCCGCGTCATCACGCCAGCCTCCATCGAAGCGGGCATGCCGGTGACCTATGTGCCATACGAGGGCGAGCGCATCACGGTGCGCGAACTCATGGCACTCGATGGCGTCCGCGAGCTTGATCCTGAATTCATGCGCCGCGCCCTCACCACTCCCTTGCGGGAAAAGACGCGCTTCAAATACGAAGACCTGCTGGCGCGGCTGTTTTAGGGACAAGAATGAGCCTCCAATCCGTTCAAGCCGATCTAGCAAGGCGCGCGCCGGACCTTCATGTGGAGGTGACCGAAAACTCCACGGCTACAGTGCAGCTGGCAGCCGAAGTGCATGGGGTGGAGCCGGGGCAGATCGCCAAAACGCTGTGCATCCGCGTCAATGGCGAGGAGCTGCTCCTTGTGACGCGCGGCGATGCGCGGCTCGATAATGTGAAATCAAAAGCGGCATTCGGCGGGCGGCCGCGCATGCTGGGCGCCGAGGATGTGCTGCGGCTCACCAGCCATCAGGTAGGCGGCGTGTGCCCTTTCGGCCTGCCGGCACCCCTGCCGATATTTCTCGATGTCTCGCTCAAGGTCTACGACGTCTTGATCCCGGCAGGCGGGGACACGCATGCCTCGGTGCGGCTGACGCTGGACCGCTTGGCCGAGCTCTGCGGCAATCGTTGGGTGGATGCGTGCCAGGGGCCAGCCGCCCCTGAGGCGGACACAAGCAAAGTCAGCTGATATCTTGCGCTATATTGCTCGAAGCCGGTGCGGCCGAGGCCGTTGCTGTCGTTTCACGGCTATCTGGAGCCGGCAACAAGCAAACAATCAGCGCAAGCGCAACAAGGCAGGCGACAAGAACTTGCTGGCGCCGACGCTGGCGCACGAGTGGATTGACGTACACGGAACTGACCCCTTGCCGAGCCAACAGACTCAAGCAGGAGTGCTATAGCCTACAAGTATGTCGCCTAAAAGCCCCGGCGCTCATTACTTGTGACTAGTGTTAAGATCGTTCATTCCGCAGCATTCTGCTGCCCCGTGCCGAACTTGCGCTCGATGTAATCGGCCACCATCACCTTGAACTGGTCGGCCACATCGGCACCGCGCAGGGTCGCGACCTTTTCGCCATCAACGAAGACCGGCGCCGCCGGCGTTTCCCCCGTGCCCGGCAGGGAAATGCCAATATTGGCGTGCTTGCTTTCGCCCGGGCCATTGACGATGCAGCCCATCACCGCCACCGAAAGCGTTTCCACACCGGGATAACGCTCCTTCCAATCGGGCATGGACGCCGAAAGGTGATCCTGGATGTCCTTGGCGAGGGTCTGGAACGTCGTCGACGTGGTGCGGCCACAGCCGGGGCAGGCGGCCACAACCGGCAGGAACTGGCGGAACCCCATGGTCTGGAGCAATTCCTGCGCAACCTTGACCTCGGTGGTGCGGTCGCCGCCGGGCTCGGGCGTCAGCGAAATGCGGATGGTGTCGCCAATGCCTTGCTGCAGCAAAATTCCCAGCGCCGCCGAGGACGCCACGACACCCTTGGTGCCCATGCCCGCTTCGGTGAGACCCAGATGAAGCGCATAGTCGCAACGCGCCGCAAGGTCCTGGTAAACCGCGATCAGGTGCTGAACGTCCGAAACCTTGGTGGAAAGGATGATCCGGTCGCGGCCCATGCCCAAGGCTTCGGCGCGCTGCGCGCTCAGTAGCGCCGATTGGATAATGGCTTCGCGCTGCACGGCGGCTGCCGAGATCGGATTGGGCGAAACAGCGTTCTCGTCCATGAGGCGCGTCAGCAATTCCTCGTCGAGCGATCCCCAGTTCACGCCAATGCGGACAGGCTTGTTGTAGCGATTGGCAGTATCGATCAGGGTCGAGAACTGCGTGTCACGCTTGGCCTTGAAGCCTACATTGCCCGGATTGATGCGATATTTCGCTAAGGCCTCGGCACAGGCTGGATGATCGGTCAGAAGCTTATGGCCGATATAGTGGAAGTCACCTACGAGCGGCACGTCATAGCCCATGAAGGCCAGGCGATCGCGGATGATCGGCACGGCGGCTGCCGATTCGTCGCGATCCACCGTGATGCGCACGATCTCCGAGCCGGCGCGCGCCAGCTGCATGACCTGCTTCACCGTTGCGTCGATATCGGCCGTATCGGTGTTGGTCATGGATTGAACCACGATCGGGGCCCCGCCGCCGACCAGGACGCCGCCGACATTTACACCCACCGATTGCCTGCGCGCCAAGGGGCCAGCCATGAAACACCTCAAATTGCTCGACCGAGAAATAAGCCCTTGAGCTTACCGGCGCAATGTTTCCCTATGATGATAGCGCTGATGTGTCGATCCACCCGGCGCTGGTTCGTCGGGAAGGAACCAAGGGGAGTACAGCAGTGTCGTTTCAGGCCTATCTCGACAATATCGAAAAGCAGACCGGCGTCTCGCCGGACCAGTTCATTGCCCTGGCCCAGGCCAAGGGTTTCACCGCGCCGGGCACCAAGGCAACGCCCATCACCGATTGGCTCAAAGCGGACTATGGCCTTGGGCATGGCCATGCCATGGCAATCGTCAAGCTGCTGCGAGAGCGCGGCGGTCTTGCGCCCTGAAAAAAACGCTCAGAATGTGATCGGGCAAGTCTTGAACCAAAGCGGGGGTGGGCCATTTAAGGGGCATGAAAAACCCATTCTCGCCTTTGGCCCTGCTCGGTCGCTTCACCATCGGCCGGTTCTTTATCTTCCGCAAGGAATTGCTGACGCTGTGGCGGGCCTTCCGCCATCCGGCGACGCCATTGCCGCTGAAGGCGGCCATGCTCCTGGTGCCGCTGTACCTGATCAGCCCGGTCGACGTGATCCCCGACTTCATCCCCTTCCTCGGGATCATGGATGATTTCGTCGTGGTGCCGATGCTGATGAGTTGGCTCGTATCCATGCTGCCGATGGAAGTGACGGGCGTGAAGGCACGCGCGACGGCTGGGAGCCGGTCGCGCAACGGCTCAACCATTGACGGCCGCTCGCGCCGCCTCTGATTGGTAGCTGATCGACGCAATTGAGCGCCGGTTCCTCCAGGGAGCCGGCGCTTTGTTTTTCAGTTCATGGTCACGTCGCGGCCGGCGCTGGTGATCGACACGGTAAAGCCTGCCACCACATCGATCAGGCTCATGACCATGAGGAGGAAGAACACCGAACTGGCGGCCGCGCCGACAATGAGGAATTCCACGAGGAACAAGACGAACACCACCATGGAGAGCATGTGCTCGACAATGGAGGAGCGGCCCGAATTGGTTGATTTGAGCACCTCGATGAAGAGGCAGATGATGCCAACCACAAGGAGGAAATCTCCCGCGCTCACCGCCCAGGGCATGCCCGACGGCATGGGCAGGGAAAAAAGCCCCGCGCCCCAGTTCACCGGATTGCCGCCAAAGAGGGTGAACACCACCAGATTATAGGCGACGAAAGGCACGATCAGCAGCGGCGGGATAAACGGCCCATTGCGCACCACACGGTTGCCCTGAGGCGGAATATACACAGTTTCGGTCACAGCCAGCTCCGGATTGAGATCAAGCGAGCATGCCAGAGCCAAGGGCTGGGGTGAAGAGGGCGGGGGATAAAGGGAACAACTCGTTGCCGTGGTCGGTCGGTCTTGTTCTAGTCGAGATAACTACTGCCCTGTCACCTTCGGGCTTGACCCGAGAGCCTGCTCTCGGACTTGACCCGAGGGCCCTGCACTTTGCCAACCCACCCCAAGTACAGTCCCCTTGGGTCAAGCCCAAGGGTGACGATCGGGGATGGGGCAAAATACTACCTAGAACTCGATGTCACCCCGGCCTCGAGCCGGGGCCCATCCCGAGATCCCACCACAGCCGCAAGGTGGCTCTACCCACCCACAATGCACGCCCCACCATCTCAGGATGGATCCCGGGTCAAGCCCGGGATGACACCGTTGGTGTGGAGCCTTCATGCACCTACAACAAGCCGGCTGATGGAAAAGCCCACCGCCCGTCACCCTCGGACTTGCTCCGAGAGCCTGCCTCCGGACTTGACCCGAGGGCCCTGCACTTTGCCAACCCACCGCAAGTACAGTCTCCTCGGGTCAAGCCTGAGGATGACGATCGAAGGTATGGCACCATCTCGCCCACCCACCAGCCCGTCCCTCCCCCTCCCAGGGGGAGGCTAGGTGGGGGGCAGTGCCCCCCAATCTATCCCCCTTCTCCCCCTGGCAAATCCCCATGCCATCATCCCCCCATTCCCGCACAAGCTGCGCGGTCGCGACGAACGGTCGGTGCGGGGATGCCAGGTGAGGTGGAGGTCGCTTCATCTCCTGTGGTTCTTGGATGATCTGTGACCCGATTTGAGCCCCCGGTCCTGGAGCAATGTGCTCCATTTCCGTCGGCACGGGCTAAAGCCGAGGACGGTCCATGCCATAGAGTCCCTGGTTGCATGGGGCGAGGTGGGTTCCACCTCCAACCTTCTCGCCGGACGACCGGCACCGGGACGAACCTCGCCCCATGTCGCACATCAACCGCACGGCCCCACAGCCAAGGCGGCGCTTCGGCACGCCCAGGCCAATGCGCCCGCTTACGACTTGAGCTTAAGAGGGCCGACCATCTGCTCGGGCTTGACCTCGGCGTCGAACTCTTCGCCCGTGAGCAGGCCCAGATTGATGGCCTCCTCGCGCAAGGTTGTGCCGTTCTTGTGGGCGGTTTTCGCGATCTTGGCGGCGTTGTCGTAGCCGATCTTGCGGTTCAACGCCGTCACCAGCATCAAGGACTGGTCCACCAGCTGCTTGATGCGCTTTCGATCGGGCTCGATGCCGACGGCGCAATTGTCGTTGAACGACTTGGCGGCATCGGCCAGCAGGCGCACCGACTGGAGGAAATTGTAAGCGATCACGGGCTTGAAGACGTTGAGCTCGAAATTGCCTTGCGAGGCCGCAAAGCCGATGGCCGCGTCATTGCCCATCACATGGGCAACGACCATGGTCATGGCTTCCGATTGCGTGGGGTTAACCTTGCCCGGCATGATGGAGGAGCCTGGCTCGTTTTCGGGAATGGTGATTTCACCCAGGCCCGAGCGGGGGCCGGAGGCGAGCCAGCGCACATCGTTGGCAATCTTCATGAAGGCTGCGGCCAATTGCTTGAGCGCGCCCGAGGTCCCCACGAAAGCATCGTGCCCAGCCATCACTGCGTACTTGTTGGGAGCAGTAATAAAGTCATGGCCCGACAGCCGCGCGATCTCGCCGGCCACGGTCACCGCGTACTCGGGATGGGCATTGAGCCCGGTGCCGACGGCGGTGCCGCCCAGGGCCAATTCCTTGAGCTGGGGCATGGTAGCCTTGATCGCCTTGACCGCCAAATCGATCTGGGCCACCCAGCCGCTCATCTCCTGGCCCAAGGTCAGGGGCGTTGCATCCTGCAGGTGCGTGCGGCCGATCTTGACCACGTCCATGAATTCTTCGGACTTGGCTTGGAGCGTGTTGCGCAGCACCTCGACGCGCGGAAAGAGGTAGTTCTCGAGCGCTTCGACGGCCGCAATATGCATGGCGGTCGGATAGGTGTCGTTGCTCGACTGGCTCATATTAACGTGGTCATTGGGGTGCACGGGCTTCTTGGAGCCCATGGTGCCGCCGGCCATCTCGATGGCGCGGTTGGAAATCACCTCGTTGACGTTCATATTGCTCTGCGTGCCCGAGCCGGTCTGCCACACCACCAGGGGGAAGTGGTCGGCGAGCTTGTTGGCGATCACCTCGTCGGCAGCAGCGACGATCAGGTCACGCGTGGCCTCGTCCAAAAGGCCGAGCTTGTGGTTGGCCAGGGCAGCGGCCTTCTTCAAAATGCCGAATGCGTGGATGATCTCGCGCGGCATCTTCTCCCCGCCAATGTCGAAATTGGCCAGGCTCCGGGCCGTCTGCGCGCCGTAATATTTGTCGGACGGCACATTGATGGTGCCCATGGAATCCGATTCAACGCGCGTGCTCATGAGAAAACTCCGAAGATTGGCCGCATGGGGGAGAGCGGCTCGGCAAAACGAAACGGCCGACCCAGATTTACCGGATCGGCCGCTGCTGTAGCGTCAAGGTGCGCATCGCGCTACCTGTCTTTAGGCTTATTTCTTGATGTTGAGAATCTGCCGGCCGCGATACATGCCGGTCTTGAGATCGACATGATGAGGACGACGCAGCTCGCCCGAGTCCTTGTCTTCGACATAGGATGGGGCAGCAAGAGCGTCGGCCGAACGGCGGAAGCCACGCTTCATCGGCGAGGTCTTGCGTTTTGGCACTGCCATGGTCGGGTCCTTCCGAATTCAATACATTTACGCCGCCGGAAGCGGCCCAGAGACGTGAGCTCTGTTGGGATTGGTCGGCTCTATAGAGCAAGAGAGCGCGCTTGGCTAGGGGGATTCACAAGCCTTCTTGCTAGCTTTCGCGGGCTTGCCGTGCCAGCGAAAGCACCTCCACCGGCTTGCCGGCCAGCGCATCGTCGATCTTGCCCAAAAGCTCGGCGAGCGTAAATGGCTTGACGATGACGTCATAGATGAGCGCATCGAGCCCATGGGCCCGCTCGCGCTGGTCGGCAAAGCCAGTCATCAAAACGATAATGACATCGGGAAACTTGGCCGCGACATGGAGGGACAAGGCGATGCCGTCCATGATGGGCATCTTGATATCGGAGAGCATGAGGTCGAACCGCCCGTTTTCGGCGTCCATTGTTTCCGCTGCAAGGCCCCCATCCTCTTCGGCCACCACTTCGTGCCCCTTCATGGACAAGGCGCTGACGACAAAGGCGCGAACGGATGGGTCGTCTTCGGCAACAAGTATGCGGGCCATCAATGATGCTCCGGTATGCTGGTGGCGTGCGAGCCGGTGTCATGCTCGGTCGGCGGCGCCGGGTGTTCTTCGGGATGATTGCTGGTGCTGCCATGAGCCGCAGGATGCGCCTCCTCGACAGTGGCGGTTGTGGGGTGGGCAGCAGTCGCTGCGCCGTGGTCGGCGCCATGCGCCTCACCGGGCTCGGATTGCTCCTCAGCTGCGGTGGTCGTGGGCACGGGCGTGTTTTCAGCGAAGCTCATGCGGACGCGCTGGGCATCGCCAGGGGGCATGGCCAGTTGTGTATCGAAGGTCGCCCGTTCCCCTGCCATCAGGTCGGGAACGGACGGCGCGATGCTCCAGGCATAAATGCTGTCCCCATGGCTATCGAGGAGGGTAATCACCACGGCCGGAACGGGTGTGGGCGTATCGTTGAGCCCCAGGATCTGCGCCGAGACGGCAAGCACCTCCTGCCCATTGCGCACGCTGCGCTGCGTTTTGACATCGGTGAAATCGAGGCCCACCACATTCACGGGGAGGCCCACCATCTCGTAGACCCCGGCCATGGCGGGATAGCGCGCCACGATCTGCACCCGGGCAAAATAGGCAGAGGCACAATGCGCGCAAAGCAGCAGGGCCAGTCCGATGCGGACTGCCCGGCGCAATTGCGCGAGGGGCTGGCTCGCCGCAATGGCGTTCTGCCGCTTGGAAAATGCCCGCTGACGGCTGCGGATCGTGGCCGGGTCGATCTTTGCCGCCACCGCCGATTTCTGGTGCGTCTCCTCGTCGGCAAGGCGTGTGGCCAACTCGGCCGCCACGCGCTTTTCTTCGGCGGCAAAGGCTTCGTCGAGCCCGTCTTCGGCAAAGGAGTCCACCATCTCCTTGTTGGTGGTCGCGGCGGTCTGCTGCGGCAAGGGAGCCTGCTGCCAGGCTTGCTGGCACTGGGCGCACTGCACCTTGCGACCGGCCGATCCGATGGCCTCATAGGTCACCTGGTACTTGGTCTGGCAATGTGGACACGCGATGATCATGAGGCCAGACGTGGTGTGCCGTTGCTGCAGGGGGCTTCGGCTACTCTAGCGGCCGGGTGTTAATAGTCCTCAAACCGGGTTTGAGGGTGCGTGAGTCCACCACATTTACGCCTCTTTCGTGCCGCCAAGGGGAGCCTTTTGGTCCACCAAGGCAGCAGCGCTGCTATGGTATCCGCATGCCTGATTCGCGTATTTGGTCAGACCTATTGGGGAGCCTGCATTTTTGATCGAGTTTTCCGATGTGGGCCTGCGCTATGGCAATGGCCCGGAAATCCTGCGGGATCTGACGTTTTCTGTTGAGCCCGGCTCTTTTCATTTCCTCACCGGGCCGTCCGGGGCTGGAAAAACCTCGCTGCTGCGCCTCCTGCTCCTTTCGCTCAAGCCGTCGCGCGGCAAGGTCACGATGTTTGGGGAGGATGTGAGCAATCTCACCCAGGATCGCCTGCTGCAGATGCGCCGGCATATCGGCATTGTTTTCCAGGAGTTCCGTCTCCTTGACCACCTGACCACTTTTGAAAACGTTGCCCTGCCGCTGCGCGTCTTGGGGCAGCCCGAAAGCGAATACCGGCCCAATGTCACTGAACTTTTGGAGTGGGTCGGCTTGGGCGAGCGCATGAATGCCTTGCCGTCGCTTCTTTCGGGCGGCGAAAAGCAGCGCGCCGCCATTGCGCGCGCAGTGATTGCCCGGCCCAAGGTGCTCCTCGCGGATGAGCCCACCGGCAATGTCGATCCGGACCTGTCGAGCCGCTTGGTGCATCTTTTTGCCGAACTCAACCGGACCCTGGGCATGACCATCATCCTCGCGACCCATGAATTGCCGCTGCTCGACAAATTCCCCTATCCCCGCATGCTGCTGAGCCGGGGCGAGTTGGTGATCCATGATTGAACGCGTGCTCGCCTTGTTGCCCCGCCGCAAGGGTGCGGCGCCCATCGTGCCGGAGAAAAGCGTCGCTGGCCGCACCTTGCTCCTCATGATCACCATCATGAGCTTCCTTTCCGCCGTGACCCTGGGCGGCGTGGTCTTGGTGCAAAAATCAGCCATTGCCTGGTCGGCCGATGTTGGCCGCGAGGTCACCATCCAGATCCGGCCCGTGGAAGGGGAGGTGATGGACAGCAATCTGCGCACCGCGGTGACGCTAGCCGAAACTACGCCAGGCGTTGCCTCGGCGCGGGCGCTGACTCTCGAGGAAAGCCAGGCGCTGCTCGAGCCATGGCTCGGCGCTGGCCTCGATCTCAGCTCAATCGAGGTGCCGCGCCTTGTCGTGGTGCAACTGACCGATCCGCTCGATGCCGATATCGAATCGCTGCAGCGCAACCTTGCTGCCATCAATGGAGCCAGCCTTGATACCCACGCGGCCTGGCGGCAGCAGCTCAATACCATGGCTGGCACGATCGTTGTTTCGGGCCTGCTGGTGCTGGTGCTGATCGGGGCCGCCACGGTGCTGGCCATTATCTTTGCCACGCGCGGCGCCATGGCGACCAATCGCGAGATCGTCGATGTGCTTCACTACATCGGCGCTTCCAACAAGTTTATCGCCGGTGAATTCCAGGGGCGCTTCCTGTCCATTGGCCTCCAAGGTGGGCTGCTGGGTGCAACGGCGGCCTTGCTGTTTTTTGCGCTGATCGGCACGGCGGCTGGCAACATGCTGTCGAGCGAGGCTGGCGCCCAGGTCGGCGTGCTGTTCGGACGGTTTGCCTTGGGCTATGACGGGATCATCGGCATTGTGGCCGTTATCCCGGTGATCGCCGCGCTGACCGCAATTACCTCGCGCATGACGGTGCGCAGGTTCCTGAGCGAAACCTCCTGAACTGGCGGCAGCCTCGCCAAGCTGGCGCTCACCCTTTATGACCCTCCCATGGGCCAGTTGAGCCTTGGAGCCATTGCATGAAGCTGATCCAGGCCGTTCGCACGGCGTTGTTTTATTTCCTGTTCATCGGCCAAACAGCCGTGATTGCCATCGTCATCGGCATCATTGCCCTGATCAGCGGCCGCACCCGGCTGAGCTGGGCTCTGGCGGTTTATTGGTGCCGCTCCAACCTGGCGCTGCTGCGCGGCGTTGCCGGGGTGCGCACGGAGGTCACGGGCGGCGAGCACATTCCGCCGGGTGGCTGCATCATCGCGGCCAAGCATCAGAGCGATTGGGACGTGTTCGCCATTTTCCCGTTCACCGGGCGCCCGGCCTATATCGTCAAGAAAGAGCTCATGAACATCCCGTTCTTTGGCTGGGCTGCGCGCTCGCTCGACTGCATCGAGGTGGATCGCAAGCGGGGTGCCGAGGCCATTCCCCTGATGATGGCGCAGGCCCGCGCCGCCATCGAGCGCGGCTGCCGCATCGTGATTTTTCCCGAGGGCACGCGCAAGGCGCCTCTCGCCAAGGCCGACTATCGGCAGGGCATCGCCCGGCTTTATGCCGAGTTGAACGTCCCAGTGGTTCCCGTGGCGCTGAATTCGGGCCTGTTCTGGGGCCGCAATAGCCTCGTTATCTGGCCCGGAACGGCCAAGGCCCGGTTCCTCCCACCCATCGAGGCGGGGCTGCCGTCAGATGTTTTCATGCAAAGACTCAAAAAAGCCATCGAGACTGATTCGGATAAGCTGATCATCGATGCGGTTGAGCAAGGATTGGCCCGGCCGGTTGATGATGCGTTTCGCGACAAGCTCGCCGCCCGCAAGGCGGAGAGAGCAGATATCGGCTGAATACTAGATGTTGATGGTTGTCGACGTGAACAGCATAGGTATAGTGGGGCAGCAGAATGCTGCTTGACGTACTGGGTATGATGTTCTAGTTTTGTTCTAATTTGATGCGCTATGGGGCTGGCGTGAAATGACATCCATCGAAAACCGAATCGTTGTGCATGGTTTTAACCGGCAGGCCAGCTGGATTGGCCGTTCCGGTCGCTCCTATGGCGCCATCAGCGAAAATCTCGAGCAGTTCGCCATGGGCGATGCAAATCTGTATCTCCTGGCCAAGGGCAGCCGTGTCCTGTGGGTCGGCTCGACCGATGAACTGGTGGGCGATCCGATGAGCCGGTCGCGTTTCCGCCTCGCCCTTGATTGCGCCGACCGCGTGTTTCGCCTCCTGAACCCAGGTGCAGCGGCCGAACGGCTCTCCACGATCTGGGATCTGGAAGGGGCCGTGCCCCTGCAAGCCGCCAAGGCGGCCTAGGCTCGTTCCGAGTTCTGCCTCAGGCCGCTTCTTGTTCCAGGAGGGCGGCCAGGGCCATCAGCGGCCGGTCGCGTATGCCCAGCTCCGCCAAATGCCGGGCCGTGTTCAGCACATAATCGATATTGCGGCCGGATAATCCAACACCTGAGCGCACCATGGCCAATTGCTGCTCCAGCGTCAGGGTGCCGGCGAACTGATCGTGCTGCTCGTCGACGAGAAACGCCAGGGCCAGCACCTTGCGGCCATCGGCCAGACGCACGGGCCGCATCACGTCGCGATAAACGGCCGTGACCTGTTCGCGCTCCTTGAGATACGCGCGCACATCTGGCCAGTGCTGGTCGTCCACTTCGAACACCATGCCGCGGCAGGATCCGCCCCGCACCAGGCCAAACACCAGACCCGGTGTTACCCGCGTGCCGCGATGATAGTGCGACACGATGGAAAGGCTCCGATGCGCCCCGCGCAACAATCCCTGCTGTGCGGTCAAATAGGGAAAACCCGGATTCCAGATCAGGGATCCGTAGCCGAAAACCCAGTGGGTGGGTGCGGTGATATCGTCAGAGGGCATGGTCATGGATGCTCAAACTTATAGGCCGTCCCTAGCCTACACGCCAGACCAGCTCCACCCGGATTTGCCGCGCCCCGCATTCCTGCTTCTACGGACAGGGCGGGACAGGTATCACTGCCAGCCATGAAAAAGCGAATCATCATCCTGGGCAGTGTCGTCATCGCCGTGGTCGTGCTGTGGAGCGTGGCCTGGTTCATCGGCGCCAACCTCATCCGGCAGAACATCGAAGCGCAGGCCCTTGCCGATGGGGACACGCAACCGCGCGTCACCTGCGGCACGCTGGGCGTGGGCGGTTACCCGTTCCGGTATGATGTTGATTGCCAGACGGCCCAGATCGCCAGCGGCGACCTCGTTCTGGATGTTCCAGATATCCGCGCCAGCATCCGGGTCTATGCTCCCACCCATCTCCTCGCCTCGGCCGTGGGTCCCATGGTCCTGAGCGATGGCTTCACCGGCACGCGCAATAGCCTTGCATGGTCGACCCTTGAAGCCAGCATCCGCCTTGCCGACTGGCGCATCGCGCGGGCTTCGATCTCTGGCAAGGATCTCGTGTGGTCCGATACGTTGATGGGCGAGACGCTGATTGCGCAAAGCCCCTTGGCGGAAATCCACCTGTTCGACATTCCCGAGCAGCATGACGCCGAACGGAACCTCGCGGCTCTCGCCGGCTACGCCCTGGTAGACGGGCTCTCCTATCCTGCCATGACGCTCAACGGGGGCAAGGCGGAAATTCAGCTCGAGCTGACCGGCCTACCCGATGACGTCCGGACATGGGGTGACCCGCAATTGCTGCCAGCGATCCAACAGGGCGGGGGTGCCCTCAAGATCGTGTCCGTCCATGCCACGGACCAGGATTCGGTGCTCGATGCCGAGGGAGAGCTCAGGCTCGATCCCCAGGGCATGCTCGATGGCACGATCAACATCAAGTCCGTCGGCGTTGCCGAGCGGATCGGCCCCATGCTGGCAGAACCCTGGCGCACGCTGGTGTTCGGCACACCAGCGGCGGACGGATCGTTCAGCAATCAGCTCAACTTCCGCGGCGGCGGCGTGTTCTCGGGCCTGGTGCCGATCGCCAACGTGCCACCGCTATTCTAGGCGTCGTCTCCGCCACCGTGCTCGCGAACATATGAGTGGTCGGGCGCTGGCGGGTTGTCGTGCGGACGGCCGAAGTCAGGCGCCGCTGTTTCCTGGCCGGCCGAAATAATCGAGCGGCGGATGGCGCGGGTTCGGGTGAACATGGCTTCGAGCGCCGGCCCGTCGCCCATGCGCACGGAGCGTTGCAGGGCCGAAAGGTCCTCCGAAAAGCGGCCAAGCATTTCCAGCACCGCATCGCGATTGGTAAGGAAGATATCGCGCCACATTACCGGATCGGACGCGGCGATACGGGTGAAGTCGCGGAAACCCGAAGCCGAGAACTTGATGACTTCGGACTGCGTTGCGGCTTCAAGGTCAGCCACCGTACCCACAATGTTGTAAGCAATAAGGTGTGGGATGTGGCTGGTAATGGCGAGCACCATGTCATGGTGCGCGGCATCCATGGCTTCCACCTGGCTGCCCATGGCGCCCCAGAATGCTGCCAGTTTTTCTGTCTGCTTCGGATCGACTTCCGTCCCCGGCGTCAGCACGCACCAGCGGCCGGCAAAGAGTTCGGGAAAGCCGGCAGAGGGGCCGGAATGCTCGGTGCCGGCCAGCGGGTGACCGGGAATGAAGCTGACGCCCTCCGGCACCAGCGGCGCCACAGTCCTCACCACATGGCCCTTGACCGAACCCACATCGGACAGAATGGCGCCCGGCTCGAGCACGGGAGCGATCGCGCGCATCACGCCTTCATAGGCGCCAACGGGCGTGCAGATGATCACGAGATCGGCGCCGCGGACGGCTTCGGCTGCGTCGAGCGTGTAGATGTCGCCCAGCTTGAGATCACGCGCTTCGTCCAGCGTTTCGGCTTTGCGTGTGGCAATGGAAATCACATCCACAAGACCCTGCCGGCGGGCAGCAAGGGCGATGGAAGAGCCGATAAGGCCGATGCCGATCAGGGCGAGTTTGCGGAAATGCACGCTCATGAGATTTCAACCAAAGCCTTGAGGATACCGGCGACGCCGCGCATGGCCTGTTCCGAACCGATGGAAATACGCAGACCATGGGGAATGCCATAGGAGCCGCCGATTTCACGCACGATCAACCCGCGCTCGAGAAGCGTGTTAAAGGCCAGCGCAGCGTGCTCGGCGTCAGGGAACAGGACCATCACGAAATTAGCTTGGCTCGGGACCACATGCATGTGGTTGCCATCAAGCTCGGCAGTGATCCAGTCGCGCCATTGCGCATTGTGTGACTTGAGCTGCGCGGTAAATTCCGTATCCCGCGTTGCGGCAGCCCCCGCCAGCTGCGCGGGCAGATTGACGTTGAAGGGGCCGCGGATGCGGTTGATGGCGTCGACCAGATGAGCGGGTCCAAACATCCAGCCGATGCGGACCGCCGCCAGCCCCATCTTGGAAAAGGTGCGCACCATGACAACGTTCTGCGCCTCGCGGACGAGGTCAGTCGCAACCGTGAAGTCCGGCGCCGTTACATATTCGGCATAGGCATTGTCGATAACAAGGAGAATGTCGGGGCGCAGGCCCCCGTGCAGGCGCCGGATCTCGCTATCGGGCAGATAGGTGCCGGTGGGATTGTTGGGATTGGCGAGCCAGACGATCTTGGTCCTGGGCGTGACGGCGGCCAATAGCGCATCCACGTCGGCGGTATACTGGTCTTCATCCACCATGACGATCTCGGCGCCGGCGGCCTTGGTGATGATGGGATAGACCGAAAAGCCGTAGCGGCTCATGATCGCCTGGTCGCCTTCGCCCAGATAAGCCTGCGCCAGAAGATGCAGGAGATCGTCCGAGCCATTGCCGCAAACGATCAGCTCGGGGTCAATGCTGTGCACCTCGCCCAGCGCGGTGCGCAGGATATTGGACGAGCCCTCGGGATAGATGTCGAGCTTGCTCCCGGCGGCCGTATAGGCCTCGATGGCCTTGGGGCTCGCTCCAAGGGGGGATTCATTGGACGAGAGCTTGACCGCATTGCTGCCGGGCGCGCCGGACTTGCCCGGCACATAGGCTGCAATGTCAAGAATGCCGGGCTGCGGGACGGGATGGTCGGACATGAGTACTACGCCGGGTTGAATGCGTGCGGACCATAGTCAAAGCGCCTGTCGAACGCAAAGGGAGTCAGAGCCAGTCCGGCACGCTGTCGAGTGCGATGAGTTCCTCGAGCGATTTGCGCGGGCGGATCACATGGAAGCGGTCGCCATCCACCAGCACTTCGGGGATCAGGGCACGCGAATTATAGGTCGAAGCCATGACTGCCCCATAGGCGCCGGCGCTCATCACCGCGAGCAGATCACCCTCCTCGACGCCGGGCATGGTGCGCGCCTTGGCCAAGTAATCTCCGGTTTCACAGACGGGCCCTACAATATCGGCCTTGATGGGCGCGAGATTGGAATGGTTCACCGGCACCACATCATGATGCGCTTCGTAAAGCGTAGGGCGGATGAGGTCGTTCATCGCCGCATCCACAATCACGAAATTGGTGCTGCCTTCCTTTACGTATTCCACCTTGGTGACAAGGATCCCGGCATTCCCCACCAGGAGGCGCCCCGGCTCGATCACAAGGCTCACGCCCAATTGCCCGACCTTGTCGCGCACCACGGCGGCATAGGCGCTCGGCAGGGGCGGTGCGGTCTCGTCGACATTATAGGGAATGCCCAGACCGCCGCCGACATCCACATGGCTGATCCGGTGGCCCTGGCTGCGCAGATCGTGCACCAGCTCGGCCATGAGGCCAAAGGCATTGCCGAAGGGCTCGAGGTCCGTGATCTGAGAGCCGATATGCATGTCGACGCCCACGGCTTCGACATTGGGCAATTCGGCGATGCGCTGATAGACCTCATGCGCCCGCTTGAAAGAGATGCCGAACTTGTTCTCGGCCTTGCCGGTAGAAATCTTGGCGTGCGTCCGGGCATCGACATCGGGGTTGATGCGCACGGAAACACGGGCGGTAAGGCCCATGTCAGCGGCCACCATGGAGAGCCGTTCGAGTTCGGGCTCGCTTTCCACGTTGAAGCACTTGATGCCGGCTTGCAGCCCCCGGCGCATCTCGGCAACGGTCTTGGCGACGCCCGAAAAAACGATCATGTCCGGCCGGATGCCCGCTGCCAGCGCCCGCTCCAGCTCGCCCAGCGACACCACATCGGCCCCGGCGCCTTCGGCGGCCATGAGCTTGAGCACGGCCTGATTGCTGTTGGCCTTCATGGCATAGGCCAGCAAGGTCGGAATGCCTTCGAAAGCCGCCTTCACCACCCGCACATGGCGGCGGAGCGTCGCCGCTGAATAGACGTAAAACGGCGTGCCCACCTCGGCTGCAAGGTCGTTGAGATTGACGTCCTCGGCATAAAGAGTGTCGCCGCGATGTTCGAAATGGTGGACCAAGGCTGTTATTTCTTTTCGGTGGGATCCCGCATCAGACCTCATCCTGAGCTTGTCGAAGGAGGAGGTCGTGGCGCGGTGGCCGTTCAACCTCGTGGTTCGACAGGCACACCATGAGGCTGAACCCAGGACCAATGCTGCACGCGCTTCCTCCCTTAGGGAAGAAGGGTTGTCATGCTCTAGTGCAGCGGGGGCAAAAACAAAAGCAAGACTTACCGATCCGGCTCATAAGCAGCTTCAATGCGATCGGCCACCAGCGATTGCAGCTGCCAGAGATGGGGATCATGGATGCCCATCTCCTCAAGGTGTTGCACCGTGGCAAAGAGATATTCGGCCATTGACCCGCGCGAGCCCACGGCCGTTGCGAGAACATGGGCGATCTCCTCCACCGAGAGGCCCGAAACATAGCGCCCCGAGTTGCGGTCGATGCAAAAGGTCAGGGCGCGGATATTGTGATCACCCGAGCGGGCATTGACCCAGCGCGGGGGAAAAGCCGAGGGCAGCCACGCCATTTCCCGCTCGAGGAGCTTGATCATGCACTCCTCGATCCGGTCGGGCGGGAGCCGATAGAGCACGCCCTTGCAGGCGCCGCCGCGATCGAGCGCCAGCATCAGGCCCGGGTTTTCGTCCGAACCGCGGAAGCGGTTGTTCCAGCCCAGGCAAAAGGCGCGATGCCAGCCGCGCACGAGCCCGGTGCGCATTTCAACGAAATCGCAGGCCGGCTTCCAGATCAGCGAGCCATAGGCAAAGATCCAGACCTCGCCCAGATCACCTTCGCGGTCGAACAGCTCGTCCATGATGCGCTGGTGATCTTCGGGCGTTGCCGCATGATAGCCTTCGGGCGGCGGCGGCATCTCCTCGCTGGCGTCCGGCGGCTGCAGATAGCCGACATGGCGCTCGGTCAGGCGCATCTGCCGGGTTCGCTTGGGCAATGCTCGTTTGGTGTCTGCCATGGGCAGACGGTGACTTATTCGCCGGGGCTATTCAACCCCGCCATCGCCATGGCCGCCATGCTTCTTCTTGCCCAAGGGATGGGGCTCGTGGCTGTGCCCGGTCAGCTGCGTCTTCCAGCGCGCTGCTTGCGCCAGCACATTGGCCGGGGCGGTGCCGCCGTAGGACTGGCGCGCGGCGACAGACGCTTCCACCGTCAGCACCTTGTGGATGCGCGAGTCGATCCGCTGGTCGATAAACTTGAAGTCCTCGATCGTCAGCCCCTCCAGTCCGCACCCCTTCTGCTCGGCCAAAGCCACGATCTGCCCGGTGATATGATGGGCATCGCGGAAGGGGATGTTGAGCTGGCGCACCAACCAATCGGCAATATCGGTCGCCGTCGAGAACCCGGCGGAAGCCGAAGCGCGCATCCGTTCGCGATTGGCCGTCATGTCACCGACCATGCCGGTCATGGCCGCCAGCGACAGCGACAGCGCATCAAGCGCATCGAACGCCACTTCCTTGTCCTCCTGCATGTCCTTCGAATAGGCGAGCGGCAGGCCTTTCATCACGACCAGCAGGCTCGTGAGCGCGCCCAGAATGCGGCCGATCTTGGCGCGCACCAGCTCGGCTGCATCGGGATTGCGCTTTTGCGGCATGATGGAGGAGCCGGTGGTGAACTTGTCCGACAGGCGGACAAAGCCGAACTGCGCCGAGCTCCAGATCACCATTTCCTCGGCGAAACGGGAAAGGTGCATGGCGCAGATCGACGCGGCGGCAAGCGTTTCGAGGATGAAGTCGCGATCGGAAACGGCATCGAGCGAATTGGCGGTCGGGCGGTCGAAGCCGAGCTTTTCGGCCGTCATGTGCCGGTCGATCGGGTAGGGGGTGCCAGCCAGTGCGGCGGAGCCGAGCGGGCTTTCGTTGAGCCGCTTGCGCGCATCAAGCAGCCGGCCGGCATCGCGGCCCAGCATTTCGACATAGGCGAGCAGATGGTGGCCGAACGTCACTGGCTGCGCATTCTGCAGATGGGTGAAGCCGGGCATGATGGTCTCGGCTTCGTCTTCCGCCCGCTCCACCAGCGCCAGCTGCAAGGTGGTGATCTGGGCCGCAAGCGTGTCGATTGTGTCGCGCACGTAAAGCTTGAAATCGGTTGCCACCTGGTCATTGCGCGAGCGCGCGGTATGCAGGCGCCCCGCTGCATCACCGATCTTGTCGCGCAGGCGCGATTCGACGTTCATGTGGATGTCTTCGAGCGCCCGCGAAAAGGTGAAAGTGCCGCCCTCGATTTCAGCCAGCACCTCGTTTAGACCCGCCACAATGCTGTCGCGGTCCTCATGCGTCAGAATGCCCGTCTCGGCGAGCATTGTCGCATGGGCGATCGATCCGGCAATATCCTGGCGGAAGAGACGCTGATCGAAGCCGATCGATGCGTTGATTTCTTCCATGATGGCGTCGGGTCCGGTCGCAAACCGCCCGCCCCACATCTTGTTGCTCATCGAAATACCTCGGAGACCGTTTATGACCGATACGCATGCGCCCCGCCCCGGAGCAACACGCAGCGTCCGGCTGGCGATCATCCTTGGCTTGGCGGGATTGGCCTTAGCTATAGCGGTGTGGCTGTGGCTGGGCAATGCCGGGCAGGCACGCGAATGCCCGGTGCAGCAAGCAGATGCGCAGGCCATCGGCGATGCGGCTGTGGGGGAGCTCGCAGCGCTCAACGGCACGGGCGAAGGGCGCGGCTATTCCACCATGGCGTTCAAGGATGCCAACGGGCAGCCCATGACCATCGCTGATTTCAAGGGCCGCAAGCTCCTCGTCAATTTCTGGGCCAGCTGGTGCGTGCCTTGCCGAGAAGAGATGCCGGCGCTCAATGCCATCGCGACGCAATACAATTCCGAGCAGTTCATGGTGCTGCCGATCAATCTCGATATCGGGGCGGGTGGCCTCGAAAAGGCGCAGGCCTTCCTTGATGAAAACAGCTTCCGCAACCTGCCCCTTTATGCCGACAACACCTTCGCAGCCTTCGAGCGGCTCAAGCAGCAGGCCGTCGCAGTAGGCCTGCCGGCCACGCTAGTGCTGGACGAAAACGGGTGTGAGTTGGCTGTTCTGCAAGGACCCGCCGAGTGGAATTCGCCAGACGGGCAGGCCGTGATCGAGACGCTGCTGGGGTTAGGCGCTTAAATCGCATTTCCAGCAGCCTCATGGTGAGCCCGTCGAACCACGAGGCGTGCCCGAATCGTGCCACACCCACGATGTCACCCCGGCCTTGAGCCGGGGCCCATCCTGAGATGTCGCACGAGCCGCCATGCGCAGGGCTGAACCAAAACCTTGCGGCTGTGGCGTGATCGAGATGGATCCCGGGTCAAGCCCGGGATGACATCGAGGATGGGAGAGGCATGGTGCTCCTAAGCCGGCTATGAACGGCTAAATCAACCGGTCCACTACAGCCCCGCTGTCAACCACAGGCGCCTCGGCTTCCCCTGTCGGGCTCAGCATGGCCGCCTTGGCCTGCTCGTCGCTGATGGCGCGTTCAAGGTCCAAGCGCAACTCGGCCACCTTGCCGAGATGCGCCTCCGGCGGCGTATCGCTGCGGTGCACAATGCGGTTGATCATGACGCTGGGGCCGATTGCGAGCGGGTTGCTCATGGTCGTCCTCCTTTGTGGGTCAGGCGAGCTTGTCGAGCCGCGTGCCCTGGCCAGGCGGCGGCGCGGAAAGCGCCGTCTGCATCAAAGTGTCGAGCAGTTCGGTCTGCATCTCGTTGGCTTTCTTGAACACGGCGATCTGCATGCTGCTCTGCAGCTTGGCCGAGTTCATTGCCAAAACTTGCATGGTCAGGTCTGAGTTCATCCGGACCTCCCTGCTCCTTGTCCAAGCCCGAAGCCTAGCGGCAAGCGGTAAACAAAACTTTCCGCTTGCCGATGCATTCGATGCAAATTGCTACGCGTCCTTCTTGAGGTCACTGTAATTGCCCGGCACCCACAGCACGTCCCGCGCGCCGTTGCCATTGGCCACGCGGGCCAGAACGAAGAGGAGGTCCGACAGGCGATTGAGGTAACGTACGGCTTCCCCATTGGTGTCCGGCTCGGCGGCCGCCAGTTCCACGGTCAGCCGCTCGGCCCGGCGGGTCACGGTGCGGGCCACGTGCAGGCAGGCTGCCAGTGGCGTTCCGCCAGGTAAAACAAAGCTTTTGAGCGGTTCGAGATCGCTATTGTAGTGGTCGATCTGCTTTTCGATAAACTGCGTCTGCACCGCACGCACGCGAAGGGACGGGTGCTCGGCTGCCGGGTCATCCTCTCCGGGCGTGGCAAGGTCCGAGCCGACATCGAACAGGTCGTTCTGAATGCGGCTCAGGAGCATGTCGATCTTGGGCATGGAGCCGGTATGGAGCCGCGCCTGCCCGATGGCGGCATTGGCCTCGTCCACCGTGCCATAAGCTTCGATGCGGATGTCGTATTTCGGCCGGCGCGGTCCACGCACGAGACCCGTCGTGCCGTCGTCGCCGGTCCGGGTATAGATGACGTTGAGCTTGACCATTCTTAGCTACGCCCACCGAACAGGAACAACGCACCCAACAAAAGAGCGAGCGCCACCGCCTGGCCGATGACGCGCAGCCGCATCAGGCGCTGGCTGGTATTGCCCGGCCCGCCCTTGAGCATGTTCCACAGGCCCATGCCCAGCACGATAATGACAAACAGGAGCGCCAGGGCGATGGCGATATTGATGAGCGTTTCCATGAAATCCTCGAAGGGTCAGCCTAGTGTCTTATATACGCAGCGAGACCCTCGGCCAGAGCATCGTAAATGGCGCGAATGCGGTGGGAGGTGAACACTTCCCTGTGCGTGGTCAGCCAAACCTGCAGGGGAGGAATGGCAAGATCGATCGGCAGTTCCACCATAGCGGGAGTCGCCAGCAGCAGATTGCGTTGGGCAAAGCCGATTCCCAGACCCGCCCGCATCAGCTCCCATTGGTTGGCCTGATCATCGGTGCGCAAAACGAACTGGTCGCGCCGCAGGGGAAGTCCGAGCTTTTGCGCATGGGCTATGATCACGTCTGAACGGTCGAGACCGATCAGGTCGTGTTCGGCCAATTGCTGAGCCGAAATCGGCGTGCCGCGACGCTCAAGATAGCGCTGGTGCGCCGTCGGCACGACGGGGATGTCCCCCAGATGACGCGTGACCAGTTCCAGCTGGGTGGGCCGGAACATACGGATGGCGATATCGGCCTCCCGCAGCAGCAGGTTTTCCGTCGAGTCAGCCGGTACGAGTTCAAGCGCAATGCCGGGATAGCGTTCGCGAATCGGCAGCAACAAATCCGGCAGGACGTAGTGGGAGATCATGACGCTGGCGGTGATGCGGACAGTGCCGCCATATTCCGCCTGCGCGCCTTCGGCCATCATGGCGGCTTCGGCCAGTGCGCCTTGCGCCTGTGACACAGGCTCGAAGATCCGCAATGCCGCGCTGTTGGGCTTGAGCCCCGAAAGGGTCCGCTCAAACAGAGCCAGCGCCAGATCATGTTCCAGCGTTTCGATATGGCGGCCCACTGTCGGCTGGCTGATGCCCAGCTCGCGTGCCGCCGCCGACAGCGAGCCGTTGGAGACCACGGCTGCAAAGCTGCGCCACAAGGCCCAGTCTGGCTCCTTATTCATTCTTGAATGCCGATCCTGCAAGAACATCCAATATTGCTACATGGATGAATAAGACAGAATTGGCTCATCAACAATGGAGAACGGCGATGAGCAAGAGCAAGATTGTAGTTTTGGGGATCAACGGCCATATCGGCCATCATGCGGCGCGCGCCTTTTTTGAGGCAGGACATGCAGTGACCGGTTTTGGGCGCAGCAATCGCTATCCTAATCCTGGTGTAGCGTTCATCCAGGGTGATGCGGCGCGGCTGGACGAGGTCAAAGCCGCCATTGCTGAAGCCGACATCGTCTTCAACGCCCTCAACCTGCCATACGACAAATGGAACAAGGGCCGGGCAGAGGCGCAATTGGCGACGGTGATTGCCGCCATAGGGCAAAGCAACAAGACGCTGCTCTATCCTGGCAACATCTACAACTACGCAGCTTCGGACCGGCAGGTTACACCTACCACACCCCAGCACCCGCAAACGCCGCGCGGCGCCATCCGCGTACGCCAGGAAGACATGCTGCGAGCAGCAAGCAAGGCCGGCAAATTCCAAACCATCATCCTGCGCGCCGGCGATTTCTTTGCCGCCGATGTCCAAGGTGGCTGGTTCGACCAAGCCATGCTGATGGATAGGCGCAAGGGCAAGCTCTACCATATGGGCGATCTGAATATCGGCCATGCCTGGGCTTACTTGCCCGACCTAGCCCGGGCCTTTGTCGTGCTCGCCGACCAGCGCCACAGTCTTGGCGCCTTCGAGAACTTCCACTTTCACGGTCACCAGGTCACCAATGGTGAAATGATGTCCGCCATCCAGGCGGCGTTTGACCAGCCACTTAAGGTAGCGCCGTTACCGTGGTTCCTGTTTCAGGCGCTTGGCCTCGGCAATGGCATGCTGCGCGAGATCGTCAAGATGCGCTATCTTTGGAACAATCCCATGGAATTGGTCGATCCGCGCCTTGAGCGCATGCTTGGCCCCGATTTTGCGACGCCATTTAAGCATGCCGTCGCTTACACGGTGCAGGCCCAGCTGGCCAAAGCCGCAGCCTGAGCCTAGCTCAGGCGGTAGGCGTCCTTGGCGGCCTGGTAGCTCAGATGCCCGGCGATCTCGCGGGCACTCGATTTGGTGAGGCGGTTTTCGCCCACCCAGCGCGCGAGGAAGCCACAAACCTCGCGCCGCCAGACATCATGGCGCGCGGGGATGGAAAGCAGGGCGCGCGTGTCGTCGTTAAAGCCTGCAAGGTTATAGAAGCCGGCTGTTTCCACGACCTGATCGAGATAGCGGCGGATGCCTTGCGGACTGTCGTGGAACCACCAGGGTGGCCCGATCATCAGGGAGGGCCAATAGCCTGCCATAGGGGCGAGCTCGCGGGCATAGGTCGTTTCATCAAGGACGAACATGATGAGGCGCAGATTGGGTTCATTGCCGCAGCGCGAGAGCAGCGCGCGCAGGCCGTTGACATAGTCGGTTGTGCCCGGAATATCGGCGCCAAGGTCAGGGCCGCGCTCGCTGAACAGCAAGGGGTCGGTGTTGCGGCGTGATCCGGCATGGATCTGCATGACCATGCCGTCCTCAACCGAGAGCAGCGCCATTTCCGTCATCATCTGCGCGCGAAACAGTTCGGCATCTTCTGCATCATGGCGCCCGGCCAGCACCTTGTCGAGCAGCGCCTGTTTTTCGGGGGCGGAGAGATCGGCGGTCATGGCCGAAGGCACGCCATGGTCGGTCGCGACTGCACCGAAACGGCGGAAATATTCGCGCCGGTTCCGATGAGCATTGATCAGCCCGGCCCAATTGCTGATGTCCTCGCCCGTGATCTCGCCGAATTTCTGCAGATTCTGGCTGATGGCCGGGCGGCTCGGGTCCGTCACGTCATCGGGGCGATAAGTGGTGCGCACCCGGCCGATCGTGCCATTTGCCTCCATGGTCTGGTGATGCACCAGCGGATCAAGCGCGAATTCGGTTGTGGCAATGACTTCCACCCGGGCGCGATCGAGCAGCGCATGGGGCCGCAGTTCGGGTGTGGCTAGAGCCGCATCGATCGTGTCGTAGATGGCGTCGGCCGTCTCGCTCGAAAGCTCGTCCTTGATGCCGAAGGCCCAGTCGAGCGAGTGGTCGATCCAAGTCTTGGAGGGCGTGCCGGCGAACAAATGGTAATTGGCCGCAAACAGGCGCCAGGCGCTGCGCCCGTCGGCCACTGGCTTGCCATCCTTGCGCGGCACGCCCAGATCGTCATAGCTCAGGCCCCGGCTGCGCAGCATGCGCAGCACGTAGTGGTCCGGCGTCAGAAACAGGGCAGTTGGATCGGAGAAGCGCTCGTTCTTGGCGAACCATGCCGGATCGGTATGCCCATGCGGGCAGATCAGCGGCAGGTTGGCGACTTCCGGATAAAGCTCGCGCGCAATGGACTGGGCGGGCTCGGCGGCAGGGAACAAGCGGTCGGGATGCAAATGGGTCATGGAAGGGTTCTGCCATGATCCACCGCAGAGATCAATCATCTTCCATACAAGATCAGACCGCCGTGCATTTGAATAAAATTAACCGCATTCGTAAGACGCCGTTCGCTGTCCTGCCCGGCGGGGCTACGTTCTTTTTGTGGGATCCGAAACCGGTCTGCTTGAGGGGCTAGCAGCATGGCAAATCTTGATACCGAACACATGTTTTCCGTGGGCGAGGCGCGTCGTCGCGCCCGGGCTTTCGGCCATGTGCAGCGCGCGCAGTTTATGCTGGCAGCCGCCGGCCTTTCCGCCTTCGGCATTATCGCCGTCGCCGCCGCCATGATGAGCACTCTCCTTTAGACAGCTTCCCTGCGACATCCTAATGTGGCGCCGGGAAGTGAACGGTGCCGATGCGGATCTTGCTGGTTGAAGACAATGAGGATTTGGGCGAAGCCATCGAGCGCCGCCTGCGCACTGCCGGCCATTCGGTGGAATGGGTGCGCGACGGCAACGATGTCCTTCATGCCGCCGAGGACGACGATTTCGATGCGGTGGCGCTCGACCTCATGCTGCCCAACCGCGACGGCATCGGGCTGATCGCGGAACTGCGGCGCCGCAAGTTCAGCGCCCCCATCCTCGTCATCACCGCGCGCTCGGAGATCGACGACAAAGTGAGCCTGCTTGATCTTGGCGCCGACGACTACCTCGTCAAGCCGTTCGACCTGCGCGAGCTCGAAGCCCGCCTGCGCGCCCTGATCCGGCGCACCGGCGGGCAGACCACGAGCCGGCTGGCCGTGGGCAATCTCGAGCTCGACCTTGCCGGGCTCAACGCCAGCATCGATGGGCTCTCGCTCGAGCTCGGCCGGCGCGAGTTCCGGCTCCTTGAAATCCTCGTCACCCATGCCGGCAAGGTGGTGCCCAAGGAGCGCCTCATGAACCAGCTGTTCAATTTCGACGAGGCTGTCTCGGTCAATGCCCTGGAGCTTCACATCTCGCGGCTGCGCAAGAAGCTCGAAGCCGCCAATATCGAGATCGGCACGGTGCGCGGCGTCGGCTATGTCGTGCGGCCGCCCCATGCCGGCTAGTCCATTCTCCATCCGCCGGCGCATCCTCGTGCTGGCGCTGGCGCTCCTCGTCGCAGCATCGGTGGTGCTCATCATCTTCATCGGCGACTATGCCAATCGGTCCGCCGACCACGCCTTCGACCGGCTCCTGGCCGCCTCGGCGCTGACTATTGCCGGCGCGGTGCAGGTGGAAGGCGTCGATGTGATCGTGGAACTCCCCTTTGCCTCGTTCGGCATGTTTTCGGGACAGGACCGGGTGTTCTATGCCGTGGAAGGACCCGGCGGCGGCCCTGTCACGGGCTACGAGGATCTCTCCGCCATGCTGCCGCAGATGAGCGCCGCGGGCCCTCAGGTCATCGACATTACCTATCGCGGCGAGCTGGTGCGGGTGGCCAGCGTCGGGCGGCTGACCTCTTCGGGCAGCAATACCGATTGGGTCACCATCCATGTCGCCGAAACGCAGAATGAGCGCGAAGCGCTGGCGGCGGAGATCTTCGGCAATGCCGTCGTCCCGGTGATCGCCCTTACCCTTCTCGCTATCGGTCTTGTGTGGTTCGGCATCGGGCGGATGTTTTCCCCGCTCTATCAGCTCGAGCGCGAGCTGCGGGGGCGGGCGCCCGATGACCTGTCGCTCATCACGGTGCCGGTGCCCGAAGAGGTCAGCCAGCTCGTCAATGCCCTCAACGGTTTCATGGCCCGCCTGGGCAGTGCGGTGGAGCGGGTCACGGGGCTCGTGGCCGAAGCGGCCCATGAGGTGCGCACACCGCTCGCTTCCCTGCGCGCGCAGGCCGAGATCGCCATGGATGAACAGGACTCCGAAGCGCTGCGACGGCGCGTTGGCCGCATTCACCAGGGCGCCGTCCATGCCAGCCAGCTGGTGAGCCAGCTGCTGATGGAAGCCACCATCTCCCATCGCCTCGAAAACGGAGAGACCGAAACCAGCGCGATCGGCGCCGTGATCGAGGAGGTCCGCCAGCGCCTCGATGGCGAGCAGGCGCGACGTGTCCGGGTGGAGTGCCCCTCCACCGTCCTGGAGGCGCCCATACGGGGCGATCGCGTGGCCCTGCGGGAGATGCTGCGCAATGTAGTCGATAATGCCCTGGTTTATTCAGACGGCTCCGTGGAGATCAGCGGCAGCACGGAAGACGGCATGTTGACGCTCGAGGTCAGCGATCGCGGCCCCGGCATAGCCGAAGCCGAACGGAGCACTGTGCTGGAGCGGTTCAAGCGCGGCGCCGCCAGCGCAGGGAAGGCTGGCTCGGGCCTGGGCCTCTCCATTGTCCAGCGGGTGGCGCAGGCGCATGGCGGGAGTCTGCAGCTCCAGACGCGCGATGGGGGCGGCCTGACGGTCGCCATCACGCTGCCGCTGGTGGGCCGCACAAGGGAGGTCGAGCAGATGCGCAAGGCGCTTGGAAGCCTCGCCGCTGTGCTGGTCTGCCTGCTTTTGGCCCAGCCCCATCATGCGGAGGCCGCCGCGACGCGCTACCCCGCGCCCGATGGCAGCGCGGATAATGTGCTCACCATTCTAGGCGTCACCGACACGCCCCTCTTTGCCCAGTTCATTCAAGGGTTCCAGCTAGAGCATCCCAACATATCGGTGCTCTACGAGGAAACCGACTCCGTGCCGCTTTACGAGCGGTTCTTGGCCGGCGAGATGACGCCCACGCCTGATCTCTTGATCAGTTCGGCCTCCGATCTACAGATCAAGCTGGCCAATGACGGCTATGCCATGGCCTACCGGAGCCCATGGCTCGATGAGCTGCCGCAATGGGCGCATTGGCGCGATGAAGTGTTCGGCTTCACCTTCGAGCCGGCCGTGATCATCTTCAACCCCGAAACCATCGATCCCAGGGATGTACCGCGCACCCATCTTGCCCTGGCTGAAAAGCTCGAAGCCGAGCCGCAGCGGTTCAATGGCCGCATCGGCACCTACGACATTGCCCTGTCCGGCGTCGGCTATCTCCTTGCGGCGCAAGACCAGCTGATTTCATCCAATTTCTGGCGCCTTGCCGCAGCATTTGGGCGGGTCAACGCCCAGTTCTCGGGTTCAAGCCCCGCCATTCTCAATGGCGTGGCCGATGGCTCGCTCCTTTTGGGCTACAATGTCCTGGGCTCCTATGCCTTCGCGCGCAAGGCCGCGGGCGCTCCCATCGAGATGGTCGTGCCGGACGACTATGTGCTGGTTCTCACCCGCTCCATGCTGATCCCCCGCAATGCGCCCTATCCCGACTTGGCAAAGGCCTTCATTGACTGGGCCTTGTCCCCGGCCGGGCAGGGCGTTGCGGCGGGCAGCACAGCCCTTGGATCAGTTATGCCAGACGCAACCGGTGAGTGGACGAGCCAGGCCATTGCAGCGCGGGGGCGCGGCGTCATCCAGCCGATCTCACTAGGGCCCGCACTCCTTGTTTCGCTCGATCAGCAGCGGCGCAAGCGGTTCCTCGACTCTTGGGGCGAGATCGTGTCACCGCTCAGGTGAGTACATGCTCTCTGCGCATGGCTGATCGCGTTTTCGTGATTAAACGAGGTAAAAAGGCCGCTCGCATGATCAAGGCGCATAGCCGACTTGATATTTTCGGGTCTACTGCGCACGGGAGTATGAGCCCATTTGATGTGTCATGAAAGCGATCTGGCGATGGGGCCGGATCCGAAAGGAAGATGGTCATGACTCGCCTGCGCAACACTCGTTTGTTTGCGACCCTCGGTAGTTTCGTCGACGTTTTCGGCAGCGCTGTTGCCGTGGCGTCGGCTCTCGAGGCGGGACGGCAGCCCAAGGCTAGGAACCTGCGGACCCTCGGCATCGACGCTGACGCTTTCCGTTCAGTCGGCAAGCTCTAAATCTCCCCGATGCGGGGCGCTGCCCCTCCCATAGCGACCTGCGTCGAGCTGCCCCTGAACGAAGAAGAGCCCGGATGCCCACCCTCGGCATCCGGGCTTTTTCGTTTGGAGATAATCGCCCGAGAGCCCTCATGGTGAGCTTGTCGAGTATGGGGCCTGCACGTGGTTGGCCCGGGAGACCTCATGGTGAGCCTGTCGAACCGCGAGGTCGAGCGAGTGGAGGTCTGGGTGCCTAGACTTCCTCCTCCAAAGGGCGACGTCTACTGAAACGTCCAGGCTAAAGCCCCACAGCCCGCCGCACGTCCTCGGGCGTCCAGCCCTTTTCCCGCAAGTCGGCGAGGCTGTCCGACCCGCGTGACTTGGAGAGTTTTCGCCCATCGTCGCCCAGGATGAGCTTGTGGAAGTGGTAGATGGGCGAGGGCAGCCCCAGCAGCATCTGCAGCAGGACATGCAGATCCGTGGCCGCTTCCATGTCCCTGCCGCGCGTGACATGAGTGACCCCTTGAGCCGCATCGTCAACCACACAGGACAGATGGTAGCTGGTCGGCGTGCCCTTGCGCTGCAGGACCACATCGCCCCAGCGTTCCGGTCGCGCATGGCGGATTTGCGGGCGGTCGGAAACCAGGGGACCGACCACCGTAAAGGTCAGCATGCCCACTCGGGCAACGGCTGACGCTGTATCGAGCCTGAACTGCACGGGGTCGCCGCGTTCGAGTCGTTCGATCTGCTCGCCACGATGCAGGTGCTTGCAGGTGCCCGGGTAAAGCGGCGCCCCATCAGGATCGGTGTCAGTCGCCGCAGCAGCGATCTCGGAGCGGCTGCAAAAGCACGGATAAAGCAGGTGCTGGTCGCGCAAGTCATTGCCCGCCTCGGCGTAGACGTCGAAGCGTTGCGATTGCTGCAGCACCGGCTCGGGCCAATCAAGGCCCAGCCAACGAAGATCTTCGAATATGGCTGTGACAAATTCGGGTTTACTGCGTTCAGGATCAGTGTCTTCGATCCTGAGCAAGGCACGGCCCCCCAGCACCGCTGCGGCCTTCCAGGTATCGAAGGCTGAATAGGCATGGCCCAGGTGCAAACGCCCATTGGGGCTCGGGGCGAAGCGAAGAATAGGCTTGGATGATGATTGCGGCACGGGCTGTTTCTACATGAGTTTGGTTGATCCGTCACCGCGCCTCGATAGTGTTGATGCCGTCAGCGCCCATCTTGATGCACTGGTCGGGATCGATCCACGGCTCGATCGGGTTAGGGAGGTTGCGGGCGCCGTGCAGCCGCGCATCAACCAGCCGGGTTTTCCGGGCATTGCCAAGGTCATCTGCGGTCAGCAATTGTCCGTTGCAAGCGCTGCGGCGATCTGGAAGCGTTTCGAAGCGCTGCCAGGCGCCCTCGACCCGGTGACCTATCTCTCCCTCACCGAAGAGCAGGTGCGCGGTATCGGCTTTTCCTCGGGAAAGTTCCGCGCGGTCCGGGTAATCGCCGAGGCTATGGTGGCCGGTGAGCTCGATTTTGATCACCTTGAAACGCTAACGACCGAGGAGGCCGTTGCCTATCTCGTGGCGCACAGGGGCATCGGTCCCTGGACGGCGGAAGTCTACCTCATGTTCTGTGCCGGTCACCCCGATGTTTTTCCGGCAGGCGACCTGGCCCTGCTCAAGGCGGTGCAGCATGGGCTCGGGCTTGACGCCCGTCCCACCATCAAGGAGATGATTGCCATAGCCAAAGCTTGGGCGCCGCATCGATCCGCCGCCGCCCTGTTGTTCTGGCGCTATTTCGCAGTCCTGCGTGACCGGGAAGGGATATTGTTGTGACCAAGCTTTCCGGACCCATGGTGCCGCCCCGGAGTGGCGGCATTCCCCAACAAGTCGTCGTTTTGCTCCACGGCTATGGCTCGGATGGAGCCGACCTGATCAGCCTGGCGCCGGTCTGGCAGCCCATCCTGCCCGAGGCCTTGTTTGTTTCGCCCAATGCGCCTGAGATGTGCCGGCAGCTTTCCTTCGGGTTTCAGTGGTTCGACATCAGCTTTGAGGGCGATCGCCTGGCCAAGCGGCAGGTCGGCGTTGAAACGGCGCGTCCGGTCCTCGTCGAATTTCTGGAGGATCTCTGGAACCAGACGGGCGTTGCGCCCGAGCAAACCGTTCTGGCGGGGTTCAGCCAGGGCGCGATGATGGCGCTGCATGTGGGATTGTCCCTCGAGCAGCGGCTCATGGGCATCATCGCGTTTTCCGGCGCCTTCCTGCCGCCCCAGGGGTTCGGCTCTCCATCTTTGGCCAAGCCACCCGTGTGCATCGTTCATGGTGACATGGACGATGTCGTGGACCCCGAGTTGAGTGCCGATGCGGACGTCGCCCTGCGCCTCGCCGGGTTCGACGTCAGCTATCATGTGAGCCAGGGAACGGCTCACGGCATCGCGCCGGACGGGCTCGACTATGCCAGCCAGTTCCTCCGCAAACTCACCAGCAAATAGTCTGTTAATCGTGCTTCACAGCCGTGACACAAACGGCCTATTATAAAGGAGCTATGGACTTACTCGATTCCCGTTACGGGAGCCTGACGTGACCATCCATGTGTCGCCTGAGGCCTGTCCCGCGCTTGTGCTGAATGCCGATTTCAGACCGCTCAGCTATTACCCGCTGTCGCTCTGGTCCTGGCAGGATGCGATCAAGGCCGTATGCCTGGATCGGGTGAACATCGTCAGCAACTACGACACCGTCATCCATTCGCCCAGCTTTCAGATGCAGCTGCCGAGCGTTGTGTCGCTCAAGGACTATGTGAAGCCCGCGCGGCATCCGGCATTCACGCGCTTCAATGTGTTCCTCCGGGACAGGTTCCAGTGCCAGTATTGCGGCGCCAAGGATGATCTGACCTTCGACCATGTGATCCCGCGCTCCAAGGGCGGCCTGACCACCTGGGAAAACGTGGTGGCCGCCTGCGCGCCCTGCAATCTCAAGAAAGCCAATCGGATGCCGAGCGAGATCAAGATGTTCCCGCATCAGGCGCCCTATCATCCGACGGTGCACGACCTGCACAATAACGGCCGGGCCTTCCCGCCCAACCACCTCCACCAGAGCTGGCTCGACTATCTTTATTGGGATATCGAGCTCGAGCCCTAAGGCTCAGCGACGGCGGTTGTGGCGCAGCTGCGCCCAGATTGATACGAGCAGCAGGCCCACGATCCCCAGCGAGATCAGCGCATTGAAGCCCGCCAGCGAAATGCCGGCGAGGCGGAACTGCACCACGTCGCACCCGATCACCGGCGTCATGTTGTTGAGCGAGTTGAAGTCCATGGCTTCGCCTACGCCCGTGCAGGCCGTCGGCCCAGGCCAGAAGCCCCATTCGACGCCGGCATGGTAGGCGCCCATATAGGCGCCCCAGAGAAAAACCGCTGTGACGATCGCCATGGCCACATACCACACCGCAAGCGGCAAGCGGTTCCAGGTGAGGAGCACGGCGAGCAACAGGGGAAGGCCATAGTAATAGGCCCAGCGTTGCTCGAGGCACAATTCGCATGGCACGAGGCCTCCGATCACCTGCGATGCAAGTGCCGCAAGAATGGTGAGCAAACCGACAACAAAGGCGAGCCCCGCCGACTTCTTGTCGAGCGGTTGGAGGATCGAGGAGGCCATGGGCGAGTTCTCAAAGGACGCTGTGCTGCTGGATAGACCGGCGGTCCGCTAAATTCCAGCAACAAACAGCCATGTGATCAGTCCGATGGATAGCTGATCCCCAGCGCCTTGCGCAGGGCGATGGCGTTGGCCGGCGCATGCAGCTTATCCTCATGGACGAAATAGGCGAAGACGTCCTTGCCCGCATCCGCCCAGCCTTTGCAGGTCGCAGCCCAGGCGGCAATATCGGCTTCACCATAGCCCTGGGCATCGGGCCGGGCCGGACCCTGGAGCCGGCAATACACGAAATCGGCAGTAACGGTGCGATCGGGGTGCTCAGCGGTGTCGGCGATCACCCGTGCGACGTTGTGAGCCGTTAATAATTCGTTCATCTCGGGCACATCAAAGCTCGGATGCCGCACCTCGATCGCGTGCCGAAATCCCGTAACCCCTTGAGTTTCAAGGTACGGCGCAGATTTCAGCCGCCCATCCGCCTTACCCGCCAGCGCCACATATTGCTCAACAGTTTTAGGCAAAATGGCGAGAAAATTCGCCATCACAGCGGCATCGAAGGGGAGGTTCGGCGGCAATTGCCAGACAAACGACCCCAGCTTGCTGCCCATAGCGAGCGGACCCGAAGCAAAGAAGTTTGCCAGTTCGATTTCGCAGTTTTTCAGCCGCTTGATATGGGTGACAAGCTGCGGACCCTTGACCGAAAACACAAAGCCATCAGGGGTTTCGCCGGCCCATTTGGTGAAGCTCTCGGGCTTCTGGTTGGCCCGGAACGTGGCATTGATCTCAATGCTGCCCAGGCGCGAACTGGCATAGGCAAGCTCTTTTTTCTGCACCAGCCCTTGCGGAAAAAACGTGCCGCGCCAGGGTTCGAACACCCATCCGGCTGTCCCCGTCCGAACCGTTCCCGCTTTCGCCATGCCACCTTGCTCCCCAATAACCCGCTGCAAGCTCTCACTCTCCTTGCTTTGAAGCAAGTCGAAGCGGCACTGTGGGAAACGACACGTCACATTCGGAGCGCTTCATGGACATCGGCGTCAGCGGAAAAGTCTTCATCATCACCGGCGGCACGCAAGGCGTAGGGCAGGCTATCGCGCTTGAGGCAGCCCGCTCGGGCGCGCGGGGCCTTGTTGTTGCCGGCCGCAACCACCAGCGCGGTGAGGAGACCGTCGCTCTGCTCGAAAGCACTGGTGTGCCAGCGCTGTTTGTCGCCGGTGACCTGGTGGACCCAGCAACACCCGGAGCAATCTTCCATGCCGCGTTGGACCGTTTCGAGACGGTAGACGGGCTGGTCAACGCTGCCGCGCTGACCGACAGAGGTTCGGTTGGTGACGCTAGTCCTGAGCTGTTCGACCGGATATTTGCTGCCAATACCCGCGCACCAATGCTGCTGATGCAACGGCTGATCGACCACCTCAAGGGGCGGCAAGCGCCCGGCGCCATCGTCAATATTCTCTCCATCAACGCCCATGGCGGCTCGCCCGAACTTGGCGTCTATTCCGCCTCCAAGGCCGCAACAGCCGTCCTGACCAAGAACACGGCCTTTGGTCATCGCTTCGATCGCATCCGCATCAACGGCATCAATTTGGGCTGGACCGATACCCCGGCCGAGCGCGTGATGCAGGCCGAAACCCTGGGCAAGGGTCCGGGCTGGCTGGAGCAAGCCGCATCCGGCATGCCCTGGCGGCGGTTGATCGAGCCGGAGGATGTCGCCCGGCTGGCGATATTTCTCCTCAGCGATGCTTCCATTCCCATGACCGGCGCGTTGATCGACCAGGACCAGAACTTCGTTCTTGGCACCAAGGGATAAATCGCCAGTCGCGCCAGGAATGTTTCAATGCCGATTTGGGTACAAGCTGGGCTCTGGGCCTTGTTGGGAGCCTCGTCGCTCATCCTTGGCGCGGCTCTGGCTTACCTTTTCTCCTTCCCCAAGCGCCTCGTCGCCGGAATCATGGCCTTTGGCTGTGGCGCGCTGATTTCGGCAGTAGCCTATGATCTGGTGCTCGAAGGATTCGAGCAGGGCGGCATTTGGCCAATCGCGGCTGGGGCCCTTGGCGGATCCCTGGTTTATACGGTGGCCAATCTTCTGGTGGTGCGGGCTGGGGGCAAGCACCGCAAGCGCTCCGGTGACCGGCAGACCGATGCCGCTGCAGGTGGCGGGCTGGCCATTGCCATCGGCTCGCTGCTCGACGGCATTCCTGAATCCCTCGTTCTGGGTGTCGGCATGCTCAATGGCAATGGCGTGAGCCTGCCGCTCCTTGCCGCGATCTTTCTGTCCAACCTGCCCGAAGGACTCTCGAGTGCTTCAGGCATGAAGCAGGCCGGCCGCAGCCGAAGCTATGTTTTCGGGCTTTGGACAGCCATTGCCCTGCTATCGGGTGGGGCTGCCATGCTGGGCGCTGCGGCGCTCGGTGATGCAGACCCGGGATTACTGGCCATGGTCAATGCCTTCGCAGCAGGAGGCCTTCTGACGATGATTGCCGACACCATGATCCCCGAGGCTGTAGAGGGCGAGCATGACGGCACTGGATTGCTCGTGGTGCTTGGCCTGCTTGCCGCTTTTGCTTTGTCGCAGGCAGGCTAATGCGCCGAAGGGTAGCAAGGCCTCCTGCAACAGGCGCTCACAGGGATAGCTGAGTTTTAGGTTGCTGGCGGCACCGAAACGGCGATGAGGCGTTGATTGCAGTCAGGAGGATGCTCCGTGCCTCAATCAAACAAATCTTCACAAACCCACAACAGCCCCACTGTTAATCCGGGAAACGCGCTCAGTCCCATTCTAGCGCGAAATATCGAGGCCGTTCTGGAGCGCCGCCGGGCGAAGGCGGCGGCGGCTTCGGCGGAAGAGAAGGCAGCGGCCGTGATCAGCAAGTTCGCTGGGAGCATGCTGTTTGTTTATATTCACCTGGTGCTGTTCGGGGGGTGGATCCTGATCAATGTCGGCCTCGTGCCCTTCATTCCCGCCTGGGACCCGTCCCTTGTGGTATTGGCAATGATTGCCTCGGTGGAAGCAATCTTCCTTTCGACCTTTGTCTTGATCAATCAGAACCGGATGGCAGCAGAGGATGACGCCCGATCCGATCTGGACCTGCAGATCAACCTCCTCAACGAACATGAGACGACACGGCTGATTGGCATGGTTGAAGCCATCGCCAAGCAGCTTGGTGTTGAGGTGAGCAACGATGAAGAGGTCGAAGAGATGAAGCGCGACGTGGCCCCGGAGGCTGTACTGGACCGCCTCGAGGCCGAGGAGTAGGCGCGCTCTTCTGATCTGGGCAGGTCATGCGCGAAAGGCGGATGCGATTCTTCTGCAGTTCCGCCCGTGGGCGGAACTCTGCGGGCAGTACTTCTCTGCTGTCCGAAAGCCCGACTAGAACTTGTAGTTCAAGCCTGCGCGCACGACGCTGAAGTTCTGCGTGATGTCGGTGTTGCCGATCGCCAGCCCGTTGTAGTTCTGGGTGCCGAGGTTGGTGTAGAGATATTCGGCCTTGAAGGTGATGTTGTCGGTTGCCTTGGCTTCAAGGCCCGCACCCACCGTCCAGCCCACATGGTTGGCCGACTGCGAGGTCACGACATTGCCCGGATCGGTGATGCTGGCAGAGCCGCGGCCGGCCGCGAAGCCGCCGGTGACGTAGGGCATCACTGCGCCAAACGTCATACCGGCGCGGCCACGGATGGTTCCGAAGAAGTCCACGGTAGACTCGAAACTGCCGACGCCCGGAATGTCTTCGCTATAACCGATATTGGCCCATTGCAGGTCGGCTTCGGCGCCCACCACGAAGCCACCCATGTCCATGTTGTAGCCGACCTGGCCGCCGAACTGGAAACCATCGGTGTTGTTTTCGATGTCCGCGCCGCCGCCTACCGGGTCGCGGGTCAGGTTGCCCCAGCCATAACCAGCATTCACGCCGGCATAGAACCCAGACCAGTCGCTGGCCGGTGACGGAGAGTAGATCGTGCTGGGGCCGCTGTTCCAATTCAGGTCCGCGGCCTGGACGGCGCCGGAAAGCAGCACGGTTGCGGAAAGCATGATGCCAATACGCTTCATGGATGTCCTCGCATAATTAAGGGGGCATGTTCGTTTCCGGGAAAATGCGACCGAACGCATTAACAGCCCGGAAATGAACACGGTTAATGCCATGCGCGAGCGCATAGGACGCATCTGCTTTCCACAGGCTTGAGGATGGCCGTCCCTGTGATCGGGTCAGCTGAAGCCAGCCAGCATATTAGCAATGCGACGGCGCACCAGGGCAGAGCGCCCGGCCATGCCGATGGCCAGGTTGCGTGCCCAGCGCAGGGCCGGCGATTTGAGCGTCGCCAGTTTCGTCAGCCGATCGGTTCGCTCCAGAACCCGCTCGGCGGCAGAGCGCCTTCCTTGGGCATAATCATCGAGCTGCGTGCCGCCGGATCGGAGGAAACCAGCAAGGGCAATCGCCAAGGCTTCGGCATCGCGCAGCCCCAGGTTCATGCCCTGGCCACCGGCCGGACTGTGCACATGGGCGGCGTCTCCGACCAAAAGAAAGGGACCGTCCCGGAACTGGTCGGCAAGCTTATGGTGGACCTGGAAGCGGGAGCCCCAGAGAACCTTATGCACCTTGACGCCGCGGCTCGGTCCACGCTGATCAATAACGCATTGCACGTCTTCGATATTGGGGTGAGATGGGGCATCGGGCAGCTGCGCCACGACCCGAAAGCGGGACCGTGACATTGGCGCCACCACCAGTGTGCCCTCCTGGGCAAAGAACAAGCCGACTTCACTTGGGGCGAGTGGCCAATCCATACGGACATCGGCGAGGAGGAATGATCCATAGGTTTGCCCTGGAAAACCGATGCCGGCGGCCTGCCGAATGCCGCTCTTTTCTCCGTCAGCACCAACCACGAAGCGGGCAGCGATGCTGTGGTGCCCAGCAGGCGTAGTGAGATGAACAAGGGCGCCATCTTCTGTTCGTTCAACACGATCAACTTTGGCCGGCCGGTTGACGACGTGGCCAAGCTCCCCCAAGCGTGCAAGGAGGATGGCTTCCGTTTCGTCCTGCGGGATCATCAGGGCGAACGGCGTCTCGCCCGCAAGCTCGGCGAAACTTGCTTCGAGCAGGACGCGATCTTTCTCCCGCACCCGGAAGTCCGGCGTCTTGATGCCCTGGCTGATGAGCTGCTGGGCAACGCCTAGTCTGCCCAAAGTCTGCAGCGTTGCTGCATGGATCACCGCGGCCCGGGAGGTATTCTGCGCCTCGGGCAGGGCATCCACGATGCGGAAGTCGACGCCGGCCTGAGCAAGGCCGATAGCAGTCGCCAATCCAGCCGGGCCGGCGCCCACAACCAGTACATCGGTGTTTTCCATTGGAGGTTCCTCCTGTAAGTAAACGATGGTTTACATCCGCCGCATGCTATAAGTCAACAGGTGTTTACAAGGGAGCGGTTATGGCCAGGAATGCCGAAGCAACACAGGCGCGCCTCCTTCAGGCTGCCCGGTCCCATTTCGCCGCGCATGGCTTCGAGCGAACAACCGTGCGCGATATTGCGGCCGAGGCAGGGGTGAACGTTGCGCTGATCTCGCGCTACTTCGGCGGCAAAGACGAGTTGTTCGCCCGTGCGGTGGCCATCGACCTCCAACTGCCCGACCTCGCCGAGACACCGAAGGAGCAGATTGGCCAACTTCTTGTGGAGCACTTCTTTGCCCGCTGGGAGGGGCAGGAAGCGGACGATCTCTTGCGCGTGCTGGTGCGCACGGCGGCCACCAACAGCGCTGCGGCAGGAAAGATCTCGGAAATCCTTCATGCGCAGGTTTTGCCGCTCGTTTCGCGGTTGGCTGGGCCCGAAGGGGCGCAGCAGCGGGCAAGCCTCGTTGCCACCCAGATCCTGGGGCTCGCCTACTGCCGCTATGTGCTTGAGCTTGGGGATGACCACCTCCATCCCGCGACGGCCGTTGCGGCGATTGGCGAAACCCTCCAGCGCTATCTGTTTGGCGACCTCAAGCCGATCGGGTGAGGTGGCGAGCCGTCAGCTCCGGCGCTTCCCTTCCATGTCGGGGAGGAAGACCGTGAGCAGGCCGGCGAGCGGCAGGAAGGAGCACAGCCAGAAGACGTGCTCGATGCTGGTCGCGTCCGCCAGGGCGCCCAGGGCAGCTGCGGCGATGCCGCCTGCACCGAAAGCAAAGCCAAAGAAAATGCCCGCGATCATGCCGACCCGGCCAGGCATCAGCTCCTGGGCAAACACCACGATGGCCGAAAATGCCGAGGAGAAAATGAGGCCGATGAGAACCGTCAGGATCACTGTCCAGGTGAGGTCGGCATAGGGCAGCAAGAGGGTAAAGGGCAGCACTCCCAGGATGGAAAACCAGATCACGAACTTGGCGCCGAAGCGGTCGCCGATCGGTCCGCCCAGGAACACGCCCAGCGCCGAAGCGCCGAGATAAACGAACAGCAGCAGCTGCGCGTCCTGCACGCCGACGGAGAACTTGTTGATGAGGAAAAACGTATAGTAGCTCGAAAGGCTCGACATATAGGCGTTCTTGGTCAGCGTCAGGATGGTGAGCACGACCAGGGCAACGAGGGTCGTCTGCTTGCTGAACAGGAGCGTGCGGCTGACCGGCGCCTGGCCGGGATTGGACCGCTGGTGCGCGGCATACCAGTTGCCGACGCGCCAGAGAATGAACATGCCCAAGACCGAGCCCATGGCCATAAGGCTCACGCTCCACTGACCCCGCGGCAAGACGATGAAAGCCGCCAGCAGCGGCCCCACGGCAGAGCCCGCATTGCCGCCGACCTGGAACAAGGATTGCGCCAGGCCATAGCGGCCGCCTGAGGCCAGTCGCGCAACACGGCTCGATTCTGGATGAAAGATGGCCGAGCCCAGACCCACAAAGGCCGAGCCGAGCAGCAGGAGCGGATAGGTGTTGGCAAAGCCTGAAATCAAGAGGCCGACAAAGCTCGCGCCCATGCCCACCGGCAGCGAATAGGGCAGGGGCCGCTTGTCGGTATACATGCCGATTGCCGGCTGCAGGAGCGACGCCACGCACTGGAAGGTCAGCGTTAAAAGCCCGATCTGCACGTAGTCGAGGCCATAATTGTCCTTGAGCAGCGGGTAGATGGCCGACAGGAGCGACTGCATCACGTCATTGATGAGGTGGCAGACGCTGACGGCGACGACAATGGAGAGCGTGGTTTTTCCGGCGATCGCGTTCGCTGGTGGGCTCGCTGCAATGGTCATGGGGTGCTCGACAAGAGGCGGTTCGACCCAAGAGCATTAGCAAGCCTTGCGCAGCGCGTCCCTCCAACAATCGTCGTTCCCGGGGAGAAAGCCTGTTGTATTTAGATAGGACTCCTATATAAACAGGCGCATGGAAACCCCAGTAACACCCAAATCGCTGACGCTCAGGATCCACGAGGGCCTGGAGCGCGTCGCCATGGCCCTGCGCGCCGACGATTGGGTGAGTGCCCGGGCCGCCGGCGTGAACCCGACGCAGTTCGCGATCCTGGCTGCGCTGGAAGGGCGATCAGAAGGTCTCAGTGTGCGGGAGATTGCCGCCCAGCTCGGCGTGTCGCAACCGTCTGCCACGGACTCCATCGCAGCGCTCGAGCGGAAAGGCTATCTCGAGCGCCGCCCTGCGCCGAACGACAAACGCTCGGTGCGCATCGTCGTTACGCCGCAGGGGCAAGCCGCGCTTGCGGCAGCGCACAACACGCGCAGCGTTGCCGAACAGGCGGCCGGGGCGCTCGATAGGCAACAGCAGGAAGAGCTCCTTGTTTCGCTGGTCACCATGATCCGGCATCTGCAGGAAACCGGTGCCATGCCCATCCAGCGGATGTGCGTCAGTTGCCGCTATTTCCAACCTTACGTCCATTCCGATGCGCATAAGCCGCATCATTGTGCTTTCGTGGATGCGGCATTCGGCCAGCATGAGTTGCGCGTCGACTGCCGCGAACACGAAACCGCCGATCCTTCGGCCCGGGCTGCCACCTGGGCTGCATGGCGAAAGGATCACCCCATCCACCCTCCAGGTCTTTGAAAGGAAACATACCCAAATGACACGCTTGACTTTCCTGGCAGCAGCGCTGCTGGGCACGCTGTGTGCCGCGCCCAGCCATGCCCATGACAGCGGCATCCATGCCGAACCGTCGCAAGACGTCCTCGCCTCGTTCGACATCATCGAAACCAGTATCGTCACGCAGGGCGGAACCGCCATCTTTACCACCCGCGTGCGAGGCGAAGCGGGTTCGGACAAGCCCGATGCTACAGGCACGTTCGAGGGCTCGGGCGTTTATGCCTATGTCTGGCCGACGACCCTTAACAGCAGCGCCATTGGCTTTGAACCCGACCAGGGGATTGTGGCGCTTGCCGTCACCTTCCATCCCGACTTTGACGATGCCGCTTATGGCGGGACCAATCGCGATGTCTGGCATCCGCACTGGGTCGTCCTGGGCGAGGATGCAGCCTGTCCCGGCGGGCTCAAGGTCCATGACATTGCTGAGGGAACGACGCCCAAGGTGCCGCCGACCTGGCCCAATGTTCCCCTTCTGATCGACAGCCCGGATTATCCGACCACATTGAGCGGCGATGTGGTGGAAGTGAGTATCCCCGTTGCCTTGATCAGCGGCATTGCCGATGCGTCGTTCGACGGGGTCACGGCAGGCTTAAGGTCAACGCCAACCTTCATGCCCCGCTCCTATGCGTGGATAATATGTTCAAGATCGCTTCGGGCGATCTCAGCCTGCCCGGCAAGACTGCCCCGGCAGAATAACGACGCTATTGCCGATCAAAAACGCCGGCTCGTCGACTGCCATCGCCGAGCCGGCAGTTTCCACCCTCCAGGTCTGGAAGAGAGAAACACGAGCAGAAATACCCTTATCTTCCCCACCAGTGCAACCGGCGCAGGCTTGGATCAATCAACCGGCAGCGTCACTCGGGCGTGAAATCCGGATGGTTGGTATTGGAGGTCTGCCTCGCCCATCATGGTCATGGCGCTAAACTCGATGAGCTCGGTTCCGAACCCCAGCTTGGCTGGCGGCGACACCATCGGCCCCCCTTCTTCGCGCCAGTCAAACAGCAAACGAGGCTCGCCTTTATCGTGTTTAAGCGACCAGCCTATGTGAACGCGTCCCTCTTCGCTGCCAAGCGCACCGAACTTGACCGCATTGGTCAGAAGCTCGTGCAAGATCATGGCGAGCGGCAGCGCTTGCTGGGTTTTGACGTGGACCTGCGGTCCCGCTTCGAGGCGGATGCGGTCTGAATTGGCTGTCTGGACGACACGCTGAACGATGGTGGTGAAGTCGGTTTTCGTCGCATTGGCCAGCGTGAAATTCTGGGAATCGATCAGCGTTTGGAAGCGCCCCAGAAAGGCATCGCGGTATTCCTCGCCCGTTTTTCCCTCAGCAGTGGTCTGGATGGCCAGGGAGTGCACGACCGCAAGCAGGTTTTTCATGCGATGGTGAGTCTCGGACATAAAGATGCCCTTGGCAGCCATCTCCTCCTGCCGTGTGGTGACGTCCTCGAATACGACGAGTACCTGAATGCTGTTCTGATCCGGATTCCAGAGCCTTCGGGCGCTGACGAGTATGACCCGCTCGCCGAGCTGGGGGAAGTCATGGGTGACTTCGTAGCCCACGATTGCTGCGGACTTGGGCACAACGTTTTTGAGCAAGGCGCGCAGGTCGGCAATGTTCCACTGCCCATTACCCAGATCAAACAGGGATCGCTCCAATGTGTCTTCCCGTTTCACCTTGAAGGTATCAAGGAAGGCTGGATTGACCGTGATCACCCGCAGATCCTGATCGAGGACCACTAAAGGCTCTGCCAAGGTTTCCACAATGCCCTGGAGCTGGACGTGACCGCCGCGCAGCAATCGGTAAAGATCTTCCAGGGTCATGATCGGTTCAGTCTCCACGCATGCTCGGGGCTTGTTGACGCGGTGTGCAAGCCATGCTCGACGCTTCCGCACAACCGGCGAATATATAGCACGATAAAGGCTGGCAACAGCGATGCGGTGAAGTGGTGCCCCCCGCCGGACTCGAACCGGCACGTCTTGCGACGGAGGATTTTGAGTCCTCTGCGTCTACCATTCCGCCAGAGGGGCACGGCAAGGTCTCTAGCGCAGCGCAGGGATTCCTGCAAGCGTCAGGGCAACAAAGCCAATCTGAGCAGATAAACGGCTAGTACACCGACCGCCATGGCGGCAAAGAGGTTGCGCGTCGCCCAGTAAACCAGCGCTGTTGCAGCAGCGGCAAGAGCTTCGGCGGCACTGCCGGTGACCAGTGCCGGGGCTACCAGCGAGGCCATCACCGCGCCCGGAATATGCTTGAGCCAGGCCGCGGCAAAGCCGGTCGTGGGCAGGCGCGTGGCCAGCAACAGCCCGCCAGCCTTAATGGCAAAGGTCACAAGAGCCATGCCGAGGATGGCAATAAGCGCTTCGGAGCTAGTCAGCATGGCGCAGCCTTTCACCAAGAGCGCCGGCAAAACTGCCGACGAGGCCGCCGATCAGGATATACCAGCTGCCGCCAATGAGCTTGGCCGATACGATTGCAACGAGGGCCGCGGTGAGCCAGGGCAGAAGGTCAGCCTTGCCCTTCCACATGCCCAGGAGCAAGGCAAGAAAGGTCGCGGTGAAAGCGAAGTCGAGACCATACTGGGCTGGATTGTCGATGAACGAGCCCAAGCTATGACCCAGAAGGGTGGTCGCCATCCAGCAGACATAGGCAAAAACACCGCCGCCCAGGAGAAAGGCGACCGTGCCCCGCCCCTTGCTCATTTCGCTTATGGTCATTGCCCAGGTTTCGTCCGAAACGATCGCCATGCTGAGTGCACCCTTAACCTGGTCCTTCGGACCAAAAAGAGGCCGGAGGGTCGCGGTGAGCAGCAGGTAGCGCAGGTTGACGATCAGGGCTGCCAGGATCAACGGACCGATTGGCAAGGCCGAAGGCGTGGCGGTCCAAAGGTCGAGCGCGACGAACTGCGCCGATCCGGCAAAGACCAGGCCACTCATCAAAATGACTTCGAGCACGCTAAGGCCTGCACCCCGCGCCAGAACGCCCCAGACAATGCCATAAGCGGCAACCGATATCACAACGGGCAGGCAGGCGCGGGCACCGGCAAGGAACTGATCGGAAACGGGCTGGGGAAGTGGAGCGGCGTGCGTCATGGGCAGATCATTAGCGGCCCTTCGAGGGGCGTGCATCGGTAAATCAGCCGCCCGGGTCAAAAAAGACGTTCGCCGGCCCGTTATGGCGTGGGTTGCGCAAATCGCTTCTCAAGCCATTGGACCGCAAAGCGGACGATGGGTGCAGCCTTAACCAGAACGCTGGGAGCATGACCGACAAGGCCACGATGGCCGGCTCCGGTATGGAGGAACTCCTCAACCACGTCTTCGAAGTAATCCTCGTTAAGTCCTTCGACCACCGGCTCGCCCGTGTTGAATTCCTCGAACCACCGCCAGACGGTCTGCCCGTTTAGGAGGATAGGCGCCTCGTAGCGCAGGACACGCTTGCCAGGAATGTCGGCGAGGTGCTCGGCATGATGAAGGAGGGTCATGGTGTCGAGCGGGGCACCGAGGAGCAGGGTCTTGCCTCCGGCCTCCACCAGCTTGCCGAATGGCGAGTGCGGACCATAGCCATAGTCGAGCGCGTGGTCGGCCGTGAACCACTCGGCTCGTCCGCCCAGCGCCGCGCAGGACGCGCCAGGGCTGCCGCTCCGGCAGGCGCCGGGCGTCGTGCGCAGCAGCTCGGGAAACGCCCCATAGTCGCGGATCGCGCGCGAGGCTTGGGGATCGAACGGCGGAACAAACGGGCGCAGCCGAAGATCGCTCTGCGCGCCTTCAGCCATCTGCCAGTCGCAATAGCCCAGGATCGTTCCTTCTGGGCCAACCACGTCGAGAAGGGCCGCGATCACCGTGTCGGGCCCGCCCAGAATAGGGCCGATCGACCGCAAGCCCGCATGCACCAGAACGGCATCGCTGGCCGCAAGACCCAAGCCGGCGAGCTGGTCGGCCAGGTCCTTGCGGGTCCAAGGGACCACCTTAGCTGCCGATATAGGCGATCCGTCGTGGTTCGGCCTGGGCAATGGCGCTTTCGCGCGCGTCATAGATCGCCCGCGCGTCAACGATCGCGGCATGGTTCTCAGCCGACCAGTTCCACAATTCGCTGATGGGGCCTTGCAGGGTCTTGCCCAGCTCGGTCAAACCATACTCAACTCGCGGCGGCACCTCGGGGTAGATGGTCCGCGTAACGAGCCCGTCCCGCTCCAGGTTGCGCAAGGTCAGGGTCAGCATGCGCTGGCTCACGCCGTTGATGAGGCGCTTGAGTTCATTGAAGCGCAGCGTGCCGTTGCGCCCCAGCATGCCCACGACCATGACGCTCCACTTGTCGCCAATGCGATTGAGGACGTCGGACATCGCAGTGCAATTGTCGGACTTAGAAGTGTCTTGCAATGACATGGGCGGCTCGCATCCTGATCGTCGTCTGGCCCTCAATATAGTGGCAGTTCCTTTCTGTGCCTAGGGTACATCTGATCGGCTAGCACGATTGACACGGGCGCATGTTGGGGTTGATCAGGGTTCAAGCCTTTGGAGGAAATACCATGGACATCGAGCAGCTCGCCGATCAGATGACACTGGCCGAAAAGGTCTCCATCTTGTCGGGCGAGGATTTCTGGTCGGTACCGGCCGTTGAGCGGCTGGGCATTGGCAAGCTGCGGGTGACCGACGGCCCCAATGGCGCCCGTGGCGGCGGGTCGCTGATCGGCGGGGTCAAGTCGGCCAGCTTTCCTGTCGGCATCGCCCTGGGCGCGACCTGGAATGTGGCGCTGGTGGAAGAGATCGGGGCGGCGCTGGCGGACGAGGTCAAGTCCAAGGGCGCCCACATGCTGCTGGCGCCAACGGTCAACATCCATCGCTCGGTCAGCAATGGCCGCAACTTCGAATGCTATTCGGAAGATCCGATCCTCACCGCCGAACTGGCGACGGCTTACATCGTTGGCCTTCAAGGGCAGGGGATCGCCGCCACCATCAAGCACTTTGCCGGCAATGAGTCGGAAATCGAGCGAACAACGATTTCCAGTGAGATCGATGAGCGCGCCTTGCGCGAAATTTACCTGCTCCCCTTCGAATATGCCGTCAAGAAAGCCAAGACCTGGGGTGTGATGAGCTCCTACAACAAGCTTAACGGCACCTTTACCTCCGAACATGATTGGCTCCTCACCAAGGTGCTGCGCCGCGAGTGGGGCTTTGATGGCATCGTCATGTCGGATTGGTTTGGCAGTCATTCCACTGCCGAAACGATCAATGCCGGTCTCGACCTCGAAATGCCTGGACCGACGCGCGACCGTGGTCAGAAACTGATCGATGCCGTCGAGTCGGGTGCGGTGAGCGAAGCCACGCTGCGTGAGCGCGTGGTCAACATGCTGCGCCTTATGCAGCGGGTCGGTTCACATGCCGTTCATAATCCGTTCATCGAGCGAGCCGACGACCGTCCCGAGCACCGCGCATTGATCCGCCGCGCCGGCGCAGAAGCCGCCGTATTGCTCAAGAACAACGGCATCCTGCCGCTCCAAGGCACCGGCACGTTGGCCATCATCGGCCCCAATGCCAAGACAGCACAGATCATGGGCGGCGGCAGCGCCCAGCTCAATCCACACTATCGCGTCTCCCCCTGGGACGGGCTCGTGGCCGCTCTCGGCGAGGACCGCCTGCGCTATGCGGTGGGCTGCACCAATAATCGCTTCGAGCCTCTCCTTCGCGGGCAATTCGCCGTGGACTACTTTTCCAACGAGGAGCTCAGCGGCACGCCCGTCTTTAGCACCACGCAGGAGGAGGCGCAGGCTTTCTGGGTCGGACGAGTGGCAGAAGGCAAGGTCGATCCAGCGCATTTCTCGGCCCGCTTGCGCGGCAGCTTCACGCCGGAAAGCAGCGGCACACAGCGCGTCGGCATCTATGCAGCCGGATTTGCAAGGGTTTTCGTCGATGGGCGCTTGGTTGCAGATGCCTGGACGCACTGGAGCAAGGGGCGAACATTCTTCGAGGAAGGGTGTGACGAAGTCGTTGGCACGATCGAACTCGAGGCCAGACGATCCTATGAAGTCGTTGTGGAGTTCGCGACCAAGCCTCATTCGACGCTGGGCATTGCGGCGTTCGCCTGTGGCATTGGCTTGCCACTCGGCGACGAGGCGATTGCCGAGGCCGTACGGCTGGCAGGGGAAGCCGACACCGCGATTGTTTTCGTCGGACGAAACGGCGAATGGGACACCGAAGGGAGCGATCTTGCGTCCATCAGCTTGCCCGGGCGGCAGGATGAGTTGGTGGCATCGGTCGCTGCGGCCAATCCTAAGACGATCGTGGTGCTGCAGACTGGCGGTCCAGTGGAGATGCCATGGGTCGATACCGTCGCAGCCTTGCTCGAAGCATGGTACCCTGGCCAGGAAGCCGGCAACGCCATTGCCGATGTGCTGACGGGCGCGGCAGAACCGTCCGGCCGCCTGTCGCAAAGTTTTCCCCGTCGCTGGAGCGACAATCCTGCCCATAGCCAGGATCGGGAGGTTTATCCCGGGCTCGACGGCAAGGTGCGTTACGAGGAGGGAGTCTTCGTCGGCTATCGCCACTATGACAAGATGGCCATCACACCCTTGTTCCCGTTCGGCTTTGGTCTGGGCTATACCCGGTTCGAGTTGGGAGAACTGGCCGTCGACGATAGTGCTTTCGAGGCCAGTGGCAGTGTTCAAGTCATGGTGGATGTCACCAATATTGGTGCCCGCTCAGGCGCAGCCGTGGTGCAGCTTTTCGTCTCGGACGAGCAAGCCTCCGAGCCGCGCCCGCCAAAGGAACTTAAAGCGTTCCATAAGCTGCATCTCGCGGCAGGTGAAACGCGGTCGATCACCATGCTACTGGATGCCCGTGCCTTTGCGTTTTACCGGCAGACGGCTAGGCATTGGCTGGTTGAGGAAGGCAGCTTCACCCTGCGGGTTGGCTTTTCGGCAGCGGACCTGCCTCTTTCGGCACAAATCGCCCGCAAGACGACGCTGATGCTGCCCGTTTAGCTGCGGTGTTCGGCAGCATAGAGCCCGAGGTAGTAATCGAGCTCACCGTTGCGCAGCCCCAATGCTTCGAGCACGGCGCCCATGAAGCTGACCGGAGCGGTGCCGGGCGCCGTGACGACGTTGCCGTCGAGCACGGCGGCCGGCTGGTCACGATAAAGGGCTGCGCCCTGGTAGGCTGTCGGTGTCAGATTGTCGCGTGAGTTGGAGGTGTGGGCTACGGTGTCCAGCAGCCCCGCACGCGCAAGGGCAAGCGTGCCGTCGCAGATGCCGCCCACAGTCTTGCCAGCCTCGCGGGTGGACTGAAGTACCTTCGTGATATCAGGTGCGTCGGTTTGGCTCCATGCCGTGCCGCCATTGATGAGGAGAGCATCGATGCCAGTGGGATCGATCTCCTCCACCGCCATGTCGGGCAGCACCCGCATGCCGGCCGCCGAGACAACAGGTTCCCCACCGACGCTCGCAAAGCGTGTGTTGATGCCGAAGTACTGCCGTGCGCCGGCGTTCAGCAGAGCCGTTTCCCAATCCGCAAAGCCATTGGTGAGGATAGTGACGATGGTTGTCATGGTAAACGCTCCTTGTTGTGGCCAAGGAATATTGCGCCCGTCAGCGTCACCTGATGTCAGCAGCTTCAAATGGCTGTCAGCATGATCTCGGTTTCTTGCGGCTAAGGGTAGGGCGCTGCTAGAAGGAGCGCGCTTAAGCCATTCTTGTCCTGGAGCCGCTCTCCCGTGCCCCTGATCCAACGTCTTGCTATCCTCTTTGTCCTTCTTCTCGCGGGCCTGGTGCCCGCACGGGCCAATCCCATGCTCCTCGTGGATATGGACAGCTTTGATGTGCTCTACGCGCAGGAGGCGGGGCAGCCTTGGCATCCGGCTTCGCTGACCAAGATGATGACGGCCTATGTGGCATTCGAGGAGATTGCGAGGGGCACTGTAACCCTGGACACCCCCGTGACACTCTCCAAGCATGCCGTGAACCAGGCGCCCTCCAAATCCGGACTACTTTCAGGCAGCACGCTGACGCTCAAGGACGCGCTGTACGTCATGATCGTCAAGTCGGCCAATGATGTGGCCATGGGCATTGCCGAAACCATAGGCGGCAGTGAAGCCGGCTTTGTCGCCAAGATGAACGACGTCGCCAAGCGCATGGGGCTGACGGCATCGCACTTTACAAATCCCAATGGCCTCCATGATCCCGCGCAGGTGACCTCAGCGCGCGATCTGGCCATTCTGTCGCTCTATATCCGGCAGAACTTCCCCCAATACATGCCGATCTTTGGCACGGATGTGGTGCGCCTGGGCAAGGCTGAGTTCGAATCCAACAATGAGCTGCTGGAAAAATTCGCCGGTACCACTGGCATGAAGACAGGCTATGTCTGCGCGTCCGGCCTCAACATGGTGGCCACGGTGCAGCGGGGCGGCAAGAGTATGCTGGCTGTGGTGCTGGGTGGTTCGTCAGCGCGCGAGCGCAATGAACGTGCGGCCGAACTCTTGCTCAAGGGCTTTTCAGGTGCTGCGCAGCCGAGCGGGCAAACCATTCTGAGCCTGCCCAACAATACGGAGGCCAAGCCTGCCGATATGCGTCCCCTGATCTGCGGCAAGGAGTCCAAGGCCTATGTCGCCGCGCAACAAGCCGCGTTCCCCATGGGACTTGAAGGCCAGCCCAGCTACCTGACCGATGTTGTGCAGTCCTCGCCCTATGTGGCGACCGATCTGGGCCGGATTGCCGTTGGTGTCAGCCTGCCGCGCCCCCGTCCGCCGCACCAGCCCAGGTTTCCCCAGCCGATTGCAGCCGCGGCGCTCGACACATCTGCCCAGCCGGCCGGAACAGCCAGCGTGCCATTTCCCCGGCAGCGCCCTGCTTCCTTGCATTAAGGTTTTGCTCAGCCTGCTTTCCTGATCTGGAAACGAAGGTCCTCACCTTCGCTCGTCAGGATGCAGGCGTGCCCGTGCTGGCGGCAGTAAAGCGGGATGTCGATCTTGGCCATGGGGTCGGTGGCCAGAACCAGGAGTTCAGCACCCGCTGGTAAAGCCTCAACGCGCTTCTCAAGCTTCAGGACGGGCAAGGGACATTTGAGCCCGCGCGCGTCGATGATCTCACTGGTCAAGAACCAGCACCCAGTGAATGCCATAGCTTGAAGTGGGATTGAACGCCACGGCGACGCCTGCCCGGGTAGCATTGGCGCGCAGTCCAGCCGCATCGGCAGGGTTGTTGCGCCAGCCGGAGAATGTTTCCGCAAAGGTCGCATAGCCAGCGCTCAGCTTCATGCCCGCAAGGTCCTGTGGCGTGCTCGGAGGCGTGCCGGTCTGGGCGTATTGCGTGGCGAGTGCCTGGGCTGTTCCATCTAGGGCTGGATCGGAAATCAGGGCCGGCAGCCCATTGGTAGCGCGATAGGCATTGATGATGCCGATCGCTTGTGCCCGGTCGAGGACGGCGCCGGGCTGATCCATACGTGCTGACAGCCCCGGTGCCAGCGCCAGCCCAGAACTCGGCGCAACACCGCCCATGCTGCACGCGCCGATTGCCATGGAGGCTGCCACGGCAGCAAGGGGCAACAAGGCCGGCTTGGAAACGCGGTGAAGGATCATGGCAGAATTCCTGGGTCGTGAACAAGGAGGACTAAAGGGAGCCACAAAGGCTTTATCATGTCCGCCGTTCATATCCGCGGAGCCCTGCCATCGTCTTAATGACTTGGTTGGTGCGGGTCACCAGGAGCCGCGCAGGCGATCCAGCAATTGGCCGAGCATCAACTGCCCGGCAGGGGTAAAGACGATACGATCATTTTCAAGTTTGGCGAGTTCGAGCCGCTCGAGCTCCTCCACCGCCTCGGGGTCAGCCTGGTGGCCAGTCGCGTCGCGTGCGGTGACGCCGGATACGGCATCGCCGCTTTCGAGCTGGTGGTAGATAGCAAAGGCAAACACGGCGAGTGCCTTGTCGCTGAGATCATTGGGCGTGGTCATCGTGTCCAGGTCCTCTGTGGTTTTCCGAAACTCACCGCGCGGGGGGAGGGTTCCGAAGTCCTCAGCAACCTGATCTGTTGGACAGCATTAATGGAAAGAGGGAGAGGATAAACATGACCAGCAGTCATTACCTTGTTGCCGAGGCCGCCATCGCGGGATGGCAGTTCAGCCACAAAGGCGACATTACCGGACCCTTCGAGAGCAAGGAGCAAGCGATCAAGGCCGCCATTGCTGCTGCTGCGGAGTCGAAAGACCCAGATGTCGAGGTTTTGGTACAGAACGCCGACATGAAGGTGGAGACCGTCTGGCGTCCGGACCAATCCTAAACCGGCAGTGGTGATCTCGACGGGATTCGAACCCATGACCCCCGGATTAGGAATCCGGTGCTCTATCCTGCTGAGCTACGAGACCACGCCCGGAGGAAATACCAGCTAGGGGCTCATTCGACAAGTTGCACAAGCCAGGCAGCTGGACAGAACGGCCATGCTGCCCAGCATGGTCGACAAGAAAAGCAATCTGGCGCAAAAGCGTTCATACCTTTCGCCACTTTCTGATGGCAAACAAACGCGTCTCCGAGGCCTTCCTTGCTTAAGACCAGTCTCGTTCACCTCGTTGCCTTGGCTGCGCTATCGGCCAGTTCCGCGGCTGCCATGGCTTGCGAGCAATTGCGCATGGTTGAAGGCGGCGTTGTCGTCCAAGTCACCGACGGCGATACGGTGGTGCTTAACGATGGTCGAGTGATCCGGCTGATCGGCACGCAAGCTCCCAAACTGCCGCTGGGACGCGAGGGCTATCCCACTTGGCCTCTGGCGCCCGAGGCCAAGACGGCGCTGGAGGAGCTCTCTCTCAACAAAGCGGTGCAATTGGGTTACGGCGGCGAGGAAATCGACCGCTATGGTCGCCATTTAGCGCACCTTTTCATCCAGGATCCGCAAGGGCAGGTCTGGGCACAGCAGGCCATGGTCAGCAAGGGTTTGGCGCGGGTTTACTCCTTCCCCGACAACCGCGCCTGCCTTGATTTGCTGTTTGCCGCCGAGGGGAAGGCGCGCCTTGGCGGGCTTGGAATTTGGCGCGATCCCTATTACAGCGTTCGGGCGGCAACTGCGCCGGGTGACCTCCTCGCCCGCGCCGGCCATTATGAACTTGTGGAAGGACGGGTCCTTCTCGCCGACAAGAGCGGTGGGCGGGTCTACCTCAACTTTGGCAGGTTCTGGAAAGAGGATTTTACGGTGGTCATCGAGGCTCCGGCGCTGCGGCTCTTCGCAGAAGACGGCTTTGATCCGCTGGTGCTGGACGGCGCGTTGATTCGCGTGCGGGGGTGGGTGGATGATCGGGATGGTCCACGCATCGAGGTAACCCATCCCGAGCAGATCGAGGTTCTGGCAGGACGATGAGGGGCAAGGGGCACATCGCAAGGAACACGCGTTTCGGGCTGCTGGCAGTCTTGCTGGTGGCGCTTTCGGCCTGCACGACACTGACCAGTTCCAACATTGCCGTGAGCCAGACGGGCGACAATCCAGCCCCAACCGTGGTTCCCGCCGGCACCAACCCCGATGACGAGGTGATCGGCCGGCGCGAGCACCCACGTATCATTGCCGCCTATGGCGGGGTTTATTCGGACCGCCCTGCCGAGATCATGGTGGCGCGGATCGTCGGGCGCCTCCTCGCCGCAGCCAACCAGCCCAACGCCCAGTTCCAGGTCACAATCCTCGATAGCTCGGAAGTCAATGCATTTGCCTTGCCTGGCGGGTATATCTACGTCACGCGCGGCATCCTGGCCCTGGCCTCCGATACGAGCGAACTGGCTGCCGTGCTTGCGCATGAGATTGCTCACGTCACCCTGCGCCATGCCCGGGCGCGCACAGACCGGACGCGCACGACCGAAATCGTGGATCGGGTGATCACCGGTGTATTCGGTGGCGATACATCGACCGATGCCACCGCAAACCGGACGCGCCAATCCATGGCGGCTTTTGGCCAGGCGCAGGAATTGGAAGCCGACCAGGAGGGTATCGAGTATGCTGGCAAGGCGGGCTACGACCCTCAGGCAGCAGCCCGCTTCCTGGGCGTCATGAGCCGGTTCGCCTCGTTCTCGGCTGGCGCTGGCAAGGGTGATGACGGGTTTTTGTCGTCCCACCCGTCGACCCCGGCGCGCATCCAGAAGGCTGTCGATACGGCCACAACCATGTTTGGGCAATCGGGTGCCGGCGAGACCGACCGCGCCGGTTATCTTGCGTCCATCGATGGCCTCACCTTTGGCGACAGCCCGGCTCAGGGCTCCATCATTGGGCAGCGCTTCGTACATCCGGCGTCTAAATTCACCTTCACGGTTCCGCAAGGGTACGTGCTGCAGAACGGGCAAAGCGCCGTGGTGGGCGTTGCTGGAGACGGGGAGGCTGTGCGGTTCGACAGCGCCGATGTCCAAGCGGACCTGCCGCTGACCGATTATCTTAAATCGGGTTGGATTGCCGGGCTCAAGACCGACAGCGTCGTCAGCCAGAGCTGGAACGGGATCGACATGGCTTCGGGCCTTGCGCAAACCGATCAGTGGTTCTTCCGCGTCTCGGTAATGCGGCTGGACGGGCAGGTCTACCGCTTTATCTTTGCCGCCAAGGCCGACAGCGCGCGCTTTGCGCAAGGGGCCGAAGCGACGCTCAAGAGTTTCCGGCGGACCGAAGCAGCCGATTTGGCGCAACTCAGCAAGGTGTCGATCAAGATCGTCACGGCCAAGCCGGGTGACACCGCCGATAGCTTGGCGCGCCAGATGCAGAGCCTTAATCGCGGCGCTGATCTCTTTTACATCATCAACAATCTTTACCCCGGCGATGCTCTTGTACCGGGCGAGCGCTACAAGCTCGTTGCCCTGCAATAGCCCTTAGGGGATTTTGTTGGTTTGATTGGCGAGGGTGCCTGCGGTGCCGTTGTCGAACAGGTTGAGCAAGGCGTTGCCGACGAGGTTGAAGCTGCCGATGATGGCTAGGCCTGCGAGCATTGCCAGCAAGCCGTATTCGATGGCCGTGGCTCCCGTTTCATCTGCAATGAACGACCAAACTTTGGCCATTGCTTCCTTCGCCCCCGCGCAATCCCTCGTCAGAGCAGATCGCACAGTGCAGCGATCAAAGGCTCGTCGGCCGGCGGCATGGGATAGTCCCGCAAGGCCTGCGGGCGAACCCATTTGAGCGCCTGGTGCTCTTTGGCCCGCGGAATGCCTTGCCATTTCCGGCAGACGTAGAGTGGCATTAACAAGTGAAAATTGTCGTAAGAGTGCGACGCAAAGGAGAGGGGCGCGAGGCAAGCGGTCTTGGTAGAAATACCAAGCTCCTCGCTGAGTTCGCGGATCAGCGCGTCTTCCGGGCTTTCACCGATTTCGAGCTTGCCGCCAGGAAATTCCCAAAGACCTGCAAGGCTTTTTCCTTCGGGCCGCTGTGCGATCAAGACACGACGGTCGGGATCGACCAGGGCACATGCTACAACCAGCAGGATGTTCATTGGGGCGCCCGCCGGTAGTGGTATTCGTAGGTCTGCGTAAAGCCTAGCGAGCGGTAGAGCGCCAGGGCTACCGCATTGTCGACTAGCACCTGAATGGCCGAATTGGTCGCGCCCATCTGGGATGTCCAGTTCAAGCCGGCATGCATTACGGCACGGCCAAAGCCCTGCCCGCGCTTGGCTGGATCAACCACAACGTTGAGAAACACCGCGCAGTTTGCAGCGTTTACGGCCAAAGCCGCTCCTGCAGGCTGGTAAGCGTCGTCGTAAACAACGACGCCACGCGCGGGTGCGGTAATCTGGTCAAGAATGGCGCCCAGGATGGCCGATGTCTCAGGCCCGTTGCCCGCCATGGCTGATTGTATTTGCCGCCACTCGGGATCAGACGGCTCGAAATATTTGGTTGGGGCGGAGACCAGCCGCTGCCGCTTGGTCAGCTCCATGGTGAGCACGAGGCTCGGTTCATAGCGGTCCCAACCCAGCGCATCGAGTGCTGCCACGATGCCCGGGCCAGCCAGAGGGGTGACGCGAAATACGGGACGCAGGCTACGCTGGCGGTACTCTTCGGCTAGGGCGTTGATGCGCTCATCGGCATCACGATCGTCTCCCAGCTCAAGGCTGTGGATGGAATTGGCCCGCTTGGTGTAGCCCTTGGCGAACCGGGCGGTCCACGAACCGTTGGTGACTTCCTCGAGCGCTGGCCAAGCCAGCAGGGTTGCGCGTTCGATCTCGCCAGGCGTCAGAGCCAATTGGTTTCTAGCTCCGGTAGTCGCCGTTGATGGTGATGTAGCCATGCGTCAGATCGCACGTATAAACCGTGGCCCGTCCTTCGCCCAGGCCAAGGCTGACGGTCAGCTCCAGATCTTCGCCCTTCATATAGGCTGATGTGGCGGCCTCGTCATAGCCAGCGGCGCGCTCGCCATCCTTGGCCACGAGCAGGTCGCCGAAACGGATCGCCAGCCGGTCACGGTCGGCTGGTTCGCCCGCCTTGCCGACGGCCATCACCACGCGACCCCAATTGGCATCCTCGCCGGCAATGGCTGTTTTCACCAGGGGCGAGTCGGCTATAGCCTTGCCGATGCGGAAAGCGCTTTCGTTCGAGGTGGCGCCTTCCACATGGATGGACACCTGCTTGGTGGCGCCTTCGCCATCGCGCACGACCTGGATGGCAAGATCGAACAGCACGTCCTTGAGGGCTTCGCCAAAGGTTTCGACGCGCGGATCATCGAGGGTCGTAATGGGCTCGACATTGGCCTTGCCGGTGGCAAAGGCCAGCAGCGTATCGGAAGTTGAGGTGTCGCTGTCCACGGTAATGGCGTTGAAGCTTGTCTGCACGTGCCGGGCGAGCAAAGCCTGCAGCACTGGGGCGGCAACTGGCATGTCCGTCACCACAAAGCTCAGCATGGTCGCCATGTCAGGCGCGATCATGCCGCTGCCCTTAGCGATGCCGTTGATACGCACTTCCACGCCATCGATCTCGAAAATAGCGCCCGATAACTTTGGGAAGGTGTCGGTGGTCATGATCGCCTTGGCCGGGTCCATCCATGAGCCTGCGGTGAGCTGCCCAGCCATGGTGTCGAGCACGCCAGCAAACTTGTTGGCGTCGAGCGGCTCGCCGATCACGCCGGTGGAAGCCAGAAAAATCTCCGATGGACTGCAGCCCAGTGCCTTGGCCGCATAGTCGGCCGTAAGCGTCACGCTCTGCTTGCCTTTTACCCCAGTAAAGGCATTGGCATTGCCGGAGTTGACCACCAGCCCTCGCGCAGTGCCACCCGGCAGATTGGTCTTGCACCAATCAACGGCCGCCGAGGAACACAGCGAGCGGGTCAGGACGCCAGCAACCGTGGTGCCCTCGTCAAAGGCCATGAGGAGGACGTCGGTGCGGTTCTTGTACTTGATGCCCGCTTCAGCCGTGGCAAATCTTACCCCGGCAATGGCCGGCAGCTCTGGATAGGATTTGGGCGCAAGGGGAGAAACGGGGTGGGCCATGGAAGGAGCCTTGGTAGGAGAGCAATTGCGCTCCGGTTTGCCCCAAACCTGGCCTCTTCGCAAGACGGCCGAGGGGATTGGCTCTATCCCCTCAGCCTAGTTCAACTAACTACTGCGCAGCAGGTGCTGCAGGCTCGGCTGGCGCAGCGCCGGCCTCGGTTTCGGTCTGCTGCTGGACGGCCGTCGCCAGGGCTGCGTCCGGAATATCGATCTCCACACCATCCATCAGCTTGGCAACAGTGTCGTCGAAGGTCTTCATCAGCAGTTGCTGCTGCAATTGGCCAGCGACCTGCTCGAATGCCGGAGCGGTGGACTGGCGCTTTTCTTCAAGCCGGATGACGTGCCAGCCGAACTGGGACTGCACCGGCTCGCTGACCTGGCCGACATCGGTCAGGGCATAGGCTGCGGTTTCGAACGGAGCCACCATCATGCCCTTGCCGAAGAAACCGAGGTCGCCGCCATTGGCCGCACCCGGATCGATCGATTTTTCCTTGGCGAGCGTTGCAAAATCAGCGCCACCGTCGAGCTCGGCCTTGACGGCCTGGGCTTCTTCTTCAGTGGGGACGAGGATGTGGCTGGCGCGGATTTCCTCGGCCGGCTGGAAATCGGCAACGAACTTGTCGTACTCGCCGCGCACGGCTTCCTCGGTCACCCCGGCAGCGATTGCCTCGGCGAAGTAGGCGCGACGCAGGGCACGGTCTTCAAGGTACTTTAGTCGCTGCTGGAACAGCGGGGTGTCGGCCATGCCAGCTTCCCGACCAGCGGTGGCCATGACCTTCATGTCGATCAGTACGCGCAGGAGGAACGGCTTGCGCTGCTCGGGCGGCATCTGGCTCAATTCCTGGGTCAGGTCTTCCGCGGCGAAGCTAAGGTCGGCCTCGGTAATCGGCTGGCCGCCCACTGTCGCCACCACGGTCTCGGGCGTCACTGCTGCAGCCGGAGCGGCAGCTGGAGCTTCGGCGGCAGGCGCAGCAGGTGCCGCGTCTTGCGCAAAGGCTGGAGCCACGGCAGTGGCGGCCATCATCAGGGCCAGAACGCTGGCGCTGCGGGCAAAGCGCAGGGGGAAGGATTTGGACAAGCTAGCTCTCCTTAGCCGGCGCTTCAGATAAGCGCCGCAGCTCTTGGGTGGACGGCAAACAAGCTGTCTGCCGCAATTCGGCGCCTGCCGTCACATGGCACTTAGGCCAAAATGTGCCACGCCGCTTTTCGTGAGAGAGCAGCATGGCGGAACACGAAGATTTGCCCCGGTTTCCGGCAGGTCGGGGTGGTGTCGCCCATTTCGCTGACGTTGACAATAGAGGGGCTCGCTCTTACATCTCAGCCGCTTTTCCGCCAGCCGGCGGGACACAAAAAATCTGCAAGCCGGAAAGGCTTCTCATTGCGCCGCGCTACAGGAAAGTTGCAGACTTCCCCACGGCCGCGATGAACAATCAAAGGACCTTGTAATATGGCACTTGCTGCGCTCGCCCGGCGGATTTTTGGTTCTCCGTCCGATCGGCAGGTCAAGCGTTTCCAGCCAAATGTCGCCGGCATTAACGCGCTGGAAGCAGAGCTTGAAAAGCTGAGCGACGATGCGCTGCGAGCCCGCACCGCCGAGTTCAAGACGCAGCTGAGCAATGGCCGCAGTCTCGAAGATCTGATCGTTCCGGCATTCGCCACCGTGCGCGAGGCTTCCAAGCGCGTTCTGGGCATGCGCCACTTCGATGTGCAGCTGATCGGCGGCATGGTGATGAACGAGCGCGGCATTGCCGAGATGCGCACCGGTGAAGGCAAGACGCTGGTGGCAACGCTCCCCATGTACCTCAATGCCCTGACCGGCAAGGGCGCGCACCTCGTTACCGTCAACGACTACCTCGTCAAGCGCGACGCCCAATGGATGGGCCAGATCTATAATTTTCTGGGGCTGGAATGGGGCGTCATCGTCCATGGCCTAACAGACCAGCAGCGCAAGGCCGCCTATGCTGCCGACATCACCTACGGCACCAATAACGAGCTGGGCTTCGACTACCTGCGCGATAACATGAAGTACACGCGCGAGCAGATGGTGCAGCGCGGCCATGAATTCGCGATCGTTGACGAAGTGGACTCCATCCTGATCGACGAGGCGCGCACGCCCTTGATCATTTCGGGGCCCTCAGAAGATCGCTCCAATCTTTACACCACCATCGATGCCTTGATGCCGATGATTGGTGAGGAGGATTTCGAGCTCGACGAGAAGCAGCGCGCCGCGACGTTCACTGACAGCGGCATCGAGAAGCTCGAAGAGAAGCTTGCCGAGATGGGGCTGCTGAAATCGGCCTCCATGTACGACGTGGAAAATGTGGCCTTGGTGCACCACGCCAATTCGGCCCTGCGCGCACACAAGCTGTTCCGCAAGGACAAGGACTACATCGTCCGCAACGATGAAGTCGTGATCATCGACGAGTTCTCCGGCCGCATGATGCCTGGCCGCCGCTATTCGGAGGGGCTCCATCAGGCGCTGGAAGCCAAGGAACACGTCAAGATCCAGCCGGAAAACCAGACGCTGGCCTCGATCACCTTCCAGAATTATTTTCGCCTCTACAAGAAGCTGGCTGGCATGACCGGCACGGCCGCGACCGAAGCCGAGGAATTCGCTGACATCTACAAGCTCGACGTGGTCACCATCCCGACCAACGTTCCGGTGCAGCGCAAGGACGACGACGACGCCATCTATCGCACGGCTGCCGAGAAGTTCGACGCTATTGCCGAGCTGATCAAGCAGTGCCAGGAGCGCGGCCAGCCGGTGCTGGTGGGCACGACCTCGATCGAAAAATCCGAAATGCTGGCCGAACTGCTCCGCAAGAAAAATGTAGGGCAGATGAACGTTCTTAACGCGCGGCACCATGAGCAGGAAGCGTTCATCGTAGCCGATGCGGGGCTGCCGGGCGCGATCACTATCGCGACCAACATGGCTGGCCGCGGTACGGACATTCAGTTGGGCGGCAATCTCGAGATGCGCATCCAGAAGGAGGCTGAGGGTCTCGAAGGTGCTGAGCGCGAAGCCAAGATTGCCGAGATCAAGCGCACCATCGCCGAGGACAAGGCCAAGGCGCTCGCTGCCGGTGGCTTGATGGTGATCGGCACTGAACGGCACGAGTCACGCCGCATCGACAACCAGTTGCGCGGTCGTTCCGGCCGCCAGGGCGACCCCGGTCATTCGGCGTTCTTCCTGTCCCTGCAGGACGATCTGATGCGCATCTTTCCCGTGGACTCGATGGACTCTATGCTGGGCAAGCTGGGTCTGGAGCAGGGCGAAAGCATCACGCACCCGTGGGTTTCCAAGGCCATAGAGCGGGCGCAAGGCAAGGTCGAGGCGCGCAACTTCGATATCCGCAAGAACATCCTCAAGTATGACGATGTGATGAACGATCAGCGCAAGGTGATCTTCGAGCAGCGTATCGAGCTGATGGATGCCGACGATGTCAGCGAGACCGTTGTTGAGATGCGCCACGATGTGGTGGACAACATCATCGACAAGGCCATTCCCCCGCGCTCCTATCCCGAGCAGTGGAATGTCGAGCAGCTGACCGCCGCTGCCAAGACCTACCTCAACCTCGACCTACCGATCCAGGCTTGGGCGAAAGAGGAAGGCATTGACGCCGAGATCGTGCGTGAGCGCATGATTGCTGCCGCCGATGAGGCTGCCCAGGCCAAGGAAGCGCGGACCGTTGCCGCCATGGAAGCTGCCGGCTCGCCCAATCCAACCGTGATGCGCCAGGTGGAAAAATCCATCCTGCTGCAATCCATCGACGGGCTTTGGCGCGAGCACCTGGTGACGCTCGATCACCTTTCCAAGGTGGTGGGCTGGCGCGGTATCGCCCAGCGCGACCCGCTGAACGAATATAAGCAGGAAGCTTATGAGCTGTTTCAGTCCCTCCTCGCCAATTTGCGCGAACTGGTGACGACCCAACTCAGCCATGTCGAGCTGCAGCCGCGCCCAGTCGCGCCGCCTGTGGCTGATCTCAGCCGCCTGCGCGAGACCCATATCGATCCGTTCACCGGCGAGAATGATGCGGATGAAGGCGACAGTCTTGCCGACTCGCTTGGTGCCACCGGCAGCGATCCGTCGCTGACGCCGATCGATCCCAAGCTGCTCGAGGGAGTTTCTCGGAATGCGCCGTGCCCCTGTGGCTCAGGCAAGAAGTTCAAGCACTGCCACGGGCAGTTCTAGCCGTTCCACCAACCGTCACCCTCGGGCTTGACCCGAAGGTGACGATACGGAAATGCGGTCCGGTCAACACGTAACGCGGATCTCCGCGAACCCGCTGATCGCGCCACCTTCGCTGGGCACAACGGCGATCATGCATTGGCTTGCGGGCAGGCCGACCGTAGCGCCTTGGGCGATCACCGTACCGTCGCTGAGTGTAAGGAAACCATCGTCCACAGCGCCGATCTCGACTTTGGCCGGGGTACCGCAGACAGGGTACACATCACCTGCCGCAACCATGAAACGCGTGCCAGTGGGCAGGCAATCGCCGCTGCTTGGTACAACAGCGGTGTCCGCCTGACCTGAAGACGCAAGGGGCGGCAAGGTGGCCGGTGCTGCAGGCACGCTGGCACCATTCCGCCAGTTCTCTTCCAGCAAGCTGATCCGGTTCTGCAACTCTGTCAGGGCTGCCGTGTCCGGGGTCGAGGGGAGTGTTGCGTTACTCTGCTGCCGGTTAAACAACTCGAGGCTGAGCTTGATCTGCGCAATGTCGGTTGCGAGCCGGTCGACGTCCCGCTGTGTTTCGCTATAGACCCAGGCCGAGGCGGCGAGCGCTGCAACGCCGACCAGACCTGCCACAAAACCGAGGAGTGTTGTGCCGGAAAGTCGTAAGGTAGGCGCCGGCGGCTTTGCGTCGATCGGATCCCTGGCACGCGGTTCACTCTGGATGGTGGGAATTTCGTCCAAAGCGCATCTCCGTTGCCGCGGCTTCGCACACCCCATTGATCGGAAATGCGGCTGTCCTGTGGTGCCTCCGGTGTGCGCGGCAGATTAAAGCAGCCAGCGCGCCCGGGGGAATGGGACCGGTGCTGCCTTGCCGCTCATGACCGGCTCGACGTCGTCCTCGCCGCCTCCACCAAACAGTCCGCCTATGCCGCCGAACAAATTAGACACGGCGCCGCTCATGGCTTCGCCCCGCGCCTTGATAGCAGCTTCCTCGTTGCGCTTCTTTTCCGCTGCAAGGAGCTCACTGGCGACGGCTTTTTCGTCGGCCTCTTGTTTCGCCACTAGGACAGTGTTCTGCGCCATGGCAGGGCAGGCGCCCATGGCGTCGAGGGTCCCATTGCCTGGCGCGTTGAAAACATACTGCCGCTCGCATACGTCCCAAGTCGGTGGGCTCTTGGTCAGCTCGAAAAGATCGTAGCCTTCCTTGATGTCCTTCCAAAAGGACAGGTGCTCGCTGCCAGACTGGGCAGCGATGTTGCCGGCATTCATCTTGAAGGGGAAGATCTGCAGCTGGAAACTTGGGTTACCGCCCTTGAAGGTTTCGCGCGCCAAGGCATAGATTTCGGCGATGCCCTCGTCGGTCATGGCATAGCAGCCGCGTGACGAACAATCGCCATGCACCATCAGATCGGAGCCGGTGCGCCCCCAGGAACGGTCAAACTTGTTGGGAAAGCCGGTGTTAAAGGCTAGGTAGTAATTGGACTTCGGGTTCATCAGCCCCGGCGTGATCGTATAGAAGCCCTCTGGGCTTTGCCGGTCGCCTTCCTTGATCTTAGGACCGAGGTTGCCGGAAAAAGCGCAGATGTCATAGGCTTTAAACATCTTGAACGTGCCGGAAGTGGTCCGCTTCCAAACTTCAAGGGTTTTTTCCTGTTTGAAGATACGGATCACCATGGCCTGGCCAGGATCTGATCCCATCGCCTTGAGCGCACTGACCACATAGCTTTGCAAAGGCTGGTTGTGACGATTGCTGTTACTCTTGGGCAAGAAGCCGCCGCAGGCCACGAGCCCCAACGCGACCCACAGCAAGATCAGCACAGAACAGAATTTGCGCAAAGCAGTAACCGAAAAGATGGAAGCCAAGGAGCGAAACAAAACTGACCCTTGCGGGGCAGGATGGTTACCGCAGCATGAATATTGCTGGTGAAAGAAGCGTTACCACACAGCAATAGACTGTGGAAGATGGGCTGGTATCACGCAGGCGTGGGGAGGCAGGGAGAGAGAGACCCCCACCTAACCTCTCCCTGAGAGGGGGAGGAACTGCTCCTGGGTTGGCGAAAGTGGAGTTTAGCCCCGATCTGTTCTTCCCCCTATCAGGGGGGGTAGGTGGGGGAAACCCAGCCCTAGAGCGCCGTTCCGATGGCCATGAACTTTTCGCGGCGATGCTCGCGTAGTTCCAACCGTCCCTTACCAGCGAAATCGGCGAGGAAGCTGGTAATGGCATCGTGGGTCGAGGCCATGACGGCCTCGGGGTGCCTGTGAGCGCCGCCGGTCGGCTCGGGGATGATGCCGTCGATTACGCCAAAGCCGAGAAGATCGGCCGAGGTGATCTTCATGTTGGTGGCAGCGTCCTGCGCCTTGGCAGCATCACGCCATAGGATTGAGGCGCCGCCTTCGGGAGAAATCACCGAATAGATGGCGTGCTCTAGCATCAGCACGCGATTAGCCGTGGCAATGGCGATAGCGCCGCCCGAGCCGCCTTCGCCGATGATGATGGCGATGTTGGGCACGCCCAATTCCAGCGATTTTTCGGTCGAGCGGGCGATGGCCTCGGCCTGCCCGCGCTCTTCGGCGCCAATGCCAGGGTAGGCGCCGGCCGTATCCACAAAGGAAATCACCGGTATGTTGAACCGGTCGGCCATTTCCATGATGCGCACGGCTTTGCGATAGCCTTCGGGGCGCGCCATGCCGAAATTGTGCTTGAGACGGGTTTCGGTTGAATTGCCCTTTTCCTGACCCAACACAGCAACAGACTGCCCGTTGAACCGGCCGAAGCCGGCCTGGATCGAAGCATCTTCGGCAAACTTGCGATCACCGGCGAGGGGCTGCCATTCGGTGATCAGGCTCCTGATGTAGTCGGAGAGGTGCGGACGCTGCGGATGGCGTGCCACCTGGGTTTTCTGCCATGGGGTAAGCTTCTTGTAAATTTCGACCAGAGCCTCTTCGGCGCGGCTCGAGAGGCGGTTGACCTCTTCGTCGATGCTGACTGCCTGGTCTGTCGCGGCCATGGCCTTGAGTTCAGCGATCTTGCCTTCCAGATCGGCTACCGGCTTTTCGAAATCTAAGTAAGACTGCATCCCACCCGCCCGTTAGGGGTCTATTGCTTGCGACCCGTGGATTTGGCCGCTGCTCTTGCGCCCTAAAGTGGCCGGAAAGTGACGATGGTGCAACAGCAAGTCAAGTTCTTCGCGCAGCAGGTGGCGGAAGAGTGGTTTATCCCTGTGCCAGCGGATGGTGGGTTTCCACCAGATCGCGGAGCTTGTCGTCCAGCACGTGAGTATAAATCTGCGTTGTGGAAATGTCGGCGTGACCAAGGAGCATCTGGACGACCCGCAGGTCAGCGCCACCGGCCAAGAGGTGGCTGGCAAAGGCATGGCGCAGGACGTGCGGCGCGATGCGCGCCGAGCTGATCCCGGCACGGCCAGCCAGACCCTTGAGGTCGCGAGCAAAAACCTGTCGCGATAGATAACCTTCAGCTCCGCCGGCGGGAAACAGGAATATGCCGGGTTCGAGCGTCTTCAGGTATGCCTTAACCGCGTCCCGCGCCCGGTCATTAAGGGGCACGACCCGCTCCTTGCTCCCTTTGCCGATCACGGTGATGTAGCTGGTGTCGCGCATCACCGCCTGACGACGCAAGCTCACCAGTTCCGAGACGCGCAGGCCGGTGGCATAGAGCAGCTCGAGCAGCACATAAAGGCGCAAGGCAGCAGCATGCTGCGCCGGTTCGCCAGGCGCGTTTGCCTCTGCTTCGGCCGTGGAGAGGAGCTTGTCCACTTCCGCGATCGAAAGCACCTTGGGTAGAGCGCGGCGTGCCTTGGGAGAAGCCACGATGCGGGTGGGATCATCGCCCCGGACGTTGTCAGCGCACAGAAAACGGTGGAACTGCCGAATGGCGGACAAGCGACGCGCGCTGGACGAGGCGGACAAGCCGTCGCGCCGGAGCTGCTCGAGATAAGCGTTCACCGTTTCCCGGCCTACGTCGAGCAGTGTCTGCTTTTGGCCGGCGACAAAACCGGCATAGTCGCTGAGATCGCGCCGGTAGGCGTCGATGGTGTTCTTGGCCGCACCCCGCTCGGCGCTCATCATTTCAAGAAATGCGCCAATCAGGTGAGAGCCGCTCATGGCGATCCGGGCAGTGTTTCTTCAGCGGCGTCAGGATTGGCGCCCGTGCCCTCAGGCTCGTTGCCTTCCGCAGTTGGTTCCGCTGGAGCAGCCGCTGCGGGTGCCGCAGGGGCTGGTGCGCTGCCGGGCAGGGCAGGGGCGCCGCCGCCCAACAAGTCACGTGAGGGAATGCGGATGGTCACTTCCTTGGGCGTGGGCTCCACGAAGCTGATCAGCGCTATCATGCCTGCATAGGCAAGTCCGGCAAGAAAAAGCAGTGTGATGACGAGGCGGATCAGGGTGGGCATGGAATTCCGACGCTATGTTTGGTGGCTATATAGAAGCAAATGGTTTCGTTTTGGTAGGCATAGCGCATAACACAAGCTATAGCGCGCAGGTTCTTGACAGCACCGGCAGGTGCGGGTTGATAGCGCCATCATCAGGGGAGCGCATTGGTGAACCGTCCCGACGCGGCAACGCGACAGGCCCGCGCCGAAGAACTTGTCGAACGTTTGGCCGGCAAGCCGATCGTCTTGGTCGGCATGATGGGCGTGGGCAAGACCACCATCGGCCGGCGCGTTGCCGCCAAGCTCAGCCGCCAGTTTCTCGATAGCGACGAGGAAATCGAGAAAGCTGCGCAGATGAGCATTCCAGAAATATTTGAGCAGCGCGGCGAGGGCGAGTTCCGCGCCGGGGAAACCCGGGTGATCGCCCGCGTACTCAAGGACAACGACATCGTGCTGGCGACGGGTGGCGGCGCCTTTGTCAACGCTGAGACGCGGGCCCTTGTCAAGGAAGGGGCTGTGTCGGTCTGGCTGAAAGCCAATGCCGATATTTTGTTCGAGCGCGTGTCCCGCCGCTCCAACCGGCCGCTCCTCAAGACAGCCAATCCGCGCGCCACGCTCGAAAAGTTAATCGAGGAGCGCTACCCCATCTATGCCGAGGCCGATATCACCGTTTTGAGTCGCGAAGTGCCTCAGGACGTGGTCGCCCATGATGTCATCGATGCGGTTCTCAACTTTCTCCAGCGCCAGGGTTGATCGATGGCCTCCATTGCCCACACCGTTCATGTTGCCCTTCCCGAGCGAGCCTATGACATCCTGATCGGCGACCACCTGCTGGACGATGCGGGGGCGATCCTCCGCGAGCGTTTTGCTGGCCGGCGGTATGGCATTATCACCGACCGAAACGTCGGCGACGCCCAATTGCCGCGCCTGCTCCGATCCATGGATGCGGCGGACCTCCAGCACAGCGAGATCGTCCTTCCCGCTGGCGAAAGCACCAAGAGCTGGGACCATCTTGGCCAGGCGGTGGAAGGAATCCTTGCGGCGCGGCTGGAGCGCAACGATCTGGTGATCGCCTTGGGCGGCGGTGTGATCGGCGACCTTGCGGGGTTTGCGGCATCCATTGCCCGGCGCGGCATGCCCTTTATCCAGATGCCCACCAGCCTTTTGGCACAAGTTGATAGCTCTGTCGGCGGGAAGACCGGCATCAACTCGCCGCATGGGAAGAACCTCATCGGCGCGTTTCACCAGCCGAGCCTGGTTCTGGCTGATCTTTCGACACTTGATACGCTCCATCCCCGCCAGTTCGCGGCGGGTTATGCCGAAGTGGTCAAGTACGGCTTGATCGACGATGAAGAGTTCTTTTTCTGGTTAGAGGAAAATCAAGCCGAGATCTTCAGCGGCGGTCCGGCCCGTGGCGAGGCGATCGCACGTTGCTGCCGGCACAAGGCCCGTGTCGTGATTGAGGATGAAAGGGAGCTTGGCGTGCGGGCTCTTCTCAATCTAGGGCACACATTTGGGCATGCGCTAGAAAAGGACACCGGCTATTCCGACCGGCTGCTGCATGGCGAAGGCGTTGCCATCGGCATGGTGCTAGCGCATGAGTTTTCTGCCCGGCAGGGCCTGGCCCCATCACAAGATACAGGACGCGTTGTCCAGCACTTGCAGAAGGCCGGCCTGCCCACCAGATTAAGCCATATCCCTGGCACGCTGGGGTCTACCGACACCCTCATGGCAGCCATCGCGCAGGACAAGAAGGTCTCGCGCGGCGCGCTGACCTTTATCCTTACCCGCGGCATCGGCCAGGCGTTCATAGAGAGAAATGTCGACCCTGCAGCGGTTTCCCAGTTTCTTGATCAGATGCGGGACGTCGCGGCATAGGAAACAACTATTCGTAAGGGCCGCCGACTGGTAGAACGTCGATGGCCAGTGCATGGACGCGGTCCTTGAGTTCAGCATCCAGCGTTTCCATCACCGCGCGGTGTTGCGCAACTCGGCCCATCCCGTCAAAATGACGGGTCGCGATTCTGACACGAAAATGGGTTTCACCACCCTCCCGCCACCCGGCGTGACCCCGATGCTTGTTCGACTCATCAAGCACTTGGAGGAAAGCGGGGGCAAATCTGTCGGTAAGCTTGGCAATAAGGGTGTCTTTGACGCTCATGTTGGCGGGCTTTCTATTCGGTTTGGCACCTAACTAGGCGAGAATGAAACTGTCTTCCAAGATCTTTGATTCCATTCGCATCAAGCCACGCAAGGAAGAAAAGCCGGCACCAGTCGAGAATGTCTGCGACTGGGAGGGCTGTGACAAGCCGGGCGAATACAAGGCGCCCAAGGGGCATCGCTCCGAAGGGCAGTATCATCATTTCTGCCTCGAGCATGTCCGCCACTACAATACGGCCTTCAACTTTTTCGCCGGAATGGAGAAGGACGAGTTGGAGGAGGCCCTGCATGCCCCGCCCAGGGCGGAGTCGCGCTCGAGCTTTGCGACTGGCAACCCTGGCGTGCGTAATTCGCGTGCTGCACGGGCAGCCGCCTCGACCCTGCGGCCAGGCGACAAGTATGGCGATCCATTTGGTGTCTTTGCCAAATATCGTCATCGCCAGGCGCAGAAGCCCGCCGCTGAGCGCGTACGGCCCCTTCATGAACAGGACCGTCGCGCGCTCGAAACGCTCGGCATTGTTGGCCACGCCAAGTCCGACGAGATCAAGAGTGCTTATAAGTCGTTGGTCAAGATCCACCATCCAGACGCCAATGGCGGCGACAAGTCGTCTGAAGATCGCCTGCGCGCTATCATCGCTGCTTACAGTCACCTCAAGAAAGCGGGCTTTGTTGCCAAATAGAAGGGGTCGCCTGATGGCTACCGCCTCAGCCCCAATGCTGCTATAGAGCCCCTCGTTCTTCCTGCCTTTATCTGTTTTCCGCCAAGAGCTTTGCCATGACCGAGTATGCCAATCTGCCCGATACCGACTTTTCGGCCCGGGAAATGTTCGGTATCGACACCGACATGAAGGTCATGGGCTATAGCCAAGCCAATTCTCATGTGCCGCCGCTGGACCCGGACTACCTGTTCGACCGCAACACGACGCTGGCGATCCTGGCTGGTTTCCAGTTCAACCGCCGGGTCATGGTGCAGGGCTATCATGGCACGGGCAAGTCGACCCACATCGAGCAGGTTGCGGCACGCCTCAACTGGCCCCTGGTGCGCGTCAACCTCGACAGCCACGTGTCCCGTATCGACCTTGTCGGCAAAGATGCGATCGTCCTTAAGGACGGCAAGCAGGTGACCGAGTTTCGCGACGGCATTCTTCCCTGGGCCGTACAGAATAACGTGGCCCTCGTGTTCGACGAATACGATGCTGGCCGGCCCGATGTGATGTTCGTGATCCAGCGTGTGCTGGAAGTCGCGGGTCGCTTGACCTTGCTGGACCAGAACCGTGTGATCACGCCCCATCCGGCATTCCGCCTGTTTGCGACCACCAACACCATCGGCCTGGGCGATACATCGGGGCTCTACCATGGCACGCAGCAGATCAACCAGGGCCAGATGGACCGCTGGAGCCTGGTGACGACGCTCAACTACCTGCCCCATGACAAGGAAGTCGGCATCGTTCTCGCCAAGAACAAAACCTATGGCGAGAATGACAAGGGCAAGAAGCTCATCGGCAACATGGTACGCTTGGCCGACCTCACCCGTCAGGCCTTCATCAATGGGGATCTTTCCACCGTGATGAGCCCGCGCGCCGTGATCACCTGGGCCGAGAATGCCCAGATCTTTGGTGGCGATGTCGGCTTTGCCTTCCGGCTGACGTTCCTTAACAAGTGCGACGAACTCGAACGCCCGGTCGTTGCCGAGTTCTACCAGCGCGTGTTCGGGGAAGATCTGCCGGAATCGTCGGCAAATCTGGCGGCCACCGCATAATGTGAAGGCCCCCTCACCCGGCCCTTTGGGCCGACCTCTCCCCCAAGGGAGAGGTGCAGGGGGTCCGGCGTTTTTCACCTCTCCCTTGGGGGAGAGGTCGCCGCGCAGCGGCGGGTGAGGGGGCCTTTCCCCGACCGACGAGCATTTCCATGGCACAACCACCGCGCAGCAAAGCCAATAGGCCAGACCAGACCCAGGCGTTTAAGTCCGCCATGGGCGCAACGGTGCGCGCCATTGGTGGAAAGCCAGAGCTTGAGGTTACTTTCACCGCCGACCGGCCGCTGCTCACATCTGACAAGGCGCGCCTGGCCAACCTGCCGCGCTTGCCCACGCGGCGCGACATTGCCATCGCCCGTGGGCAAGGGGATGCCATGGCCATGCGCCTTGCGAGCCACGATCCCGAAACGCATCGCAAGCGCGCGCCCATGGACCCCCAAGCGCGTGCGGCCTTTGACGCGCTGGAACAGGCGCGTGTGGAAGCGCTGGGCTGTGTTCGCATGCCGGGCATGATCGGCAATATCGGGGAAATGCTGGAAGATCGTCTCTTCCGCGGCAATTTCGCCGAGGTGGACGATAGGGGCGACGCGCCCATTGCAGAAGCGCTGGGCCTGCTGCTGCGGGAAAAGCTGGCGGGTGTTCCTGTGCCGCCCTCGGGTCATGCCCTTGTGGATCTCTGGCGCAAGGAGATCGAAAGCAAGGGTGGCAAATCGCTTGACCAGCTGCTGGAGCGCTTTGAGAACCAAGACGAGTTCTCCAAGGCCGCCAAGGCACTCCTGCGCGACCTCAATCTCGTGCCCGACAGCGAAATGGGCGATGCCGCGGACGCGGACGAGCAGGAGGGTGAGAACCAGGAGCCTGAAAGCGGCGACAGTGCTGACAAGTCCCCCGAACAGGGCGAAGGCGAAAACGAGTCGCAGGATGCTTCGGAGGACGAGCAGGCCGGCGATTCGGAGGAAACTGGCGACGTCGAAGGCATCGAGTCCGATATGGCCGATACCGATGAGGACGCTGCCGCCGAAGCGGGCGAAGACGCGCCCATGCCGCCGCCGGCCAAGGATGGTGGTACCCAGCTTTCCAACCAATTCAACTACAAGGTGTTCACCACCAAGTTCGACGAAATCGTCAAGGCGGCCGAACTCTGCCCGCCCGACGAGCTCGACCAGTTGCGCTCGCTCTTGGATAAGCAGTTGGAAAACCTTGCTGGCGCCGTGGCGCGGCTCGCCAACAAGCTGCAGCGGCGCTTGATGGCCAAGCAGAACCGAAGCTGGCAGTTCGACCTTGAAGAGGGACTCCTCGACACGGCGCGCCTTACTCGTGTTGTCACCGATCCCATGCAGGCGCTGAGCTTTAAGGTCGAGAACGACACCGATTTCCGCGACACGGTCGTGACCCTGCTGATCGACAATTCGGGCTCCATGCGCGGCCGTCCGATCACCATCGCGGCAATCTGCGGGGACATTCTTGCGCGCACGCTGGAGCGTTGCGGCGTGAAGGTAGAAATTTTGGGCTTTACAACCCGCGCCTGGAAGGGCGGCAAGTCGCGCGAGGCCTGGCTTGAGGCTGGCCGGCCGGCCAATCCGGGCCGTGTCAACGACATCCGGCACATCATCTACAAGGCGGCCGACGAGCCATGGCGCCATGCACGGCGCAATCTGGGCCTGATGATGCGCGAGGGCTTGCTCAAGGAAAACATCGATGGCGAGGCGCTCGAATGGGCGCGCAAGCGTCTTATGGCCCGCCCCGAGGCGCGGCGCATTCTGATGGTGATTTCCGATGGGGCGCCGGTCGATGACTCGACGCAGAGCGTGAATGCCGGCAATTACCTTGAAGCGCACTTGCGGCAGGTGATCGAGGATATCGAGACCCGCTCGCCCATCCAGCTGGTGGCCGTGGGTATTGGTCACGATGTGACGCGCTATTATCGCCGCGCCGTGACCCTGCTGGACGCTGAAGAGCTTGCGGGTGCCCTGACCGATGAACTGGCAGCGCTGTTTGATGAAGAATTGCCTGGTCAAATCAGGCGGCGCGGCCGGGGATGACGCGGCGCCTGCTTCTTGTTGCGGCGCTGTTTCTGGGCATCTCCCTGCCTACCAGCGCGGTTGAGGTGACAGTCAGCGCGGCACCCATCACCCGGTTTCGGGACGTGGGGCTCGACCAGCCTGTCGACAAGCTAGTTTTCCGCGGCGGCGTCGCACTGGTGGCGCAAGACGATACGTTTGGCGGACTTTCGGGCCTAACCCCGACGGGGCCCAACAATCAGGTCGTCTTTGTCACCGACCGGGGCAATTGGGTGTCGGGACACCTCGCTTATGATGATGCAAGCCGGCTGTTTGGCTTCATCGGGGTTAACATCGATCCGATCGAAAACTCCAAGGGACAGCCGCTCCCCCGCCAGTATGCCAAGGACGCCGAAAGCGTCGATACGGTTTATCGGGATGGTGTGCCCGCTGCTGTGCGCGTGGGGTTCGAACATCTGACGCGTGTGGCTGATTTTGCGTTGGTCAGCGGTGTGCCGGGTGGCGCGGCGCGTGAACTGTCCATTCCTCAATGGCTGACGGATCTGCGCACTAACGAAACCATCGAGGCGCTGTGCATTGCGCCGCCAGCATCACCTATAGCCGGCTCGACGCTACTTCTGGCTGAAGAGGCTTTGGATGAAAACGGCAACCACCGTGGCTGGCTCCTGGGGCAGAACGACAAGGGCCCTATTGGTTTGCTGGACACTCCCGTGGTCAATCCGACCGATTGCAAGTTCCTCCCGAACGGGGATCTTCTGGTGCTTGAGCGCGGCGTGTCCATGCTGAGCTTTGTCATGAACCTGCGCCGCATCCCTGCCGCCGAAGTGCGCCCCGGCGCAATCATGAATGGCGAGCTTTTGTTGTCGGCGACTGGCGGCTCCATAGACAATATGGAGTCGCTCATGGTGCACACCGCGCCGAATGGCGAGATGCGCATCATCATTGGCTCGGACAATAACTTCAATGATTGGCAGCGGAGCTTGCTGCTGGAGTTTGCGGTGGTGGAATAGCAGGACCCCCACCTAGCCTCCCCCTGGTAAGGGGAGGAACAATCTGGTGATAGGGCCCTATCTCGCCAAAGGAACAGCTTAGTCCCTCTTCCTTGCAGGGAGAGGCTAGTGCGGGTGTATCTAGATTGCTACGGCGCTCTGCCCGGCTAGCCAGCCGCGCAGGGTCTTGTATGGGGCCAGCATCAGCATGGTCAGCAGCAGCTTGACGAGGAAATCGCCGGCGGCCAGCGAAATCCAGAGCGGCACTTCGGGACCGATTGCGAGGAAGGGTGCGGGGAAAGCCAGCGAGCCGTCTTCCATGCCGAACATGGTGTCGAGGCCGGCGAAGGCGGGGGCCATGGCGAGGCTAAAGAAGATAACCGTATCGAGGGCTGAACTCACCAGCGAGGAGAACATTGGCGCTTGCCACCAGGCGCCGTTCCGCAGGCGGTGGAAAACCGAAATGTCGAGCAGCTGCGCCACGAGAAACGCTGAACCAGAGGCGATCGCGATACGGGGCGTGGCCAGGTAGATCGAGAGGATCACTGCGACCGCAAAGCCGGCCAGAACGGCGATACGGGCGCGTGCCGGGCCGAAGGCGCGGTTGGTGAGGTCGGTAACGAGGAATGCCACGGGGTAGGTCCAGGCGCCCCAGGTGAGGATATCGCCGAGGTTGATTGGCCCGAGCTGGACCGCGAAGGGGTATTGAACAAGGACGTTGGAGGCCGCGACAATGGCGACCATGGCGGCAACAGCCGCCAGAAAGCGAGCTAGCATGAGAATGCACCTCTGTTGAGCGCTGCCGGCAAGAGACCGGTGCGCCGGATTGTGTATCAGTGCGTGGCTGAGCTTGCCACCCACTCAAGCGTAATGCCCTTGGGTCAGGCCGAGGGTGACGCGCGGTGTAAGGCGACCGCTGAGCGATCACCTAGGTCCAAACAAAAACCGCGCGGAGTTCGACTCCACGCGGTTGCTTCTAGTGTCGGAAGCGTCGCTTAGGCGGCGAGAGCCGCGCGTACTTCCTTTTTGATGCCCTGGGCGAGGGGCGAGAGATCGGCATCGTCCTGCTTGAGGAGGAAGGCATCAAGGCCACCGCGGTGTTCGACGGTGCGCAGGGCAGCTGCAGAAATGCGCAGCTTGACCGGGCGGTTCAGTGCATCCGAGATTAGGGTGACGTTGAGGAGGTTGGGCAAGAACCGGCGACGGGTGCGGTTCAAGGCGTGGGAAACATTGTTGCCCATCATTACGCCCTTGCCAGTCAGTTCACAGCGACGTGCCATTGGGAAGATATCCTATTTGTGTAAAGGTCCTGCGTGGCGGCTCAAACCGCAACGGGCCTCATTTGTTGTGAAATCCGGCGTGTCTTTAAAGAAAAGGGGCGCCTACGTCAAGGCAAGAGGCGCTCAAAGCGGTGCGAGCGCCTTGCGCCGGTCATTTGTGGCGGGCAGTTTCGAGCTTGTTTCATGATTCGTCCCCATCTGCCGAGATCCTGCTCTTGACCCAGTTTCGCTTTGCCCTTGGCGCTGCCCTCGCCCTTTTGCTTGCCATGCCCGCCAGCGCGGCAGAGGTAAATGCCAAGGCCAGCTATGTGCTGACGTTGGGCGGGATCAACATCGCCAATATGGATGTCGACCTCACCGACGACGAGCGCAGCTATGCGCTTGATCTCTCCGCAAATGTAGCGGGCCTGGGGGCTGTGGTGTCGAGCGGCACGGCCACGGCCAGTTCACGCGGTGTGTCTAGCGGCCGAAGCCTGGTTGCACAGAACTTCGACCTGCAGACCCGGGCCAGCAGCGAGACCTTTTCGGTCGCCGTGTCCTTTGCCGGTGGCGATGTATCGAGTTTCAAGGTCGAGCCCCCCATCATCGACAATTATGACCGTGTGCCGATCGAGCGGCGGCATCTCACCGGTGCCGGTGATTTCCTGTCGGCCTTCGTCCTCAAGGGTGGCGCGCTCGACAAGAGCCTGTGCCAGCGCAAGGTGGGTGTTTTCACTGGCGTCGAGCGGTTCAACATCTCGATGAGCTTTGCGCGCGAGGAAGTCGCCAGTTCGCCTCGCACCGGCTACCAAGGGCCGGTGGTTTTGTGTTCGGTGGACTACCAGCCAGTTTCGGGTCATTTCACTTCATCAGAGGTTACGAACTATCTCGCCGAGAGTGATCGCATTGTAATCTGGTATGCACCCCTGGGGGATACCGGGTACTTCGTTCCCTATCGCGTTTTGCTGGGCACCAATATGGGTGATCTCTCTATGGTGTTGACCGGCATGAGTTTTTAGCCGGTTTCCCGTTTTGGGACGGTCAACGGTTATTTCGTTTCTTTGCGCTTCTGAGAGTGCCGCGTTGACCGGGGATGAGCCGTTAACGTGGCATTTTTTTTGGCCGCTTGCCGGGCAAATTTCCGTTCAGAATTCGCTTTCTGAACGGAATATGAACGGATTTTTAACTGAGATGAACGGGTTTTCGAGGCCATCTGGGCAGAACATCATGGTGTTTGTGCCTAGGACAGCTGCTCACCACTAGATTTTGCGGAGAACAAACCGGAACACTCGATTCTGTCCCTGTTCGTTCCCGTTTCGCACCAAGGGTAAAGGCTGGACATCTCAGCGCGATGAAGCTGTGCCGGAATGGAACAGCGTCAGAGCGTTTCCAGCGACTGGATCTGCCGGCCATTGGTCACAAGAGCCTGCCGGAGAATCGCAGGGCTGCCAGGGAAGGTGCCGGACACCTTGAAGGTCACCACTGTTCGCGCACCATCCTGGTTGGCGTCGAGCAATTCGTAGCGTGGATGGTAGCGGGTCTCGACACTGTTGAGCCAGGCCGCGATCTCCTCCTGTCCGCGGTGCACCTGTCCTTCATCAAGCACAATGGCGTCGGGGGCGAAGAGGGGCGCCTGGGTGCTGCGGTCGCCATCTGCGAAATACTGGGGCAGGGGAGCAGGAAGATCAAAGCGCATGGGAAAACTCCTTTCTACATATTTCTCGTAGGTAAGGCGCCCTTGCTGCCAAAGCCTGTCAGCAATCGCTTGTCCCGATTTGAAACGGTCAATTCGGTTTTTTGCTAAGATGACGCGGCAAGACGCCGAGGAAACCGGGCTGGGAGAAGCAAAGGCTGTTTGTTCCGGCAAATATTCTTTGTTCAATGCTTGTTAGGAAAGCGCCGATTCTGCCGGGTTTTTACCTCTTCGTAATGGAGGTGAACACTTTCGTGGCTTGCCAGCCTCAGGCCGCCCGGATTGCGACGCCCTAGTGGCTTGCTGCTGAAAGAACGTACCACCGTTAGTACGGAACAAACCGGGATGGCACCGGAAACGTCGATTCGGTTCTGCTTCGTTCCGCGTGTGTTCCAAGCCTTAACAGGGTGGCAGAAGCGGTACAGCATCTGTCCTTTTTTGCGACATTGCTTTGCGCTACTCGCAACCGGGAACGGGAGCACCTACATTATCCGCCGATGACTTTCTCGCCTCCCCAATCGGTCAAGGCTATTCTTGGCCCCACCAATACCGGCAAGACCTATTTTGCCATCGAGCGCATGCTGGCCCATCCCACAGGGATGATCGGCCTGCCGCTGCGGCTTCTGGCGCGCGAAGTGTATCAGCGCTGCGTCGAGCGGGTGGGGGAGGGGGCCGTGGCCCTCGTCACCGGCGAGGAACGCATCGTTCCCGCCAAGCCGCGCTTCTGGGTGTGCACGGTAGAAGCCATGCCCACCGACATCCGGGTCGATTGCGTGGCCGTGGACGAGATCCAGACCGCGATCGACTTCGACCGCGGCCATGTGTTCACGGACCGTATTCTTAATGCCCGCGGCTACAACGAAACCCTGCTCCTGGGCGCGGGCACGATGGAGCCGGTGATCCGCAAGCTCCTGCCGCATGCCGAGATCATCGAGCGGCCGCGCTTTTCCCAGCTGACCTATGCAGGCTCCAAAAAGATTTCCCGCCAGCCGGCGCGCTCGGCCATTGTCGCGTTCTCGGCGCGGCAGGTTTACGCCATTGCCGAACTGATCCGGAGGGAACGGGGCGGCGCCGCCGTGGTCATGGGTGCGCTCAGCCCCCGCACGCGCAATGCGCAGGTCGAGCTTTATCAAAATGGCGATGTGGATTTCCTGGTCGCGACCGATGCGATCGGCATGGGGCTGAACCTCGATATCCACCACGTCGCCTTTGCCGACGACACCAAGTTCGATGGCCATCAATCGCGCATGCTCACCCCCGCCGAGATCGGGCAGATCGCCGGTCGGGCCGGGCGCCACGCCCGCAATGGCACGTTTGGCGTTACCGGCGGCACGGAAGGATTCGACGAAGAACTGGTTGTGGCGCTCGAAACGCACGATTTCGATCCGGTGCGAGTGCTGCAATGGCGCAACAATCAGCTGGATTTCTCATCCATCCCGGCGCTCCTTCATTCGCTCGAAGCATCGCCCGAACATCGTAGTCTTACCAGGGTCCCCATTGCCAAGGATCAGCAAGCGCTCGAGTTCGTGTCGCGCAATGAAGCGGGGCAACTGGCACGCGGCCTTGATGGTGCGCGCCTCCTTTGGGAGTGCTGTCAGATCCCGGATTACCAAGGGATTTCGCCCGCCAATCACGGCGAAATCGTCACCAGAATTTACTCGGACTTAGCCAAGCGCGGTAAGGTCAACCCCGATTGGATTGCCGAGCAGGTGCGGTTTTGCGACAACACCAGCGGCGACATCGATACGCTCAGCAACCGGATCAAGCAGGTCCGGACCTGGACCTTTGTCGCTAACCGTAAAAACTGGCTTGCGGACCCGGCGCATTGGCGCGAAAAGACCCGGGATATTGAAGATCGCTTGAGTGATGCGCTCCATGAGCGCCTGACCCAACGCTTCGTCGACCGTCGCACCAGCGTGCTGCTTCGTCATCTGAAAGACAAACGTATGGCATCTCCCGAGATCAATGAACGTGGCGAAGTGAGGCTGGAAGGCCATCTCATCGGCACGCTCGAAGGCTTCCGTTTTACCCTGGCACGCCACGACGGCGACGCGGACACCAAGGGATTGCGCGGGGCAGCCGATCAGGTGGTGGCGCCCGAGATCCACAATCGCGCCGAGCGCCTGGCCGGTGCGCCCAATGAAGAATTTGTGCTGGCCACCGATGGCCGGTTGCGCTGGAAGGGTGATCTGGTTGCCGAACTGATCGAGGGCGAGACGCTCTATCGTCCGCGCATCCTGATCTTGGCCGATGAAACGCTGACCGGTCCGGACCTTGAACGCGTGCAGGATCGGCTCAATCTTTGGCTGCGCCACCATGTCAATACGGTGCTCGAAGGCGTGATGGCGCTGGAGGCGCCGGCCGATCTCGACGGCGCGGCACGTGGCATTGCCTACCAGCTGTTTGAGAATCTTGGTCTGATCCCGCGCCAGCAGGTGGCCGATGAGGTCAAGAACCTCGACCAGGACGTGCGCGGCAAGATGCGCAAGCTGGGCATCAAGTTTGGTGCCTACCACATCTACCTGCCGCTTTCGCTCAAGCCTGCTCCGCGCGAGCTGGCGCTGATCCTGTTTGCTCTCAAGCATGGCGGCGTGCGCCAGGCTGGCGTCACTGACATTCCCCATATCGTCCTGTCTGGCCGCACGTCCTTCGTGGTGGATCCGGACGTCGACACGCGCCTTTATGAGGTCGCCGGATTTAAGGTGGCTGGCAAGCGCGCTGTGCGCGTCGATATCCTTGAGCGCCTTGCCGATATCATCCGGCCGCTGATTGCGCTTGATCCCACGCGCTACCAGGGTGAAGTGCCGGCTGGCGCTGCCGAAGGCAATGGCTTCCGCGTGACGGTGGAGATGACCTCGCTCCTGGGCTGCTCGGGCGAGGATTTTGCCTCGATTCTCCAGTCGCTCGGCTATCGCGTCAAGCGCGTGCCCAAGGCTCCGGCGCCTGCGCCGGTGGCTGAAGCCAGTGCCGAAGCACCGGCGCTCGAGGAAGTGCTGAGCGAGAACCCCGTTTCAGTGGATGCTACGGACGAGGCGCCGGTTGAGGCTATTGCCGCGCCGGAAGCACCGCTGGCTGACGCATCCGTTCCGCCGACGACGATTGTGGAAGCGGCTCCCGCGCCGGCGGAGACCGCGCCGGCAACACCAGCCGAGCCGGAATTCGACGAGATTTGGTCACCGGCGGGCAAGCGGCCGGACAATCGCCGCCACGAAAAACGCCGTCGTCCCGAAGGCGAAGGGCAGAGCCGCCCGTCGCGCCCGGATCGGCAGCGTCCCGTCGTCAGCAAGCGTCCGCCCGGCGAAGTGCAGGACCTCAGCAAGGCCCAGCACCTCAATCCAAAGCCGCAGTTCGACGGCAAGGGTCGCAACGACAATCGCCGGCCCGACAAGGCGCGCGAGGATCGGCCCAATTTCGACCGGCCGCAGTCCGAGCGTAACCAACTGGGCCGGCCGCCGCAGGATCGCAAGGAAAAGGCCTTCGATCCCGATTCGCCCTTTGCCAAGCTTGCGGCCCTGCGCGACCGCAAGGCGGAGTAGCCAGTGAGCGACCTTGCCGGGCACAACCGCAAGGAGCGGCTCGACAAGTTCCTGTTTTACTCGCGTGCGCTTAAATCCCGGACGCTGGCGCAGAAGGTGATCGAAACCGGCGCCATCCGCGTCAATGGCGACAAGACCGAGCGGAGCGATCACAAGGTCGGCGCGGGCGATGTCCTGACCATGATCCTGCATGGCCGGATCGTCGTCTGGCGGATCATCGATCCCGGCGAGCGCCGTGGCCCTGCCAGCGAAGCGCAGGGATTGTACGAGGACCTTTCACCACCTGCCCTGCCGCGGCAGGAGATGTCTCCCTATGACGCGGCCATTGCACAGCGCCCGGAAGGGGCTGGACGGCCGACCAAGAAAGAGCGGCGGGAGATTGATCGGCTGCATGGGGAGGATGAGGAGTAGGGGTTTGGTCGCGCTGAGCGACAAAAGGCCCCCTCACCCGGCGCTTGCACGCCGACCTCTCCCCCAGGGGAGAGGTGAAGAGGCGCTAGCGGATGCAAGGAGATGAGACCTCATGGTGAGCTTGTCGAACCATGAGGGCGGGTGAGTGGAGGGGTGGGTGCCACGACCTCGTCCTTCGACAAGCTCAGGATGAGGTCTACTGGTGGGCAAGGGGTGTTCTTGACTGCGTAATACAGGTGAGGCCCCTCCCTCGTTCCCTCCCCTCAAGGGGGAGGGAGGCGAAAGACCTCCGGTCGGTGGCGTGGTGGGTCCAAGTGCTTCGCTCTCAGGAAGATCAAGGTTGGGATGCGGCTGGCCCCATCACAGCGCCCAGGCACATCCTCCAATGCCCAGTTATCGTGCCTTGCGGCCGGCGAAGAGCTTGAAGAGGACGACGATCAGGGCGATGACGAGGAGGAGGTGGATGAGCGCGCCAGCGACCTTGAACGCCAGCCCCACGGCCCAGATGATGAGCAGGATGATCGCTATTGTCCAAAGCATTGCTGGTCTCCGTCCGGGTGCTTAGCAGATGTAATGTCGAGAAGTCCCGGGGCGTTCCGGACCCGGAATGCGCCGGGTGCTCAGGAAGGCTTGGATGGGGTAAAAAAGAAGCCATGGCCTTGATCCCGACCCTGCATACCGAACGTCTCCTGCTCCGGCCGCCTACGGCGGATGACTACCCGGCCTATGCTGCATTTCTCGCGTCGCCCCGGTCGCGCTTCATGGGTGGTCCCTATCGGCCATTTGCGGCCTGGGGGATGTTCTGCCATGACGTCGCCTGCTGGCAGATGTTTGGCCATGGCGGCTTGATGATCGACCTGCGATCAAGCGGGGAATGCGTTGGGCAGGTCGGGATTAATCATGGGCCGCTGTTCCCCGAAAAGGAACTGGGCTGGCTGCTCTATGAGGGGCATGAGGGGCAGGGTTATGTCACCGAAGCGGCCCGTAGGTTGCGCGACTGGGCCTTTGCCGAACGGGGGCTTGGAACGCTGGTCAGCTATGTCGACGAGGCCAATACAGCCTCGATCAGGGTGGCTGAGCGCTTAGGCGCTGTGCGGGATGACCTGGCGCAGCGGGAGGATCCGGAGGATCTGGTGTTTCGCCACTATCCCTAAGCAATCGGCAACAGTGTTTCCCTTGGGGGCCGCCTTGCGCCAAAAGGTGCGCCTTTGCAGCCTTGCAGCGCAGGGGAAAAGGGTTTAGCACCGGACGCGTTGAGATACCTGCCGGACTTTGGCTGCTATGACCTATATCGTCACCGACAATTGCATTGCCTGCAAATACACCGACTGCGTCGAAGTCTGCCCGGTGGACTGCTTTTATGAAGGCGAGAACATGCTGGTGATCCACCCTGACGAGTGTATCGACTGCGGCGTGTGCGAGCCGGAATGCCCGGCTGAAGCGATCAAGCCCGATACCGAAAGCGGGCTCGACGAATGGCTGGCGCTCAACACCAAATATGCCGCCATGTGGCCCAACCTCACCGAACGCCGCGATCCCTTGCCGCAGGCTAAGGAAAAGGACGGCGAAACCGGCAAGCTCGAGAAGTATTTCTCCGAAGCGCCCGGCGAAGGCGACTGAGGCAGTTGGCAGGGCACTCTGGTTCTACACCCACGGTGTCACCCCGGACTTGATCCGGGGCCGATCTTGAGATTGCGCCACAGCCGCAAGGTCGCTCGAACGATCGTCAGGTGTGCAGGCTTCTCACCTCAGGATGGATCCCGGATCAAGTCCGGGATAACACCGTGATAGGTCGACAGCTCCGCATACCGTCTCGCCGGCACACCACCCTTCCCGGAATCACGATCGATTCACCCGTGATTCGTAGCTTTTGATTTTGCTGTTTTTTTGTGCTATGGTCCCTTCATATGCAGCTGGTCCCGTCACACAACCCGTGCCTTAGGGCACGATTTTTTTGACAACATCGTTGGATGCGCTGATCTCTGGGGGCAAGCGGACCCAGGGATCATGGGGTTCTTGTTGCGCGCGGCGTCCCGTCTGGACGCGAAGGAAAGAGTAGGCATGGACGGTCCTTCCCGCCAGGAACTGTCCATTGGGGCGTCAAACAGGAGTTCCACCTTATGGTAGTCAAGAAGTCACAGACCCGGCTCGGATTCAAGACTGGCGAATACGTCGTTTATCCGGCCCATGGCGTCGGCATGATCGTGTCGATCGAAGAACAAGAAGTGGCCGGTCTGACCCTTGAATTGTTCGTAATCAGCTTCGAGCAGGACAAGCTGACGCTGCGCGTGCCCGTTGCCAAGATCAAGTCCGTTGGCATGCGCAAGCTGGCCGAAGAAGACATGGTTGCCCAGGCGCTGAATACCGTTACCGGCCGTGCACGCGTCAAGCGCACCATGTGGTCGCGCCGCGCCCAGGAATATGAGGCCAAGATCAATTCGGGCGACCTGATCGCGATTTCCGAAGTCGTGCGCGATCTCTATCGCTCCGAAGAGCAGCCAGAGCAGTCCTATTCGGAACGCCAGCTGTTCGAGCAGGCCATGGACCGCATGAGCCGCGAAATCGGCGCCGTCAACAAGCTGACGCTCACCGAAGCCGTGCAGCTGATCGAAAAGAACCTCGCCAAATCACCCAAGCGCACCAAGGCCGATGCGGCTGAAGCCGAAGGCGACGAGGAAGCTGCCGCGTAAGCAGCTTGATTTCTCGGAAATGTTTGGAGGCCGGTGGCAGCACCGGCCTCTTTTTTATCTGGGCTATTGCTGGTTCTGCGGTACGCCGTCGCCGAGCGTATAGTAGTCGCCTTTGTCGGCTACGAAGATATGGAGGCCGATTTTGGTGCCGGTGGGGCCGTCGAAGGCACCCATGTTGATGCCGATGCGGTCGAGATGCACCGGGTCGAAGAAGAGGGACGAGCCGCAAATCCGGCAGAAGCCGCGGCGGACCTTTTCGGACGAGAAATACCAGCTGATCGCGTCCTCGCCCCAAACCTGCAGCGTCTCGCGCGGCACGTCGACGCCGGCTTCATAGTGGCCTGTATGCTTGCGGCATTTGGTGCAGTGGCAGGCGGAGGCCTCGGGCAAGGGGCCTTGCACCTCGAACCGGACGGCGCCGCAGAGGCAGCAGCCCTTGTGCATCATGGCTGTTTTCCCAGGACATCGCGGAGGCGCACGGTGGCGCTGCCCGGCTTGAGCGGTTGCTGCTGGCTTTCGTGCGGCGCCCAGCCGGAGAGCCAGATGATTTCGAGGGTTGCGCGGACCCGGCCATCGGGATCGCCATCGCGCACGAGATAGGCATTGGCCGCAGCGGCAAGGAGGGCAGGGCTGGCCAGGCGCCGCGGGCGGTCGACCAGGGGGTTGGTGGCGCCCAGCGCCTTGAGCTCGCTCATGAGGGCAAAGGGCGAGGAGTAGCGGACATGGTGCGTTTCAACGTCGGCCACGGGTAGGGCCAAGCCGGCGCGCTGGAGGAGGGCACCGGCATCGCGCACCTGGATCATGGGAGCGACCCGCGCCGAGGCACCACCGAACACCAAGGCGTCGGCTGCAAGGAACGACTCGCGCAGTTCGGTCAGCGTTTCTCCGCCCAGGGCGGCGATCATCAGGAGCCCGTCGGGCGCGAGCTTTTGGCGCAGCCGGAAGAGGTAGCCCGGAACGTCGTTGACGGCCTGCAGATGGAGGAGGGAGACAATGAGATTGTAGTTCTCCCCCGCGATCGGCGGCACGTCATCGTCACCGGCAAATGCCTGTGCGCGCTCGAAGGGGAACTGTGCATTAGCCGTCTGGCCGGATAGGGGCAGCTTGTCCGGGTCTGGCCCGATGATCAGGGCCTTGGGGAACTCTCGAATCAGCGTTGCGAGGCGATCCTCGAGATCAGCCAAAACAAGATCATGGACGAAGTTGGTGCTCGCGGTTCGCCGCGCCAGATGGCTGGCAATGAGAGCACTGTCGAAAATCCTGGGCGGCTGGCTCATGTTGATCTTGCGGCCCATCGGGGAAAGAAACACTATCCCCGCTTATGGAGAGCCCCGACGCGCTTGTCAAAACCGAGCCCTGGCACCGCCGCTTGGCCCACAGGGCAAAGCAGGGCGGCGGCATGCTGCTTGACCTCCTTTATCCGCCGGTTTGCCTTGCCTGCGATGCGCCCACCGCGATTGCCCAGACGCTGTGCCCGCGTTGCTTTGCTCAACTGCGACCCATCACGGCGCCGCTATGCCCGATCATGGGACTGCCATTTGAAGTCTCGCTTGGTCCCGGCGCGCTGTCGGCCGAAGCGCTGGCCCATCCGCCGCCATTCGGCAGGGCGCGCGCCGCCGTCGTCTACAACGATGTGGCGCGTCTCCTTGTGTCGCGGCTCAAGTATAACGACCGGCCGGAACTGGCGCTATTTTGTGCGCGCCTGATGGCGGGGGCGGGGCATGAGTTGTGGCACGACGCGCCCCTTCTTGTGCCGGTACCTTTGCATCCTTCGCGCCAGCGCGAGCGGCGCTATAACCAATCGACGGAACTGGCTGCAGCGCTGGGGCGGCTTACGGGCCTACCGGCCGATGCAGGGCTTGTTCGCCGCACGCGCAAGACGCGCCAGCAGGTGGGGCTGAGCGGCGATGGGCGGCAGCGCAACGTTCAGGGCGCCTTTGCCGTTCACCCCGACATCCTCGTCCGCGCGAAGGGAAAACGCATCGTTTTGGTTGATGATGTTTATACCACCGGCGCCACTACCAAGGCGGTTACCCGCACCCTGGTGCGCGCCGGGGTCGAGGGGGTGGATGTGATGAGCTTTGCGCGCGTTGTTATTTCTGCCGAACAGCCCATATAAGAACGCAATCCTTTCTCTCCTTTGGAGAAAACTAATGGCCAAGATCGAAATCTACACCACTCCCACTTGCCCCTATTGCCATGCGGCCAAGGCCCTGCTGAACGAGAAGGGTGCCGACTACACCGAGATCACCGTGCTTGACCCGGCTTTGCGGGCGGCGATGACCGAGCGGGCCCATGGCCGGCGGACCGTGCCGCAGATCTTTATCGGAGAAACCCATGTGGGCGGCTATGACGACATGGCGGCGCTGGATCGCCAGGGTGGGCTTGATCCGCTGTTGCAGGCCTAGTGCCCGGACCTCGTGGTTCGAAAAGCTCACCATGAGGTCCTCCCCACAATTGTAATCTCAGTAGACCTCATGGTGAGCTTGTCGAACCATGTGGTCGTGCCCCCAGGAGCACGCATGAAAATCGCGGCCATACAGATGCGGTCAGGGCTGGATCCCGATGCCAATATCCGGGCGCTGGAGCCTATGCTGGCGGAGGCCGCCGGGCAGGGTGCGGATTATGTGCTGACGCCCGAGGTCACGGTGCTTTTTCCCGAAAACCGGGACCATCTGCGCTCTGTTGCTGCCCCGTTCGAGAGCCATCCGCAGTTGCGCCGCGTGGGCGAGCTGGCGCAAATGAACGGCATGCACATCCATATCGGCTCGCTTGCCGTGCCCCTGCCGGATGGGCGCTTTGCCAATCGCAGTGTTCTGTTCGGGCCGGATGGCCAGATTCTTGAGACCTATGACAAGATCCACCTGTTCGATGCCGATATTGCCGGGCTCAATGCTTATCGGGAAAGTGCCACCTATGCTGGCGGTGAGCGGGCGGTGACGGTGCCGGTTGGGCCGTTCACCCTGGGCATGAGCATTTGCTACGACATGCGCTTTCCCAAGCTCTATAATGCCCTGGCCAATGCTGGGGCCAACCTCCTTGCCGTTCCGGCGGCCTTTACCGTGCCGACGGGCGAGGCCCACTGGCATGTGCTCCTGCGCTCGCGGGCCATCGAAACCGGCTCCTATGTAATCGCGGCGGCGCAAGGCGGGCAGCACCCGAATGGCCGGGCTACTTATGGTCACTCCATCATCATCGATCCGTGGGGCCGAGTGCTTGCCGAGCTTGCCCATGACGAGCCAGGCGTGCTGGTGGCAGAGATTTCTCCTGAGCAGGTGGCGGATGCGCGCGGGCGTATACCAGCGCTCAAAAATGCAAAAAACTTTGTCCCGCCTGAGCCGTTGCAGGCCTAGGGCTTCGGCCTATATCTCACGCAGTTATTTTCTTGCCGGTTCTTAGGACCGTTTTTCGTGATCCAGTATTCCCTCCAATGTTCCAAGGGCCATCGCTACGACGCCTGGTTCAAGAACGCTGCTGCTTTCGATGACCAGAAAGGGCGCGGCATCGTCCGCTGCGCCATCTGTGATGATGCTGCCGTCGAGAAGGCGCCCATGGCGCCGGCCGTTGCCCGCACTGATGGTGACAAGGTTGCCTTGAGCCACGGGCACCCCGATGCCCGCAAGTTCCGCGAGCTGCTGCGCGCGTATCGCCAGAAGGTGATGAGCGAGGCTGACAATGTCGGCGACAAATTCGCCGAGGAAGCGCGCAAGATTCACTTCGAGGAAGCCGAGGCGCGCGGCATCTACGGCCAGGCCACAAGAGACGAAGTGATCGGCCTTGTGGAAGACGGCATCGACTTCATGCCGCTGCCGGACCTGCCTGAAGAGCACAACTAGTTCCGAGCGCCACTTCCGGCGCGTTTCAACGGAGACATGACGATGACCACTCTTGATGCATCCCTTTCGGGGACGTTTGCCATTGGCGGCGACCTCCACGTCAACCGGCTGGGTTTTGGCGCCATGCGCATCACCGGCAAGGGCATCTGGGGCCCGCCAGAAGATCCCGAGGAAGCCAAGGCGACGCTGCGCCGCCTGCCCGAGCTCAACGTCAACTTCGTCGATACGGCCGAAAGCTATGGCCCCTATGTGAGCGAAGAGCTGATCGGGGAGGTGCTCGCGCCCTATTCCCAGGGCACGATCGTTGCGACCAAGAGCGGATTGACGCGCACCGGTCCTGACCAGTGGCACCAGCTGGGGCGGCCTGAATTCCTACGGCAGGGCGCTATCCAGAGCCTGCGCCGGCTCAAGGTCGAGGTGATTGACCTTTGGCAACTGCACCGCATCGAAGCCAATACGCCGCGGCCCGATCAGTTCGGCGCCATCCAGCAGTTGCAGAAGGACGGTATCGTCCGCCATGTGGGCCTAAGCGAAGTCAGCGTCGAGGACATCAAGGAAGCCCAGAAGTACTTCAAAGTGGCGACCGTCCAGAACATGTACAACCTCGTCAGCCGCAATGCCGAGGATGTGCTGGAATTCTGCGAAGCCAACAATATCGGTTTCATCCCGTGGCGCCCGATCGATGGCGGCAATCTTGAATCCACCAGCGCCGAGTTCAAGGCCATCATGGACAAGCACCAGGCCTCGGCCAGCCAGATTGCGCTGGCCTGGATGCTGAAGCGCTCGCCCGTCATGCTGCCCATCCCGGGCACAGGCAAGGTGAAGCACCTCGAAGAAAACGTCGCGACGGCGGCAATCAAACTCAGCGACGAGGATTTCCGGACCCTGGATGCGATCGGCCGCAAGGCTTGATTGCTCCTAGCAGGGCAAGAGTTCAGCTCCTCGGGTTCGCCTGGGGAGTTTTTGTTTTTGAGCGATGTCTAGGGAAGATTAGGTCGGTTCGATAGGGAGGGTGGAATCCCCGCTATCGAACCTGACCAGCAGGCCAGTCTTGGCAGACCAACCTGAAGGCTGCGGGCGCTCTAGCACAGGGCACCTGCGCTGTCACGTCTTGTCGCACATCAATCAGCCTTGAAGGGCAACTCGCGCTTCACAACGCCATGCCGGTGCTTGTTCCACTGCTTGCGCAGGGCGCCGACGATATCGCGGTCTACCAGATCATAGAAATTGAAGGCGGCGCGGCGCCAGAAATTCTGCTGGTCGCGCTTGCCGCGGTCATGACGCAAGCGCTCCAGGTCACTGGTCTGCAGCCGGTTCGCGTGCGGCACACGATCTTCTTGCATGGCCAGGGCAGGCAGCAGCTGGAGAACGGTCAAATCTTGAGAGAGCGGAGCCTCGGGATTGAACAGGGCCTGGTCGGTGAGGTTTGCCAGCACTTCCTCGCCGGCAATGATCCGCTTGGCGGCTGGGCGCGAAACGATGTAGGCCGCAGCCCCACCCCCGGCCGAATACAACTTGTGAAGCGCATAGCTGTCCAATTGACCTACTGGATGGGGGGCCAGCCGCATGCGTGCATTGTCTGTTTCAAGGCGCAGGATGTCGACTGCGGGTGGCTGCCTTTCAAAGAGGTGCAGGAACTCCGGCAGGCTGCGGGATAGTATGGCGTCGTCTTCAAAGATTGCGCCGAATGCCTCGTTGGTTTCGAGAAAGGCCCTTAGGGCCGCGACATGGCTGAGGCTGCAGGCCAGTTCTCCTTCGCTCTGCCAACGGTAAGCGCGAGGGTTGCAGAAGCGATGCCGTTGAGCATCCGTGATGTCAGCCGGTGTAAGCGCCGCTATCCGCACATGCTCGATGCTCAAACTGTTGAAGCGCGCTTCCATTGCGGCACGCCGTTCAGGCCGCCTGTCTAGATTGATGTAGTAAGCACGCATCAGAGAGCCGTTGCGCCTTGGTCGAAGGGGATGAGGCGCTTGTGTGACAAACCCATCAGCCGATGACCAACAGACGGTAGTCCGATCAACACTTCGTTCTCCACAAATTGCGCCAGGGCTACGGCGAAAGGAGCCGGCGGGGCTTGCAGGCCTTGATCGCGCTCTCCCGTAAGATCGCTATCGCCGCCCCACACAGCGCCGTCAAGCCGATCGGCCTGAATAGCTAGGGCGGGCACAAGCTGGCGACGCTTGATCGAACCGAGTACGCAGCGATGGGGTCGATACAGAACTCGGTCGATGATCGTGTCGAGCGCCTTTGGATTGTCTACCAGCGCCTGGGCCGCTCGCCGGGAAATGATGTAGGCCGCGGCGCCCCAGGTCCAACCATGCATGGTGTGAAGCGCGAAACCACCTATCTCGCCTTTCGCCCGGGTGGAAATCTGGGCCGGAGCATTGAAGGTTTCCAGCCGCAGGAGGTCTATTCCCTGGTTGTCTTGTTCGAAGGCGAGAAGAAATTCTGGAAGACGGCTGGAAAGGAGGATGTCGTCTTCAAAGATCAGGGCGTGGGGGTCTGGTGAGACCAGCAAGCGACGGCAGGCTTCGCGATGGCTGACGCCGACTGAAAATTCCCGCAGGGAATAGCGTGAATGGGCGCCCAAGGCTGCGTGCTGTGCGACGAGTTCCGGCGGCAGGTCCTTGGCAAGCGTCGCCTCGATGCGTTCCCCTGCAAGATTCAGACGTTCGAGTTGCCCTTCCATGCTCGCCCGCCGGTCGGTCCGGCGGGCCAGGTTAATGTAGTAGGCCTGCAAGCCTTAGCTGTCCAGCTTGCCCAGGTCGCGCACGGCGCCGCGGGCGGCGGAGGTGGCGAAGGCGGCGTAGGCGCGCAGGGCTTGTGTCACGTTGCGCTTGCGCGGGTGGGCGGGCTTCCAGCCCAACTGGTCCTGATCATGCCGGCGCTGCACGAGCTCATCGTCAGAGACCTGGAGCTTGATGGTGCGGTTGGGGATGTCGATTTCGATGATGTCGCCTTCGCGCACGAGGCCGATCGTGCCGCCTTCGGCCGCTTCGGGCGAAACGTGGCCGATTGAGAGGCCCGAGGTGCCGCCGGAGAATCGACCGTCGGTGAGGAGCGCACAGGCTTTGCCCAGGCCCTTGGACTTGAGGTAGCTCGTTGGATAGAGCATTTCCTGCATGCCGGGGCCACCGCGTGGGCCTTCATAACGGATGACGATGACGTCGCCTTCGCGGATCTCGTTGGAGAGGATTGCGCGGACGGTGTCGTCCTGCGATTCGAAAACGCGGGCCGGGCCGGTGAACTTGAGGATCGATTCATCAACGCCGGCTGTCTTCACGATGCAGCCGTCGATGGCGATGTTGCCCTTGAGCACAGCGAGACCGCCGTCCTTTGAGAAGGGGTTCTCGGTTGAGCGGATCACGCCATTGTGGCGGTCGAGGTCGAGTTCAGCCCAGCGGTTGGACTGGGAGAAGGCCTGCGTGGTGCGAACGCCACCGGGCGCGGCCATATAGAATTGCCGCACGCTTTCGGAATTGGTGCGGGAAATATCCCACTTATCCAGAGCATCGCCCATGGTTGACGTATGGACCGTAGGCTCGCTGCGGTTGATGAGACCAGCGCGGTCAAGCTGGCCAAGGATGGCGAAGATACCGCCCGCGCGGTGGACGTCCTCCATATGAACGTCGGACTTGGCGGGCGCGACCTTGCTCAGCACCGGGACCTTGCGGGACAGCTTGTCGATGTCGTCCATGGTGAAATCGACGCCACCCTCATGGGCTGCGGCCAGGATGTGGAGCACAGTGTTGGTGGAGCCGCCCATGGCGATATCGAGCGCCATGGCGTTTTCGAAGGCTGCCTTGGTGGCAATGGAGCGCGGCAGCACGGATGCGTCGTCCTGCTCGTACCAGCGGCGGGCCAGATCGACGATGAGGTGGCCGGCTTCCTGGAACAGCCTTTTGCGATCGGAGTGGGTCGCCAAGGTGGAACCGTTGCCCGGCAAGGAGAGGCCCAGCGCTTCGGTGAGGCAGTTCATGGAATTGGCGGTGAACATGCCCGAGCAGGAGCCGCAAGTGGGGCAGGCAGCTTCCTCAACGGCCTGCACTTCTTCGTCGCTGTAGTGATCGTCAGCAGCCATCACCATGGCGTCCACGAGATCCAGCGCCTGTAGCTTGCCCTTGAGCATGGCCTTGCCGGCTTCCATCGGGCCACCGGACACGAACACCACGGGGATGTTGATGCGCATGGCGGCATTCAGCATGCCGGGGGTGATCTTGTCGCAATTGGAGATACAGACCATGGCGTCGGCGCAGTGGGCGTTGACCATGTATTCCACCGAGTCCGCGATGAGGTCGCGGCTGGGCAGGGAGTAGAGCATGCCGTCATGACCCATGGCGATCCCGTCATCGACCGCGATGGTGTTGAATTCCTTCGCAACGCCGCCCGCAGCCTCGATCTCGCGGGCCACCAACTGGCCGAGGTCCTTGAGGTGGACGTGGCCGGGCACGAATTGGGTGAAGCTGTTCACCACAGCAATGATGGGCTTGCCGAAATCGGAGTTCTTCATGCCCGTAGCGCGCCAAAGGCCACGTGCGCCGGCCATGTTGCGGCCATGGGTTGTGGTGCGGGAACGATATGCCGGCATGATAAATCCTCAACGAAGCTTTGGGTCTGGCGACGCGTTGCTCATTCTTTAGACCCATTCCAGATGCCAATCAATGCAATTGCGTACCGTACGGTACGGTACATGAAAGTGGATCGCAAAAGGCGCCAAAGCATTGTTCAGCAAAACGCTTGAGGAACACGCCTTGGAACAGCAACGATCAACTTATCGGCAAATCCTGGTGGGCGAGATGACGCCCGATGCAGTGACGGTCGGCATCGAGAAGGATGCGGCAGGCGCCACCAGAGCTGCGGTCTGGTGGGAGGCGCGGGGCGATGTGGATGCCGACGAGGCGGAATACCAGGACGTCGGTGAAGCGCTTGCCGCCGCCGAAGCGGCCCGGACGCTGCACGGCTTCAGCGAGGTCGTGGTGGCGCTACAGGATGGCGTCGCCTGGGAGCCAGGCTGGGGTGAGCTCAAGGTGGATGGGCGGAGCCGCGAGCCGATTGGGGATGTCAGCCAGACGGATCTGTCGGAGGACGAGGCGTTCGAGTTGGCTGCGGGGATCGAGGCCGAGCGGGATGCTTAGCGGCTATTGAGGAGGCCTCATGGTGAGCTTGTCGAACCATGGGGTCGGGAACTCCGGCCGTGCCACAACCCCGGGTCAAGCCCGGGGCAGGCTCTCGTCCTTCGACAAGCTCAGGATGAGGTCTACTGGAGTTGGATGGGTCTACTTGGGTCTGGTCAGTTGTTGATCGCAGTGATCGCCCAATAGGCTTCGGTGCAGCTGTCGTCGACGCAGAGGAGGTTCATCCACACGGCGCCGTTGGCGAAGCCGACGCCGTCGCTGGTGACGATGAGGTCGTCGAAATCCTGGCTGGCCAGAGCGGCCTGCGTTTCGGAGGTCAGCAGGGCGTCGAAGTTGTCGACGAGGTCCTGCGCCTCCAGGAGGTCGTAGGCTTCGCCATTGGCCTGGACGGGTAGGGGGTATTCGCCAAGACTGGCAAAGCCGGATGGATCTCCGAACAGGAACGAGTCCTGCAATTGCGCGAAGGCTTCGCCGAACTCGGTGGAGAGGCCGTGGAGCTCTTCGATCTGTGCCAATACGTCCTCTTCGCTTTGCGCGAAGGCGGGCGCGAAAAAAGCGAGGTACGCAAGGGCAGCGGCGGCGAGTTGGGCAAGGCGCATGGGAGCTCCCGGGGGTTGGTGCCCCAAGCTATAGCGCAAATCGGTTGCCGCGAAAGAGGTTGCTAGGCGGCGGGGCGCTTGGACATGATCATATAGTTTATGCCCATGTCCGGTGATTGGCGCCATTCATCCGCAAGGGGGTGGTACACGACACCGGTTTCAGCCGTGACCTGAAGGACATTGCGCCGGAGCAGGGCCTTGATTTCGTCGGGGGTCAGGAACTTGTTCCAATCATGGGTGCCCACCGGCAGCCAGCGTAGGACGCGCTCGGCGGCAAACACGGCAAGCGCCCGTGCCCGCAGGGTGCGGTTGATAGTGGCGGTCAGCATCAGCCCGCCAGGCTTGACCAGATCGGCGCAGCTTTTCATGTAGAGCGGCACGTTGTCGACATGCTCGACCACTTCCATGTTGAGCACCATGTCGAAGCTTAGGCCTTCAGCCGCCAGCGCCTCGCTGGTGGTGGCGCGATAGTCGATAGCAACGCCCGACTGCTCGGCGTGGATGCGGGCGATGGCAATGTTGCGCTCGGCCGCGTCAATGCCGGTGACGTCGGCCCCCAAGCGTGCCAGGGGTTCGCACAGAAGCCCGCCGCCACAGCCGACATCAAGGATGCGCAAGCCTTCGAAGGGGCGCATGTCGGTGCCGTCGCGACCGAAATGGGTCAGCAGATGCTCGCGAATATATTGCAGCCGGACCGGATTGAACTTGTGAAGGGGCTTGAACTTGCCCTTGGGGTTCCACCACTCCTCGGCCATCGCGGTGAACTTGGCGATCTCGGCCTGGTTGATGGTGGTCTCGGTCATCGCAGCAACTCCCTTTCTCTCCATATGCGCTCTGGAGGAGGGCAGAGGCAAGGCGCAGAGGCGTCGCAGGGCATTGATCGCGCCGGTGGATTGTCGTATGTCCCCCGCCGAATTGGAAGCGTACCGGCGGGTTCGCCGGCAGAGAGGTAGGGTCTTGGCCCGCATAGTTGTCAAGTTTGGTGGCACGTCGGTCGCCAATGTCGAGCGGATCCGCCAGGCAGCGCGCCACGTCAAGCGCGAGGTCGATGCCGGGCACGAAGTCGCCGTGGTGGTATCCGCCATGTCGGGCAAGACCAATGAGCTCGTGGCATGGGTCAATGAAGCGAGCCCCCTGCACGATGCGCGCGAATATGATGCCGTTGTGGCTTCGGGCGAGCAGGTGACCGCTGGGCTTATGGCGATCGTTTTGAGTGAGATGGGCATCCAGTCGCGCTCGTTTGCCGGTTGGCAGGTGCCAATCCGGACCGACGATGCCCATGGCGCTGCGCGCATTACCGAAATCGACCCGACCGAGCTCGACAAGCGCATGAAGGATGGCTGGGTGCCGGTGATTACCGGTTTCCAGGGCATTTCCCCCCATGGCCGGGTCACGACGCTTGGGCGAGGCGGGTCGGACACGTCGGCCGTCGCCGTGGCAGCCGCCGTCAAGGCCGACCGGTGCGATATTTATACCGATGTGGATGGTGTTTACACGACCGATCCGCGCATCGTTTCCAAGGCCCAGCGCCTGACCAAGATTTCGTTTGAGGAAATGCTGGAAATGGCGTCATTGGGCGCCAAGGTCTTGATGATCCGCTCGGTTGAAATGGCCATGGCGCACAAGGTGCGCCTCCTGGTCCGATCGACATTTGATGATCCCGATGCGCCACAAATTGCGCCCGACGGGACGCCCGGGGTTCCCGGCACACTGGTTTGCGATGAGGATGAAATCGTGGAAAAGCAGATCGTTTCGGGCGTGACGCTCGCCAAGGCCGAGGCTAAGATTACCCTTCGCGACGTGAAGGACAATCCGGGCGTGGCCGCCGCCATTTTTGGCACCTTGGCCGACCAGGGCATCATCGTCGACATGATCGTGCAGAACATTGCCGATGATGGCGCCACCACCGACATCACCTTCACCGTGCCCGACAGCGAGTACGACAAGGCCATCAAGACCCTGCAGAATGCCGGCCAGCGCATTGAATATGGACGCCTGTCGGGGTCCAAGGGCGGCGCCAAGGTGTCGGTGATCGGCGTGGGCATGCGCTCGCACGCGGGCGTTGCCTCCTCCATGTTCAAGGCCTTGGCCGACAAGGGGATCAACATCCAGCTGATCACCACATCGGAAATAAAGACGTCTGTGCTGATCGATGAACAATATGCCGAGCTTGCGGTTCGCGCTCTGCATACTTATTACGGATTGGACAAGAAGGACGCTTAGGCTCAGTCGAGGGGACCTGGGGCCGCGCGTCCGCTAAGGGGGGCGGCTTTGCGGGCCGCCTGGGGTTTATGGTCACGACCATCGGCGGCCCAAGGGTGCTGCTGCGGCAATTGCGCGAGACGATGGCGGAGCCACTGGCTTCGCAGGCGCGGCTCGACAAGATTGTCGACCTGATTGCCGGCAATATGCGGGCGGATGTCTGCTCCTTTTATGTGCTGCGCGACGATGGTGCGCTGGAGCTTTTTGCCTCCAAGGGGCTGGCCGCAGAATCAGTTCACATGACCACGCTGCGTCTGGGCGAGGGACTTGTCGGCCTGATTGCGGCCGAGGCTGAGCCGCTGTCGCTCGAAGACGCCACCAGCCACCCGAGCTTTGCTTACCGGCCCGAAACGGGCGAAGAAAAATACAACGCCTTTTTGGGCGTGCCGGTGCTGCGCGCCGGGCAGATGCTGGGCGTTCTGGTAGTCCAGAATGCCGAGCGGCGCCATTATGGTGAAGACGAAACCGAAGCCATGCTGACTACGGCCACAATTCTGGCCGAGATGATCGCGACCTCGGATTTCGACAATCTGATCAAGCCGGGGTCTGACATCGATCTCAGGCGGCCTCGCATGTATACCGGCGTCAGCTTCACCGAAGGCATCGCGCTCGGCACGGTGGTGCTCCATGATCCGCGCGTGGTGGTGACCAACTTCATCGCCGAAGACACGGAAGCTGAAAAGATCCGGCTGGAAAAAGCGCTCGAAAAGATGCGCGTGTCGATCGATGCCATGCTCGATCATGGCGACATGGCCGGCGGCAGCGATCATCGGGAGATCCTTGAAACCTACCGCATGTTCGCCAATGACCGGGGCTGGGTGCACCGGCTGACCGAGGCGATCGATAATGGCCTATCGGCCGAAGCAGCCGTGGAGCGGGTACAGAACGATACCCGCGCCCGCATGCTGCGCCAGACCGATCCCTATATCCGCGACCGGCTGCACGACCTCGACGATTTGGCCAATCGCCTGCTGCGCGTCCTGACCGGGGATGGCCAGGCGCTGTCGCGCAAGGAATTGCCCGACAATGCGATCCTGGTTGCCCGCAATATGGGACCGGCGGAACTTCTGGAATATGACCGCACCAAGCTGCGCGGCGTGGTGCTCGAGGAGGGCGGGGCGACAGCGCATGTGGCGATCGTCGCCCGGTCGCTCGGCATGGTGGCTGTCGGGCAGGCGCAATCGATCGTTTCCATGTGTGAAACGGGCGACGACATCATTCTTGATGGCACGGCCGGGGTGGTTCACCTCCGGCCCACGCCCGATATCGAGCAGGCCTATGTCGACAAGGTCCGCGTCACAGCGCGGCGCCGCGCCCACTACGCTGCCCTCAAGGACAAGCCCAGCATCACCAAGGATGGCGTGGAGATCACGCTCCTCCATAATTCAGGGCTGGTGGCCGACCTGCCCATGCTCGATGATACCGGCGCGTCCGGCGTGGGGCTGTTCCGGACCGAGCTGCAGTTCATGATCGCGAGCAAGCTGCCGCGGCTTCAGGAACAGCAGGAGCTTTATGCCGAGGCCATGGCGATTGCCGGAGAGCGGCCAGTGGTGTTCCGTCTCCTCGATATCGGCGGCGACAAGGTTCTGCCCTACCAGCGCTCGATGGCCGAGGAGAACCCTGCTATGGGTTTCCGCTCCATCCGCCTGGGGCTCGAGCGGCCGGGCCTTTTGCGCACGCAGATCCGGGCCTTGCTGCTTGCCGCTGACGGCCGGCCGCTCAGGATTCTTGTGCCCATGGTCACCGAAACCTTCGAGTTCACCCAGACCCGCATGGTGGTGCAAAAGGAAGTCGAGCGGCTGCGCCGCGCGGGCAAGCCTATTCCGTCACGGCTTGATCTGGGCGTCATGGTGGAAGTGCCCTCGCTTCTATTCGAGCTCGACCAGTTGCTGCCAGAGGCAGATTTCGTGTCCATCGGCTCCAATGACCTTGTGCAGTTCCTGACCGCATCGGACCGGGCCAATCCGCGCGTCGCCAAGAATTATGACCCGATCGGCATGCCACGGCTGCGGGCGATCCGCCTCGTGGTGGACGCCGCGCGCCGCTACAATATTCCCATCACCATGTGTGGCGAGCTGGCCGGCAAGCCGCTCGAGGCGCTGGCGCTCATGTCTATCGGCATGACGCGACTGTCCATGGGTCCGGCATCCATCGGGCCGATCAAGGAGCTGGTGCTCAATCTTGATCTCAAGCCTATCCAGCTGGCCGTTGGCGCGGCGCTCAGCGATGGCTCGGACGGCGTGAGTATCCGTGGGCTGCTGCAGGAATGGATCGAGCGGCAGAACCTGCCGGTGTAATCTAAGGTGTTGATGTTGGCCCCTGCGACGGCTACACGCACGGTGTCACCCCGGCCTTCGCGCCGGGGCCCTTCCTGAGATGCCGGAATAGTGCCCTGCACTTCGACCTTGCGGCGGCCAGGCGATCTCGAGATGGATCCCGGCTCGGGGCCGGGATGACATCGTGGTTGTGACTGTCGCCGTGCGAAAGAACAAAAATGCCATCTCTTCCCCAGGACAAGCTCGACGCGCTCGAGACCCGTTTCCAGTATGTGGAAGCTGCACTGTCGGGTGGCGCGGGGCCGGACGAGTTCGTCAAGTTCTCGAAGGAACATGCCGAGCTCGCCCCGATCGTGGGTGAAATCCGGGCCTACAACAAAGCCCTGCGCGATCGCGCCGAGGCCGAGGCGCTGCTCAAGAGCGGCGACAAGGAAATGGCCGAGATGGCCGAAGCCGAGATCGCCGAACTCGACGAGAGAATCGAAAAGCTGTTCCAGGCCGTGCGCATTCTCCTCCTGCCCAAGGACGAGGCGGACGAGAAATCCATCATCCTTGAAATCCGCGGCGGCACGGGCGGCGATGAGGCGGCGCTTTTCGCAGGCGATTTGTTCCGCATGTATGAGCGCTATGCCGCCAATCACGGCTGGAAGGTCACCGTGATGGAAGAAAGCCCCGGTGAAATGGGGGGCTTCAAGGAAATCATCGCCAATGTGGCGGGCAAGGGCGTTTATGCCCGCATGAAGTTCGAATCGGGTGTGCATCGCGTCCAGCGCGTGCCAGCGACGGAAGGCTCGGGCCGTATCCACACGTCAGCTGCAACCGTAGCCGTGCTGCCGGAGGTGGAAGACATCGACATCGAGATCCGCAACGAGGATATCCGCATCGATACGATGCGTGCCTCGGGCGCTGGCGGGCAGCACGTCAACACCACGGACTCGGCGGTTCGTATCACCCACCTGCCAACGGGGCTCGTAGTGACCTCGGCCATGAAGTCGCAGCACCAGAACCGCGCCCAGGCCATGCTGGTCTTGCGCTCGCGCCTTTATGAAATGCAGCGCGAGGAGCGCGACAGTGCGCGTTCGGCTGAACGCAAGGGGCAGGTGGGGTCGGGCGACCGCTCCGAACGCATCCGCACCTATAATTTCCCGCAAGGGCGCGTCACTGACCACCGCATCAACCTGACGCTCTATAAGCTCGACAAGGTGATCACCGGCGAGGCGTTGGACGAGCTAATCGAGGCGCTGATCACCGAATCGCAGGCCGAGCAGCTTGCGGCCATGGAAGCGGTCAACTGAGCTGGACTGTCGGTAGTCTCTGGCGCTATTGGCGCGACCAACTGGAGCGCAGCGGTTCGCCAACGCCAGTGCTGGACGCCAAGCTTTTGACGGGCCATGCGCTGAGCCTGACCACGCTGGAGATGGCGACGCACGAGGCGCAGGCGGTTCCGGATGCTGAGGCCGAACGGCTTGCTGCGCTGATGGCGGGGCGGATGGCTGGCGAATCCGTGGCGCGGATCATTGGCGAGCGCGAGTTTTATGGGCTTCCGTTTCGGCTCAATGCCGGAACGCTCGAGCCGCGGCCGGAAACGGAATTGCTGGTGGATCTGGCACTGGAGCGGCTGCCGCAGGGTGGGCAGGTGCTGGATCTGGGCACGGGCACGGGTTGTATCCCGATCGCCATTCTGGCCAACCGTCCCGGTGCAAGTGCTGTAGCGGTGGACCTCAGCCCGCTTGCGCTTGCGGCGGCGCGGGAGAACGCCGAGCGCAATGGCGTTGCTGAACGGCTCTTGTTGCTCCAAGGGAGTTGGTTCGAGCCATTGGTCCGCAACCCCCACCCAACCTCCCCCTGGGAGGGGGAGGGGCTAGATCGGGTTTCATCCGACATTTGGGATATGCCACAGGGGGGCGGATCCAAGTTCGACCTCATCGTGTCGAACCCGCCCTATATTTCCTCGGCCGTGGTGGAAACGCTTGCGCCGGAGGTCAAGGATTTCGATCCCCGCCTGGCGCTGGATGGTGGGCCCGATGGATTGGCGCCTTACCGCGCCATCGCAGGCGAGGCTGCCCGTTATCTCAAGCTTGGTGGACAAGTCTTGCTGGAGATCGGCCATGACCAGGGCGAGGCTGTGAGCGGTCTGCTGAAGGAGGCCGGCTTTGCTCGCATCAAGGTTCACAAGGATCTCAACGGGCTTGATCGTGTTGTCGAGGCGCACCATCTCGTTGGCAGCGATCGCACCACAGGCTAGGCCATGCAATTAATGCTGGCAAAACGAGCGCAAACCGGTTAGTTTGTTTTTGCTGTCAACGGCGCATCATGGGCGCCACGGCGACAATGCCACCCGATCTTTCCCTGGCTGCACGATGCAGCGCGGTTCCAGCCAAGGCTGGAATGACGCAGGATAGGTTCGGAGCGCCGTCCGACGGTTCGGTCTTCATGAAGCCATTTAGAGCCCAAGAACGAAGACGTGTGTCTTCGCCGGGATTGGCCCGACCAGGCAGTGTGCCGGTCCGCCAGCAGTGTGACGCTTATTTTTCTAGAGTTAGATAAAGCGACCAAATGAGACCCAACAATCAGAACAACAAGAACCGCCAGCGTGGCCGGAACGGTGGGCGCAAGCACGTCAACCCTTTGTCACGCAATTTCGAGAGCAATGGCCCGGACGTAAAGGTCCGCGGCAACGCTGCCCATGTCGCGGAGAAATATCTGCAACTGGCTCGCGATGCTCAATCGAGCGGTGACTCGGTGATGGCAGAAAACTATCTGCAGCATGCCGAACATTATTTCCGCATCGTTTCCAGCGCCCAGCAGGCGCAGAACGGCATGCGACCCGAAGGGCAGCAGGACGACGATTTCGACGATGATATGCCCGAGATGAACTCGCGCTTCTCCTCGCCCCAGCAACAGCAGCCGCAGCAGCAATATGTGGCGGCTGAAGGCGAAGAGCAGGCCGAAGGCGAAGGGCAGCAGCCACGCCAACAGGGTGAGGGCCGTTCGCCACGCGAAGGGCAGGATGGTGAGCGCCAGCCGCGCGGGGACCGGGGCGACCGTCGCCCGCGCCGCGAGCGTTTCCGCCCGGAAGGCGAAGTTCAGCAGGCGCGCCCGTTTGTTCCAGCCGAGCAGCAGGCCCAGCCGGCTCCTGCTGCTGCAAGCGCAGAGCCTCCTGCACCGGTTGAGGCTCCTGCGGCGGAGCCAGCCGCCGCGCAGGCCGCTCCCGAGCAGCCGGTCGAGGCTGTCGAAGGCGAAGCTCGCAAACCGCGCGAACGCCGCCCGCGCCGCCGCCGCCCGGCAGCCGGCGAAGCTCCAGCCGAAGGCGCCGAGGGCGAAGGGGATGTTGGTGGATTGCCGGCTTTCCTCACCGCCGGCACACCAAACGCCGCGGAATAAGAAGCAAGCGCCGGGCCTAGTGCCCGGCGTTATTGTTTTTGCGTGTGGCGGCGCCTTGGTTGTCCCAAGCAGCCGGTTTGAACAACCAGCGCTGATAGACCGGAACATCTCAGGATAGATCCCGGGTCGAGCCCGGGATGACACCGTGGGTGTGGATGGCATTTGAGCCAGCACTCAGTGCTAACTGGGTCAGATTCTTTACTGACCCACCCAACGCCAACGTCATCCTGGCTTTGACCCGGGATCCATTTCGAGGCTGCATCACAGCAGTACAGTGGTCTGAACGATACGCCGCGAGATGGCTTCGGCAATCTTTGGACGAAGACCTCACCACCGCACGTCACCCTCAGGCTTGACCCGAGGGCTCTGCACTTCAGTGACGCACGGTAAGTGAAGTTTCCTCGGGTCAAGCCCGAGGATGACGATCGAGGAATGTTAGCAACATGTTGCCACGACCTCGATGTCGTCCCTGGTTTGACTAGGGAGCCATCCCGAGATCGTCGTCTCGCCGCAAGGTGGCTCAATTAATGCGCCGTGGTGGACCGGACACCTCAGGATGGATCCCGGGTCGAGCCCGGGATGACATCGAGCCTGTTGTAAGTCTTTTCTCCTTCTCCCTATTTCTCAGCAATCATGCCATTGCTCACCTTATCACCGCGCCTTGTGCAGTGCTTCAGCACGTGCTGGCCTCGAGATGAATTCACCTCCCCAACGCCATTGTCGTCCCTCAAACCCTCCCCATATATCCTTCTGTGACAGGGCAGCGCCGGTTTCGGGCGTCCGGTCAACGACGCTTCCGCCGCATGAATCGGTGCCTCCAAGGGCCGGTCTGCGGGCGAGTACAAGGAGAGTTGCATGAATATCGAAAAGTATACCGAACGGGCGCGCGGCTTCATTCAGAGCGCGCAGACCACGGCACTGGGCAAGGGCCACCAGCAGTTCGCGCCAATCCACCTGCTCAAGGTCCTGCTCGACGACGACCAGGGCATGGCCAATGGCCTGATCGAACGCGCTGGGGGTGACCCCAAGAGCGCGCGGGCGGCTGTTGAAGCGGCCTTGGCAAAGATTCCATCCGTGTCCGGCGATGCCGGCCAGCTTTACCTTAGCCGCGAGCTGGCGCGCGTGTTCGACACCGCCGAAAGCGCAGCGCAGAAGGCCGGCGACAGCTTTGTCACCGTCGAGCGCCTGCTGCTGGCACTGACTGTCGAGAAAGACACGGACGCGGGCAAGATCCTTCATTCGGCCGGCGTGACACCGCAGGGCCTCAACACGGCTATCGAAGCAATCCGCAAGGGGCGCACGGCTGACTCTGCTTCGGCCGAAAGCAGCTATGATGCGCTCAAGAAATATGCGCGTGACCTGACCGCCGATGTTCGTGAGGGTAAGCTCGACCCGGTGATCGGCCGCGACGAGGAAATCCGCCGCACCATTCAGGTCCTGTCCCGCCGCACCAAGAACAATCCAGTTCTCATTGGTGAGCCCGGCGTCGGCAAGACGGCGATCGCTGAAGGCCTTGCCATCCGCATCGTCAATGGCGACGTGCCCGAATCGCTCAAGAACAAATCGCTCCTGTCGCTCGACATGGGCGCGCTGATCGCTGGTGCGAAATATCGCGGCGAGTTCGAAGAGCGCCTCAAGGCGGTTCTGAGCGAAGTGACATCGGCCGAAGGGCAGATCATTCTCTTCATCGACGAGATGCACACCCTGGTCGGCGCCGGCAAGGCTGATGGCGCGATGGATGCGTCCAACCTTCTCAAGCCTGCCCTGGCGCGTGGCGAGCTGCACTGCGTGGGCGCAACGACGCTCGACGAATACCGCAAGCATGTCGAGAAGGATCCGGCGCTGGCCCGTCGTTTCCAGCCGGTGTTCGTAGACGAGCCGACGGTGGAAGACACGATCTCGATCCTGCGTGGCCTCAAGGAAAAGTATGAGCTGCATCACGGCATCCGTATATCGGACTCGGCCTTGGTGAGCGCTGCAACGCTTTCCAACCGCTACATCACGGATCGCTTCCTGCCTGACAAGGCCATCGACCTGATGGATGAGGCAGCGGCGCGCCTGCGCATGGCCGTGGACAGCAAGCCCGAAGCTCTGGACGAGCTCGACCGGCGCATCATGCAGCTCAAGATCGAGCGTGAGGCGCTGCGCAAGGAAGAAGACGAAGGCTCGCGCATCCGGCTTGAACGGCTCGAAAGTGAACTGGCCGGGCTTGAAGAACAGGCCCAGGGCATGTCCGCCAGGTGGCTGGCTGAAAAGGAGCGCCTGCAGGGATCGCAAAAGCTCAAGGAAGAGCTCGATGCAGCCCGCAGCCAGCTCGAGATCGCGCAGCGGCAGGGTGATTTGGCCAAGGCTGGCGAGCTGGCCTATGGCGTCATTCCGGACCTCGAAAAGCGCATCAAGGCGGCTGACGACGCTAATGGCGATGGCAAGGCCGATCCGCTGATGGCGGCCGAGGTGGTGACCTCGAGCGACATCGCGCAGGTCGTGTCGCGCTGGACTGGCATTCCGGTGGACCGGATGCTGGAAGGCGAACGCGAAAAGCTGCTCCATATGGAGGCTTCGCTTGGCGCCCGCGTGATCGGGCAGTCTGAGGCCGTCGCGGCTGTCGCTCGTGCCGTGCGGCGCTCCCGTGCCGGCTTGCAGGATCCGAACCGCCCCATCGGTTCGTTCATGTTCCTGGGGCCAACGGGTGTCGGCAAGACGGAGTTGACTAAGTCGCTGGCTCAGTTCCTGTTCGATGACGAAACCGCCATGGTGCGGCTCGACATGAGCGAGTTCATGGAAAAGCACTCGGTTGCGCGGCTGATCGGTGCCCCTCCGGGCTATGTCGGCTATGACGAAGGCGGCGTGCTGACCGAAGCGGTGCGACGCCGACCCTATCAGGTTGTCCTGTTCGACGAGATCGAGAAGGCGCATCCGGACGTGTTCAACGTCTTGCTCCAGGTGCTCGACGATGGCCGACTGACCGACGGGCAGGGGCGTACGGTTGATTTCCGGAATACGGTGATCATCCTGACCTCGAACCTTGGTGCCGAATACCTCGTTGATCTCAAGGACGGCGATTCGGTGGAACTGGTGCGCGGCAAGGTGCTCGACATGGTCAAGGCGGCGTTCCGGCCGGAGTTCCTGAACCGGATTGATGAGATCCTCTTGTTCCACCGGCTTGGCCGCGAACACATGGGCTCGATTGTTGATATCCAGTTCGGCCGGCTGCAGCAGTTGCTCAAGGACCGCGACATCAGCCTCGAGCTGACGCAGCGGGCGCGGGAGTGGCTGGCCCATGAAGGCTACGATCCCGCCTATGGCGCGCGTCCGCTCAAGCGGGTGATCCAGCGCTCGGTCCAGGATGGCCTGGCCGAAGAGATCCTGGGTGGCCGGGTCACCGATGGCTCGAGTGTCGTGGTTGATGCAAACGAGGACGGCATTGTCCTCCTGCCTGGCGCGCCGCTCGAGACGAACGCGGCAGCTTAAGCTTTGGAAGGCGCGGAGTGCATCCGCGCCTTTTCTTATCTTTCCGGGCCTAGACCCTGGCACCTTGCAGACCTAGCCCGTTTCCGGCATACTGGAACATAAAGGGAACGGGTGGCGCAATGGACAAGATCGACTACATCGAATTTCCCAGCAGCAATCGGCCCATGACCAGCGCCTTCTTCCAGGCAGCGTTCGGATGGGGCGTGGTCAGCTATGGTCCCGATTATGACGGCATCAGCGGCGCCGGCATTGATGGCGGGGTGGACCAGGCCGCCGGGAAGGTCGCCGCAACCATGGCCATCATCCGGACCGATGATCTCGATGCTGCCGAGCGCCGGGTGTTGTCTGCTGGTGGGGTGATTACCCGGCCGCAGTTCGATTTTCCAGGCGGGCGGCGGTTCCATTTCCGCGAGCCTGGTGGAAACGAGATGGCGGTTTACGTTTCGCACGAATAAAGTCCCGGGCACCACTAGCCGGAAACGCCATGAGCCAGGATATCGCCGACCCGCATAGCCGCCGGTTTGTTCTGGTCGCCGCGATTCTGGCGTCCAGCATGGGGTTCATCGATGGCTCGGTGATCTCCATCGCCATCCCCGCCATTCGCGCCGATCTCGGGGCGACGCTGGGCGAGGCGCAATGGGTCAGCAATGGCTATCTGCTGCTGCTGTCTTCCCTGACGCTGCTTGGCGGCGCTGCCGGTGACCGGTTCGGCCTGCGCAGGGTTTTTGGGCTGGGCATCGTCGCCTTTACGGCGGCTTCGCTGGCTTGTGCTTTGGCGCCGACGCCCTGGGTGCTGGTGGTGGCGCGAATTGTGCAAGGCATGGGCGCAGCATTCATGGTGCCGGGAAGCCTTGCCATTATCGCCAAGGCCTATCCGCGTGAAACGCGGGGCAGGGCCATCGGCATCTGGGCCACCGCTTCGTCGCTGACATCCATTGCCGGCCCTATCATCGGCGGCTTCGTGCTGACGGCTCTCGGTGACTGGAGCTGGCGGCTGGTTTTTGCCATCAACCTGCCATTAGGCGCTTTGGCGCTCGCGCTCCTCTGGTTCAAGGTCGCGCCCGATCAGCACGAAAAAGGGCAGCCGCTCGACATCGTGGGCGCGGCGCTGGCGACACTTGCCTTGTTGTTGATCGCCTATGGCCTGACCGGCGATGGCAGCGAAAGCCTGCCTTTGCTCACCCATACCTTGCCCTGGTGTGCCGCCGGGCTGGTTCTCGGCCTTGCGTTCATCTTATGGGAAGCGCGGACTGCGGCCCCCATGCTGCCTCTGCCGCTTTTCGCCAACCCGGCATTCTCGGGTGCAAATGGGCTGACCTTCGCGCTCTACTTCGCACTGGGCGGGACCATGTTCTTTCTGCCCATGACCATGATTGGCGGATGGGGGGAAACACCGGCGACCGTGTCCCTCGCGCTCCTGCCCATGGGCATTGTCTTAACCGCCTTGTCTTCGTTCAGCGGCCGATGGGCTGATCGATTCGGACCCGGCCCCCTCATTGCCGTAGGCTCGCTTATCGTTGCCGTTTCCTTCGCCGGGCTTGGACTCACGGCACCCTGGCATAGCGTATGGTTCGGCGTTCTGCCGATGATCACCCTCCTCGGCCTTGGCATGGGGCTCGTGGTTTCGCCCTTGTCTACGGCGGTGATGACCTCGGTTGCGGACAGCCAGACGGGAACCGCTTCAGGGGTCAACAACGCCGTGGCACGTGTCGCTGGGTTGATGGCGATCGCGCTTTTGGGCGCCGTGATTGCCCCCATCTTCGAACGGACGCTTGGCGCCGCGGCTGAGCTGCCAATCTTCTTCGGTTTGGCGGCCCCTGGCTTGTCGGCCAGTGAGGAAGCAGCGCGGATCCAGGCAACCGATACGGCGTTCGCAGCCATCGCCTATTTGACGGCCGCGCTCAGCCTCCTCTCGGCGGTGATCGCCTGGACAACCCTGCGGGGGAAAACGGCTAGTTCTGAGCCACCGCGACCGGTGCCGACTCCCGCTGCATCAGATCGTTGATCTGCGCCATGGTCTCGGCGAACTCGGCCCCGTATTGCTGGGGCAGCACATTGTCCTTGGGCAGCTTGACGCTGAGTGGATCCACCAGATTGCCGTTGATCTCGATCTCGAAATGGAGATGCGGCCCGGTCGACTGGCCGGTCGACCCGACATAGCCAATGACCTGTCCCTGGCGCACCTTGCTGCCGACCTTCAACCCATCAACGAAACGCGACAAGTGACCATAGGCGGTTTCGTAGCCGTTGACGTGCTCGATCTCGATCTTGTTGCCATAGCCCGACGCCCATTTGTAATACTGGATAACGCCGTCGCCGGCCGCATAGATCGGGGTGCCGGAGCGGGCAGCCAGGTCAACGCCCGTGTGAAGCCGGCGCGTTTTGAAGATGGGGTGAATGCGATAGCCAAAGCGTGAGCGCAGCGTGCCGCCACCTTCCAGGGGGCGACGGTTGAGGAAGCGCTTTCCGGTTTCCCCGTTAGGGTCATAGAAATCGATCACGCCGTCATCGGTCATGAAGCGATAAAGCTGACGCGTCGTGGATCCCAGTGTCAGCCCAACATAGAGAAGTTCACTGCGGCCCTCGGCATCGGGCGGCGTTTCCAGTATCTCGATGGAATCGCCCGCCGCAATCTTCTTGGTCATATCCACGTCATAGGCGAACATGCCGATGATGCGCTCGATCGTTGCATCATCCAGATCGTGCTTGCGGCCGGTTTCCCAAATGGAGCGATAAACGCTGGGAAGATTGGCGACGTTGATTTCTTCGGTGTCCTCTTCGGGGAACAAGATGTCGGGCGGCGCCAGGCCCAACACATATTGGCCGCGATCGGTCAAAGCGACGGTGGCCCGGTGCACATCGGCATTCGTTGAAGCATCATGGGTGTAGATGCTCATTCGATAAGGGATCAGCGAATTGGATGTGCGCGAAGGTCCGAAAAGGATGCGCAGCCGCGTGCCCGGCGGCAGCTCTGTCGAGGGGAAAACGTTCTGCAGCGTTCCCTCGATGGCACCGACCATGGCTTCAGTGAAACCGTTGCGCCGCAGCACGCCGTCAAGTTGGCTGCGCTCGCGCACGGTCAAGATGCGTTCCGCCCGGCCCAGTTGCGCATCGGCAGCCACGGTGGTCTTGGGGACAACGGTGACGTTTTCCGCCACGCCAGCGAGAACATTCGAACCGCCCGCTTCCCCAAGATCGCGGATAGTGGGCCCAAGGGCTGCATAGGCGAGCGTCGGGCTCTGCGCATCGTCGTAAAAAGTCGCCTCGATGGCGCTGCGCACATATTCGGCCGCCGACTGGTCAGAAATGGCACGGGTCGGGACAAAGCTTGCCGGCATGGCTGCTTGTTTCACCGCCACCTCGCCCTCGACTTCGGCGCCATAAACGTCCGTGTTCACCTCGAGCGCTGCAGAGTCGGCCTCCATGGGCTGCGTGGCATTGAGAATTGCCACCGGATCATAGTCGGGCACGCCTTCGGACAGCGAGGTGGCGGCGGTCGCCAGTGTCGCGCGGATGCGCATGAACGGCTGGTTACGAATCATGTCGCGCCCATCCACGTTTTCGCGGATGGAGGCTTCAATGATTTCGGAGTCCGATCGCGTTGCTGCCACTGGGCGCATGCGCGAAGACTTGGCCGATATATCGGTCGGGGACAAAGCGTCTTGCTCAGGCCGGGCCAGCTGCAGCGCCTCATATGCAGTCGAAAACGTGTCCTGTCCCTGGAAGGAGACATAAAGCGCTGCGCCCATAAGAAGGACGCTGGTCAGCCCAGTCATCACGGTGCCGCTGAGCCAGGCAAAGCTGAGCTCGCGTCCATGCGGGATTTCGCCATCGGTGGATTGCACGGTCAGTGCCGCACAATCCTCAAAGCCGGTCGCCTTCAGCAGCGCGGCATGGCGGTTTCTATGCGTTGGACTCAACGCTTCATCCTTGGCTTCTCACTCAAGATCGGTGCTGTCATCTGCAATTTGCCGTGTAGCTGTTCATGCGAACCGCTGGCTTGACCGCTGCAGCCTATACGCACAACGCGCGGTATTGAAGAAAAATGCGGCAAAACTGCGTGGCAGAGGCAGGCAGGGGCCAGCTGCCGACCGCTGGAATGCAGGTCATCTATAATCATCGGATCGCGATTATTGCCACAAACCTCAGGGCACACGGGCCTTACAGCCGAGTTTTCCACAACAGGCACCTGTCACATCTGTCGTTTTGTCAGTTTTATGAACGAGGGGGTTTACACCCGAAATCAGTCCCCCTATATACCCGCTCACCGCTGCAGAGCGAGGCGCTGAGAGGCACCGGGTGATGTGGCAAACCACTGACGGGAAGCAAAATTCCTGGTTGGTGGGTTTCAGGTTTCGAGATTGTTGCCTTGATTGGTGGTGATCG